>WNEZ01005397.1_pt1 | contig 11179 bp, 9 predicted proteins | sample 5400521 | NCBI WGS metagenome assembly WNEZ01 (sample SAMN13153339, study PRJNA577476) | soil metagenome | isolation source: 120 cm saprolite under Douglas fir tree site 2 hole 1 replicate 1 | place: USA:California | collected 2015-04-18
CGACCGGGCTTCACCAGACAGGAAGTGGGAGGGGGATACTGCCTGCCTTCAGAAATGAAACGCGTTTCGTCGAATTCGGTTCCGCAGGCCTGTCCGTGAGGTGGCCGAGCCTATTTTTTTCGAATGGCGCGCCTGGTCTCGGTTCCGCACTTCTCGCAGACGTAGACGACGTCCATCAGGCGATGGCTCGAGTGGACCGGCTTGCGCTCCTTGGGTCGCATGCGATGCTTGCACCCCGGACAGAGGACCACGGGCAACGCCGGCAGCTTGGGCGAGACGGCCTGGCTCACAGGTCCCGAACCCTATTTTGGTCCGTTGAGATCAATCATCGCGACGCGAGTTAAATCCAACTCGAGACTTTGACATTGTCGGAATGGCTTTTTCCCCTTTTGTTCGACGAATCACATAAGGGCTGAATTTCGCAAACCAACCGCAGGGAAGATGCAGTGGGCCGTTACCGCCCGACAGCGATCGTATTCGCAAGGCGCGCCGACCGCGCGGCAGCGGACGCAACAAGGCCGTGACGGCATCCGGCGGCGGGCGGGCGCATCGCGCTACGGCTTGAACAGCGCCCGGATGCGGCTCCAGCTGTCGGGCGGCGCCTCCGCCGTGGGTTCCGGTTCCGGCTCGATCTCCGCTCCCGGCTCGGGGCCGGGATCATCGGGCGCGTGCAGGAGCGGGATCACCGCCGGCGCAAGCGGCACCGGCGTCGCGCCGCGCGCGCGCCGCGACCGTGGTTCCTGGGTCGAGGACTCCTCTTGCGGAGTACTCTCTTGCGAGCGGCGCGAGGAAGGCGCCGCAGACGCGGTGCGCTCCCCTCCCCCTTGTGGGGAGGGGCTGGGGGTGGGGGTCACTATTGTCGGATGCGAATCACGTGACGACCCCCCTCCCCACCCCTCCCCCACAAGGGGGGAGGGAGCAGACCGTGTTTGCGGCTCGCTATGCGCTTCCTCCGTCGGCGTCGGAGCCGGCGCGCGGGATGCCTCGAGCACCGCGGGCGCGCCGGCCTCGATCATCGCGTGGTCCTCGCCGGCGAGCGGGTCCTTCCACTCGAAGGCGTCGAGCCGGCCGCTCACCGGCGACACCGGCAGCCAGCGGTCGGAGATGAAGCCGTCCGCGGTCCAGGCCGGATCGCGCCGCGCGTTGAGCGCGCGCGCCATCCATTCGCGCGCACGGCCCTCGTCGCCCTGCCCGATCTCGAGCGCCGCCATCAGCGCCGCCACCCGCTTGGTCGGCGCCGCGCCGAACGGCGCGAGCGCCGCGCGCGCGATCGCGAATTCCTGCGCGTCGAGGGCGGCGCGCGCGACCGCGAGCGCGGCCTCGAGCGCGCCCGGCGTCTTGGCGGTGAGCGCCTCGAGGCGCGCCAGGCGTTCGCGCGCCGACGAGCCCGGCCGCAGATGGGCATAGCCGTCGGCGAGATCGGGATGCGGATTGACGCGCCAGGCCGCCTCGACGATGCGCGCGGCCTTGCGCAGCTCGCCGGCCTCGCCAAGGAGCCGCCCGGCGAGCGCCACCGCCGGCACCAGGTCGGGCGCGAGCTTCACCGCCTCGAGCGCGAGCGAGCGGGCGCGCTCGCGGTCGCCGTCCTCGAGCGCGAGCGCCTGCGCGGTGAGCAGCACGCCGCGTTGGCGCCGATAGGCCGGCTTGTCAACCAGGCCGCCGGTATAGTTGCGATCGAGCCGCTCGAGCGCGCCCGCCCAGTCGCCGGCGACGCAGCGGAATTCGAGCACCGCCTGCCCCGCCCAGCCCGGCGCGGCGCCCTCGTTCGCGGCTTCCTCGGCGTAGATGAGCGCCGCGGCGGGATCGTTGCGCCGCCGCGCCTCGATGAACAACCCGTGCAGGCCGAGGAGGCGGGTGTCGTCGCGGCCGGCCATCGCCTCGAAGCGCGCCGCCGCGCCGGCGCGATCGCCGGCGAGCTGCGCGCTCTGCGCCGCGAGCAGCAGCGTGAGCGGCTCGCGCGGGATCAGCCGATCGGCCTCGTCGGCATACCGCTTGGCGGCGCCGACGTCGCCGGAGCCGACCGCGATCAGCCCGCGCGACACCGCGCGATAGCCGCGCACGCCACGGCGATGGGCGAGATGGCGCGCGAGCATGGCGGGCGCGCGGACGACGGCGCGGACGAGCGACCACGCCATCATGGCGGCCGCGGCCAGGGCCGCGACCGCGACCACGAGCACCATCACCGAGGTCTCGATGCGGCGGCCCTGCCAGGTGATGGCGACGTCGCCGGGATGCTCGGCGAACCAGACCGCGCCCACCGCCACGAGGCCGACGATGACGAGATAGACGACGACGCGGATCATTGCGGGAAGGATTTCATGCGCGGAATGGGCATGTTACCTGCTCAGCCCCGACAGTGCATCGCCCGCCAGCCGGCGACTGAGCTCGATGGCGGCGGTGCGCGCCTGCGCCTTGCCGATCCAGGCGGCGGCCGGCGCCCGCGCCGCCGCGGGCAGCGCGCCGAGCTCGGCGAGCGCGCCGGCAATATCGGCACGCGCTGCCTTCGCCTCGATGCGCGCGACGATCGCGGCGGGATCGGTACCGGGAATCTCCTCGAGCGGACGGATGCGCACGAGCTTCTCCGCGCTCGCCTGCAGCTTCTCCAGGAAACCGCCCTCGCGCGGCGCGACGCCGGCGGCCTGCGCCAGCGCGGGCACGAGCTCGCCGAGCTCGCGCGCGAGCGCCGCCGCCGGCGGCACGCCCGATCCGGCGAAGGGCTCGAGCGGAGCAAGCGCCTTGGGATCGCTCGCGAGCGCCTTCACGGTCGCGAGCTCGGGAGCGAACGGCGCGCCGCGCTCGACCGCGGCCGCGAGCGTCGCGGCGGCGAGCGCCAGACGCACGGCGCGGTCGCCGCTCGCGGCCGATTTCTCCCGACGCTCGACGGCGGCGACGCGCTCCGCCAGGGCGTCTAGCTCGCTGCGCGCGACCGCCGGCTGCCCGGACGGCGCAAGCTTTGGCGTGAGCTCGGCAAGCGCCGCCGCCGTCGCCTCGGCGCGCTCGCGCGCCGCGCGGGCGGTGGCGACGGCCTCGTCGCTGCGGCGGCCGAGAATGCCGACCGTTTCGCTCAGCGCCTTCACTTGCCCTTCGATCGCCGACATGCGGTTCCCCAGCGCGGGATCGAGCGCGGCCGGTCGCGGCGCAGCCGCCTCGAGCTTGGCGAGGCGGGCGGAGAGCTCGTCGAGCGTGCGGGGATCGATGCCGGCGGGCAGCGGCCGCGCGGCAATGTCGCGCACGCGTTGCTCGAGCCCCGCCAGGCGCGCCTCGAGCGCGCCGGTATTCGGCGTCCACAACAGGGCCGCCATGCCGAGCGCGGCGGCGACGACGGCGCCGCCGAAAAACCCGGCGCCGATCAGCGGCGCCCAGCCGACCGATCGCGGCGGCGCGCCGCCGGACGACGCGGACTGCGCCCGCGCGGACGGCTCGCCTTGCGTGGCATCCGCATCGGCGCCGGACTGCGGCTCCGGCGTTTGCGGCGCGGATTCCTGCGGCGCGGACGCCGCCTGGTCGGCGGGCGCGGTCGGCGGCGCGTCCTTGCTCTCCGCCGCTGCGGGGGCGACCTCGGTCGCGGTCAGGTCGATGGTCGGCAGCCGGCGGACGCCGGTCGTGGGCGCCGCGCCGGGGTATGGAGGCTGGTCGCTGCTCATGCGCCTGTCCTTGGACCCATAGGGATTCGCGGCCGGAACCTAGAGCATTTTCAGGAAAAGTGGGAACCGGTTTTCCGTTCGAAATGCGACCACGCAAAAAGCCCGGATGCCGCGCCGGCGAAATCGGGAGTTTTTGCCGCAGGGATAACCTGCGGGATCGCGCGGATCGACGTTCGATCCCAAACGCGAGCGCGGGCCGCGCTAACGCGACCTACGATGCCGCCAGGAGCTCGATCAGCGCTTCCTCGTCCGGGCGCGGCGCGATGCGGATGGCGCCGGCGGCGGCGAGCGGTGCGGCGACCTGCCGCGAGAGGCAATAATGCACGGGCACGAGCGCGCGACCGAGGAGGCCGGCCGCTTGCGCGCAATCGAGATAGGCCTCCGCCGTCCGCCTGGAAAAATGCAGCACGCCCTCAAGCGCGCCGGCGCCGAGCGCGTTCGCCACCGCCGCCGGGAAGCGCTCGGCCTTGACCGCGCGATAGGCCGCGACGGTCAGCACCGGCGCGCCGCCGGCATCGAGCGAGCCGCTGCGGTGCTCGCCGGCGAGATAGAGGAGCGGCCGGCGGTCGGCCCGGCCCCGCAGCAAGGCCGCGAGATCGTGCCGGTCGCCGTCGGCGGAGCGGACCTCGCGGAAGCCCGCCGCGCGGGCGGCCTCGACGGTATGGCGGCCGACCGCGAACGCCGGGAGCGACGCGAGCGCGGCGCGCCGGGGATGCCCGGCGATCGCGCGCGCGGCATTGGCGCTGGTCATCACCACGCCGCCGAAGGCCTCGCCCGGCAGCGCAAAGCCGATCGGCTCGACGCGCAGGAGCGGCGCCGACAGAACCTCATGGCCGCGCGCGCGCAGCGCCGCGGCGGTATGCGCGGCGTCGGGCTCGGGACGTGTGACCAACAGCTTCACACCTCTCCTTCCCTTCCCTCCGGCGCCTGCGACGGACGGTGGGGGTCGAAAAACCCGGTGCCGGCGCGCCCCTTGAGCTCGCGCCCGCCGTCGGCGCCAAGCTCGACCGCGTCGGCGGCGGCGCCGCGCCGCTCGGTCTCGAGCACGGCAGCGCCGTCGGGCCGGGCGATTAGCCCGCGGAACACGAGGCTGCCGACGCTGACGACGGCGTAACCCGCGATCGGCGTGCGACAGGAGCCGTCGAGCACGGCAAGAAAGGCACGCTCGGCGGCGAGCGCGATCGCCGTATCGGTATGATTGACAGGTTCGATGAGCTCGAGCGTGCGCTGGTCGTCGCCGCGCGCCTCGATGGCGATGATGCCCTGCCCCACCGCCGGCAGGAATTCGTCGATCGGGAGCACCGCGGTCGCCGCGGCGGCGAGCCCCAACCGCTTCAAGCCGGCGAGCGCGAGCAAGGTGGCGTCGACCTCGCCAGCGTCGGGCTTGCGCAGCCGGGTCTCCACATTGCCGCGCAGGGTCCTGACCGCGAGGTCGGGCCGCCGGTGCTTGACCAGGGCCTGGCGCCGCAGCGACGCGGTACCGACGCTGGCACCGCGCGGGAGCTCGCGCAGCGACTTGGCCTGGCGGCTGATGAAGACGTCGCGGGCATCCTCGCGCGGCAGCACCGCCGCGATGGCGAGCCCCGCCGGCAGCGCGGTCGGCAGGTCCTTGGCCGAATGCACCGCGAGATCGATCCGGCCGGCGAGGAGCGCCTCCTCGATCTCCTTGGTGAACAGGCCCTTGCCGCCGGCCTCGGCGAGCGGCCGGTCGCGGATCATGTCGCCGGTGGTGCGGATCGCGTCGAGCGCGATGCGCTCGGCGTCAAGTCCGTGCGCGGCGGCGATGCGCTCGCGCACCTGCCGCGCCTGGGCGAGCGCGAGCGGGCTGCCGCGCGTCCCGATGCGCAGGACCACCGCCGAGGATTGCACCCCACGACCTCGCAATGCTAGGCCCGACCGACCGGCCACCGTAGCCCGGATGGAGCGTCGGCGAAATCCGGAGTCGGTACCGAGCTGGATGGGAATTTCCGATGCTCGTGCTCGGTATCGAGACGACCTGCGACGAGACCGCGGCGGCGGTGGTCGAGCGCTCCGCATCCGGGCCCGGCCGGATCCTGTCCAACATCGTGCGCTCGCAGATCGACGAGCACGCCATTTTCGGCGGGGTGGTCCCGGAGATCGCGGCGCGCGCCCACGTCGAGGCCCTCGACCTGATCATCGCCAAGGCGATGGCGGAGGCGGGGCTCACCTTCGCCCAGCTCCACGGCGTAGCCGCCGCCGCCGGCCCGGGCCTGATCGGCGGCGTGATCGTGGGACTGACCACCGCCAAGGCGATCGCGCTCGTGCAGGAGCGGCCGCTGATCGCGGTCAACCACCTCGAGGCGCACGCGCTCACCGCGCGGCTCACCGACGGCACGCCGTTTCCTTATTGCCTGTTCCTGGCGTCCGGCGGACACACGCAGGTGGTCGCCGTGCTCGGGGTCGGCCATTACGTGCGGCTCGGCACCACGGTCGACGACGCCATCGGCGAGGCGTTCGACAAGACCGCCAAGCTGCTCGGGCTCCCCTATCCCGGCGGCCCGCAGGTCGAGAAGGAGGCGCTCGCCGGCAAGGCCGATCGGTTCGCGCTGCCGCGGCCGATGCTGGGGCGGCCGCACGCCGACTTCTCGCTCTCCGGGCTCAAGACCGCGTTGCGCCTGGAGGCGGAAAAGATCGCGCCGCTCTCCGAGGAGGACGTGCGCGATCTCTGCGCCTCGTTCCAGCAGAGCGTGGCCGACGTGGTCGCCGACCGGCTGCGCGTCGGCTTGGGCATGTTCCGCGATCAGCACGGCGAGCCGACCGCCCTGGTCGCCGCCGGCGGCGTCGCCGCCAACCAGGCGATCCGCAAGGTGCTGCAGCAGGTGGCGTCCGAGGCCGGCACCGCGCTGGTGGTGCCGCCGCCGGCGCTGTGCAGCGACAACGGCGCCATGATCGCCTGGGCCGGCGCCGAGCGGCTGGCGCTCGGCCTCACCGACATGCTGGAAGCGAAGCCGCATGCGCGCTGGCTGCTCAGCGACGTGAAGGGACCGCGGCTGCCGCCGCGCGCGCCCGCGCCGGCGTCGGTCCCGACGGCCGAACCGCCGTCGACGGGGACCGACGAGCCGGAAGCGCAATGAGCTTCGACCACATCGCCGTCGTCGGAGCCGGCGCCTGGGGCACCGCGCTCGCGAGCGTGATCGCGCGCGCCGGCCGGCGGGTGACGCTCGCGGCGCGCGATCGGGCCGCCGCCGCCGCGCTGCTCGAGCGCCGCGAGAGCCCCCGCCTGCCCGGGCAGCGGCTCGACGAGCGCGTCGGCGTCGCGCAAGTGGGCGGCGACCTCGGACGCTGCGACGCGATCCTGCTGGCGGTGCCGTCCCAGCAACTGCGCGACGCGGCGCGCGCGATCGCGCCGGAATTGCGCCGCGGCACGCCGGTGATCGCCTGCGCCAAGGGCATCGAGCGCGGCAGCCGCAAATTCATGACCGAGGTGATCGCGGAGAGCGCGCCCGCCGCGCTGCCCGCGATCCTCTCCGGCCCGAGCTTCGCCGAGGACGTGGCGCGCGGGCTGCCGGCCGCGGTGACGCTCGCCACCCGCGACGAGCGGATCGCGGCGGCGCTCGCGGGCGCGCTCGGCTCGGCCGCGTTCCGGCCCTATCATTCGACCGACGTGCGCGGCGTCGAGATCGGCGGCGCCGCCAAGAACGTGCTCGCCATCGCCGCCGGCATCGTCGCCGGTCGCGGGCTCGGAGGGAGCGCCGCCGCCGCGCTGGTGACGCGCGGCTTCGCCGAGCTGTTCCGCTTCGGCAACATCCTCGGCGCGCGCCCGGAGACGCTCGCCGGCTTGTCCGGGCTCGGCGACCTGATCCTCACCTGCTCGAGCACGCAGTCCCGCAACTACTCCCTGGGCATTGCGCTCGGGAAGGGCCAGCCGCCGGCGTCGGCCGGCAACAAGCTCGCGGAAGGCGTTTTCACCGCGCCGGTGCTGCTCGAGATGGCGAATGCGCAGGACATCGAAATGCCGATCGCCGCCGCCGTCGCCGACATTCTCGCCGGCACGGCCAGCGTCGACGAGGCGATCGAGCGCCTGCTGATGCGCCCGTTCCGGGCGGAAGGCCAGTGATCACCGCCATTGCCGACGAGGAGCGACAATGCATTTATAATCCGGGCACGGCGCCGCCGTCGACGCAGGCAAAGCGGAGGAACCCATGGCCTACTGGCTCCTGAAGACCGAGCCCGAGGAATTCTCGTGGGACGATCAGGTCAAGCGCGGCGCCAAGGGCGAGCCGTGGACCGGGGTGCGCAACTTCACCGCCCGCGGCAATATGAAGGAGATGAAGCGGGGGGATCACGCCTTCTTCTACCATACCGGCGACGAGAAGCAGGTGGTCGGCATCGTCGAGGTGATCCGCGAAGCCTATCCCGACCCGACCGACGAGAAAGGGGTCTTCAAGGCGCTCGACGTGAAGGCACTGAAGCCGTTGCCGAAGCCGGTGACGCTCGCGGCAGTCAAGGCCGAGCCGCGGCTCAAGGACATGGCGCTGGTGAAATACAGCCGGCTCTCGGTGCAGCCGGTCACCGCGCAGGAATGGAAGCTCGTCTGCGCGATGGGCGGGCTATAGGCCGGGTCAACCCCGGGCTTGCCCGAGGAGACCCAAGATCGCGCGTCTGCCTTCAGGCTACGCGATGGGAGGGACCAATGACATTCGCCGGAGTGAATTATCTCGCGATCGTGCTCGCCGCCGTCGTCGCCTGGCTCGCGGGCGCGGGCTGGTACATGGGACTGGGCAAGATCTGGAGGGAGGCGCTCGGCATCACGCCGGAGAAAATGGAAGAGGCGAAAAATCGGCCGGGCGCGCACCTGCCGTTCATCTACGCCTTCGTCGCCGAGCTGGTCATGGCCTGGACGCTGGCGGGGGTTCTCGGCCATCTCGGCGCCGGCCAGGTCACGTTCACGAACGGCGTCGTCTCGGGCGCGTTCCTTTGGCTCGGCTTCGTGATCACCACGATGCTGGTCAACAACAGCTTCGCCATGCGCGACTGGCGGCTCCTCCTGATCGACGGCGGCCACTGGCTCGTCGTCCTGCTGCTGATGGGCGCGATCATCGGCGCCATCGGCGTGTGACGCGTGGAGGCGCCACGAACTCGGCGCGCACCCTCTCCCCACGCGAGTTCACCCGATCAAATATCGTGGCCGCGCTTGCGCAGCTCGTCGACGATGCGGCCCCGCAGCTCGCCCGCGACCGCCTGACCGAATCGTTGTCCGATCAACATACTTTCTTGCGTGATCACCGGCAGCTTCTCGACGAGCTTCTGGCCAGTCGGCCCGCGGTAGAAGCCGGTGACCTCGCGCAGGCATAAAGCGCCGCAATCTGGTCGATGATCTCGCTCACCCGCGCGTTCATGCTTTCCAGCATGAGCGGTATGATCGCATCGTAATCGCGCTCGACTTGCGGCCGGTTCTGAACGATCGCCGGTTTCAGATTTTTGACTATGATCGGCATGACGGCCTTGAAACTCTCGGCCGTCCGCATCACGACGACCAGCTCCCGCGCCGCCGCCAACGTGTCGGGGGTTGGCGCCTGCGCGGACGCGGGACCCGCAGCCAGCAGGACCATGGTCAGGCAGGCAGCAAGCGTCGGCGGGCGCATGATTCGCTCTCCTCGATCGTCAATCCGCCCTTCGACCGAGGACCCGATGGCCTTGCCGAAAGGAAGGCATCATCCGTGCGTCCTCCGTCCCGTCATTGTGCCGTAGGAGGCATGTTCCGGCAACGAAAGTCGAAGCTTCGCCGTCTTGTCGCTGCTCGGCCCCCCGTCGCATAATGGCGCTCGATCGCGACGGCCGGACCGCATCGGCGAGGGTGGCGGCTCGAGCGAGAGAACAATGCGCGCGGTGCGTTCGACCGCGATTGCTGGAGGAAAGCGATGTCCGAGAAGATCTACGACATTCCGCCGGAGTGGAAGACGCGCGCCTTCATCGACGAGGCCAAGTACCGGGAGATGTACGCGCGCTCGATCAAGGACCCCAACGGATTCTGGGCCGAGGCGGCCAAGCGCCTGCACTGGTATCGCGCGCCGACCAAGGTCAAGAACAGCTCGTTCGCGCCGGGGAGCGTCTCGATCAAATGGTTCGAGGACGGCGTCCTCAACGCCGCCTACAATTGCATCGACCGCCACCTGCCGGCGCGCGCCAACCAGGTTGCGATCATCTGGGAAGGCGACGATCCCAAGGACGACAAGAAGATCACCTACCGGCAGCTGCACGACGAGGTCTGCCGCTTCGCCAACATCCTGCGCAACCGCAACGTCAAGAAGGGCGACCGCGTCACCATCTACCTGCCGATGATCCCGGAGGCGGCCTACGCCATTCTTGCCTGCGCCCGCATCGGGGCGATTCATTCGGTCGTGTTCGGCGGGTTCTCGCCCGACTCGCTCGCCGGCCGCATCGAGGACTGCAAGTCCAACGTCGTGATCACCGCCGACGAAGGCGTGCGCGGCGGCCGCAAGGTGCCGCTCAAGGCCAATGCCGATGCCGCGATCGCCAAGGTCGGCGGCGTCGACCACGTGATCGTGGTCCGCCGCACCGGCGCCAAGGTCGACATGGAGCCGGTGCGGGACGTCTGGTACCACGAGGCCGTCAAGGTGGTGACGACGGAATGCCCGTGCGAGCACATGAACGCGGAGGACCCGCTGTTCATCCTCTATACCTCGGGCTCGACCGGCCAGCCGAAGGGCGTGCTGCACACCACCGGCGGCTATCTCGTCTTTGTCGCGATGAGCCACCAATACATTTTCGATTACCACGACGGCGACATCTATTGGTGCACCGCCGACGTCGGCTGGGTCACCGGGCACAGCTACATCGTCTACGGGCCGCTCGCCAACGGCGCCACCACGACGATCTTCGAGGGCGTGCCGAACTATCCCAGCGTGTCACGCTTCTGGGAGGTCTGCGACAAGCACAAGGTCAACACCATCTATACCGCGCCGACCGCGCTGCGCGCGCTGATGCAGGCCGGCGACGACCCCGTGAAGAAGACCTCGCGCAAGTCGCTGCGGCTCCTGGGCACCGTCGGCGAGCCGATCAATCCGGAGGCGTGGGAGTGGTACTACCACGTCGTCGGCGAGGGCCGCTGCCCGATCGTCGATACCTGGTGGCAGACCGAGACCGGCGGCATCCTGATCACCCCGCTGCCGGGAGCGACCCGGCTCAAGCCGGGCTCGGCGACGCAACCGTTCTTCGGGGTCGTCCCGCAGATCGTCGATGCCGACGGCAAGGTGCTCGAGGGCGCCTGCACCGGCAACCTCTGCATCGCCGATTCCTGGCCCGGCATCATGCGCACGGTCTATGGCGATCACCAGCGCTTCGTCGACACCTATTTCAAGGCCTATCCCGGCAAATACTTCACCGGCGACGGCTGCCGGCGCGACGCCGACGGCTATTACTGGATCACCGGCCGGGTCGACGACGTGATCAACGTCGCCGGCCATCGGCTCGGCACCGCCGAGGTCGAGAGCGCGCTGGTCGCCCATCCCAAGTGCTCGGAAGCGGCGGTGGTGGGCTACCCGCACGACATC
>WNEZ01005399.1_pt1 | contig 11178 bp, 7 predicted proteins | sample 5400521 | NCBI WGS metagenome assembly WNEZ01 (sample SAMN13153339, study PRJNA577476) | soil metagenome | isolation source: 120 cm saprolite under Douglas fir tree site 2 hole 1 replicate 1 | place: USA:California | collected 2015-04-18
TCAACCTTTTCCTGCAGTGCGCCCGCCGCGGCGGCCTTGCCATCAAGGTCGCTCTTATCGGAGGAACGAAGCCGCTCGTCGGAAACCTCGCGTCCCACGTCTTTTCGAGCATCGCTCTCCTTTTCAAGAGAGGCCATTGCACGTGCGGGTTTCGACTCTGCATGGGATTCCAGCTTCTGGCGTTGTTTTGCGGCAGGCGACTCCGCCCGCCCGTTCAAGGAAGTAAGCTCATCGCTTGCTGAGGGAGGCTTCGAAATAGTGCCGCGTGCCTGCGGCGGAGATGCGGGCGGCTGCACCAACGCCGGGGGCGCCGGTGGAACAGCCTCCTGATTCCTGGCGATCTGAATTCCACCGGGTTGGGAGACAAGAAGCGGCCGATTCTCACGGAGCGCGATCCACACGAGCAGGCCCGCGGCGATGGCTCCCGCAGGGGCGAGCCAACGCCAGCGCACGCCGCTCAAGCGAGGCGCGCGGGTTTTTTTCGGCAAGACGGCTCCGGCCACGCTTTGGTCGTTGCCGGGAGCCGGCGCGGTGATCGCTTCAACGTTCCGCTGCGCCGCCACGGGTACCGCTTCCTGCATCGCAGGGACTGCGTGCTTCTCGACGGCTTGCAGGGGAATCCCTTCGGTCGCCGCGAGCTGAGCCAGGACCTCCTGGCAATGGGCGCAGGCCGTGATGTGCGATTTCCACGAATTCGATTCTTCCGGCAGGAGCGACCGCTCGTGATAAGCCGCAAGGGTCTCCGCATCGGGACAAGCGCGCCGCTGCGCGAGAGAATCCGGGGAACCGCCCGCAGACTCACCTGAAGGCGCCGTAGCGCGCAAATGGCGCGCAAGCGCTTTGTCAAATCTTCGATCGCGTTCGTCGGGCGCCATAGGCTTCTCCATGGTTAGAACGAAATTTCAACCCTTCCTTGCATCGCCCGCTCATGTTGGCGGCTTTCCAGCTGCCGGGCCCTGCGATGGGGAGCGCGGCAACAATTGATCCAGATCGATGGGCGCGTCCTCCGCGCCGTATTCAAAGCATAGAGCAATCTCCGCATCGCTCAGTCCTGGTTCTGCGAGGGAGCCGTTGGCCGCTGCAAAACCCCGGCGAAGAATATTTTCCACCTCAAGCCGCAGGTCGCGCCGCGCGCGCTCCAGATGGCGGGATGTGCTGGATTCATGCTCACCGAGAAGCCGTCCGATCTCCGCCAGCGATTTTTCCTCGGCGTAGTAAAGGCGGAGTCGCTCCTTTTCCCGAGGCTCGAGTCCTTCGAGTGCTTCCCGAAGGGCGCGGCTGAATAAGGTGAGGTAGTGCCGGCGGTGGGGATCAGGCAAAGGAAGCTGCGGCCCGGGTACCGTGTTCCGCCGCTCGCTGGGCGCCTCGTCATCGGCAAGCTCCTCGAAGCGGCGGCCCGCCCGAATGGAATCAATATGCCGCTGGGCCAGGACGGCGCGGAGCCAGGTCTTCAGCGAGCTGCGTCCGTGAAAATAACGGAAGAGCGAACGTTCGGAACCTTTGCCACCCGCGAGGCCGTACAGCTCGGAAAAGAGAGAATCCGCGAGCTCGCGCGCTTCCGCGGAGTCCGCGTTACGGCGGAGAATCGCGGCGGCTGCAGCGTGCAAGTAGCTGCGGTAGACAGCAAAGAAATGCTCCCAGGCAGCTTCGCATCCCTCGGCGCAAGCAGCGGCCAGGGCCAGGTCTTCCAGATGCAGGGCTCCGAGAAATTCCTGGAGGCTTGCGGATGTCATGGCTGCCGCGGTCAACCGCTTCTTCGCGCTGCGCTCCAGCGCGGCAGCAAACTGTTCCGGAGCGAGCTGCCAGCGGCCCGCCTGCGAACAGGCATACAACCGCTCAACCAGGCGGGCACAACCGTCGAGAGGCCGGGCTGGATCCAGAGAATCGTTCGATGGATCTTCACCGCCGCGCTCTGAGGCGTTTTCTTTCATCTCTTATACCATCCAGCCGCAATCCCCGGAGGAAGCGAACCAACTCGGGGGGTCCCCCTTGCATCGTAGACCATAAGCCCGGTGGATGAAAACTGGTGCGCGAAACTAAAACCTCTTACCCCGGATTTGCGGTATGCTATCGAAAGTGTTGCGCGCCCAGACTCGCAACTGAAGCCGTCTCACCGGGTTAGAGCAGGGTGCGCTACGTGCGCTCGCGGGAGCATTAGCGATTTCGCGACGCTAGTACGAAAGTCCTATTCGGACTCCCTCAGCCTCGTCAGTACGCTGGTACTGCTAGAGCGCACTTCCTATTCTTCTAGCGAACTTGGGAACGCTAGGAACTCCTAGACAATCCATGTTCGGTGGAAGGCATTTTTACGAGGCGGCACGCGGATGACAACCATGATTGCAGATTCACCAAGCCGGACATCGATGGGCGTCGGTTTAGACGCGAACCGCGGCCGCAGAGGTGACCCACAAGCCTGGAAGCGCGCCATCGGCACGAGGCCCGTGGCCGCGCGCCTTGCGCTGCTTCCCGAAGGCAAGCCACGATGGGACCGCATCGGCGCCAGCGCCGCTGGACAGATAGCGATCGTGCTGTTCCTGCTGTTGATCCCCCTCATATTCCCGCAGCAAATGAAGACCGCCCTGAACTTTCAGGTCGTAGAGTTGATGCAGCCGGTCACGGAAATTCCGGTCGCACCGCCGCCGCCACCACCGCCGAAGCCAAAGGCAAAAGTTCCGCCGCCGGTCAAGCCAGTGGAGCCGGAACCAGTGAAACTGAACCCCAAGCAGCCTCACGTTTTCTTGACGGCAAAAGTGGAGCCACCGAAGGTGCGCGCGGTGGAGGCCAAACCGGTCGAGCTGAATCCCGTTTTAGAAGCGGCAAAGATTGATATGCCGGTGAATCAGCCGAAACGCCCGAAGGATGAGGTGAAGGTCGGCAACCTGTCTACGGGAAGTGCCGCGCCCGCCACCGTGGTGGCACCGGTGAACAAGGTGCAGACCGGCGGATTTGGCGACCCGAACGGAATCCCGGGGAAGGGCGACCCCAACAAGGCCACGAACGTCAATCGTCTCGGCTCGCCCACATTGCCAGGCGGACCCGGATACGGCAATGGCACCGGCGGCGATAAAGGAATTCGCGGCACGGTGGCAAGCACGGGGTTTGGAAATGGCACTGCGAATCCTCCCCCGCCCGTGCGCCGCGGTACGGTGCAGTCCACGGGCTTTGCGGATCAAACCGTGGCGACGGATGCGCCAAAGAAGAAAGCTGCATCCGGCGAGAGCGCCACGACGCCTGTTAACATCCTGGACAAACCTCGGCCTGAGTACACCGCCGAAGGGCGTAGGCTGAGAATAGAAGGGGACGTGGTTCTCGACATGGTGTTTCTGGCGAATGGCACCATTCAAGTGAACCGCGTCATCAGCGGCTTGGGCCACGGGCTCGATGATGCAGCAATGCATGCGGCACAACAGATCAAGTTCAAACCGGCAAAGCGCGACGGCCAGCCAGTGGATTTTCCGGCTCGCGTGCGGATTGAATTCCGCTTGGCCTACTGAGGGGGAGAGAGAAGATGCGCAAGCTAGCAACGATCATTTTCGTTTTGATACCGAGCGGTCTGGGAACCATGGCCGCCGCGGCGGCGCCCAAGCCTGCCGACCAGCCGCGCACGATGGAAGACGTCATCGACCGCGTGATCACCAATGAAAACCGGGCCAACCAGCAGATCCGGCAATATTCGCCGCTGGTCGAGACGTACATTCAAAACATGAAACCCGATAAGGACTTGGGCTACGCCCCTGCCGGCGACAAATATTTCCTGGGCCGCGCGGACTTCTCGAGGGGTGTGACGCTCGTTTCCTTGACGGACAGCAACACCAAAGGCAAGAAAGTTTTCGGCGCGATCGGCAACTTCTTCTCCTTCGCCATGCAATTCCTGCCGGACGGCTTCCTGCAGATGATCTTCATCGACACGAACGGTTTCGACAAGCAGCACTACAAATTCGATTACGTGCGGCGCGAATTCCTCGGCGAGGTGCGCTGCCTGGTATTTGACGTCACGCCCCGGGAAAAGGGCGGCAAGGGCCGCTTCCTCGGCCGCATCTGGGTCGAGGACCAGGATTACAACGTCGTGCGCTTCAACGGCGCCTACGGCGGCGGCGGGCACTCCAGCTGGTATTTCCACTTCGACAGCTGGCGCGCGAACGTGCAGCCCGGCGTGTGGATGCCTTCCTTCGTGTACAGCGAAGAAAAAGACTTGCACTATGCGCTGGCCAAGAAATTAGATTTCAAGGCGCAGACGCGCCTGTGGGGTTACAACCTGGGCCACTCGGCGCAGGAACAGGAGTTGAGCAAGATCCTGGTAGAGACCCCGGTGCAGGACGATACGAAGACGGCCAACGACCTGTCTCCGATTCAGGCGCAGCGCTCCTGGGATCGCCAAGCAGAAGATAACGTCGCCGACCGCCTGGAACGCATCGGTTTGATTGCGCCGCGCGGGGAAGTGGACAAAGTTCTGGAAACGGTGGTCAACAACCTCGAGGTCACCAGCAACATCGACATCGAACCCGAAGTGCGCTGCCGGGTCATGACCACCACGACTCTGGAGTCCTTCACCGTCGGTCACACCATCGTGCTGAGCCGCGGGCTGATCGACGTGCTACCTGATGAGGCCAGCCTCGCCACCATGCTTGCCCACGAGCTCGGCCACGTGGTTCTCGGCCATCGCCTCGATACCAGTTATGCGTTCTTCGATCAATTGCTGATTGACGACAAGGAGACCTTCCGCCACTTCGGATTTGCTCGCACTCCCGACGAAGAGAAATCGGCCAGCGCCAAAGGCATGGAGCTGCTGAACAATTCGCCGTACAAGAATCAGCTGGGCAACGCGGGACTTTTCCTGACGGTGCTGGAGTCCCGCCAGAAGGAAATTCCGAATTTGATCAGCGGGCACCTCGGGAATCGCGTACCTGTGATCGCCGACCTCAAGTCCGCCGTCCCGGCCGACCAGAAGCAGAATCCGCAGATGATCGCAGCCCTGCCGATCGGCGGGCGCGTGAAGTTCGATCCGTGGAACGATAAATTGGAGCTCATCAAGAGCAAGCCCGTGGGCACGGTGGCGGAACGCGAGAAGATGCCGTTCGAAGTCACGCCGTTCATGCCGTACTTGGTGCGCTACGGAACGGAGGCTGCGAAGCCCATCGCCGCAAGTGCGACGACTCCGGCCGATCCGAAAACTGCAGCAGCAGCGCCCGGCAAGCCATAATCTTCCGGTTTTGCAATTTCGAGCCCAGCGGCCCGGTGAAAACGGCTTCACCGGGCCGTTTCGTTTGGGAGAGGAAGCATTTGTTCCGATGGAATCGGGCGGCCGCCTGCACCTGTCAATTCTCTACGCGCGGATGATCGCCCCTGCGCCAGTTCCCGGATCAGCATGTAGTTGAACTCCACGCCGTCGTAGAAGTCCTGCACTCCCACGCGTTCGTCTTTCCCGTGCGCGCGATTATCATTCACGTCGAAAAACATGCAGGAGATTCCGTAGGTCGGGATACCGGCGATGCGTGTGAACTTTCCGTCACTGGCTCCGGTGGACATCGTCGCCACGAGGGGAACACCCGGCCACATGATGCGGAGCGTTTTCTCCATGGCTTGCGTCACTTCCGGAAGCAACGGTGAAGGAGGCACGGCCAGCACCGGCATCACTTTCCCGCCCACATCCATCTGCGGAACAATACTGACCTTCACTTTCGGGTCGTTGGCAACCTGCTCGAGAGTCTTGCGAACTTCTTCCGGGTCTTCGCCGGGGAAGATCCGGCAATTCACGTTCGCACGCGCGGATTGGGGAAGCGCGTTGGGCGCGTGCCCGCCGGCCAGCAAGGTCGCGACACAGGTCGTGCGCAGCAGCGAATTGTAGTAGGGAACCGCCGAGAGACGTTGCACCGCGGCCGCGTCCGGCGGCTGCTTGGCCACGGCTTTCAGGTCTGCGGCCGCCTGCCCCGTCGTCAGAGTTGAAGCACGATCGAAGTAATTTTGCGTGATTTCGTTGATCTGCGCGGGAAAGGAAAATAGCTGCAACCGGGCAAGCGCTCCCGCAAGGTGATAGATGGCGTTGTCCGGGCTGGGGATGGAGCTATGCCCGCCGGGGTTCAGCGATTCGAACCGGTAGTCCACATAAACTTTTTCGCTAGCCTGAATCCCCGCAAGGAGGCGCTTGCCTTTGTCTCTTTCGAATTCACCGCCATCCAGATTGATGCAGTATTCCGCGTCGATCCAGTCGCGATGCTCCTTCAGCAGCCAATTCACGCCGTTGGATGTGCCCCCTTCTTCGTCGGCGGTAAGCGCGAGAATCAAGTCGCGGTCCGGAAGAAAACCTTCCTTTTTCAGCCGGATGAAATTGGCGATGAGGATGGCATCGCCTTCTTTCATGTCATCGGTTCCGCGGCCGTAGAAATAACCATCCTTCTCGATGAACTGGAACGGGTCGGTGGTCCAGTCCTCACGAAGCGCTTCGACCACATCGAGGTGGCCGATGAACAGGATGGGCTTGCGATTTCCCGTACCGCGGAAACGCGCGACGAGATTCTTTTTCCGCTCGTTCGGGCCGGCCACCCGGACGTCGCCTTCCGCAAACCCCGCGTCACGCAGGCGGCTGGCCATCGCTTCCGCCGCAGCGGTCACGTTGCCGACGGAGTCCGTGGTATTGATTTCAATGAGCTGCTTGAAAATGTCGCGCGCTAATTGCCTGGTTTGCTCCCGGCCCTGTGCCCGTCCGCCAGGCGCGCCGCTCACCATCAAACAAAACAGCAAGATCCAGCGATTCTTTCCGCGCATTCGCTCTCCTCAATTCGAATCATCCGGCCCAAGGCGCTGGACTCTCCGGCGGAGCCGGCCGCGCCGTCAGCGCGCCACGAAGGCATCGCGACAGATACGATGCGGCCCAGAACAACAGAATCATGCCGAAGCCGCGGTCCAGCACCAGAAACATAACAAAAGCGGCAAAGACCGCCACTCCCGTTCTATCCGGTTTCATCAGCGGCGCGTGCACGCGGCCATTCACGAAATAGGCCAGTGCCCGCGGCCACTTGAAAACCCAATACAAGCCATAAACCGGAATCAGATGGAACCAGGCCGCGCGCAGAGGCCTGATCGAATAGGCGCCTGCTGTCGCCGCCGAAAGGACAACGTGGAACTCATAAACACACACGAGCCAGTAAACGAGGCTGATGAAATTCGCAAGAAACAAGTACAAAGGAGGCACGAGCAACTGCCCCTTGGCGAGTTCCGGATGCAGGGTGACGGCGATGATCTCCGTGATGAGCGTCGCAACCCCGAGAAGGTATCCGATCCAGATGCGCGGAAAAGGAGGCGACTCCGCTTGCTGCAACTGTTGTCCGCGTGACTCCCCATCCGGCCAAGCCATTCGAACCTCGATAATTCTATCCTGGCAGCGTAACGGCATGGTCGCCTGTGCGTCAAACTATTTGCGGTCGCGGCCGCGCCTCGTACTTGCAGCGAGTTGCTCCGCTTCTCGCGCTCTGCATAAACTGGCGGAGTTCCCTGAACGGAGGAAAAGATGACATCAGGAAGGAAACGCGCGGCGTGGATCGCCCTTGCTGCGGCGTGGTTCGCAGCAGGAGCCGCCGCGGGCGGGCTGGGCACGCGCAGCGGGGCGGTGCAGAACCGATTCGGCCAGCCGAAAACGGTTCTACACGTGGTGGTCTACAAATTCAAGGACAACGTCTCCAATTACGACCGGGAGAAAACCATTAACGGCATCAGGGACATGGCGGGGAAGATTCCGGGCATCAAGAATGTCTGGCTGAAAACCGAACGCAACCAGCTCAGGGACTTCAGCGGGGTTTATGCCATCGAATTCACGAACGTGGAAGCGGCCGCGGATTATGCGGAGAGTCCCGTGCATGAGGCGTGGTCCAAGATGTGGCAGGAACAGCGCGAGAACAGCCTGTCTTTTCAGATCTCGAACCCGTAGGAGTGCGGCGCGCTCAGGTTTCGCGCGTGATTCCGTACGTTCGCCGGATCAGGGCGTCGATGGCGCTATCCGGCAGCAGACGCTTTGCCCATTTCAGCAGGGAGGCGAGCGACGTAACCGGGTAGCGCGCACGGGGTTTCGGTGCTTCGATTGCTCCCAGAATAATTCGGGCGCAATCTTCCGGTGTGGTCTTCGATTTTGCCCGGCTGTTCTTTGCGCCCGCCCAAGCACTTGCATAAACTTTGGCATAGGGACCGGACTTGATTTTGTCCATATAGGGCTGGGCCACTTCCACGGCAGTCTGCTGAATATTCGTCACCATGTAGCCCGGCTCAATGAGAACCGTTAGAACCCCGAAGGGATACAGTTCGTGGCGCAAGGCATTACTTAATCCCTCAATCGCGTGCTTGCTGGCGCTGTAGGCGGCTTGCGTCGGCGGCGTAACAATTCCAGAGACCGAGCTGATCATGATGATGCGTCCGCGCCGCCGCTCGCGCATCTGTGGAAGAACCGCCTGGGTTACGCGCACCACACCGAAAAAATTTGTCTCGAACTGGCGCCGCCAATCCTCCATGCGCATCTCCTCGACGGTCGCGACGTAGGCCAGCCCTGCGTTGTTGATGAGCACGTCGATGGCGCCCGCCCGCTGATAAATGGACGCCACGGCCCGCCGCACCGAGCCGTCGTCGCAGACGTCCATCTCAAGGGTTTCCATCGGCAACTTCTTTTCCCGCGCCAGCGCGTCGAGTTGCGTCCGTTTTTCCTGGGAGCGTCCGGCTGCAAAAACGCGGTATCCGCGCCCGGCGAGCAGCAATGCCGCAGCCTTCCCCAATCCATCCGTCGCGCCGGTAATCAAAACCGTCTGAGCTCCGCGGTCTGGGTTCATTCCGCCCCCTTTTGCGCTGGCCATGGTATCGCGAATTGGAATGATCTGCGTCCAGCCTGACCGCGTCCCGTTTTCAGCACAGGGGCTCCGAGCGCCACTTCCCCGCAGCGTCCGGGTTGCTAGACTAATTGCATTTCCTGCGCTTTAATCGCACCCTCTGGGTGAGCGTGCATGCGGGCTGACGAAAACCTTTCCATGCCTGAGTCCGAAAGAAAGTGGCGGCTGGGATTCTGGAGCCTCATCGCCACGCAGTTCCAGGGCGCCTTCAATGAAAATGGCCTGAAGAGCCTGGTTTTCTTTCTCATCCTGGCGATGCACCTGAAGCCTGCGGAGGAAAACAGCAAGGTCCTGGTCCTCAACCTCCTGTTTTCCGTACCCTTCATCCTCTTCTCGATGATGGGCGGATTTCTCGCAGATCGCTTCAGCAAACGAACCGTCACGATCGGAACCAAGCTGTTCGAGATGGCCGTCATGCTGCTTGCGATGTTCGCGTTCGCCCAAGAAAACCTTGCGCTCGCATTGGCTGCCGTCTTCCTGGCGAGCACACAGGCAGCCATTTTCGGACCGTCGAAATACGGGCTTTTGCCGGAAATCCTACCGCCAAAGCTCCTGTCCTGGGGCAATGGAGTCATCGAACTGGGAACATTCCTGGCGATTATCTCCGGCGTGGTAGTGGCGGGATTTTTGTCGGATGCCTTCCGCGGACACCAGGCGATTTCCGGCTTGATCTTTCTTGGTTGCTCTGTGGCAGGCCTCTCTTGTGCGGTAACGATAACGCGTGTCCCCGCCGCCGACCTCTCAAGAAAGTTTCGCGCCAATGTATTCGGCGATCTCCGGGCACAAGGGCGCTTGATCCGCGCAGATCGCGTTCTGTGGCTGGCGGTTCTGGGCAATACCTACTTCTGGTTTTTCGGGGCGCTGCTGCAGAACAATGTCATTTTTTATGGCGAACGAATTTTGCATTTAGATAGCTCCCACACCGGTCCGCTCCTGGCCTCTGTGGCCATCGGGATTGGCCTGGGCAGTCTGGCAGCGGGTTTCCTTTCCGGGGGAAAAATCGAAACCGGGCTCATTCCCCTGGGCGCACTCGGAATGACGGTGTTCGGATTCTCGCTTTCCCTTCACGGCCTTTCGTTCTTTCAGGTGCTGCTCCTGCTCGCCGCGCTCGGCTTTACCGGCGGCTTTTTCATTGTTCCGATCAACGCTCTGATTCAGCACCGGCCGGAAGAGCAGCACAAGGGAGGAGTGATTGCGGCGGCCAATTTGCTTTCTTTTGCGGGCATCGGAGCCGCCGGAGGACTTTACTACCTTTCGACGAATTACCTGCATCTCAGCCCGCCTGCGGTCTTTTTCTGGGCCGCGGCGGCTACCATCCTCGCTGCCGGCTATGTCTTGTACTTGCTGCCGGATTCGCTGCTGCGATTGCTGCTGTGGATAGCCACGCACACGCTGTACCGCCTGGACGTGGAAGGACGCGAGAACGTGCCGGCGCGCGGCGGCGCGTTGCTGACCCCGAACCACGTCTCCATGGCCGACGCGGTGTTTCTCATTGCTTCCATCGATCGTCCGATTCGCTTCCTGATGTTCAAAGGCTCCTACGACCATCCGCTGGTCAAACCATTCGCCAAGATCCTCGGCGTAATCCCCATTGCCTCGGAACAGGGACCGCGCGAGATGATCCATTCTTTGCGTCTGGCCACCGAGGTTCTGAAAAACGGCGAAATCGTCTGCATTTTCCCCGAAGGACAAATGACGCGAATCGGCCAGATGCTGCCCTTCCGCCGCGGCATGGAGCGCATCATCAAGGGCGTCGAGGTCCCGATCATCCCGGTGAATCTGGATGGTGTTTGGGGCTCCATCTTCAGTTTTTCGGGGGGACGCTTCTTCTGGAAGTTTCCGCGGCGGATTCCATACCCCGTGCGCGTCACTTTCGGCGCACCGCTCTCTTCGACGGCCTCAGCGCAGGAAGTCCGCCGGGCGGTGCAGGACCTCGGCGCGGAGGCCTTCCAGCGCCGCAAGAAGCAGATGCGCACGCTGCCGGAGTCTTTTCTCCATGCGGCGCAGAGACATCCCTTCCGCTTCGCCATGGCCGACGGGCAAAGGCCGAAAGTGAATTATTTTGCAGCGCTGGTGGGAGCGCTGGTCCTCGCGCGCCGTTTGCGAAAGCACTGGCACGGCCAGGAGATGGTGGGCATTTTGCTGCCGCCATCAGTTCCCGGCGCGCTGGTGAATTTCGCCGCGATGTTGATGGGCAAGGTGCCCGTAAACTTGAACTACACGGCTTCGAACGAGACGCTGGCCGCCTCCGCCGTTCGGTGCAATTTGAAGACGATTGTTACGGCCCGGCTTTTTCTCGAGAAGGTCAAGATCC
>WNEZ01005403.1_pt1 | contig 11176 bp, 13 predicted proteins | sample 5400521 | NCBI WGS metagenome assembly WNEZ01 (sample SAMN13153339, study PRJNA577476) | soil metagenome | isolation source: 120 cm saprolite under Douglas fir tree site 2 hole 1 replicate 1 | place: USA:California | collected 2015-04-18
CGCAGTGCTTGCCCGAAGGCGTGGCGATGCTGGCGCAGCCAGGCTCTCACGCGATGCGCCCCTGCTCGAGATGCAGGATACGCTTGCCATAGCGCGCGACCAGGCCCTGGTCGTGGGTGGCGATGAGCACGGTGACGCCGACCTGGTTGAAGGCGACGAAGATCTCGAGGATGCGGGCGGCCGATTCGGCGTCGAGGTTGGCGGTCGGCTCGTCGGCGATCAGGAGCGAGGGCCGGTTCACCACCGCGCGCGCGATCGCGAGGCGTTGCTGCTCGCCGCCCGAGAGCTGGATCGGGTTCGAGCGCTCGCGCCCGAGCAGCCCGACCTTGTCGAGCGCCGCGCGCACGCGCCGCGCCGCTTCCTTCGGCGCGTGGCCCGAGAAGGCGAGCGGAAGCATCGCGTTGTCGTAGACGCTGCGGTCGTAAAGCAGCTTCTGGTCCTGGAAGACGAGGCCGAGGTTGCGTCGCAGGTAAGGGATCGCCGCGCGCTTGAGCGCGCCGATATTCTGGCCCTTGACGATCACCGAGCCAGAAGTCGGCCGCTCGATCGCCGGGATGAGCTTGAGGAGGGTCGACTTGCCGGCGCCGGAGCGCCCGGTGATGAACGCCAGCTCGCCTTCGCCGATCACGAAGCTCACGTCCCTCAGCGCCTCCTGGCCGCCGGGATAGCGCTTCGCGACCGAGGAGAAGCTAACCAACCAGCGCCTCGGCGAAATCGCGCGCGACGAACGGGCGCAGGTCGTCGATGTCTTCGCCTACGCCGACAAAGAGAAGCGGAACGGGCCTCTCCCTCGCGATCGCGCAGACGACCCCGCCCTTGGCCGTGCCATCGAGCTTGGTGACGACGAGGCCGGTGAGGCCGAGCGCGTCGTCGAAGGCCTTGACCTGCGCGAGCGCGTTCTGCCCGGTGTTGGCGTCGAGCACGAGCAGCACTTCGTGGGGCGCGCCTGCCTGCGCTTTCGCGGCGACGCGCTTCACCTTGCGAATCTCTTCCATGAGTTGCAGCTGCGTCGGCAGCCGGCCGGCCGTGTCGGCGATGACCACCTCGACGCCGCGCGCCCGGGCCGCGCCGAGCGCGTCGAACACCACCGCGCCCGGGTCGCCGGACTGTTGCGCGATCACCGGCACGCCGTTGCGCTCGCCCCAGGCCACCAGCTGCTCGCGAGCCGCCGCGCGAAACGTGTCGCCTGCAGCGAGCAGCACGCTGCGCCCCTGCAACCGCAGCCAGTGCGCAAGCTTGCCGATCGAAGTCGTCTTTCCCGAGCCGTTCACGCCGGCGATCATGATGACGAAGGGCTTTGCCCCTTTGATCTCCAGTTTCCTTTCCAGCGGCAAAAGCAATTCCGCAAGCGCGTCCTTCAGCGCGCGTCTCAGCGCCTCGCCGTCTTCGAGCTTTTTCCTTCGAAGAGTAGAAACAATCGCTTGCGTCGCAGCCACGCCGCAGTCGGCCTGCAGCAGCGCGGCCTCGAGCTCCTCGTAGAGCGACTCGTCGACGCGCCGGCGCGCGAACAGCACGGGGACGGGGGTGTTGAGCACCTCCCGCGTGCGCGCAAGGCCAGCCTCAAGGCGCGCGGCCCAGGAAAGCGCTGCTACCATGGATCGGTGAATTCTAGCAAAGGGAAGCTGCGCATCATCGCGGGCAAATACCGCGGCCGCCGCATTGCGGTTCCGTCAAAGCCGGGATTGCGCCCGACGCCGGACCGCGTGCGCGAGACGCTGTTCAACTGGCTCGGCCAGCGCCTCGACGGGCTCGCCTGCCTCGATCTTTTTGCCGGCAGCGGCGCGCTCGGCTTCGAGGCCGCATCGCGCGGCGCGGCTCGCGTGGTGATGGTCGAGCACGAGCGGACGGTCTCTGCCCATCTGGAACGCACGCGCGCGCTGATGGATGCAAGACAGGTAGAAATCGTGCAGGGCGACGCGTTCGACTATCTGGCGCGGCGGGGCGAAAAATTCGACGTGGTTTTCCTCGATCCGCCGTTCAGGCAGAATGCGCTGCCGGCAGTGCTCGAGCGGCTGCCGGCGCGGCTCGCGGCGCTCGCGCGCGTCTACGTCGAAGCCGCGGCGCCGCTTGAGCCTCAAGGCGCGTGGGGAGAGCTCAAGCGCTCGCGCGCCGGACAGGTGAGCTACCAGCTGCTCGAATGGAGAGGCGATGATCAAGGCCGTCTACCCGGGAACGTTTGATCCGCTCACGCGCGGGCACGAGGACCTGGTGCGCCGGGCGAGCAGGCTGTTCGACAGCGTGATCCTCGGCGTCGCCGACAGCCGGGCGAAGCGCACCTTTTTCCCGCTGCAGGAGCGCATCGACATGGCGCGCGAGGTTCTTGCCGGCGTCAAGAACCTGAAGGTGGTCGGCTTCGATGGCCTGCTGATCGATTTCGTGCGGCAGCAGGACGCGCGCGTCGTGCTGCGCGGGCTGCGCGCCGTGTCGGACTTCGAATACGAGTTCCAGCTCGCCGGGATGAACCGCAGCCTTTATCCCGACCTCGAAACCATTTTCCTCACGCCCTCCGAGCAGCACATGTTCATCTCGGCGACGCTGGTGCGCGAGATCGCGGCGTTTGGCGGAGACGTGTCGAAATTCGTCGATCCGCGGGTGGAGAAGCGGCTGAAGGCGCGAGCCGCTAGCGCTGACAGCGCGGGCAGAAAAAAGTAGACCGCTGCCCCTGCGCGATGCGGCGAATCGCGCTTCCGCATCGCCTGCAGGGCTGGCCCGCGCGTTCGTACACCCAGTAGCGCTGCTGGAAATAGCCCGGGTTGCCGTCGGCTCCGACGAAGTCGCGCAGGCTCGAGCCGCCGGCGCGGATCGCCGCGCGCAAGGTTTCCTTGATGGCGGTGGCAAGCAGCGCGCAGCGCTCGCGCGACAGGCGCCGCGCCGGCGTGCGCGGATGGATCCCGGCGCGGAACAGGCTCTCATTGGCGTAGATGTTGCCAACGCCGGCGATCCGCCTTGAGTCCATCAGGAACAGCTTGATCGAAGTGCGGTGCGCGCGCGTCAGCGCGTGCAGGCGCTCCGGATGCAGCGCGCGCGACAGCGGCTCGAGCCCGAGATGCGCGAGCAGCGGATGCGCCTCCAGGCGTCCCGAGGTCCACAACACTGCGCCGAAGCGGCGCGGATCGCGCAGCCGCAGGATACGATCGCCGAGCAGCAGGTCGAAGTGATCGTGCTTGCCGGCAGGCGTGCCGGGCGGCAGCAAGCGCAGGCTTCCCGACATGCCGAGGTGCAGGATCAGGTGGCCGTCGCCGCAATCGACGAGCAGATACTTGCCGCGCCGGTGGATCGATCTGATGGTGCGCCCGGCAAGCCGGCGCACCGCGGGCGCCACCGGCCAGCGCAACCGCGGCTCGCGGATCTCGACGCCCGAGATGACGCGACCGGAGAGGTGCGGCAAAAGTCCTCGCCGCGTGACCTCGACTTCGGGTAGTTCTGGCATTGATCGGCAAGCTTGTGCAGGGCACCAAATATACCTAAGATGGGTCGAAGCCAAATGCCAAAATATATTTTTGCCGCTGTGCTCTCTCTCGCGGCGTGTGCCGCAAACCCTCAGCCCGCGCCCGAGGAGCTGAACGAGCCGACGCTGTACGACTTCCTGCTGGGCGAGATCGCCCTGCAGCGCGGCGATGTCGCGCTCGCCGCGAAAACTTACCTGGACCTTGCAAAACGCACGCGCGATCCGCGCGTCGCGCGCCGCGCCGTCGAGGTGGCGAATCTCGCGCGCCTGCCGGACCTGGCGATCGAGGCAGCGAAGACCTGGCTCGACATCGAGCCGTCGTCGCCGCAGGCATTGCAGGTGACGGCGGCGCTGCTCATCGGCTCGAAGCGCGTCGAGGAAGCCGAGCCGTATCTCGAGAAGCTGCTCTCCTCCGACGGCGTCAATCTCGAGAACGGTTTCATGCAGCTCAACCGGCTGCTCGCCGGCAACCCGGACAGGAGCGCCAACTTGCGCGTCGTGCGGCAGCTCGCGGCCAAGCATCCGAAGCTTGCGCAGGCGCAATTCGCCATCGCGCAGGCGGCACTCGCGGCGGGCGACGACGACGCGGCGATCGCCGCGGCGCGCAGCGCCGCCGCGATGCGCCCCGAATGGGAGCCGCCCGCGGTGCTCGAGGCGCAGGTGCTGCAAAAGCGCTCGCCCGCCGCGGCAGCCAAGCGCCTCGAGGCTTTCGTCGCGAAGAACCCCGGCTCGCGCGAAGGCCGGCTGAACTACGCGCGCGCCCTGGTGCTCGACAAGCGTTTTCCCGAGGCGCGCAAGCAGTTCGAAGCGCTGCTCGCGGCGAATCCCGGAAACACCGACGTCATCTACGCGGTCGGACTGCTCGCCTACCAGCTCAAGGACTACCCGGTCGCCGAGGAGAATATGAAGCGGCTGCTCGGCCTGGGCTATCGCGACCCGGACGGCGTGCGCTACCTGCTCGGCCAGATCGCCGAGGAGCAGAAGGCCTGGCCGCGCGCCATCGAGTGGTACGAGCAGATCGTCAGCGGCGAGCATGTGGTCCCCGCGCGCCTGCGCACCGCGAGCGCGATCGCCAAGCAGGGAAAGCTCGCCGAGGCGCGCGCCTACCTGAAGCGCGCGGCCGAGGACAACCCCGACCAGGAAGTGCAGGTGATCGTGGCCGAGGCGCAGCTGCTGCGCGAGGCGAACCGCAACCGCGACGCCTTCGAGCTGCTCAGCCAGGCGCTGCAGAAGGATCCCGAGCAGCCCGACCTGCTCTACGACATGGCGCTGACCGCCGAGAAGCTCGAGCGCTACGAGCAGATGGAATCGAACCTGCGGAAGCTGATCGAGGTGCAGCCCGAGTACGCGCATGCCTATAACGCGCTCGGCTACTCGTTCGCCGAGCGCAACACGCGGCTGCCCGAGGCGAAAAAGCTGATCGAAAAAGCGCTCGAGCTCTCGCCGGAGGATTATTTCATCATCGACAGCATGGGCTGGGTGCTGTACCGCGAGGGCAATCTGAAGGGCGCGGCGGAGCAGCTGCGCCGCGCCTACAGCGGGCGGCCCGATGCCGAGATCGGCGCGCACCTCGGCGAAGTGCTGTGGGTGATGGGCCGGCGCGACGAGGCCGAGCGCATCTGGCAGGAGTCGCTCAAGTCCGCGCCGGAAAACGACACGCTGCAAAAGACGATCAAGCGCTTCAAGCGGTAATGGCGATGGTGATGCGGAGGGCGGCCGCCTACGCGCTCGCCACCCTTCTGCTAGGGGGCTGCGCGCAGCTCGAGACGCGCCCGGCCCGGAAAGCCGAGTTCGATCTCGCCGGACGCCTCGCGGCGCGCTACGGCGAGGAATCGTTCACCGGCAATATCGCGTGGCGCCACGCCGAGGATTTCGACGAGATGCTCATCACCACTCCGCTCGGCCAGGGCGTGGCGCGCATCGTGCGCGAGGGCGACCAGGTGACGCTCACCACCGCCGAGCCGCGCGAGTACCACGCCGCAGACGTCGAGTCGCTCACCGGGCAGGTGCTCGGCTTCCGTCTGCCGCTCGGCGGGCTCGCCGACTGGGTGCGCGGCCGGCCTTCCCCCGACCTCGAGCAGCGCGGCTGGAAGGTCGAGTACCAGGAGTACGCCGGCGAATTGCCGTCGCGCCTGCGGCTGCTCTATCCGGGAATCGAGCTGCGGCTCATCATCTCGCGGTGGAAATGACCTGGTACCCGGCGCCGGGAAAGCTGAATCTTTTCCTGCACGTGTTCGCCCTTCGAACGGACGGCTATCACGAGCTGCAGACCGTCTTTCGCCTGATCGACCGCTGCGATCGCGTCGGCATCGCTCCCCGCTCGGACGGAAAAGTGCGCTTCGAGGGGCTGTTTGGGGAAGAAAATCTCTGCGTCCGGGCGGCGCGGCTTCTGCAACGTGAAACGAACTCCGGGCAGGGGGCCGATTTACGGCTCGAAAAGCACCTCCCCGTGGGCGGAGGGCTTGGCGGGGGCTCGTCGGACGCGGCGACGGTTATGCTGGTCCTGAATCGTCTGTGGGAACTGAACCTCAGCGGCGCAAGGTTGCGTGAAATCGGCCTGCAGCTGGGAGCCGACGTACCGTTTTTCATCTTTGGGCGCAACGCCATCGGCGAAGGCCTCGGCGAGCGCCTGCGAGGACTCGAGTTGCCGGGGGCATGGTATCTCGTGCTGACGCCGCAAGTCTCGGTTTCGACGAAGGAAATGTTTAATTCAGCGTTGACAGCGGATACGAAACGACTCAAAATACCGCCCTTTTTCTCGGGACAGGGGCGCAACGATCTCGAGCCGGTCGTCACCGCTCGCTATCCCGAAGTTGCGGCGCAGCTCGCGTGGCTCAGGAGCCGATGCCCGCGGGCGCGCATGACGGGCTCCGGAGCTTGCGTATTCGCCGAGTTCGAGACGAAAGCGCCGGCGGACGCGGTTCAATCCCAGTTGCCGGGGGGGATGAGCGGGTTCGTGGCGCAGGGGCTCGAGCGTCACCCGCTCCATGACCGGGCAGATTGAACAACTGGGGAGTCGCCAAGCTGGTTAAGGCACCGGATTTTGATTCCGGCATACGAGGGTTCGAATCCTTCCTCCCCAGCCATATACAGTGACCGCGATGACGAACGCCCCGCTCGACCGGCTGATGGTTTTCACCGGCAATGCCAATCCGCGCCTTGCGCAGGACGTGGCGAAGCACCTCAATCTGCCCATCGGGCGCGCGATCGTCGGCAAGTTCTCCGACGGCGAGGTGCTGGTCGAGCTGATCGAGAACGTGCGCGGCAAGGATGTGTTCGTGCTGCAGTCGACGTGCGCGCCGACCAACGACAACCTGATGGAGCTGCTGGTGATGGTCGACGCGTTGAAGCGCTCCTCGGCGGCGCGCGTCACGGCAGCGATCCCGTATTTCGGCTACGCGCGCCAGGACCGCAGGCCGCGCTCGGCGCGCGTGGCGATCAGCGCCAAGGTGGTGGCGAACATGCTGGCGTCGGTCGGCGTGGCGCGCGTGCTGACGATGGACCTGCATGCCGACCAGATCCAGGGGTTCTTCGACATCCCGGTGGACAACATCTATGCCGCAACGGTGCTGCTGGGCGACGTGTGGAAGCAGCGCTACGAGGACTTGATCGTCGTCTCGCCGGACGTCGGTGGCGTGGTGCGGGCGAGGGCGCTGGCGAAGCGGCTGGAGTCCGACCTGGCGATCATCGACAAGCGGCGGCCGAAGGCGAACGTCACCGAGGTGATGAACGTGATCGGCGAGGTGAGCGGGCGGACGTGCGTCATCATGGATGACATGGTGGACACCGCCGGCACGCTGGTGAAGGCGGCGCAGGTGCTGAAGGACGAGGGCGCGACCAAGGTGGTCGCCTACTGCACGCACCCGGTACTCTCGGGCGGCGCGGTGGAGCGGATTGCAAGCTCGCCTCTCGACGAGCTGGTGGTGACCGACACCATCCCGCTGCGCGACGAGGCCCGCCAGTGCAAGAAAATCCGGCAGCTGTCGGTGGCCGGCCTGCTCGCCGAAACGATTTTGCGGATCTACACCGAGGAATCGGTGAGCTCCCTTTTCATTGAATAGATTTCCTGATCCAGGAGCAACGCGATGGCAATTGAAATCACGGCGCGCAAGCGCGAAGCGCAGGGCACGGGTGCGAGCCGCCGCCTGCGCACCGCCGGCAAGGTGCCGGGGATTCTCTACGGCGGCGACCAGGGCCCGGTCAACATCGAGCTCGACCACAAGGACCTGTTCATCAACCTGAGGAACGAGAGGTTTCACGCCTCGATCCTGACCCTTGACCTGGCCGGAACCAAGCAGCAGGTGCTGCTGCGCGCGGTCAACATGCACCCGTTCAAGCTGCAGGTGCAGCACGTCGACTTCCAGCGCGTCGTCAAGGACAAGAAGATCCGCATGAAGGTGCCGCTGCACTTCGTGAACGCCGAGAGCTCGCCCGGCGTGAAGGAGCAGGGCGGCGTGGTCAGTCACGTGCTGAACGAGCTCGACGTCCTCTGCCTGCCGGATGATCTGCCGGAATATATCGAGGTCGACCTCGGCAACCTTGCGGTCGGACATTCGATCCACGCGCGCGACCTCGCGCTGCCCAGGGGCGTCGAGCTGGCGCTGCACAAGAGCGAGAACCCGGTCGTCGCGACCGTGATCGTGCCGGCGCTGATCACCGAGGAAGAGGAGGCAGCCGCCGTGGCGGTGGCGCCGTCCGAAGTGCCGACGACCGAGCAGGCCGCCCCGCCGAAGGAAGGCGAGACGCCGGCGGAGGGCGAGAAAGCCGCTCCGAAGGCTGCTCCGAAGGCCGCCGAGAAGCTCGAGAGGGTGGAAAAGGCCGAGAAGGCCGAGAAGAAAGAGAAGAAGTAACGGGAAGAGGAGCGGCTTTGATCCGTCTCGTCGTCGGCCTGGGCAACCCGGGCAAGGAGTACGAACGCACGCGCCACAACGCGGGGTTCTGGCTCGTCGAGCGCTTCGCTTCGGCCAACGGCATCGTGCTGCGCAAGGACAACAAGTTCCAGGCGCTGGTCGGCCGGCACGAGCCGAGCGGCGCCTGGCTGCTCATGCCGCAGAGCTTCATGAACGCGAGCGGCCGCGCGGTGCAGATGCTCGCCGGGTTCTTCAAGATCAAGCCCGAGGAAATCCTCGTGGTGCACGACGAGCTCGATTTCCCGCCCGGCACCGCCAGGATCAAGCAGGGCGGCGGCATCGCCGGCCACAACGGCCTGAAGGACATCTCGCAGCGCCTCGCCACGCACGACTATTGGCGCCTGCGCCTGGGGGTCGGGAAGCCTCCGGCCGGAATGGAAGGCGCCGACTACGTGCTGCAAAGACCCCCGGCCGAGGAGCGTGCGGCGATCGATGCGGCCATAGAAAGTGCCCTGGGCGTGCTACCGCAGTGCCTGTCGGGCGATATCCAGAGTGCCATGCAGAAGCTGCACACCGACGATAAAAAGCAGGAAGACAAAAAGCCGGAACCGAAGAAAGAGCCCGAGAAGGAAAGCGGCCTCAAGTCTTCGCTGAAAGCCCTGTTCGGCAGGAAATGAACCTGAAGTGCGGGATCGTCGGCTTGCCGAACGTCGGCAAGTCGACCCTCTTCAATGCCCTCACCAAGGCAGGCATCGCGGCGGATAACTATCCGTTCTGCACCATCGAGCCCAACGTCGGCATCGTGCAGGTGCCCGATCTGCGGCTCGAGGTCATCGCCGAGATCGCCCAGCCGCAGAAGGTGGTGCCGGCGGTGGTCGAGTTTGTCGACATCGCGGGTCTCGTCGCCGGCGCCTCCAGGGGAGAAGGGCTCGGCAACCAGTTCCTCGCCAACATCCGAGAGACCGACGCTATCGTGCACGTGGTGCGCTGCTTCGACGACTCGAACGTGATCCACGTCGCGGGCAAGGTCGATCCGGTGTCGGACATCGGGACCATCGACACCGAGCTGGCGCTCGCGGACCTGGAGGCGGTGGAAAGGCAGCTCGCCAAGTACGAGAAGGTGGCGCAGGCTGGCGGCGACAAGGAGGCGCAACGCCTCGTTTCCGCCTTGAAGAGAGTCAGCGAAGCTCTGGATGCGGGGCGGCCGGCGCGCAGCGCCGAACTTTCGAAGGAGGAGCGCGCGGTGCTAAGGGCGCTCTTTCTCCTCACCATGAAGCCCGTCATGTATATCGCCAACGTCGGCGAACAGGGATCCCAAAAGTTCCTCGAACAAGTCGAGGCGTACGCGGCCGAGGAGGGCGCACCGGTGGTCCCGATCAGCGCTTCCATCGAAGCGCAGATCGCCGACATGCCGGACGAGGACAAGAAGCTGTTTCTCGAGGACATGGGGATGGACGAGCCGGGGCTCAACCGCGTGATCCGCGCCGCGTACCAGCTGCTCGGGCTGCACACCTACTTCACCGCCGGTCCGAAGGAGGTGCGCGCCTGGACCATTCCGGCGGGGGCCACCGCGCCGCAGGCGGCGGCGGCGATCCATACCGACTTCGAGCGTGGCTTCATCCGCGCCGAGGTCGCCTCTTACGATGACTTCGTCTCTTGCGGTGGCGAGCAGGGCGCGAAGGAGTCTGGCAAGCTGCGCCTGGAAGGGAAGGACTACACTGTGCGTGACGGCGACGTCATCCGTTTCCGCTTCAACGTCTGATGCTGCAGACCACCTTCGGCTCGGCGGCGCCCTCCGACATTCCCTGGCTGGTGGGCTTGCTCGCGCTGCTCTTCACCCAGGAACCCGAATTCTCGCCCAACGCCGAGAAGCAAAGCGAGGCGCTCGACGCGATTCTCCACGATCGCTCGCGCGGGCGCATTTTCGTCGCGCGCGAAGGCGGCAAGGTCGTGGGGATGGCGAGCCTGCTTTACACCATCAGCACCGCCGAGGGCGGCAAGGCGGCTTTGTTCGAGGATTTCATCGTGCAGCCGGAATATCGCGGCCAGGGAATCGGCACGCGGCTGCTCGAGTACGTGATCCAGCAGGCGCGCGCCGAAGGGGTGCTGCGCATCACGCTGCTCACCGACCTGAAGAACGACAACGCGCAGGATCTCTACCGCAAGCTGGGATTCGTCAATTCGTCGATGCAGGCGATGCGGCTGAAGCTGCAAAAATCTTCCTCAGCGTAACCGCGAAGGGCACGACCTCCGCGCCGTCGAGGACGCCCCGCTCGACCATCTCCCGGTGCAGCTGGCGCAGGTTGTAGTGCGGCACCGAGGCGTAGAGATGGTGCTCGATGTGGTAATTCACATGGTGCGGAAAGATCAGCCACTCGAGCCAGGCCGGCGCCACGTTGGTGCGTGCCGCGGTGAGCGGCGAGGAAAAGTCGGTGGTCGCGCCGTGCTCGGAAATGGCGCGCAGCCTGAGGATGGCCTGCACGACCGTCACCAGCGGCAGGATCCATAGCACGAGGTATTGGACCAGGTAGCCGCTCAAGCCAAAGAGAAGTAAAGCAGTGAGGTGAAAAAAGATCACTGCGTTTCTGTCGCTGCGCGCCTCGACGCGCAGTTTGGATGAAGTGTCGTCGAGCGGCCGGACCGCTCTGTTCGTCGCCGTGTTCAGCGCCGGCGCCCCGCCGAGGAAGTAGGCGTAGGTTTTCCACGCGGTGAAACCGCTCAAGTCCTTCAATAGTTTTTTGATGAGATAAGCTTTCCCGCGCGGATAACCGCCATGCAGCGCCGTATCCGGGTCGAGCTCGCCGTACAGGTTGTTGTGGTGCAGGCGATGGATCACACGGTAGGTGCACATCGAGAGCCCCTGCACCATCGAGCACGA
>WNEZ01010279.1_pt1 | contig 11173 bp, 6 predicted proteins | sample 5400521 | NCBI WGS metagenome assembly WNEZ01 (sample SAMN13153339, study PRJNA577476) | soil metagenome | isolation source: 120 cm saprolite under Douglas fir tree site 2 hole 1 replicate 1 | place: USA:California | collected 2015-04-18
TGAATTCGACGCGGGTGTCGTCGGGATCGTAGAGATTGAGCTGCCATTTGCCGTCGCGGCCGATTTTGGGTTGCTCGCTGCCGGTCCAACCGTTTTTGCGAAGCTGCGCTTCCGCGGCGTGGATGTCTGGGACGCCGAGTGCGATGTGGTTCATGACGCCGAGCGTGTGATGATCCGCGTTGGCTGGGACATTGAGCATGTATTCGATCCAGTCGGTGCCATCAGGAACTTGCATGTCAACCCAGTTCGTTTCGTCGTCTTTCATTCCGCCGTGCCAATAGACATGGAAGCCTAGAATGTCTTTGTAGAAGCGGTCTTCGGCGGTGCGGTCGTGGACAACGAAGCCAGCATGGATAAGCCGAAAAGTGGAATGCGTTGTGTGTGATGAAGACTGCGAGTCGGGGCGTCCCGGTCCCGCGACCCCTTTTTTGCGTTGCAAAAAGCCAATGTTGTGGCCCTCCGGATCCACCACGGTGAAATAGGAGTCTCTCCATCCAGGGGAGGAGATTGGGGGGTAGATGACCGCAATCTTGTGGGAAACAAGATATCGCCGCAGCGCAGGAATGTCGTCGGTGCTGAAGGTTATTTGGGCGATGAGATTTGCAGGAATAGGGGTGGTCGGAGTCCAAATCGTTATGTCTTGAAAAGGGTTGAGAAAGAACATCTGGCTTAGAAGCGTTTCGTCTGGATCGTGGGCGAGGTTAAGAGTTTTCGAGTAAAAACCGAGGGAAGCGGAACGATCCGTGGCTAAGATTTGGACTCCCGAAATGCCAAAGATATGCGGCCGTGGAGGCTCGTTTTGGCCTGCGGCCGAAATGCAAGAAGACAAACTTACGAGCAGTAGGAGGAAGAGTTTCTTCATGAGGTCACCTCAGGAACCGGGCGCTGAACGGGATTTTAGCTTGCGAATTTCGTCGAGGCGCTGGCGGAGGCGCTGCTCGAAGCCCTGGTCGGTGGGCTTGTAGTAGGTGCGGCCGGCGAGGTTGTCGGGGAGGCAGGTCATGTCGGTGACTTTATCATCGAACTTGTGGGCGTATTTGTAGCCCTGACCATAGCCGATATTTTTCATTAATCCCGTGACGGCGTTGCGGATGTGGAGAGGCACAGGTTCAGCCTCGGTTTTGTGAACGTCATCGATGACCTCGCCATAGGCGGTGTAGACGGCGTTGGACTTTGGGGCGAGCGAGAGATAGACGGCGGCCTGGGCGAGGGCTAGATGGCCTTCGGGCGCGCCGAGGAAGTCGAAAGCATCTTTGGCGGCTAACGTGACGGCGAGCGCGCCGGGTTCGGCAAGGCCGATGTCTTCGCTGGCCATGCGGACCATGCGGCGGGCGAGATAGAGAGGGTCTTCGCCGGATTCGAGCATGCGCGCGAGCCAGTATAGGGCCGCGTCGGGATCGGAGTTGCGGACGGATTTGTGCAGGGCGGAGATGAGGTTGAAGTGCTCCTCGCCGGCTTTGTCGTAGCGGAGGAGCTTTCTTTGCAGTACGTCTTCGAGAAGTTCCGGGGTGATGAGGTGCGTGCCGGCATCGTTCGAAGGCGCGCTGCGGACGGCGAGCTCGAGCGTGTTGTAAGCGGCGCGGGCGTCGCCGTTCGCGTAGGAAGCGATTCGAAAGAGGATGTCGTCGGAGACCTCGATCGAATCGTTGCCGAAGCCGTGTTCTTTGTCAGTAAGAGCGCGACGAAGAAGCTCGACGATTTGCGGAGTCGTGAGCGGATCAAGGACGTAGACCTTGGTGCGGGAGAGCAGCGGGGAGATGACTTCGAAAGAAGGATTCTCGGTGGTCGCGCCGATGAAGATGATGTGGCCGGCTTCGACGTGGGGGAGGAAGGCGTCTTGCTGGGCCTTGTTAAAGCGGTGAACCTCGTCGACGAAGACGATGGTGCGGTGGCCGGAACGCGATTTTTGTTCGGCCACGGCCATGACTTCCTTGATTTCCTTGATGCTGGCGAGAACGGCACTGAAGGAAACGAATTCGGAACTTGTCAGGCGCGCGATGAGGCGCGCAAGCGTGGTTTTCCCGCAGCCGGGCGGGCCCCAGAAGAGCATGGAGCCGAGATTGTCGTTTTCGATTTGAACGCGAAGGGACTTGCCCGCGCCGAGAAGTTTTTCCTGGCCGATGAATTCATCGAGCGTGCGCGGACGCATGCGCTCGGCGAGCGGTTGGTTGGCTGCAGGCACGTCGGGTTCCGGTGCCGGTGGCGGCAATTTTGAGAACAGGCTCACGTTATTTTGGGCGGCTGCGAAGATGCAGATGTTTGGATGCCCGAGGCTGGCACGGAGTTTCTTTGACGAGCGGCTTCGTAAAAAACGACGGCAGCCGCGGCGGCGGCATTCAGTGATTCGATGCCGCTGGCCATGGGAATGCGGATGCGCGCATCGGCGCTGCGCTCGACCTCTTCGGGAAGACCGGCGCCTTCATTGCCGACGAGAAGGGCGACCGGCTGGCACCAATCGACTTCCCACGGAGCGAGCGGAGCCTGCTCACCGTGACTCGGTTCACGGACGCTGGAAGCCAGGGTGCGGACGCCCGCGACCTTAAGTTGCCTAAGGAGGATCGAAAGCGACACGCCAGCGAGGATCGGAAGATGCAGAGCGGCACCGGCGGAGGCGCGCAGAGCTTTCGGCGAGAAAGGGCTCGCGGTGCCGCTGATGCCGGAAGCGGCAGTGGCGGCGCCGGTCGCACCGAAGGCGGCAGCGGTGCGCAAGATGGTTCCGACGTTGCCGGGATCCTGGACGCCCGCCAGGACGACCAGCAGCGGAGCGCAGGCCGAAACGGGGGCGCGGACGAGGTCGTCGAAAGAGGTCTCGCGCGGCTTAACGAGCGCCGCGACGCCCTGGGGGTGTTCGGAATCGGCGAGACCTTCGAAAAGGCGGTCGTTGGTCCGAAGAGTGGGGAAGGCGATTTCCGGCCGGTCGATCAAGGGAGCGAGGCGTTCACGGTGGCGTTCGCCGGATTCGCCGAAAAGGACGGCGCGGATCGGGCAACCGGAACGCAAAACTTCTTCAACGAGACGCACGCCCTCGACGCCGACGAAGCCACTTTCCGTGGGCAGGCCTCCGCGCAAAGCCATGCGGAACTCTTTGAGCCAGCGATTGTCGCGGCTGGTGAGAAGCCCCGCGTTGTTCGCGGGACGAACGTTACGCGCGATCTTTCCTGGCGTAGCCATTACCGTGGAGGGTAGCAAATTTCTACCTGAAGAGGCCAACTCGCAGCAGACCACTGGGGTATCGACCGGCAGCGGGTTGGAAGTTGCTGCGCACAGGCTCTTATTGCGCGGGTTATAGGGGGTATGGTAGCGTCGCCCAATTAAGGGCAGCGCTGGCGGGGCGCTGCAGGGTGGCGCTACGACTTCGCCAAAGGCCAAAAAATTGCCGGCTGAGCTGCTGCGCGTAAATGCGCAATTCCCGGAGGCGGACCTGCTGCGGTATGCAGCAGGTTTTCTGACGCGCGGGGGTGTGATTGCGATTCCCACGGACACCTTCTACGGGCTGGCGGCCGACCCCTTCAATCTTGCCGCGGTGGATGAAATTTACCGCGTGAAAGGGCGCCCGGAAACGAGGGCGCTGCCGATCCTCGTGAATTCGATCGAACAAGCCATTCTGCTCGCGCGCGAAGCTCCGCGGAAATTTTTGCGGCTCGCCCAGGCGTTCTGGCCGGGAGGATTGACTCTGGTGGTAAACGCGGCGCAGCGCATCCCGCTCAAAGTCACCGCAGGCACGGGCCGCATCGCCTTGCGTTGGCCGAATTGCGCAGTGGTGCGGCGCTTGATCGATGAATTCGAGGGCCCGGTCACGGGAACGAGCGCAAACATTTCCGGGTTTCCCTCGTGTTCGAACGCCGAACAAGTAATGAAGCAACTCGGGTCGCGGGTGCCGCTCGTGCTGGACACGGGAGAAACGGGCGGGACGCTGGCTTCGACCATCGTGGAACTGACGGGCGACACCTGGAGGATCGGCAGGGAAGGGGCGATTCCGGTGGCGGAGATTGAGAAGGCGCTCGAGTAGGACCTAACTTGGAGGCGCGAGGCGTGCTCGCTAATTAATTCCCGCCCGGATGAAGAGTCGCAAGAAAATTGTAGTTGCCGGTGGAGGGAAGATCGAGTGCGCCGAGCGAGCGGCGATGGACGGAAACGACGTCGTTGAACCACATGGGCAAGTAAGGAAGATCTTCCGCGAGAATTTTTTGAACTTCACTGCATAGTTCCTTCCTTTTTTCCTGATTCATCTCCACGCGAATTTGATCCGTGAGCGCGTCGATGCGCGCGTTGCGATAGTGTCCGCGATTGGCGCCGTCGGGCGGGAAGCGCTTCGACGAGAATGCGTATTCAAAAAAGTCAGGATCGGTGTTAGCGCCGACCCAGCGCTGGTAGGTGATCTGAAAATTTCCCTTGGCGACGTCGGAGAACAGCGTGGCGAGCTCGAGCGGCCGAAGTTCGAGGTCGATTCCGGCGCGGCGCCATTGTTCCTGAAGAGCCGCGCCGATCAGGCGGGCTTGCTCTTCGGTGGAGCATTTCAGAGTGAGACGCAGACGCACGCCATCCTGCTTTCGAGGGAATCCCACAGCGTCGAGAACCTCTTCGGCGCGAGCGGGATCGTAAGAATACTGAGCGACATTCGGTTCGGCGGCCCAGTGATCCAGAGGCAGCGCGCCCGCGGCGAGCTTTGCTTGCCCACGGAGGAGATAGCGGATGAGCGCTTCGCGGTCGGTCGCGAGTGCAAGCGCTTGGCGAATTTCTCGATGGGCCAAGATAGGATCTTCGAGATTGAAACCGAGATAGTTGAAATTTGTGCCGGGGCGGTCGGTCACTGCAAGATCGAGCTGGCGCGCGAGAACGGGAATGATGTCAGGAGAAAGGGAGCTTATCTCCAGATCGGCAGAGCCTTTGCGGAGTTCGAGCGCGCGAACGACACCGTCGGGGACAACGCGAAATCGGACGCGCGTCACCTGAGCCGCATCACGGAAGTACTCAGGATTTCGCTCCAGGACGACCTCTTCGTCCTGCGATTGCCGAACGAATCGAAAGGGACCAGAACCGATGGGGTGGCGGGAAAAATCGACGCCGGCATTCGCGGGAACGATGCCAATGGCGCTCGGAATGAGATTCACGCTGAAGGAAGCGTACGCCTGTCTGAGATGAAAGATGACCGTAGCGTCGTCGGGAGTTTCGATGGAGGTGACCATGCGAAGGGCTCCCTGTTTCGGGGATTTATTGGCGGGATTCATGATGAAGTTGAAGGTTGCCTTGACGTCGGCGGAGGTGAGCGCGCGGCCATCGTGGAAACGAACGCCGCGGCGCAGATGAAAGACGTAAGTGAGCGGGTCGGGAGTCGACCAGGATTCGGCAAGATCGCCGTGAAAATTCATCTGATTGTCGCGTTCCAGCAGGCCGCTGAAGAGGAGTCCGTCGATGCGCTGGGATTGCGAATCGGTGGCAAAGCGCGGGTCGAGATTGGTGGGGCTGGATTCGATGAGGAAGGTGAGAGAAGCGGGATCGCTGTGAGATGAATCTGAACATGAGGCGAGACAGAAGGAAGCAAGGACGTAAGGAAGTAAAGACGAAATGAAAAGACGGAACTTCGAGGTAGTGTGGTTAGCGCGGCGGGGCATAGGATATTTTACCGAGGATCGCTGGGCCGCGGGCGCCGGTTGCGGAGCGCAAGTTCGCGGGGCGTTGGTGAAATGTTTCGTAGGCGAGAAGGGCGAAGGCGAAGGCTTCCTTGGCGCCTTCGGGAATACCGAGACGTACAGAGGGCAGGACTTCGATGCCGGGGAGAGCGGCGGAAAGTTGACCGACGATCAGCGGATTGTGCGCGCCACCACCGGAAACGATGAGTTGGTGGATCTTCGTTTTGGGCGTGACGAAGCGATTCAGGGCATCGACGACCGAGAGTGCGGTGAAGATTGTGGCTGCGCGGATGAGATCGTTCGGCTTGGCGCGATAGCGTCGGCCGAGGGCCAGGAGTTTTTTTAGGTAGGCGTTGCCATAGTATTCGCGGCCGGTGGATTTTGGGGGTGCAAGCTTCAGGTAGGGATCGCGCAAGAGCTCGTCGAGCAGCGCGGGGAGGCTGCGGCCCTGGGATGCGAGGCGGGCGTTCTCGTCGAAACGCAGGCGGCCGTGCGTGAAATGCGAGACTAGGGCGTCGATCAGCATGTTCGCGGGTCCGGTGTCGAAGGCGAGGACTTGTTGCGGCTTGGCCGCGCGCGGAAGAGCTGTAATGTTGGCGATGCCGCCAAGATTGAGCGAAACTCGGCCAAGTTCCGGGTGGCGATACAGAAGATAGTCCACATAGGGAACGAGGGGCGCTCCCTGACCGCCGAGAGCGATGTCCGCGGGGCGAAAATCGCCGACCGTGGTGATGCCGGTGCGCGCGGCGATGGTGGCTGGCTCACCGATTTGCAGCGTCGATGCGGTGAGCCGACCTAAAAAGCTGACGCGCTTGCCTTGGTGGAAAATCGTCTGGCCGTGGCTGCCGATGAGCGCGATTTTCTCTGGTGGAATCCCGAACTTGCGGCACGCGGCAATGGCGGCGCCGGCGAAGAGTTCTCCCAATCGAAAATTTAATTGGCTGAGAGCGCCCGCGGTGATGGGGTGCTGTTCGGCGACGCGAAGAATTTCCTTCCGAAGCGCGGGAGGACATTTAACAGAGGTGTGGCCGAGCAGCTTGGCGTTCAGATTCGGCGGTGCGCCAGAGATGCGAGCGAGGGCAACTTCAACGCCATCGGCGGATGTTCCGGACATCATGCCGAGAACAAGCATGGGTTTTTCGTTCATGAGATTTGTTTTTTCAACTCGGCGAGGAGATTCAGGGCGTCGAGGGGCTTCAACTGGTCGAGGTCGGCGCCGCGCAATTTTTCTAACACCTCTCGATCAAGCGCAGTGAAGAGCACCTGCTGATTGCCGTTCTTGTGGGCAAGGTCGGAGGCGCCGGGAGAAAGCGTCTCGCTGAGTTCGTGTTCGCTCTGTTCATGCCTCTTTAGGACTTCGCGGGCACGTTCAATCACGCTGCGAGGGAGCCCGGCGAGGCGGGCAACTTCGATGCCGTAGCTCTTGTCCGCGCTGCCGGGCTCGACGCGGCGCAGGAAAATAATCTCACTGGGCGTTTCTTTCACGGAGACGTGAACATTCTTCACCGTAGGGAGAAGATCGCCAAGCTCCGTCAGCTCCTGATAATGCGTGGCGAAGAGGGTGCGCGCGCGGGTGTGCTTTTGAAGATGTTCGACTACGGCCCAAGCAATGGAGAGGCCATCGAACGTGGCCGTGCCGCGGCCGACTTCATCGAGGAGCACGAGACTTGCGGGAGTGGCGTGATTCAGTATGGCGGCGACTTCGCTCATTTCGACGAGGAAGGTAGAGCGCCCGCGGGCAAGATTGTCGCTCGCACCGATGCGCGTGAAGATGCGGTCGGTGATGGGCAGCTTCGCCTGGCGAGCGGGAACGAAAGAGCCCATCTGCGCCATCAGGACGATCAGTGCGGACTGGCGAAGATACGTGGACTTGCCACCCATGTTTGGGCCAGTGATGAGCAAGAGCTGCTGCCGCCCGGGCTCGAAGCAAAGATCGTTGGGAACGAAGCGCTCGCCTTTTTGACGCAGCAGCTCTTCGATCACGGGATGGCGCCCGCCGATGATGAGGAGTTTCCCGGTGGAGTTGAATTCGGGGCGGGAATAGCCGCGATCGGCGGCCAGTTTTGCGAACGCGGTGAGAACGTCCAGCTGTGCGACGGCCGCAGCGGTACGGCGCAAGCGTGCGGCTTTGGCGGCCACGGATGAACGCACATCGACAAAAAGCTGGCGCTCGATTTCCAGGATGTGCTCATCGGCGGCGAGGATCTTCCGCTCGTATTCTTTCAGCTCGGATGAAGTAAACCGCTCGGCATTGACCAGCGTTTGTTTGCGTTCGTAGTCCGCCGGGGCAAGATGCAGATTGGCTTTCGAGATCTCAATGTAGTAGCCAAAAATCTGGTTGAAACGAATCTTTAGCGAGCCGATGCCCGTGCGTTTGCGCTCGCGCTCTTCCATGGCGGCGATGATCTGCTTGCTGTGCTGGCTGAGGTCGCGAAGTTCATCCAGCCCGGCATGGTAACCGCTGCGGATCATGCCGGGATCGGTGGCAAGGGCGGGCGGCTCGTCGGCGATGGCGCGTTCGAGCCGATCGCGGACGTCGGCGAGTTCGTCTATTTCATGGTGGAGCTGGTGAAGAAGTTCGCTACCCCCGGCGGGCTGCGGCGTGAGAAAATTCTTAAGCACCGGAAGCTGGACGAGCGACTTGCGCAGCGCCACGAGCTCACGCGGAGCCGCAAGACCCAGCGTGATCCGGCTGGCGGTCCGCTCGAGGTCGAGGATGCCTCTCGTGCGGCCAGCGTCCTCGGTGAAAATGGGCGAGAGTAGCTCCAGATTGCGGACGGACACGGGATCGAGGACAAGGGCGTGGTGCTGTTCGTAGTAGCGGACGCGGTCGAGATGCCGCAACGCTTCGACGCCGGAGGCATCCACGTTTTCATTAGCGGGCGCAGAGCGTTCTCCGCGCGCGGAATTTTCTCGGAGATAGTGAACGATGGCACCCGCAGCAGCCAGAGCTTGCGGGTGATCATCCAGGCCGAAACCCGTGAATTCGGCAACGCCAAACTGTTCGCGAAGGATGCGCTCGGCATAGTCGCGCTGAAAGACCCAATCTTCGAGGCGGGATTCCACGCCACCAACGCCTTCCAGGAGCGATGTTTTCGCCGTTTCGAAAAGCTGTTGCGGCCGGGGGAGCAGAGTTTCCCTCGGGCGGAGCAATTGAAGTTCGTCGCGAAGAGCGTCATCGGCGCGTGCGCCGGAGAATTCAGTGGCCCGAAATTCGCCGGTCGAAAGATCGACGAAGGCAAGGCCGATGGGTGAACCAGAGGCATGTTTGGCGACGGACGCGAGGAAATTGTTTTCGCGGGCGTCAAGAAGCGCCCCGTCAGTAGCCGTACCCGGCGTTATCACGCGCACCACCTCGCGGCGCACGAGCTTTTTGCCCGGACCGGGCAGTTCCATCTGATCGCAGATCGCGATCTTGAATCCGGCGCGAATCAGGCGCGCGATGTAGCCTTCCGCGGCGTGGTACGGAACGCCGCACATGGGAATAGGCTGGCCCTTTTCGCGGTTGCGCGAGGTGAGAGTGATCTGAAGCTCGCGCGCGGCGATTATCGCGTCTTCGTAGAAAAGTTCGTAGAAATCGCCCAGGCGGAAGAGCAGCAGGGCGTGCGGGTAGCGCGCCTTGATGGCGTGATACTGCTGCATCAGCGGTGTTGTAGGTTCGCTCATTCGTCAATCGTCAGTCTTAGTTACACCGTTCTCTATGTTTACGCCCTGCCTGTAGTGGCGCAGCATGCTGCGCCACTACAAAGACAATCTCCGCCCGGCGGATCGGTGTAGAGTTGATCATTCCTTGATGCCTAGATGCGTCAGGAAGAAAGCATAATCCAGGGCAATCTCGCGCAAATAGTCATAGCGGCCGGAAGCGCCGCCGTGTCCCGCACCCATGTTGATTTTCAGCAGCAGCGGATTCGAATCGGTTTTCAACGTGCGCATTTTCGCAACGTATTTCGCGGGTTCCCAGTACATCACCTGGCTATCATTCAGCCCCGTTTTTGCCAATATCGCAGGGTAAGGCTTCCGCTCCAGGTTGGTGTAGGGACAATACGACTTTATGTAGAAATAATCTTCCGCGATTTGCGGATTGCCCCATTCCTCGTATTCCCCGACGGTCAGCGGGAGAGACGCGTCGAGCATGGTATTCAACACGTCGACGAAGGGCACTTGGCTGATGACGATGCTAAAAAGATCGGGGCGCATGTTCGTAACCGCCCCCATGAGAAGCCCGCCGGCGCTGCCTCCCTCAATCACGAGTTTTTCCGGCGTCGTGTAGCGTTGCTCAATGAGGTGTTCAGCCGCGGCGATGAAGTCCGTGAACGTGTTGCGTTTTTGTTTCAGGCGGCCGGCGTCGTGCCACGGCTTTCCGAGCTCGCCGCCGCCGCGGATGTGCGCGACGGCGTAGACTACGCCGCGGTCCAGCAAGCTAAGCCGATTCGAACTGAAATTGACCGGTATCGAGATTCCGTAGCTGCCGTAACCACAGAGAAGTAGGGGGGCAGAGCCATCGCGCGGCGTATCGCGGCGGTAGACGATGGAAAGAAGCACGCGAGTGCCGTCGGGAACGGTGGCATGCAGACGCTCACTAGCGTATTGCGACGGATCGTAGCCGCCGAGCACGGGTTGCTGCTTCCGAAGGCTTCGTTCACGCGTACGAAGGTCGTAGTCGAAGATGGAACGAGGAGTCACAAATGATTCGTATTGGAACCTGACTTGGGTGGCGCCGAATTCCGGGTTTTCACCGATGGAAGCGTTGTACGCGGGCTCGGCGAATTCGATGCGATGCGACGCGGCGAGAGCGCTGGGGCCGTCCGCAGTCAAATCCACGATGCGGAGAAAAGGCAGACCGCCTTCGCGTTCGAAAAGCACCAGATGCGTCTGAAAGACTTCCGCGGCAGCGAGCATGACGTCCGGGCGATTTGGAATGATCTCGCGCCAGAATTCTCGGCGAGGGTCGGTCACCGGCGCGGTCGTGAGGCGGAAGGTGCGCCCGCCGGAATTCGTTCGAATGTAAAACACTTCGTCAGTCGCATTCGGGGCCGGCCCGGGATGGTGGTCGGCATAATATTCATGGCTGTCTTCGCGCGGAGCGACGAGCCGAAATTCTCCGGTGGGCTGATCAGCGCGCAAGAAGCGGACTTCGCTGGCCGTATGACTCGCGATGGTAAGAAGTAGAAAAGCGCCGCTGCGCGTGCGTTCCACCTCGATTCGAAACCGCTCGTCGGTCTCCTCGTAGAGCAAGGGGTCCGGTTCGGTGGAGCCCAGAACATGCCGATAGAGCCGGTGAGAGCGCTTCGTCGTTTCGTCCTCGACGGTGTAGAACAGCGTACGATTGTCGGAGGCCCAGGCGACACTCGTGACGCGCTCGAAGCGCTCGGGAGAGGTGGTCCCGGTGCGCAGATCTTTAACTTGAAGCACGTATTGGCGGAATCCCGTGTTATCGATTGAATAGGCAAGCAGTTGATTGTCCTCGCTGACTTCGAAGGAACCCAATCCAAGGAACGGATGGCCTTCCGCAAGCAGATTCAGGTCGAGCAGCAATTCTTCCG
>WNEZ01005409.1_pt1 | contig 11172 bp, 9 predicted proteins | sample 5400521 | NCBI WGS metagenome assembly WNEZ01 (sample SAMN13153339, study PRJNA577476) | soil metagenome | isolation source: 120 cm saprolite under Douglas fir tree site 2 hole 1 replicate 1 | place: USA:California | collected 2015-04-18
CGGGACCGGGACCGTGCGCTCCTCCCCGACCACCCCGATGAGGCCTCGCGCGGCGAGCTGCGCGACCATCTCCTGCGTCTCGAAATAATGCTGGGGCGGCTCGTAGCGTCGGATGATGTCGAGGAACTCGGGACGCCACTCGCCCGAGTGCGTGGTTTCCGTGTCGAGGATCGCGAGATACGCACCCGGTGCGAGCGCGTCGCGGAATCGCGGCAGAACGATCTCAGGCTCCATCCAGTGCAGGCTCGCGCCGACGGTGATGAGGCCATACGGCGGCGATAGCGGTGCGTCCTCGGCGCGACCGAGGATCCAGCGGATCCGTGGATCGTCGCCGCCTGGCAGGGCGCGGCCGCGGGCGATCATCGCCGCCGACGGATCGACGGCGTCGATGCGCGTGAACGATCGCGGAAAGTGGCGCGCGAGCGCGCCGGTGCCTGCGCCGGCGTCGAGCACGACCCGCGGCTCGACCGCGAGCCGCTGCAGGATGTCGAACACGCCGCGCGGGTACGGCGCGCGGTACCCGTAGAGCGCCGCGACCTCGTCGTCGGCCCACACATGCCCGAGATCGATCATGCGATGGCAGCCTCGAGCAGGTCGAGCGCGGCGCCGACGCTCGCGAGACGGTTGCCCGAGCGGTCGAAGGTCCACACGTGCTTCCTCACCGCGCTGTGTTTGTCGCTGTCGACCGCGACGTAGGTGAGGCCGACCGGCTTGCCCGGAGTCGCGCCGCCCGGTCCGGCGATGCCGGTGATGCCGAGGCCGATCTTCGCGCCCAGGCGCGAGCGCGAGCCGCGCGCGAGGGCGCCAGCCACGACCGACGACACCGCGCCGTGCGAGTGGATGAGCTGCGGCGCGACGTCGGCGAGGATCTCCTTCGCCTCGTCGCTGTACACGACGGCGCCGCCGCGGAAGTACTCGCTCGCACCGCCGTGCGCGGTGAGGATCGTCGCCAGCAGCCCGCCCGTGCACGACTCCGCCGCCGCCACCGTCAGCTTCCGGCGGCGCAGTTTCTCGTGGATGGGCCCCATGCGCGCGACGAGCTCATCGAACGTGGGCGCGCCCTTCTTTCCCACGCGACAAGGTTAGGCGAGCGACGACAAGGCGATCAGGTGAGCCGCGTCACGAAGTAACGCGGCAAGGTGACCAGGCCCAGGAGGAGTGCCAGGCCGACGAGTGCGGCCCCGGCGACGGGCCACGGGCGTTCGCCGACGATGATCATGACGACTCCGATCATCTGCGCGGCCGTCTTCGCCTTCGCCAGGCGATCCGCGGGGAGCGCGACGCCTCGCCCGAACGCGCGTACCCGGAGAAGCGCGACAACGCCCTCGCGCAGAGCGGTGGCAGCCGTGACCACGGTGACCGGCCATCCGGTCCCGACGGCGGTGAGCGCTCCCAGCGTCCCGAGGACGAGGACCTTGTCGGCAAGCGGATCGAGCAACGCGCCTCGCGGGCTGCTCTTGCCGGCGCGCCGCGCGAGGACTCCATCGAGCGCATCGGAAGCCGCGGCCAGCACGAACAGACCGAGCGCGAGGAAGCGCTGGTCGGCGGCGATGGCCCACACGATCGGTATCCCAGCGACCGCGCGGAAGAGGGTCAGCGCGTTCGCCGCTGTCACTGCGCGGTGTAAACGCGCTCCACGACCTCGCCCTGCTGTCCCAGCGCGACCGCCGGCTGCCCGTTGTAGCTCACCACCGTCGCCGCGCCGTTGCCGGAGCGGAGGCGCACTTCGCGGCCGGTGTACGTCGCGGTCTCGCCTTCCTTGAACACGCGGCCGGTGCCCGGAACGACGGTGCCGTCCACCGTCGCCTGCAGCCAGGCCTCGCCGCCCTTGAGCGTGACGTTCACGACCGCCGCGGTGTAGGCGACCGTGACCGCGCGCGTTTCCGTTGTGGTCCCACCCGCGGCGTTGCTCGCGACGATGTTGATCGTCTGCCGACCCGCGGGATACGTGAAGCGGATCTCGAAAAGACGGGCGCTGCTGATCGGCATCTGGACGCCATTCACGGTGAGCGTGGTGACGGTCGGATCGAAGCGGCCGCGCACCAGCACCGGCGCGTTCGTGAAGGTGGCGCCGTTCGCCGGTTCCTCGACGATGATCACGGGCTGCCCCGGCGTGCTCGCGACGGTCTCGAGCCGGACCGTGCGCGATGCGCGGCCGACCTTGCCGGTGACATCGAGCACCTCTACGACGATGTGGTTCGCCCCGGGATTGAGCTGCACGGTCACCGAGAACGTGCCGTCGGGATTCGGGTGGATGTCCGCCAGGGTCAGCGGTCCGGGGAACACCTGCACGGTGACGCGGCCATCGGGAACGGTCTTTCCCTTCACGACGAAATCCGCCGACTGCGCGATCGCGTCGGACGCGGGGTCGGTGACGTCGATCTTCGGTGGGACCGCGAAGGACACGAACTGGTAGTAGAGGTAGCTCACGAAGAGGACGATGCCGGCGAGCACGACCACCGGGACGAGCACCCTGGGCGTGAAGATGAGGTTGCGTCGCATGATCGGGCCGATCGGCTTGAACGCGCGCGGTGCCTCGGGCTGGTCGCGCTCCTGATGGAACTGGACGACGAGCTCCTCGCTGTCGAGCTCGAGGTACTCCGCGTAATTCCGCAGGAACCCTTTCGTGTACACGGTGCCCGGCAGCGTCTGGTAGTCGCTGTCCTCGAGCGCCTTCAGGAACTTCTCCCGGATGCGCGTGTCGGAGGCGGCCTGCTCCAGCGTGATGCCCTTCTTCTCACGCTGAGCGCGAAGCGTCTCGCCGAGCCGCGCCACCCTTACTCCTCGCCGGGCCGAGCCGAGCCGTACACCTCTCGGAACTTGCCTGGGCCGCGGTCCGGCCCGACGACGCCGCTCCGCTCCATGATGTCGATGAGCCTGCCGGCGCGCGCGAATCCGATCGTCATCTTGCGCTGCAGCATCGAGACCGACGCCTTGCCTTCGTGCCGGATGATCTCGACCGCCTCCTCGTAGCGCTCGTCGTCGATGTCCTCGCCGTCGGACTCGCGCCGGGTCAGGCGGTCCGGACCCTCGAGCACCTTCGGGTGGCGGTCGTACGCGGTCCCGCCCTGCAGCGTCCAGTGACGGCTGATGAGCTGGATCTCGTTATCCGACACGAAGACGCCCTGCGCGCGGATCGGCTTCGCGAGGTCAGGTCGAAGTACGAGCATGTCGCCACGTCCAAGGAGCTTCTCCGCACCGGTCATGTCGATGATGGTGCGGGAGTCGACGGCGGACGCGGTAGCAAACGCGATGCGAGCCGGGATGTTCGCCTTGATGAGGCCGGTGATCACGTCGACCGACGGCCGCTGTGTGCCGAGGACGAGGTGGATCCCGGTCGCGCGGGCCAGCTGCGCGACGCGCGTGATCTGCTTCTCCACCTGGATCGGCGCCTGGAGCATCAGGTCGGCGAGCTCGTCGATGACGAACACGACGTACGGGATGCGGTCGGAGCCGGTGTGCTTCTCGTTGTACTGGCCGATGTTCCGGGAGCTCGTCCGGGCGAACAGCCGGTAACGGCGGTCCATCTCCCCCACCACCCAGAACAGGGCGTTCAGGATCTTCTCCGCGTCGGTCATGACCGGCGCGACGAGGTGCGGCACGTCGCCGAACGCGGTGAAGTCGACGCGTTTGAGGTCGCCGATGAGGAGGCGCACGTCGTCGGGGGTCGCGTTGAGCAGCAGGCTGCAGAGGATCGAGCTGATGTTCACGCTCTTCCCCGAGCCCGTTTGACCGGCGACCAGGAGGTGCGGCATCGCGGCGAGGTCGAGCACGATCGGCGCGCCGGCAACGTCGCGCCCGAGCGCGACCGTGAGCTTGGACGGCGACGCGCGGAAGATCGCGGTCTCGACGACGTCGCGCAGCGAGACGAGGCCCACGGCGAGGTTCGGGACCTCGATACCGACCACGCTCTTGCCGGGGATCGGCGCCTCGATGCGCAGGGTACGCGCCGCGAGCGCGAGCGCGAGGTTGTCGTTGAGCGTCTCGACCCGCGACAGGAGGACCCCGGGCGCGATCTTGAGCTCGTAGCGCGTCACGACCGGACCGGGCGTGACCTCGACGACCTTCGCGGCGATGTTGAAGTGCGCCAGCGTCTGCTCGATGACCTCGGCGCTCTTCCGGATCTCGCTGCTGGTCCCCGCATGCCCGGCGTCCCCCAGGCCGAGGATGTCGAGCGGCGGCAAAGTCCAGGTGCGGTCGGCTTTCGCGTGCAGGACGCCTTCGACGGAGACGTTCTTGTCGGGCAGCCCGGCGATCGAGGGGGTAAACGCGCCGCCCGGCGCCGAGGCCGCCTCGTCGGTCTCGGACGGCGATAGGAGCCGCAGCTGCGGCCTGGGAGGCTGGGCGGCCCCCTTGGGGCGCTCGACGGGCATGTTGATCCGCAGCGGTGAGGCCGGCTCCCCCACCTCCTCGTCCTCCGGTTGGTCGACGCCGCGGCCGAACCGCCCGGCGGTGCCGCCGGGAAGGCTCACGCCCGGGCGGAGGGCGGTCCGGCGCTCCCAGGCCGGCCGGATGAGGTCGCCGAGGGTGCGGTTTGAGGCCACGACGACGCCGACGAGCACCAGCGCGATGAGCGCGATCGGCCCACCCACGTCGCCGAAAGCACCGGTCGCGATCTTCGCGACCGTCGCGCCGACGACGCCGCCCGCGCCCTGGCCCGTCGCGGGCTCGCCGTGTTGGTAGTGCTGCGCGATCGCGAGAAGCGCGACGAACACGAGCGCCCCGCCGGCGATCGGGATGATGGCGCTGCGCCGCATGAGACCGAACCACAGCTCGGCCGCGAGCGCGGCGAGCAGGAACGGCACCAGGAGCGCGCCCCAGCCAAGCCCCGAGACGAGGAACGCGTGCCACCACTGCAGCACCGGTCCCTGATCGGCGACGAGCGCGACGATCGAGAGCACCGCGAACGCGAGCAGCGCGATCGCGCCCACCTCGTTGCGGATCCGTGGATCGACGGCGGGGACCGCACCGCGCTGCGACTGGCGGCGCGAGACCCGGCGCGCGCTCATACCTGCATGATCACCGGCAGCACCATCGGCCGCCGCTTCGTGCGCTCATAGAGGTACGCCGTGACGCTGTCGTGGATCGAGTCGCGGAGCGTCGCGACCTCGGCGAGGTGCTCGCCCGTCTGCGCCTCGCCGAGCCCGTCGAGGATGCGCTGCTTGGTGCGCTCGACGATGTCCGTCGCGTCCTCCTCGGGCACGAAGCCCTTCGTGACGATGTCCGGGCCCGAGAGGACCTTGCCGGTCTGGCGCTCGATGGTGAGCACGACGAGGAAGATGCCGTCGCTGCCGATCGACCAGCGGTCGCGCATCACCGACTGGCTGACGTCACCCACGCCGAGACCATCGACATATACGACGCCGGAGGCGACCTTCTCGCCGAGGCGCGCCCCGCGCTCGTCGATCTCGAGCGAGTCCCCGTTGGTGATGACGAAGGCGTTCCCCGGCGCGACACCGAGGTCGATCGCGATACGTGCGTGCCGCACGAGCATCCGGTACTCGCCATGGACCGGGATGAAGTACTTCGGTCGCAGGATGTTGAGGAGCAGCTTGAGCTCTTCCTGGCTTGCGTGTCCGGACACATGCGGCCGGACGCCCGCGTCGTAGATGACCTCAGCGCCGAGCTTGAAGAGGTTGTCGACGGTGCGGCTTACGAGCTCCTCGTTCCCGGGGATCGGCGTCGCCGACATGACGACCGTGTCGCCGTCCTTCACCGCGACGTGCCGGTGGTCGCCGAGCGCCATGCGCGACAGCGCGCTCGTGGGCTCGCCCTGGCTCCCGGTGGTGATGATGCACAGCTCGTGGTCGGGAAGCTTGTCGATCTCCTTCGGATGGATGAGCGAGCCCTCGGGAAAGACGAGGTAGCCGAGTTCGCGTGCGGTCCGTGTGTAGTTCTCCATCGATCGCCCGATGATCGCCGTGCGCCGTCCCCACGCCGCGGCGACGTCGACGATCTGTTTGATGCGCGAGATGTTCGACGCGAAGGTCGTTGTGATCACACGGCCCGGAGCGCGCGACATGATCGTGTCGAGCAGGTCACCGACGTGACGCTCCGACTGCGTGTAGCCGGCGACCTCGGCCCGCGTTGAGTCCGACAGCAGCAGGAGCACGCCGTGCGCGGCGATCGCGGACAGGCGCGCGAAGTCGGTCTGCTTCCCGTCCACCGGCGTGTGGTCGAACTTCCAGTCGCCCGAGTGCACGATCGTCCCGTAGCGCGTCTCGATCGTCAGGCCGACGGCGTCGGGGATGCTGTGACACACGTAGTACGAGTCGCACCCGAACGGACCCACCTTGAACGGCGTTCCGGGCGTGATCTCGTTCGCGATCACTTTGTCGGCGAGCTTGTGCTCGCGCAACTTGGTGCGCATGAGGCCCAGCGTCAGCTTCGTGCCGTAGATCGGGACCTCGGGGAGATCGCGCAGCACGTACGGCAGCGCGCCCATGTGGTCCTCGTGCGCGTGCGTGAGGATGATCCCGCGCACCTTCGCCTTGTTCTGACGCAGATACGAGATGTCGGGGATGACGAGATCGATGCCGAGCATCTCCTCGTCGGGGAACATGAGGCCGGCATCGACGACGACGATGTCGTCGCCCTGCTCGATCGCGAGCATGTTCTTCCCGATCTCGCCGACACCGCCGAGCGGGATCACGCGAAGCCGGTTAGTTGCCAAAGAGCGTCATCTGATCCGCGGTCTTTTCCGCGGCCTTCTCCTGTGGGACGGGCTCGGTCGCCAGCAGCAGCGCAAGCGCCGCAAAGTCGCCCGCCAGAGCGCCGCGCAGCGCCGGCTGATGGAGCGCGGCGGCGGGGTGGTAGACGGGGAAGATCACGAGGCCGTCGACCTTGCGCGGGCGGCCGTGGATCCGGGAGATCGATTCACCGGGCAGGAACTTCGCCATCGCGTGCCGGCCGAGCGTCACGATCACGCGCGGCTTGAGGACCGCGAGATGCCGGTGTAACCAGATGTCGCACGCCGCGACCTCTTCCGGTAGCGGGTCGCGATTCTCCGGGGGACGGTGCCGCACCACGTTCGTGATGAACACCTTGCTCCGGTCGAGACCGATATCGGACAGGAGCTCGTCGAGGAGCTGCCCGGCCGCTCCGACGAAGGGCCGCCCCTGAAGGTCCTCGTTGTATCCGGGCGCTTCGCCGAGGAAGAAGATCCCCGATTCGGCGCTCCCCTCCCCCGGCACGGCCTGCCGGGCGCTCCGGTGAAGGGGACAGGCCGTGCATGCCCGGATCTCGTCGGCGAGCATGCGCAGGTCGTCTTGCATTCGCGGTGATTATGTCGCGCTCACGGCTTCGTCGGGGCTTTCCTCGCCAGGTAGAGCACGTCGGTGTAGATGCGCCTCGGCATCTCGACGACGTCCACGACGAATCCGGCGCGCTCGAACATGGCGACGGCCTCGGCGCGCGAGGGGAAGAAGAAACGCTCGCGTCCACCTTTGGTCAGGCCGAGGCTCACGGTGACCAGCTCCTGCCCGTACGTGAGGGCGTAGCGCGGGTCGAGCCGGCGCTCCTGCGCCTTCACCACGAGCGGCCCGCCCTCGCCGAGGGCCGCGGCGGCGTTGCGGAGCACGCTCTCCTGCTGCTCGAACGGGAGCAGGTAGAGCACGTCGACGATCGTCACCGCGTCGCAGCGTGGGGGCGTGTCGGCGATGATGTCGCCGACCTCGAACCGCAGCCACTGCGTGTCCTGGATCGCGCCGCGCGCCACGTCGATCTTCTCGGGATCGAGGTCGATGCCGAGCACGCGCCGCGTCGGCGACGCTTCGCGCAGCACACAGGCGAACAGCCCGTGGCCGCATCCGAGATCCACGATGAAGCCCTTCTTCGGCACGTAACGCTCGACGACCGCCAGGTCGGAGAGGAACGCGCGCCCATGCACGAACAGGCGCGCCGTGATGGGCGCGTGTGTGTAGCGGCGAAGCGCGCGGCCCAGGGCGCCGGTCGCGGTGGCGCCCGGCATCAGTGGACCCGCCAGATCACGCCCTCGCGGCCGAGCGCGACGCGCAGCAGCGGGTCGGTGAGAAGTGCGAGATCGTCGACCCGCGGCAACAGGGCGTCCGCGGCGCTGAGGTCATCGTCCACGTACCCAGGATGGCCCGAAAGCTCCCCGAGCCCGCCATAGGCCGCGAGCAGCGCGACGCCTGGCGCATCGAGTCGTGGGCGCTGTGACGTCAGGTCGACGTACCAGGAGGGCCCGCGCAGGCCGCGGAAGGCCAGCTCCGAGGCGAGCGACGCCGCGTGCAAGGACGCGGTCTTGAGCTCGGCCCGCAGTCGTGGCGCGCGAGCGCGGCGCACCCAGCGCACGCCCAGATCGCGCGCCACATGCCCGACCACAAGCGCGACCGGCGGCAGCAGATGCACATGGCGATGCGAGTCCCAGGCCAGCGCCGGGACGCCCCAGGAACGCGCCCGCGCGGCCTGCGCCCGAAGCTCGGTCGCGAGCTCCGCGGGGCGGACACGGCCGGTGAAGAGACGGCGGGTGAAGATCGGCAGCGCGTAGAACCGACCGTCCCCGTCACAGAGCGAACGGACCGCGGCGGGATCGCTCACCGGCCAGCCGCCAACGAGATCGAGGTGCAGTCCGACCTCGAGGTCTGGCTCGGCGAGCGCGAGTGCCGCGGCCTCCTGGGCAGCTGGGTACGTCACGATGAGCGATGTCGAGCGGACCACACCGCGTCGATGAGCTTCGAGGATGCCGCGCGTCACGCCGGAGCTAAGGCCGAGATCGTCGGCGGTGACGATGACGCTCAACCGTAGCGGCCGAGCATGTCATTGAGCCGGATACGGATCAGGTCGCGCATCATGCGCGGCGCCTGCGCCGCGAAGTTGATGCTCGTCTCGTGGTCCTGCACGAGCGCGAAGGGGATCTCACGAACGCGGTAACGAGCGCGGCGCGCGAGGAAGAGGACCTCGGCATCGAACGCGAAGCCGTGCAGGCGCTGGCGCAGGAAGAGATCCTTCGCGGCCTCCGCGGTGTAGGCCTTACCGCCGCACTGCGTGTCCTGGACGCCGGTCGGCACGAGCGCTCGCACGCACGCGCGGAACGCGTCACCGATGAACCGGCGCCACCACGGACGGCGCACGACGGAGCCGCGCACGTAACGCGACGCGATCGCGATGTCCGCGCCCTCGTCGATCGCGCGGAGGAACTTGTCGATGATGTCCACCGGGATCGTGAGATCGGCGTCGAGAAAGACGATCGGATCGCCCGTGGCGCTGCCCACGCCCGCGCGCACTGCGGAGCCCTTGCCGCGGTGCGGCAGCGGCAGATAGCGATACGTGAGGCCGCCGTGCGGCAGCGCCGCGATCGCATCGGCGAACGCTTCACCGGTGTGGTCGGTCGAGCCATCGTCCGCGACGATGATCTCCGCCTTCAGTCCGCGGTCGCCGAGGTACTCCGCGCAAGCGGCGAGGCTCGCCGCGATCCGGCGAGCCTCGTTATAGGCCGGGAGAACGAGACTCAACAAGCGCGAGCGACGAGCGGTTTACCCGCGAGGAGCGAGCCCAACCAGCCCTGGGCGTGTCTCCTTGGCGAAAGCAAGAGATTGAGCGAGAGCAGCCACTACCTGCGAGGCGGACCGCTTCGCCGGAAGCCTCCCCCACCACTGCCGCCCGGAGGGCCGCGGAAGCCGCCCCGGTCGCCGCCCTCGCGGTCGTTGAACCGCGCCCGTTCGGCGCGCTGCCGCTCCTCGAAGCCGTTGCCGTCTTCGTTCACGGCACGCATCGAGAGGTTGACGCGGCCCTGACGGTCGACCTCGGCGATCTTCACCGTGACCTTGTCACCGACCTTCACGACGTCCTCGATGCGGTTCACGCGATCGTTCGAGATCTCCGAGATGCGCACCAGCCCCTCCTTCCCGGGAAGGTACTCGACGAACGCGCCGATCGACATGATCCGCGTGACCTTGCCCTCGTAGACCTCGCCGACCTCGGGCTCCTTCGTGAGGCCCTCGATCATCGCCTTCGCCTTCTCGCGGCCCTCGGCCTTGGCGCCGGTGATCCGCACCGTGCCGTCGTCCTCGAGCTCGATCGCGGTGCCGGTCTCGCTCTGGATCGCGCGGATCATCTTGCCACCGGGGCCGATGACTTCGCGGATCTTGTCGGGATGGATCTTGATCGTCTCGATGCGCGGCGCCCAGAACGACAGCTCCGGTCGTGGCGCGCTGATGACGTCTTGCATCGCCTTCAGGATGAACAGGCGCGCTTCGCGAGCCTGCGCGAACGCCTCCCGCATGATCGCGAGCGAGATCCCCTTGATCTTGATGTCCATCTGCAGCGCCGTGATGCCCTTGGCGGAGCCGCAGATCTTGAAGTCCATGTCGCCGTAGTGGTCCTCGAGGCCCTGGATGTCGGTGAGGATCGTGTACCGGTTGCCCGAGGTCACCAGGCCCATCGCGATGCCCGCGATCATCTCCTTGATCGGCACGCCCGCATCCATGAGCGAGAGCGTCGAACCGCAGGTCGATGCCATCGACGAAGAGCCGTTCGACTCGAGCGTCTCGCTGACGATGCGGATCGTGTACGGGAACTCGTCCTTCGTCGGAAGGACCGGCAGCAGCGCGCGCTCGACGAGCGCGCCGTGACCGATCTCACGACGTCCGGCGCCACGCATCATGCGCACTTCACCGACCGAATACGGCGGGAAGTTGTAGTGATGCATGAAGCGCTTGGTGTCGACCGGCGAGAGCGTGTCGATGATCTGCTCGTCACCGGTCGGCCCGAGTGTCGTGATTGAGAGCACCTGCGTCTGCCCGCGGGTGAAAAGACCGGAGCCATGCGTCCGCGGCAGCACGCCGACCTCGACCGAGATCGGCCGGATGGTCGTCGTGTCGCGGCCGTCCGGCCGCAGCTTCTCCTCGGTCACCGCGCGCCGGAACTCCTCCTCGAGGATCGTTTCGAAGGCCGTGGCGACCTCCTCCGTGAGGACGAGGCTCCCCTCTTTGACGAACTGCGCGACCGCCTCAGCCTTGAGCTCGTCGAGTCCGCTCTCGCGCTGCGCCTTGTCCGGATTGCGCAGCTTGGCCCGGATGCGTTCCTTCAGGAACGCGATGACCGCGCCGAGCTTGGCTGTGTCGAACGGGAGCGGGGCGACCGGGAGTTTGGGCTTGCCGACGGCGCGCCGAAGCTCCTCCTGCGCGTCGCAGAGCTCCTTGATGCCTTCCT
>WNEZ01005948.1_pt1 | contig 11172 bp, 13 predicted proteins | sample 5400521 | NCBI WGS metagenome assembly WNEZ01 (sample SAMN13153339, study PRJNA577476) | soil metagenome | isolation source: 120 cm saprolite under Douglas fir tree site 2 hole 1 replicate 1 | place: USA:California | collected 2015-04-18
GGTCGCCGAGTACCTCGAGAGCCATCCGGTGCCGCTCGTGGTCGACCCGGTCATGGTCGCGAGCTCGGGGGCGAAGCTGCTCGAGGACGACGCGGTTGCAGCCCTCGTTCAAAGGCTGTTTCCCCTCGCGACCGTCGTGACGCCGAACCTCTTCGAGGCGCGCGCGCTCACCGGGCTCGACGCGCCGCGGCGCGAGCTCGCGGAACGGCTGCACGACCTCGGCGCCGCTGCTGCGATCGTCACCGGCGGACATGGTGACTCTGCGGTCGACCATCTCTTCGACGGCACCGAGCACATCGAGATTCCCGTCCCGCGTCACGACATCAAGGCGACGCACGGAGCGGGCTGCACGCATTCGGCCACGCTTGCGGCCCTGCTCGCGCGCGGCGAGAGCCTCGCTGACGCTGCGCGCGGCGCGGCAGCGGCTGCGTCCCGCGCCGTGGCGCACGGGCTCGCCGGAATCGGTGCTGGAGAAGGCCCTGTCGATGTCCTGGAGGTGAGCAGACGATGATTTCCGCCGGAGCGAGCTTGCGCGCAATGCGTGAGCAGAAGCCGCTCGTCCACCAGATCACGAACTACGTCGTCATGAACGAGACGGCCAACGCGACGCTCGCGCTCGGCGCTCTGCCGGTGATGGTAGCGGGCGGCGCCGCGACCGCGCGGCATATTCCCGTCGTGCTCGACCCGGTTGGCGTTGGCGCGACGGAGTACCGCACGTTTACCGCCCGCCGCATCCTCGAGCTCGTGGACGTGACGGTTCTCCGCGGCAATTCGGGCGAGATCGCAACGCTCGTCGGCGCGCAGGCGGAGGTTCGCGGGGTCGAGTCGATCGCAACGGGAATGGAGCCTGCGGAGCTCGCGCGCACCGCGGCGCGCAGCCTCGGCGTCGTCGCGTCCGTGACGGGCCCGGTCGACTACGTGAGTGACGGCGAGCGAGTGCTTGCCGTCGCGAACGGCGACGCGCTGCTCGCGACGGTCAGCGGTACGGGCTGCATGTCGAGTGCGATCACCGGTTGCTTTCTCGCTGCGAAGCCGAGCGAGCCGCTCGAGGCGGCGGCCGAAGCACTCGCTGCGTTCGGCGTCGCCGCAGAGGACGCGGCGCGTGGCGCAGAGGGGCCCGGGACCTTCCACGCGCGACTCTACGACGGGCTCTACGCGCTCGATCCCGACACGCTCGACGAGCGCGTGCGGATCGCGGAGCTGTGAGGCTCGACGCGGCGGGGGAGTTCGGCCTGCTCGACGAGCTCGAGCGACGTGGGCTCGCGCACGGCATCGAGCACGACGCGGCGCAGATCGAAGGGCTCGTGGTGACGCAAGACGCGCTCGTCGAGGGAGTGCACTTCCGCTTCGACCTCTGCTCGTGGCGGGATCTCGGCTTTCGCGCCGCCGCGGTCAACCTCAGCGATCTCGCCGCGTGCGGCGCCGAGCCTCTGGCGCTCCTCGTCACGCTCGCGTTGCCGGGGGAGACGCAGCTCAGCGACGTCGTCGAGCTCTACGAGGGGCTGAACGAGCCCGGCGTCCCGGTGCGCGGCGGCGACACGACGCGCGCTCCGGCGGTGCTCCTGAGCGTGACCGCCCTCGGGCGGGCGGAGCGCGTTCCGGGTCGTGCGGGCGCGAGGCCCGGCGACCTGCTCGTCGTCACCGGGCCGCTCGGCGCAGCCGGCGCCGCGTTCCGCGCAGGCCGGCTCGACCGGCCGCCGCTCCGCCTGGACGAGGGACGGCGGCTTGCGCGCGTCGCGACGGCGATGCTCGACCTCTCCGATGGGCTCGCGGCGGATGCGTCTCACCTCGCAGCGCGGTCGGGCTGCCGGCTCGTGATCGAGCTCGAGCGCGTGCCGCTTGCCGCCGGAGCGCTCCTCGAAGACGTCAGCTTCGGTGAGGACTACGAGCTGCTCGCGGCGACGCCGGACGCGCTCGGGTTCTCGGTGGTCGGCCGCTGCGAGGTGGGCTCAGGCGTCGATGTGCGGCTGCACGGCGAGCCCTTCGAGCTCTCCGGGTGGGAGCACTTCACTTAGCCAGCCTTCGAAGTGCGCTAGGGGACGCACGCCGACGACCCGGCCGCGCGCCGCGCCGTCTGCGAAGAGCATCACCGTCGGGATGGAGAAGATCTCGTAGCGTGACGCGATCTCCGGGTAGTCATCGATGTTCAGCCGCGCGACAGGGACGCGATCGGCGATCTTCTCCAGGATTGGCTCGAGCGCGAGGCATGGGCGGCACCAGGGCGCCCAGAAGTCGACGACGATCGGTCCTGCGCTGATCGCCTCGTCGAACGTCGCTGGCTCGAGCTCTCGCATGAGTCGGGATCGTAGCCCGGCCTTGCGGTCAGAGCTGTCCTCTGAGTGCGGCAAGCCGCAGCCGCGGCACGTTCACGACCGCCTCGAGGAAGATCGAGCGGCTCATCTTCGATACGCCCTCCGTTCGGTCAGCGAACCGGATCGGCACCTCGACGACGGTGAAGCCCTTCCGCAGGGTGCGATACGTCCCCTCGATCTGGAAGGCGTAGCCCTTCGAATGGATCGCCTGCAGGTCGATCGTCTCGAGGACACGTCGCCGGTAGCACTTGAACCCGCCGGTGAGATCGCGGATCCGCACCCCGAGGACGAGCCGCGCGTACAGCGAGCCGCCCCAGGAGACGATGCGCCGCGCGAGCCCCCAGTTGGCGGTGCCGCCGCCCGGAACGTACCGGGAACCGAGTGCCAGATCGGCTCCGGCCTCGCAGGCGGCGATCAGCCTCGGGACGTCCTTCGGGTCGTGGGAGAAGTCGCAGTCCATCTCGAGGACGAGGTCGGCGCCGTCGGCGAGCGCGCGCTCGAAGCCGGCGAGGTACGCCGGACCGAGCCCTTCCTTGCGCTCGCGGTGCAGCACGGAGACGAAGCCGAGCTCCGCGGCAAGCCGGTCGGCTATCTCACCCGTGCCGTCCGGCGAGTTGTCGTCGATCACGAGCACGCGCACGCCGAGCGGTTCGAGCGCGCGCAGCATCGCCTCGAGGTTCTCGCGCTCGTTGTACGTCGGCAGGCAGACGATTGCGTCGGGCACGGATTCGCAGGCTACGGGAAGACCCCGGCGAGCGAGACCGTACCCCCGACGAGCAGCACGGCACACACGGCGCGGATTGCGGTATCGGCGCGCCGTGAGGTGCCGAGCGCCCCGAGACCCCAGAAAGCGGCCGGCGCGAGCAGGCCGAAGCGCCCGATCGAGTGGAACGAGCCGCTGAACGTCGGCAGCACCGCGACGATCACTCCGGCGGCGACCCAGCTGCGAGGGGCGTTCGCGCGCAGCGCCGCGGTGAGCAGCACGAGGTATACGAGCAGGAAGGCGACGTCCCTCAGCACCCACGGGTTGGTGTCGACCGCGTGCGGCAGGTCCCGAATCGCGTTGACGAGGCCGAGCGGCGTGAACTTGCGGCCCCACGCGCGCTCTGCGTGCGTCCAGGCGAGTGGATCGTGCAGTGTCAGGCCGAGATAGAGCGCGAAGCTGCCGAGCGCCGCGAACGGCGCGAGCACGGCACCGAAGGCGAGCCCGCGCTGCCCTGGTCTGCGCTCGTGCCGCGCGAGCACGAGCATCGGAATCGAGATGAAGAGCGTCTCCGGCCTGGCGAGACTGCCGAGGGCGGTGAGGGTCGCCGCTGCGAGCCAACGGCCTCGCAGAGCCGCCACCGCTGCGAGCGCGATCGCACAGAGGACGACGCTCTCCGGGTACGCCATCGAGAAGACGAACCCCATCGGGAAGAGGGCGAGGTACACCACTGCGCGCCGCGTGAAGGACGGGCCGAAGAGCTCGCGCGTGATCACCGCGAAGGCGGCCAGCGCGCCAAGGAATGCAACCTGCGATAGCACCACGCCTGCGGTGACGTAGCCGACGCCGAGGCCGTTCAGGCCGCGCAGGAGCAGCGGATAGAGCGGGAAGAACGCGGGATCGCTCTGCCGCCCGGGCTCGAGGAGGTAGCCGTTCGCAGCGACTGTGCGATACCAGCGCCCGTCCCAGGCGCCGAGCACGCCGAGCGCGTGTGCCCGCTCGTCGTTCCCGATCAGCCCGCGCGGCCCCATCACATGCATGAGCATTGCCGTGCCGAGCACGAGAGCGCGGCCCGCGGCCCACCAGCCGGCGATCCATGCGTTCGCCCGCACCCACTCGAGCGGCCGAGCAGGTCGCGTCGCCGCCAGCGACGTCATTCGCCCTGCCTAAGCGCCTGCGCGGCGACGGGCGTGAGCGGCGACAGCCGAATCGTGCTTGCGACTCCGCCGAGCGTCACGCCGAGCGGTCGGTCGGTCCTTGCCGACACGAGCAGCGTGAACCGCTCGAAGTGCAATGCGAGTGCCGGCCGCCCGAGGAGCGATATTCGGCGGAGGTGCACGTGGTTGTCGAATTGCGCGAGCGTCGCGATGCGGTCGCCGAGGACCTGTGTGCAGCCCGCGAGCTCGAGCGCCGAGACCGGCAAGAGACGCCGTGGCCCCTGCGAGAGCAGTGTGTTCGGATCGAGCGTCCGAACGGACGCGCCGTTGTCGAGTACGAGGATGGTTCCACGCGCGGGACGCTCGTTGTGACCCTCGATCCAGCCGTGGAAGCACCGTCCGTGTACGACCCGGTCACCGAGTCGCAACGTGCTCGTGGCGAAGCCATACCGGAGCAGCACGGTCGCCGCCCGTGCGGCGACGGCGTTGGCGTGCGGCGTTCGACGCAGCCCCGCCAACTGCAGGACGAAGCCCATCGCGGCGACCAAGAGAGCGATCAGAGCAGCAACGGCCGCTGTGCGCACCGGCCCGAATGTAGACCCCGCGAGCGCACCGGAAGCGCCGTCTTCGCCGACGTTAACGGCCGCTTAATCGCCACTACGCGCACGTAAGATCGCGTTGTGGCCACGCTACCGCCCAACGCCGACGTCGCAGAGCAGTTCGACCTCCTCGCCGACCTGCTCGAGCTCGAGGGCGCCGAGTCGTTTCGCGTGCTCGCCTATCGCCGGGCCGCGACGAGGATGCGCGAGACGTCGGGCTCGGTCGCGCAGCTTGCGCTCGACGGCAAGGCGAAGGAGCTGCAGGGAATCGGCAAGACGATCGAGGAGAAGATCGTCCAGATCGTCGAGATCGGCGAGATCGAGGCCTTGACGAAGCGCAAGGCCGGCGTCCCCTCCGACGTCGTCCTGTTCATGCGCCTGCCGGGGCTCGGGCCGAAGACCGCCGCGCGCATCTGGCAGGAGCTCGGCATCTCGACGCTTGCCGAGCTCAAGGCGGCGGCGGAGTCCGAGCGCCTTCGGGCGCTGCCGGGGCTCGGGGCGAAGAGCGAGGAGAAGATCCTCAAGGCGCTCGCGTTCCAGGCGGAGAACCCGGACGCGGGCCGCCGTCTGCTCGGCGACGGGCTGCCAGCGGTCCAGGCTGTCGTTGCGGTCCTGCGGGAGCACCCCGCAGCCGTCCATGTCTCCGAGGCGGGCTCGGTTCGTCGGCGCAAGGAGACGTTCCGCGACCTCGACATCATCGCGACGGCCACCGATCCCGCCGAGCTGACAGCGTTCTTCACGCAGCTCGACTGGGTGGTCGACGTCGTTGCGCACGGTGACACGAAGGCGACCGTGCTGTCGAACGACGGGTTGCGCTTCGATCTGCGCGTCGTGCCGCCCGAGTCGTACGGCAACCTGCTCCAGCACTTCACCGGCTCGAAGGATCACAACGTCGCTCTGCGCGAAGACGCAGTGCGGCGCGGGCTCTCGATCTCGGAGTACGGCGTGACGACCGTCGAGACCGGCGACGTGTTCAAGACGGAGGACGAAGACGCGCTCTACGAGCGGCTCGGCTACCAGCCGATCCCACCGGAGCTGCGCGAGTCGAGCGGCGAGCTCGAAGCTGCGAAGAGCGGCGAGCTTCCGGAGCTCGTGCAGCTCGGCGATCTCCGCGGCGACCTGCACACGCATACCCACTGGTCGGCCGACGGCAAGAACACGCTGGAGGAGATGGTCGCCGCCGCGCTCGAGCGCGGCTACGAGTACTACGCGATCACCGACCATTCCCACTACCTTCGCGACGGCCGGCTCGCGCAGCAACTCGAGGAGATCGAGCAGATGCGCGAGCGCTACCCGAAGCTGCAAATCCTGGCCGGTGTCGAGGCAAACATCCGCTCGAACGGCGAGGTCGACGTGCCCGAGGACGAGCTCGCGCTCCTCGACTGGGTCGTAGCCTCCGTGCACAACGCGCCGGAGAATCGCCCCACCGAACGGGTGCTCGAGGCGATGCAGAACCCCTATGTGGACTGCATCGGCCATCTCACCGGGCGGCGGATCGGCACGCGTGGGCCGCGCGAGGTCGACGTGGAACGCGTGATCGAGGGAGCGCTCGCGGCGGGCTGCTTCCTCGAGATCAACGGCCAGCCCGACCGCCTCGACCTTCGCGACGTGCACGCGCGCGCCGCGAAGCAAGCGGGGCTGAAGCTGCTCGTCAACTCCGATGCGCACCAGATCCGAGCGCAGAACTACGTCGAGCTCGGGATCGGGCAGGCGCGCCGCGGCTGGCTCACGAAAGACGATGTCGTGAACACGCGCACGTGGAGGCAGCTCGACAAGCTGCGCAGAAAGCGTCCGTGACGTTCCGCGAGGACGGGTATGCGGCCGTCGACTGGGCGGCGGACTATCTCGATCGCGTCGGCGACCTGCCGGTGCTCGCCCAGGTCGCGCCCGGCGAGCTCTCGGCCCGGCTGCCGGCTGCACCTCCCGAGGAAGGCGAGCCCTTCGCGAACGTGCTGCGGGATCTCGACGAGCTGATCGTCCCGGCGCTCACGAACTGGCAGCACCCGCGCTTCTTCGCGTACTTCGCGGTCACGGCGTCCGAGCCCGGGATTCTCGCCGAGCTGCTCTCCGCGGCGCTGAACCAGGTGGCGCTCAACTGGCGCGCTTCGCCCGCGTCGACCGAGCTGGAGCTTCGCACCGTCGACTGGGTGAGACAGCTTCTCGGCCTGCCGGACGGCTGGCACGGGCACATCGAGGACACCGCCTCGACGTCGACGCTTGCGGCGCTGATCGCAGCACGCCACGTCACGCGCCGCAACGTCGTCGTCTGCTCGGAGCACGCGCACTCGTCGGTCGAGAAGGGCGCGCGCATGCTCGGGATGGAGCTGCGCAAGGTGCCGGTCGACGCTGAGCTGCGAATGCGCACTGACGTACCGCTCGCCGACGTCGCAGCGGTGGTCGCCGCGGTCGGGACGACGTCGTTCGCGTCGGTCGATCCCGTGCGCGCGCTGGCCGAGCGTGCACACGCCGCGGGCGCGTGGCTGCACGTCGATGCCGCGTACGCGGGCTCGTCGTGGATCTGCGAGGAGGAGCGCTGGTCGCAGGACGGTGTCGAGCTCGCGGACTCCCTCGTCGTCAACGCGCACAAGTGGCTGATGCTGCCGATGGACTGCTCGCTCCTGTGGACGTCCCGGCCGGAGGAGTTCAGGCAGGCGTTCTCGCTCGTGCCGGAGTTCCTCCGGACGCCCGAGGACGCCTATGCGCTCTCGGAGTACGGGCCTGCGCTCGGGCGGCGCTTCCGCTCGCTCAAGCTCTGGGCCGTGCTCCGCTGCTACGGCGCCGAGGGCCTGCGTGCGATGCAGCGTGAGCACATCCGGCTGGCGGGGCTCTTCGCTGCCTGGATCGAGGACGATCCCGACTGGGAGCTCGCCGCTCCGCAGCGCTTCTCTCTCGTCGTCTTTCGCCGCAACGGCTCGGACGAGGCGAATGAGGCTATCCTCGACCGCGCGAACGCAAGCGGTGACATCTTTCTTTCGCACACGAAGCTCAACGGCCGCTACGTGCTGCGGCTGGCAATCGGCAACGCGCGCACGACGGAGGACGATGTACGGCGCGCCTGGGAGGTACTACGCAGATGATCATCACGACGATGAACGACATTCCCGGCTACGAGGTGCAAGAGGTCTTCGGCGAAGTGATGGGCCTGACGGTTCGCTCGCGCAACATCGGCTCGCAGTTCGGGGCCGGCCTGAAGTCGATCTTCGGCGGTGAGCTGAAGGGCATGACGAAGGCGCTCGTCGACAGCCGGCACGAGGTGATGGACCGCATGACGAGCGAGGCGGAGGCGAAAGGTGCGAACGCGATCATCGCGATGCGTTTCGACACCTCGGAGATGGGCCAGAACTGGACCGAGATCTGCGCGTACGGCACCGCCGTCACCGTGAAGAAGTCGTTCGCCTAAAGACGGCGAAGCAAATCTAGGAACTCGCCGGTGCTGTGCAGCACGAGCTCGGCCTGCTCGGCGAGAAGCGACGGCGACTCGTCGGCCACCACCGCGACGCGCACCTTGTGCTCGAGCGCCTCGACCGCTCGGAACGCGTCGAGGTCCGTCGTGTCGTCGCCCGCGACGAGTGCGCGTGTGAGGCCGGCGTCGCCGAGGAGCTGCCGCACCGCAGTGCCCTTGTTCGAGTCGACCGGCGGGAGGACTTCGAGCACCTTGCGGCCGAAGCGCGCAACGAGCCCTCCGCTCCGCGCGTCTGCCGCGACTGCCTCCAGCTCGAGCACGGCCGCCTGCTCGTCGGCGTGCTGCCGGAAATGGAAGGCCACCGTCAGGCCTTTCAGCTCGATCTCCGCAGCGGGCCACGGCGCCGCGGCCGCGAAGTCGGCGATCTGCTGCCGCCAGCGTTCGGCCTCCGGGTCGAGCTCGAGTCCGTGCGCCCCGGCGTACACGACGCCCTCGACGGCCACCCGTTTACGCACGTCTTCCCCCGGCCTTCCGCTGACGACGGCGACGAGCCCGTAGCGCGCCACGAGTCGCTGTAGCTCCGCGCGCGTCTCCGCAGGCGGGTACGCGTCTTCGGGCCGCGCGACGATCGGCGCGAGCACGCCGTCGAAGTCGAGCAGGAGGGCGGCCCGCTCGGGCGCTGCACTGAGAGGAGCGAGCAGCGCGGTTGTGCCGTCCACCACCCTCGTAGCATAGGCCGGTGCGCCTCGTTCTGATCGGTCTCATTGCGGGCTTCTTCAGTGCGCTCTTCGGCGTCGGCGGTGGCGTCGTGATCGTGCCGCTGCTGATCCTCTTCGTGGGGTGGGAGATGCGCCCTGCGACCGCAACGTCGCTCGCCGCGATCGGGATCACCGCGACCGCGGGTGTCGTCACGTATGTCGTGCACGGTGAGGTCGAGCCCGTCTATGCGCTCCTCGTCGGCGTTCCGGCAGCACTCGGCGCAGTGGGCGGTGCGACCTTGCAGCAGCGCGTCCCCGTGCGTACCCTCTCGTTTCTCTTCGCGGTGGTGCTCACCGCGATCGCGATCCGGATGCTCGTGCAATGACGTATGCACTCGCCGTTCTGCTCGGCGTGGTGGCGGGCGTCGGAGCCGGGCTCTTCGGCGTCGGCGGCGGCATCCTGTTCGTGCCGACCCTGACGTGGCTCGGTCTGACGCAATTGCACGCTGAGGCGACGTCTCTTCTCGCGATCATCCCGACGGTGCTCGTCGGCGTCTGGCGGCAGAGCCGCTACGGCAACGTGCAGTGGCGTGCCGCCCTTGTGATCGGCGTCGCTTCGATCGGAGCTGCTGTCGGCGGTGCGCAGGTCGCCGAATCGCTGCCGGAACACGTGCTCCGCAAGCTCTTTGCCGTGCTCCTGATCCTGTCGGCGGCTCAGATCGCCTGGCGGGCGCGGGGAAAGCAGCCATAATTCGCGCGATGGCCGAAAACGACGAGCTCTGGATCCCTCTGGTCGACGAGCCGATCGGCTCGATCGTCCAGCAGATCGTCGACGAGAACCCCGAGATCGCGAGACTCGTCGAGTCGCCGCACCGCATTCTCGCCTTCCGCACGTTCGCCTACATCCGCTGCGGCCTCTTGCTCGGGCAGCTGCTCTTCGACCACGACGTGCCCGACTACGACGGCTCCGACAGCTGGATCGAGGCGCTGCTGACGAGCCCGGCCCATCACGAGGCTCTCACGAACGAGGTGCGGGCCGTCGCGCAGGAAATCGCCGCCGATCCGAAGTACGCGGACGAGGGGCCTCTCGGTCCCGACGATGCGGCTCGCGATCGCTTCCGGGCGTTTGCGCGTGAGCAGCTCGGAAGATAGGCCCGCCATACTGGGAAGGCCGATGCGTCGTCCCTTGCTGATCTCGGCTCTGGCGGTTGCGTGCGTGTGCGCGGTCGGCGCGTCGGCCGGCTCCGCCGATCGGTCGGCTGGCTCGATCGCGCGCGCGTGGGCGATCAAGGTGATCATTCCGGGGCAGCCGAGCGTCGGCACGCGCGAGCTCGACGCACCGGCGGATGCTGTCGCCTTCGACGGAGCCTTCTCGTACCCGACCGACGGTTCCATCGTGAGCGCCAGCTCCGTCACGACGAGCGTGACGGCGACGAGCGGCGCGCAGGCAAACGCGGGCGCGACGTCGCAGGTCACGACCCTGTCGCTTTTCAAGGGCGACATCGTCGCGTCAGCGGTGACCGGCGAGGCGCATACGAGTGCGGGTGGAGCCAGTGCGTCGGGCGACATCGGTGCGACGGGCCTAAGTAATCTCGTCGTGCTCGGCCAGCCTGTGACACCGACGGCGAACCAGCAGATCACGCTCGCCGGCTGGGGCTATGCGATCGCGCTCGAGCAGAAGAGCCAGCGCGTCGACCAGCCGACGCCGGGTCAGCACAACGTCGTGACCGCGCTCGACGTTTTTCTCACCGCCGATCACGGCGGCCTGCCGGCGCAGAGTGAGATCCAGATCGGCTACGCCGAGGCGAACGCGCAGGCGAGTGAGGCAGCGCCGCTGCCGAATGCGCCGTCGACGCCGGCAGGCGCGAAGCCGAAGGGGCCTGGCGCCAACGGTTTGCCACCCATCCTCAGCAAGCCGCAGAAGGAGACGCCGCCGCTCGATCCAACCGGGTACGTGTTCCCGGTGTACGGCGCCTCGTCGTACTCGGATACGTACGGGGCGCTGCGCGGCGATGTTTCCGGCGGCTGGCACCACGGCGACGACATCTTCGCGCCGCTCGGCGCGCCGGTCCTCGCGATCGCGCACGGCACGGTGTTCTCCGTCGGCTGGGAGCGGCTCGGCGGCTGGCGTCTCTGGCTGCGCGACGACAAAGGCTGGGAGTACTACTACGCACATCTCTCGGCGTACACGCCGCTCGCGGTGGACGGCGCGGTGGTGAGCGCAGGCGACGTGCTCGGGTTCGTCGGCAGCACCGGCGACGCGGAGGGCACGCCGTACCACTTGCACTTCGAGGTCCACC
>WNEZ01005410.1_pt1 | contig 11171 bp, 9 predicted proteins | sample 5400521 | NCBI WGS metagenome assembly WNEZ01 (sample SAMN13153339, study PRJNA577476) | soil metagenome | isolation source: 120 cm saprolite under Douglas fir tree site 2 hole 1 replicate 1 | place: USA:California | collected 2015-04-18
GCGGCACGGTGCGGTAGCCGGCATTGTGCATGCGGTTGATGGCGAAGCAGATGCGGTCGTCGGGGGTGAGTGCCTCGGGATCGACGGTCATCACCTCCGCGAGCCGGGTCCGGCCGAGCTCGCGCCCCTGGCGGACCACTCGCGTGAGCAGGTCGCGCTCGGTGAAGATCCCGACGAGCCGGCCAGCCGGGTCCACGATCACCACGCCGGCCCGGTGGCTGTCGACCATCCGCGTGACCGCCTCGGCGACGGAGGCATCCGGGGGCAGGCGGATCGGCTCGCTGGGGGCGAGCAGCCCGACCTTGTCGCTCAGCAGAGCGTCTTCGAGCTTGCGGAACTCCGCGTCCAGGGACTCGGAGTACTCGTCGTGGAACTCACTCATAGCCGCCACCTCGGGGGTGCAGCATGCTAGGCGCGCGGTGACGGTGGTGTCAATGGCCCGCCCGGTCGCGAAGTGGGAAGGCGCTTGCCTACTCAGGGAGCGGGAGCGCCCAAGCTCGGCGCGGGGCTTCCCATCCCGCCGCCCGGGGGCGCCCGGGCGCGCAGCGCAGTAGCTTCATGGTTGTCCGACGTGCTTGAGGCCCGATCTCCGGTAATCGAGCTTAAGTGTTGGATGGGACTGATGTCGGCTCGTACCGGGGACGCGGGACAGGGCGGGGACTGCCGGGGCGCTTCGCGCGCTTCTGGAACTGCCGGGGGCGCGGCGGGCTGGCACCGAGTTTGCCGAGTATCGAACGCCTTGAAAGTCATCTGCCCGCGGTGTCAGCAGGAAGGCAAGCCCTGCCTCTTGGTCACGATCGACATCCCGGGCGACGACCGCGAGGTCCACGGCCTGTGCTGGACGCACCGGCTCCGCCTGCTGGTCAAGTCCACCGACTCCCCACCCTCTCGCGAGCCTGGGAAGCGCTGACGATGCTGCTGAGCGGAAGGCTGGGCCGGATGTCGGTATGGCTCTGGCGCACCGCCCCGGCCCATCGGCTGCTCGTCATCGTCCGCCCCGAGCGTCCCGCGCTCGTGCCGAGGATCGAGCGGCTCTTCGCGGGCGAGCCCGGCACGGTGGACGTGGTGCTCGACCGGCGGCAGAGCGAGCGCCGCCGCGTGATCTCGGCGCGCCGGCCGGAGCGCCGCCGCCGTGAGCGGCGGCAGCCGCGCGGAGCGGCCGGGCGGGGTGGCGACGTCTCGGTGGTGATTCGGCGGGAATCGGCGCCCGGACTGGATTACACTCCCCACACTAGTTCTCTCAATACTCCCCTCAATCGTACGAAAGGAGAGGTTCGAATGATGAGTGTCGAGTCCAAGCAGACGCGCGACGGGGACGAGGTGCGGCGCTGGCTCGAGGCCGGGCAGACCCAGCTCGCCTCGCTCCTGGAGCTGCTGCACGAGCACGACCGCCTCCGCGAGCGCGCCGAGTCTTCCGAGCGGGAGAACGAGCGGCTCCGTGGCGTGACGTACGAGAACGAGCAGCTCCGTAACCGGCTCGAGACCTCCGAGCGCCAGGCCGAGCACCTCCGCCAGACGATGAGCGAGGTGCGCGCCGAGAACGAGCGGCACCAGAAGGAGCGCGAGGAGGCGGCCGAGCGCCTCAACCACCTCGTCAACGAGATCGCGCAACGCCTGCGCCCCAGCGCGGGAGCCTCGCGCGCCTGAGAACCGCGTCGCCAATTTTTGTCCGCTCCCGGGCGGCCGCGAGCCGCCGGGGAGCGGAGCGCGGGGCTTTTCGGGGATTTCCGGGCCGTCTCCGTTGGCACCCGGGATGCACCGACCGGGGTGTCGATCGTGCCGTGCAGAAACTTCTTTATGACCGATCCAGAGAGCGCGAAACCGCGGGTCTTGCTGGTGGACGACGAGGAGGGCGTGCGCATGAGCCTGCGCGCGCTGCTCGAGCGCGACTACCGGATCGCGAGCGTGCCGAGCGGGGAGGCGGCGGTGGAGGAGCTGCCGCGCTTCCGGCCCGACGTCGTGCTGCTCGACGTGCGCTTGCTGCCGAGCATGAGCGGGCTCGACGCGCTCGAGCGCATCAAGGCGTTCGACGAGCGTATCGAGGTCGTGATGATCACCGCCTTCGCCTCGCTCGCGACCCTCAACGAGGCGCTGCGCCGCGGCGCCTGCGGCTATCTCATCAAGCCGTTCCCCCGCCGAGACCTGGAGCTGATGGTGCGCGACGCGCTGGCGCGCCGCACCCCGCGGCTCAACTGACCGGCGCGATCGCGCCGTTGACAGGATTCGTTCCCACGGTCAGAATTCGTTGAGACACTCCATCCCAAGCGACGGGAGGGTATCGCCCATGAGCCTCACGAGTCAGGTCGAGAAGTGGGTGGATGAGGTCGCCGAGCTGACCGAGCCGGCGAAGGTCGCCTGGGCGGACGGCTCGAAGGCGGAGTACGAGCGCCTCATCGCCGACATGCTGCGGGACGGCACGCTCCTACCGCTCAACTCCCGGACGTACCCGAATTGCTACCTGCATCGCAGCCACCCCTCCGACGTGGCCCGGACCGAGCAGCTCACCTTCATCTGCACGCGCACGCGCGAGGAGGCGGGGCCGACCAACAACTGGATGGCCCCCGCGGAAGGCAAGGAGAAGCTGCGCGGGATCTTCCGCGGAAGCATGCGCGGGCGCCCGATGTGGGTGATCCCGTATCTGATGGGCCCGGCCGGCTCGCCCATGAGCCGGGTGGGCGTGATGGTCACGGACAGCGCCTACGTGGCGGCGAGCATGCACATCATGACCCGCGTGGGCGCGGTGGCGCTCGAGCACATGCGCGGCCCGGACGACTTCGTGCGCGGCCTGCACTCGCTCGGCGACCTCTCGCCGGACCGGCGTTTCATCCTGCACTTCCCCGAGGAGCGGCTGATCTGGAGCGTGGGGTCGGGCTACGGCGGCAACGCCCTGCTCGGCAAGAAGTGCCACGCCCTCCGCATCGCGTCGTCACAGGCGCGGACGGAGGGCTGGATGGCCGAGCACATGCTGATCCTCGGCCTGGAGGACCCGGAAGGGAGGATCACCTACCTGGCCGCCGCGATGCCGAGCGCGTCCGGCAAGACCAACCTCGCGATGGTGGTCTCGAGCCTGCCCGGCTACCGGGTGTGGACGGTCGGTGACGACATCGCGTGGATCCACGTGGACGCCAACGGCCAGCTCCGTGCCACGAATCCGGAGCGCGGCTTCTTCGGGGTGGCCCCGAACACCAGCGCCAAGACCAATCCGAACGGGGCGGCCATGGTGCGCTCCAACACCATCTTCACCAACGTGGCGCTGACCCCGTCGAACGAGCCGTGGTGGGAAGGCATGGGGCCGGAGGCCCCGGAGGGGATGCTCGACTGGCAGGGCAAGCCGTGGAAGCCGGGAGGCGGGCCGGCCGCGCACCCGAACTCGCGCTTCACGGTGCCCGCGCAGCAGTGCCCGTCCATCGCGCCCAACTGGGAGGACCCGGAGGGAGTGCCGCTCTCCGGCTTCATCTTCGGCTCGCGCCGCGCGCGCGTGGTTCCGCTCGTCTTCGAGGCGTTCGACTGGAATCACGGCGTGTTCCTGGGCTCGGCAATGGGAACCGAGACGACCGCCGCCATCACCGGACAGGTAGGCATCGTGCGCCGCGACCCGATGGCCATGATCCCGTTCTGCGGCTACAACATGGCCGACTACTTCACCCACTGGCTGTCCTTCGGGCCGCGCCTGCCGAACCCGCCGAAGATCTTCCGGGTGAACTGGTTCCGGCGCGATGCGGAGGGCCGCTTCCTGTGGCCGGGTTACGGAGAGAACGTGCGTATTCTCAAGTGGATCGTCGAGCGCATTCACGGAGGTGGCGGGGTCGGCGGCGGGGGCGGCGGCCGGGCGGTCGAGACTCCGATCGGGCACGTGCCGGCTCCCGGAGCGATCGATTGCGCGGGGCTGCAGATGCCCCCGGGCGCGCTCGAGGCGGCGCTGCACGTGGACCGCGAGGAGTGGCGGCAGGCGCTCGACGAGCTGCGCGAGTTCTACGAACAGTTCGGCGGCCGGATGCCGCCGGCGATCTGGAAGGCCCACGCGGAGACCGCGCGCCGGTTCGGCCTCTGAGCGGGCGAGGAGGTACCGCATGAGCGGCACGATGGTGCGTGGGGCCGGGCTCGCGCTGATGATGCTGGTGGGGGTCGGCGGCTGCTCCCTCATAAGCTCCGACGCTGACTTTCCACCGCCGCAGCCCTCCGCGGCCGCGGTGCGCTTCAAGGTCACCCCGCCCGGCGAGTTCCCGGTCGACGTCTATCTCTCGGCGTGGGGCGAGGGATACGTGATCTACGCGGCCGGGCAGGCCCCCATCTACCTGATCTCGGACAAGAAGGGCGGCTTCGTCATCCAGCGTCCCGGGGAAGCCGCTTCGTTCGTGGCTCCGCGTCCTGACGGCAGCGGCTGGAACATCCTCTCCGCCAATGCACCGGCCACCTTCTTGCTCAAGCAGGAGGGGGGCTCCTGGATCCTCCAGCCGCCCGGCGAGCTACCCACCCTGATCGTTCCGCAGTAGCCCGTTCGGGCCCCGAAACCCACTGTCACCATCGTGACAGTGGGCCTGTCATGGAGCGTCCATCAGGCGCTCGTCGCTCCGCACTGAATAAAACTTCCCCGTTGCAATCAGGTGGTTATCGGCAGGTCCCTCCTGGCAGGGACGTTGCGTACTCGTAGTTGTTCTCTAAGCCGCGAACCCGTCGAGGAGGCCACGCACGATGTTCGGACGCAACGGTGCCAAATCGCGTCCCGCCCGCAACACGCGGGCCGAGACCGCGTCCCGGGGTGCGCAGGCAGCCTCGGTCGAAGACATGCGCCAGGGCGCCCGGAAGTAGCGGTTGCGCATGTGGCCATGGAAACGGGGTGCCTCCGCCGGGAGCCGCAAGAAGCTCTCCGCCTTCCTCGACGAGGGCTCCGAGATCGAGGGCAAGTACACGTTCACCGGCACCGTCTTGCTGAACGGGAAATTCCAGGGTGAGATCGCCTCGCCCGACACCCTCATCATCGGCGAGCGCGGCGTGGTCAACGGCACCGTTCGCGCGGGCACGCTCCTGGTGAACGGGGAGCTGGTGGGCAACGTGCACGCGAGCGAGCGGGTGGAGCTCGCGGGCAAGGCCCGCGTCTTCGGCGACCTCGAGTCGCCGATCGTCGTGCTGGAAGAGGGCGTGATGTTCGAGGGCCACTGCCGGATGCCCAGGCCCGGGGCGTCCGAGCCCAACCGCGAGGCCGCCGTGGTGCCGCTCAAGCGCTCATGAGCGACCGGCGCGGCGGCGGCTTCACCCTGGTCCTGGTGCACGGCGGCGGCACCCGGATGCTGCACGTGGGCTGCCCGCGCTGGCTCCTGTGGGCCGGTCTGACCCTCCTGCTGATGAGCGGCACGCTGCTCGCGGGGACCTGGATGGACTACTTCGCGCTCAAGCGGGCCCACCTCCAGGCGGCCGCCCTCGAGCGCCGCGTCGAGGAGCAGCGGGCGCTGCTGGAGACCTTCGAGCAGAGGGTGGCCGAGGTAAACCGCGAGGTGGCGGGCTGGCAGGAGACGCACGTGCGCGTGTGGAGCGCGTTCGGCCCCGCCCCCGGCAACGCGGGGAAGGGCACCGGCATGGGCGGCGCGGTCGCGGTTTTGCCGCTGGTCTTCGCGAGCGAAGGGCCGGCCCTGCCGCACCAGCTCGCCTTCCTGGCCAGCACGGTGAGCGAGAGCGGCCAGAGCCTGCGCGCGCTGGGCCGCTTCGTGGAGCGCACCCGCTCGGTGCTGCTCGCGATGCCGTTCCGCTGGCCGGTCCGCGGGCCGCTGAACTCCCGCTTCGGTCAGCGCCAGTCTCCCTGGACGGGCGAGCTCGAATTCCATCGCGGCCTCGACATCAGCGCCGGCCGCGGCACCCCGGTGTACGCGCCGGCCACCGGCACCGTGTTCTTCGCGGGCCACGGCGGCGAGTACGGCAACATCGTCATCCTCGACCACGGGAACGATCTGCGCTCGCTGTACGGGCACCTTCAGGAGTCCCGCGTGAAGCACGGCGAGCGCGTGGAGCGCGGACAGCTCATTGCGCTCACCGGCAATACCGGCCGCACCTCCGGCCCGCATCTGCACTACGAGATCCAGGTGCGCGGCCAGGCCGTCGATCCCCGCCAGTTCCTCTGGGAGTAGTCGCGACGTAACCCCCGCAGTTGTGGTTTGATCTCCTCGCGGTTGTCCCAATCCCGACGAGGAGGACTCGCCATGCCGGCCGTTTCCGTCAAGGACCTCACCACCGACCTGCTGATCCGCTACGGCTTTCAGATCCTGGGCGCGCTCGTCATCCTGGGCGTCGGCCTGCTCCTGGCCCGCTGGGTGGGCAATCTCATGGGGCAGTGGCTCGAGCGCCGCAACCTCGAGCCGCCGGTGCGGAGCCTGATGGTCAGGACCGTGCGGGTGGTGGTGCTGATCTTCACCCTGGTGGTGGCGCTCGACAAGTTCGGCTTCCAGGTGGCCCCGCTCGTGGCCGGCATCGGCGTGGCCGGCCTCGGCCTCGGCATCGCGCTGCAGGGCGTGCTGGGCAACGTGGTGGCCGGCCTCAGCATCATCCTGACCAAGCCGTTCCGGGTCGGGGAGTGGATCTCGATCGTGGGCGTCTACGGGCAGGTGAGCGGTATCGAGTTGTTCTCCACGACGCTGCTGCATCCCGACCAGTCTCGGGTGGTCATTCCCAACCGCAAGATCGTCGGCGAGATCCTGCACAACTACGGGACGGTCAGACAGCTCGATCTGACCGTCGGCGTCGGTTACGGGACCGATCTGGCCAAGGCCCTGGCCGCTGCCCGCGAGACCTTGCTGGCCAACCCGCGCGTGCTCAAGACGCCGGCACCCGTGGTGGGCATTGCGAGCCTCGGCGACTCGGCCATCACGCTCACGCTGGGCCCGTGGGTGGCGGTACCCGACTACGCGCCGGCCCAGGGCGAGATCTACGAGGCGGTGGTGGAACGCTTCCGGGCCGCCGGCATCGAGATCCCGTTCCCCCAGCGCGAGGTCCGGCTGATCGAAGCCGCCTGAGCCTGGCGCGCGAACCCCGCGGGCGCCCCGCCGTGTCAAAGACGCACGGAGGAGGCGCACATGAGCTATCAACCGCTGAAGGGGCAGACCGCGCTGGTCACGGGAGCGAGCTCGGGGATCGGGCTCGGGGTCGCGAGGGCGCTGGGGGCCGCAGGGGCCGACGTGGTGGTCAACTACGTCTCGGCCCCCGAGGCCGCGGAGCGGGTGGCCGAGGAGATCCGGGCGGGGGGCAGCCGCGCCTTCGCCATCCGGGCCGACGTCTCGCGCGAGGACCAGGTGCGAGGCATGTTCGCCCAGATGCTCGAGGCCTGGCGCGGCATCGACATCCTCGTCAACAACGCGGGGCTGCAGAAGGACGCGGCCTTCGGTGAGATGACGCTCGAGCAGTGGAACGCGGTCATCGGGGTCAACCTGACCGGCATGTTCCTCTGCTCCCGCGAGGCGGTGCGCGCGATGGTCCGGCGCGGCGCGCGCCCCGAGGTCTCGCGGGCGGCGGGCAAGATCATCTGCGTCTCCTCCGTCCACGAGGTGATCCCCTGGGCGGGGCACGCCAACTACGCCGCCTCCAAGGGCGGGGTGAAGCTCCTCATGCAGACGATGGCGCAGGAGCTGGCGCCCGCCCGCATCCGGGTCAACTCCATCGCTCCCGGGGCCATCCAGACTCCGATCAACCGGGAGGCGTGGGAGACGCCGCAGGCGCTCAAGTCCCTGCTCACCCTGATCCCGTACGGCCGCATCGGCCAGCCCGAGGACATCGGCCGCGTGGCGGTCTTCCTCGCCTCCGACGACGCCGACTACATCAACGGCCAGACGATTGTCGTGGACGGCGGGATGACGCTCTATCCCGAGTTCGCGCACGGGGGTTAGCGTCATGCACTACGACGCCGCGATCATCGGCACCGGGGCGGGGGGCGGCAGCCTGCTGCACGCCCTGGCCCCGACCGGCAAGCGCATCCTGGTGCTCGAGCGCGGCGACTACGTGCCGCGCGAGAAGGCGAACTGGAGCACGCGGGCGGTGAACTTCGAGGGCCGTTACACCACGAAGGAGGTCTGGCGCGATCGCGACGGCCAGCCGCTCCACCCCCACACCAACTACTATGTCGGCGGGAACACCAAGTTCTACGGTGCCGCGCTCTTCCGGCTGCGCCAGGAGGACTTCGGCGAGATCAAGCACTGGGGCGGGGTGTCGCCGGCCTGGCCGATCGGTTACGGCGACCTCGAGCCCTATTACACCCAGGCCGAGCGCCTCTACCACGTCCACGGGGAGCGGCGGGAAGATCCGACCGATCCCCCGGCCAGCGCGCCGTACCCGTATCCGGCGGTGAGCCACGAGCCTCGCATCCAGCAGCTCCACGACGATCTGGCCGGGCTCGGGCTGCGCCCGTTCCATGTGCCGCTCGGGGTGATGCTCGACGAGAAGAACCCGCGGGCCAGCCGGTGCATCCGCTGCGAGACCTGCGATGGGCATCCGTGCCTGGTTTCCGCCAAGTCCGACGCCCAAGTGGTCTGCGTGGACCCGGCGCTCCAGCACCCGAACGTGACGTTGCTTACCGGGGCGTACGTCGAGAAGCTCGAGACCGGCGCCTCCGGGCGGGAGGTCACGCGCATCGTGGTGAAGCGCGGGGAGGCCGTCGAGCGCTACTCGGCCGACGTGGTCGTGGTCTCCGCGGGGGCGATCAACTCGGCGGCGCTGCTCCTCCGCTCGGCCAGCGATCGCCATCCGCGCGGGCTCGCCAACGGGTCGGACGTGGTGGGGCGGCACTACATGGGCCACGTCAACTCGGTGCTCATGGCCATCTCCAAGTGCCCGAACCCGACCGTGTTCCAGAAGACGCTCGGGCTCAACGACTTCTACTTCGGCTCGCCGGAGTGGGAGTACCCGATGGGCCACATCTCGTTCGTGGGCAAGCTCGACGCCGATACCCTGCGGGGGGGCGCGCCGGCCATCGCGCCCGGCTGGACGCTGGACCTGATGGCCAAGCATTCGCTGGACTTCTGGCTCACGTCGGAGGACCTGCCGGATCCGGACAACCGGGTGAGCCTCGATCGCGAGGGCCACATCGTGCTGGCCTACCGGCCCAACAACGAGACCGCGCACCAGCGGCTCACCGCCAAGCTCGAGCAGCTCATGAGGCAGCAGACGAGGTGCCGCGTGCACGGGCACGAATGCCACGAGGGGCTCTTCTCGCGGAACCTGTTCCTGGGGCAGCGCATCCCGCTGGCCGGGGTGGCCCACCAGAACGGAACCGTGCGCTTCGGCCTCGACCCCCGCACCTCTGCGCTCGACGTGGACTGCCGGGCCCACGAGGTGGACAATCTCTACGTGGTGGACGCGAGCTTCTTCCCCTCGAGCGCCGCGGTGAATCCCGCGCTCACGATCATGGCCAACGCCCTCCGCGTCGCCGATCACCTGAAGACCCGCCTCGGGGTCAGGTCCTACATTCCGACATCCGGCGGGGCGGCCGGCGGCGGAAATGTAGGAGTGTAAGACCTGACCCCATGATTGCGTTTGGGCGGGAGGTGGCGGGAAGGCTGGAGGTGGCGGAGGGGCGGGAGTGGCTCTGCGCCAACGGGCTGGGCGGGTTCGCGTCGGGGACGGTGGCGGGCCTGGCCACGCGGCGCTACCACGGGCTGCTGGTCGCCGCGCTCACGCCCCCGGTGGGCCGCACCGTGGTCGTGAGCGGGCTCGACGAGCGCGTGGAGTACGACGACCGGCCCTACGCGCTCTCCACGAACCGCTGGGCCGACGGCACCGTCGCGCCCGAGGGGCACCGCCTGATCGAGCGCTTCTATCTCGACGGCACTACGCCGGTCTGGCACTACGCCTGCGCCGACGCGCTGATCGAGAAGCGCGTGTGGATGGAGCCGGGCGCCAACACCACGTATGTCCGCTATCGCCTGCTGCGCGGCGGCGGCCCGGTGCGGCTCACCCTCGGCGCGCTGGTGAACTATCGCGACTACCACGCGACCACGCGCGGCCCGGGTTGGCAGATGCGCGTGGAGCGCGTAGCTCACGGGCTACGGGTGACCGCCTTCGACGGCGCCCGCCCGATCCTGCTCCTGGCCCCCGGCGCCCCGGTGGAGCCGGCCCACGACTGGTATCAGGGCTTCCGGCTCTCGGCGGAGGAAGCGCGCGGGCTCGACGCGCTGGACGACAGCCTGCGGGTCGGGACGTTCGACGCCACGCTCGAACCGGGCCGGTCGCTCACCTGTGTGCTGTCGGTGGAGCCCGAGCCCGCGCTCGACGGCGAGCAGGCCTGGCAGCGGCGGCGCGCCCACGAGGCGGAGGCGCTGCTGGCCTGGCGCAAGGCGCAGCCGGCCGCGGGCGAGGCGCCGCCCTGGATCGAGCGGCTCGTGCTGGCGGCCGACCAGTTCGTGGTGAGCCGTCCGCTCGCCGACGATCCCGGCGGCCTGTCGGTGATCGCGGGCTATCACTGGTTCGGCGACTGGGGCCGCGACACCATGATCGCGCTGCCCGGCCTCACGCTGGCCACCGGGCGGCCGGAGACCGCGCGCCGCATCCTCTCCACCTTCGCCCGCTTCGTGGACCGCGGCATGCTGCCCAATGTCTTCCCGGACGCCGGGCAGGCCCCCGAGTACAACACGGTGGACGCCGCGCTCTGGTACGTCGAGGCGGTGCGCGCCTATCACGCGGCCACCGGCGACGACGGCGCGCTGCGCGAGCTGTTCCCCGCCCTCGAGCAGATCATTGGCGGCTACGCGGCGGGCACCCGCTACGGCATCCGCGTGGATGGCGACGGTCTCGTCACCGCGGGCGAGCCGGGGGTGCAGCTCACCTGGATGGACGCCAAGGTGGGTGACTGGGTGGTCACGCCGCGCATCGGCAAGCCGGTCGAGATCAACGCGCTGTGGTACAACGCGCTGATCGCGATGGCCCGGCTGGCCGGCCGCCTGGGCCGCCCGACCGCGGGCTGGGAGGCGATGGCCGAGCGCGCCGCCACCGGCTTCGAGCGCTTCTGGAACGAACAGGCTGGCCACTGCCACGACGTCATCGACGGCCCCGACGGCCACGAGACGGCGCTGCGGCCGAACCAGATCCTGGCGGTGTCGCTGCCCGCGAGCCCGCTCTCCCCCGAGCGGCAGCGCCGCGCGGTGGACGCGTGCGCCCGCCACCTGCGGGTGTCGTACGGCCTCCGCAGCCTGGCCCCC
>WNEZ01009338.1_pt1 | contig 11171 bp, 11 predicted proteins | sample 5400521 | NCBI WGS metagenome assembly WNEZ01 (sample SAMN13153339, study PRJNA577476) | soil metagenome | isolation source: 120 cm saprolite under Douglas fir tree site 2 hole 1 replicate 1 | place: USA:California | collected 2015-04-18
GCGCCGACGCACGCGTCCCAAGATCGCACGTCACGCTCGGCGCCGTCGAAGGTCGCCGGGAGGCCGCCCCCGTCTCCGCGACGACCGTCGCGGCGCTCGGGCGGAAGCGCCGCCGGCGCCCCCGCGCGCCTAGTTCTCCAGCTCGGCCAGCTTCTGGCGCGCGCGCGCGGCCTCTTCGGAACTCGGGTAGTCGCGGATCAGCTTGGAGAACGCCAGGCGGGCGTCGGGTGAGTCACCCAGGTCCACGAACACGTTGCCCTGCGCCAGGAGGGCGGCAGGCGCCTTGTCACCCCTCGGGTACTTGGTCACCACGTCGTAGAACTTGGAGACCGCCTGGTTCTGGTCGCCCTTCAGCGCGTAGCAGCGCGCCGCCCAGTAGAGCGCGTTGTCGGCGAGCGGCGACTCCTTGTGGTTGGCGGCGAAGCTGTTCAGCTGCGGCACCGTGCGCGCGCAGTCCTGGCGCGCGAGACCGTCGAGCAGCGTCAGGTAGTCGGCGCGCTCGGGGACGTTGACGCTGCCCGCGGCCTTCTGCTCGCGCGCGATCTCCTGCCGCCACTCCTCCTCGCCGCCCGCGGGCGGACGGGCGGCGGACGGCGGGCTCGCGGTGGCCGTCTGGGGAAGCGAGGGCGGCGGCGTCGCGGCGGACGGGCCGCCGCTCCCCGTCGCATGCTCCAGGTCGGCCACCCGCTGCTCGAGCGCCGTCAGGCGGTCGTCGCCGGACGGGCCGCCTCCCCCGCGGCGGGGATGCCCTTCCTCGATGTCCGCGCGCAGCCGCTCGACCTCCTTCTGCACCTCCTGCACCTGGCGGCGCTGGTCCTGCAGGATGGTGCGCAGCTGGCGATCCTGCTGCACCAGCTCGGCGCGCGTGGCGCATCCGGCGAGGACCAGCAGCGCGAGCGTCCCCGCGCGTGTGAGGCCGGCGCTCACTGGCCGAGGATCACCGAGTGGGCACGCCGGTTGCGTGCCCAGCAGCTCTCGTTCTCCTCGTGACAGAGAGGCAGCTCCTTGCCGTAGCTGATGGTCGAGACGCGCTCGGCGGCGACGCCCTGTCCCACCAGGTAGTCCTTCACCGCCTTCGCCCGCTTGGCCCCGAGGGCCAGGTTGTACTCGATGGTGCCGCGGCTGTCGCAGTGCCCTTCGAGCTCGATCTTGGCGCGGCCGTTGCTCCGCAGCCAGTCCAGGTTGCGGGCCAGCACGTCGTGCGCGGTGCCGTCGAGCTCGAAGCTGTCGTAGGCGAAGTGGACGTCCTTCAGGATGCCGTCCTCCTCGGGGGCCAGCCCGCGCTTGCTGCGCTCGAGGCTCGAGCCGCTGGCCCCGAGACCCTCCTCGCCCATGCCGGCGCCGGCCGCACCGCTTTCGCCCGGCCGCGGGCCCTTCTTCTTGCAGGCCCCTGCCAGCGGAAGCAGGAGCAGGAGTGCGAGCGCGACCCGCCCGGTCTTCGAGGTTGTCATGCCCACCGCCTTCCTGGCAGCGCCAGCCCTCGCGGCTTCAATCGAGCCGCGGCGACCACGTAGGCGACGTATCATCCGCCGCCCCACGGGTCAATTGTTTCTGCGTCTTGCCGTCGCGGTCGGCCAGGAAGAGGTGCGAGCGGCCAGCGCGCGTGGAGGAGAAGACGAGATAGCGGCCGTCGGGCGCCCACGAGGGGTTCTCGTTGCTGCCCGCGGAGGTGATCGTCTGCGCCGCGCTCCCGTCGGGCGCGGCGACCACGATCTGGAAGCCGCCGCCCGCGCGCGTGGCCCAGGCCAGGCGATCACCCTTCGGCGACCACGCGGGGGAGGTGTTGTACCCCCCGGTCGACGACACGCGCACGAGCCCGCTGCCGTCGACGTTCATGACGTAGATCTGGGGCGAGCCCGCCCGAGCCGAGCAGAAGGCGAGGCGCCGCCCGTCAGGCGCCCACATCGGCGACACGTCGATGGCCCAGTGATCGGTGAGCCGCTGGATGACCTGACCGCCACGGTCGAGCAGGTAGACGTCCGAGTTGCCGCCCTCCTCGCGGGTCACCAGGAGCCGCGAGCCGTCGGGCGACCAGGCGCCGTCCAGCACCACATCCCGGCCGGGCACCACGCGGGTCACCTGGCGGCTCGGCAGCTCGATCTGGAAGAGGTGCGGAAAGTGCTCGCGGTACGAGGTGAAGAGGATGGCGTGCGCGTCGGGCCGCCAGCGCGGGCTGACGACCAGCGAGCGCTCGTCGGTCACCTTGGCGGGCTCGTCCTGATCGAACGTGAAGCGGTAGACGTCCTTCAAGCGGCCGCCACGCGTGCTGACCAGCGCGATCGCCGAGTCGAAGGGACCGCGCTCGCCGGTCAGGAACTCGAGGATCGCGTCGGCGGTCTTGTGCGCCATGCGCGGCAGGTCGGCGCGCGGGCCGCTGTAGCGGCGGCTGGCCTGCGGCACATCGTGCCGCCCGGGCACGTCGAAGAGGCGGACCTCGACCGTGACCGTGTCGCCGCTCGCCGTGACGCCGCCCTTCACCAGCGCCTGCGCGCCGAGCGTGGCCCAGCCAACGAAGTCGATCTCGCCCGCGGTGATGCCCGAGGTCTGGGGATTCTCGATGAAGGTCTTCGGGTCGAGCAGGCGGAAGTAGCCCGAGAGGTCCAGGTCGTGCGACAGCACCTGCGCAAAGCGTGCGCCGAGCGCGCCGCCCGCGTCGCCACCCAGGTCCTTCAAGGGCACGACGGCGATCGGGAACGACTCGCTGCCCGGTCCGAAGATCTGCCCGGTCACGACCGCGGCCGCCAGCGACGCGCGTCCGAGGACGAACGCGAGCGCGGCGCGCGCGGCGATGCGCTGCATGGTCTTCATCCTGCCCCCTGCCCTCCGCTCTCCTCGGAGTGGAACTCGATCACGAACTCGCGGAACTCGCTGGCGTAGCGCGCGGGCGGCGGCGGCAGCTCGCGCACGTGCTGCACGGCGCGCAGCGCGGAAGCGTCGTAGGCCGGGTTCCCCGAGCTCTGCGCGAGCTTGATGCCGCTCACCTCGCCGTCGGGCGCGATCTCGAAGCGCACCGCGGCGACCAGGCCCGGCCGCCCGATGACGTTCGTCCACTGCGCCTTGATCGTGTTGATGACCTGCTGGCGGTAGGCCATGAACTCGAGGCCGACCAGCTGCCCGCCGCCGCCCTTGCCCTCGCCGCCGGCGCCGATCGGGCCCGCGCTGCCGTCGCTGCCGCCGAGGCCGCCACCGGAGCGCTGGCGCCAGCGCTCCGCCGCCGCGGAGTACGCATCGCGCGGCACGGCCTGCTCCTTGCCCTCGGGGTTGCTCGCCTTGGCCGGCGCGGGCTTCGCCGGTTCCGGCGCCTTGGCCGGCACGGGCTTCACCGGCTCGGGCTTCTTCGCCTCCGGCTTGGGGAGCTCCGGCTTCCTGGCCTCGGCCTTGGGCGGTTCGGGTGGCTTCGCCTCGGGCTTCGGCTCCGGCGGCTTCGGCTTCTCGGGAACGTGGACCGTCGGCTCCTCGGCGGCAGCAGGCTTCGGCTCCGGCTTGGGCTCCGGAGGCTTCGCCTCCTGGGGAGGCTCGGCCTTCGGCGGCGGCGCGGGCGGCTCGACCGACCCGCCCGACAGATCCGCCCCCGGTGCTCCCGGCGGCAGTCGGCCGCCGAGCGCGCTCGGATCGGTCAGCTCGACCGTGTACGCGACCATCGGCAGCGGGCGCATGCCGACGCGGCCGGCGATGAAGACGGCCGCCGCCAGCACGAGCGCGTGGCCGAGCGCCGAGAGGCCGACCATGCGCGTGAAACGCTCGTCCCACTCGGGCGCCAGCTGGAGCGGCCGCGAGGCCGGCATGAGGCTACCGCCGCCGCTCCGCCGGCGGCTCGGTCACCAGCCCGACGCGCGTCAGCCCGGCGTCGTGCACCGCGCCCATGACGCGCATCACCTGGCCGTAGGGCACGGCCTGATCGGCGCGCACGTAGAGCTGGCGGTCGGGCCGCGCGCCCGCGATGGCGGCGAGCTTGGTCGTCAGCTGCTCGGGCGTCATCGGCGTGTCGTTCAAGAAGAGCTGTCCCGTCTTCCCGATGTTCACCACCAGCTGCTCCTCCTGGCCCGTCAGCGGGCCGGCGGCGACCTTCGGCAGGTCGACCGAGACGCCCTGCTGGAGGATGGGCGCGGTCACCATGAAGATGATGAGCAGCACCAGCATCACGTCGACCAGCGGCGTGACATTGATCTGCGAGATGGCCTCGCTGGTCGACGGGCCCTGGTCGAAGGTCATTTCAGGAAGTGACGCTCGGCGATGTTGAGAAATTCGGACGCGAAGGTGTCCATCTCGGCGGTGAGCACGCGCACCTGGCGCGCGAACCGATTGTACATGACCACCGCCGGGATGGCGGCGGCCAGGCCGACGGCGGTCGCGATCAGCGCCTCGGCGATCCCGGGCGCCACCGCCTGGATGCTGGACGAGGTGGTCACCGAGAGCCCGCGGAACGCCGTCATGATGCCCCACACCGTGCCGAAGAGGCCGATGAAGGGCGCCGTGCTCGCGGTGGTGGCGAGGAAGGTGAGGCCGCGCTCGAGGCGGGTCACCTCCTGCGTGCGCGCCCGTACCATGGCGCGCTGCACGTTCTCGATGCCGCCGAACTCGGTCGCCTCCTCGTCGTTTCCGGGGTTGCCGCGCTTCGCCTTGGTGAGCCGCTGAAGCTCCTGGTAGCCGCCGCGGAACACCTGCGCCACGGGGCTCTCCTTCAGGTCGACGCTCGCGGTCTGGATCGCGCCCAGGTTCTTCGCGTCCCAGAAGATCTCGATGAAGCGCTGCGACTGCCGCCGCGCGCGCCGCATCTCCACGCTCTTGGCGAGCGCGATGCCCCAGCAGCCGATCGAGAAGGCCACCAGGATGACCAGCACCGCACGCACCACCGGCCCCGAGCCGACGACCATGTCGAGCACCGAGTCCTGGCGCATGGGCAGCGGCCCGGCAGCCTGCGCGAGGATGCCGCCGACGAGCGCCCCGAGGTCGACGCAGTTGGGAATCATCAGCGACGTGCCAGCCGGCGGCCCCGCTCCACCCCGCGCCGAACCTAGCGGAGCCCCCCGGAGCAGTCAAATTCGCGCTCGCTTCACCTTGACCGGCCCGGGCGAAGTGGAATAGAAAATTTCTTCGCTCACCCCGCGCGCGGCTCGGCCCGTCGGGCGCGCGGTGTCGCACCACCGAAGGAGGCTCGACCCGTGGCGATCCGCGTCGGCATCAACGGCTTCGGCCGCATCGGGCGGAACGTGCTCCGCGCTTGCCTGGACGAGCGCGGGCTCGAGTTCGTCGCCGTGAACGACATCACCGATGCGAAGACGCTCGCGCACCTGCTCAAGTACGACTCGGTCCACGGGACGCTCGGCAGCGAGGTCCGCGCCGAGAAGGACGGGCTCGCCGTCGGCGGGCGAAAGATCACGGTGCTCGCCGAGCGGGATCCCGGAAAGCTGCCCTGGAAGCAGCTCGGCGTGGACCTGGTCCTCGAGTGCAGCGGACTCTTCACCGACCGGGACAAGGCCGCCCGGCACCTCGAGGCCGGGGCGAAGAAGGTCATCATCTCGGCGCCCGCGAAGGCGGCGGATCTCACCATCTGCATGGGCGTGAACGACCGCGCCTACGATCCGGCCAAGCACGCCGTCATCTCCAACGCCTCGTGCACCACCAACTGCCTCGCGCCGATCGCCAAGGTGCTGCACGAGTCGTTCGGCATCCGGCGCGGTCTCATGACCACCATCCATTCGTACACCAACGACCAGCGCATCCTCGACCTGCCGCACGAGGACCTTCGCCGCGCGCGCGCCGCCGCCCTCTCCATGATCCCCAGCAGCACGGGCGCCGCGCGCGCCATCGGCCTGGTGCTGCCGGAGCTGAACGGCAAGCTCGACGGCATGGCGGTGCGCGTGCCCACACCCAACGTCTCGCTCGTCGACCTGACCGTCGAGCTGGAGAAGCCCGCGACCGAGGACACGGTCAACGCGGCCATGAGGGAGGCCGCCGCGGGGCCATTGAAGGGCATCCTCCTCTACTGCGAGGAGCCGCTCGTGTCCGCGGACTTCAACGGCACGCCCTACTCCTCCATCCTCGACGCCCAGCTCACGCGCGTGATGGACAAGACCTTCTGCAAGGTGCTCTCCTGGTACGACAACGAGTGGGGCTTCTCGAACCGGATGCGCGACGTCGCGCTCCTGGTGGGCCGGGGCCTCCGCTAGGTCGAGGGGCGGGGTGCGGTCGCTCGAGGAGATCGACATCGCGGGGCGGCGCGTCTTCATCCGCGCCGACCTGAACGTCCCCCTCGACGGCGGACGCATCACGGACGCGACCCGCATCGAGGCGACGCTGCCGACGATCCGCTGGGTCCTCGATCACGGCGGCCTGCCGATCGTCGCCTCGCACCTTGGCCGTCCGAAGGGCAGGCCCAGGCCGGAGCTGTCGCTGCGGCCCGTCGCCGAGCACCTGAGCCGCGCCCTCCGCGTGCCGGTCGAGCTGGCGCCCGACTGCGTGGGTGAAGCCGTCGAGCGCCTCGCCACCGAGCTGCGTCCGGGGCACATCCTCGTCCTCGAGAACCTGCGCTTCCATCCCGAGGAGGAGAAGAACGACCCCGCCTTCGCCGAGCGCCTCGCGCACCTGGCCGACGTCTACGTCGACGACGCGTTCGGCGCCGCGCACCGCGCCCACGCTTCGACCGCCGGCATGGCGCGCTTCTTCCGCGACCGGGCGGCGGGGTTCCTCCTGCGACGCGAGGTCGACTTCCTCTCGCGCCTGCTCGCGGCGCCCGAGAAGCCCTTCGTCGCGGTCCTCGGCGGGGCCAAGGTGTCGGACAAGATCGGCGTGCTCGAGAACCTGCTCGCGCGCGTGCAGACCTTCTGCATCGGCGGCGCGATGGCGTACACCTTCCTCCGCGCGCAGCGAAAGCCCGTCGGTCGCTCGCGCGTCGAGGAGGACAAGGTCGCCCTCGCCGCCGAGACGCTCGCGCGCGCGGCGGCCCGCGGCGTGTGCGTGCTCCTCCCCGTCGACCACCTCGCCGCCGATCGCCCCGAGGCGGGCGCGACGGCGCGTGTCGTCGACGCCGACGACTTCCCGGCCGACCTGCTCGGCGTCGACATCGGCCCGCGCACCAGCGAAGCCTTCGCGCGCGAGATCGCGGCGGGGCGCACCGTGCTCTGGAACGGACCCATGGGCATCTGCGAGATCGACGCGTTCAGCCAGGGTACCATGGCGATCGCGCGTGCCCTGACCGCCTGCCGCGGCACCACGGTCGTCGGCGGCGGCGACTCGGTCGCGGCCCTCGCGCGCGCGGGCCTGCTCGACGCCGTGACCCACGTGTCGACCGGCGGCGGCGCATCGCTCGAGTTCCTCGAGGGACGCGCGCTGCCCGGGCTCGCCGCGCTCGACGACGGGCACCCGGCGCAGCACGCGGAGGCTTCCCGATGAGCCGCACACCGGTCATCGCCGGCAACTGGAAGATGCACGGGGCGCGCGGCGAGGCCATCGCCCTGGCCGGTGCGCTCGCCAAGAGCGTGGCGCACGTGCGCGGGCGCGAGGTGGTGATCGCGCCACCGTTCACCGCCCTCGAGGCCGTCCGGCCCGCGCTCGAGGGAACCGACATCCGCCTCGCCGCCCAGAACGTCCACTGGGAACCGAAGGGCGCCTACACCGGCGAGATCGCCGTCGCCATGCTGCGCGAGAGCGGTTGCACGCACGTCATCGTCGGGCACTCCGAGCGCCGGCAGTACTTCGGCGAGACCAACGAGAGCGTGAACCGCCGGCTGCACGCCTGCCTCGCCGCGGGGCTCGTCCCCATCGTCTGCGTCGGCGAGACGCTGGAGGAGCGCGAGGCCGAGGCCACCACCGCGGTGATCGCGCGGCAGGTGGAGAGCGCGCTCGCCGGGGTGCGCTCCGAGCAGCTCGCCGGCTGCCTGCTCGCCTACGAGCCGGTGTGGGCGATCGGCACCGGACGCACCGCGACGCCCGGGCAGGCGCAGGAGGTCCACCACGCCATCCGCCGCCAGCTCGTGGGCCTCGCCTCGGCCACCACCGCGGAGCGCGTGCGCATCCTCTACGGCGGCAGCGTCAAGCCGGACAACGTCGACGGGCTCATGGCCGAGCCCGACATCGACGGCGCGCTGGTCGGCGGCGCGAGCCTCGACGCGGTCGCGTTCACCCGCATCGTGCAGTACAAGTAGCGAAGGAGCAGCGATGACAGCCGTCCTGGTCAACTACGTCGTGCCCGCGATCCACGTGCTCGCGTGCCTCTTCCTGATCGCGGTCGTGCTGCTGCAGACCGGCAAGGGCGCGGACATGGGCGCCGTGTTCGGTGGCGGCAGCCAGACCCTGTTCGGCTCGAGCGGCGCCGGGAACTTCCTGACCAAGCTCACCACGGGCACCGCGATCGCCTTCATGGTGACGTCGCTCATCCTCACCTACTACAGCGCGAACCGCACGCCGACCTCGAACCTCCTGAACCGCCTGCCCGCGGCGGAAGCGCCGTCCGCGCCGCCGCCGGCGCCGGAGGCGAGCGCGCCGGCGGCCGGAGCGCCCGCGGCTGCGCCCGAGCCGGCGGCGCCCGAGGGCAGCGGCGAAGCGCCCGCCGGCGAGGCCCCCGCGACCCAGTGAGGGCGCGCTCCGGCCTCGACAGCCCCGGGACGCTTTGTTAGGACTGGCGCCCGCCCGCGACTCTTCCGAGCCGAGCGAGGATGGCGGAATGGCAGACGCGCTAGTTTGAGGGGCTAGTGGGGTAACACCCGTGGGGGTTCAAGTCCCCCTCCTCGCACTCGTGGCTCAGGGCGGACTGTGTACTATCTGTGCACTATCCGCCGCCGGCCAATAAGCGTCCGGCACGTCGTGAAGGAACGCGGCCCCTCCCGGGAGTCGACGACGACGAAGCGGACCGCGCCGTCGTCTACCTACGGGGAGCCGATCCGCTCGGGCTACGTGGACCATCTCAACGTGACCACCCTGGAGCACGAGCGGTGGAAGCGGGCGCACGCCCGCGTTCCCGGGAGACGGGGCCAGCGCGGTGGGCTGACGGACTACGTCGTCACGAGGACTGTCCCTCGGGCGAGAGCTACACCATCGTCGGCGGGGCCTACGACCTGCACGACCGGATCTGCGCAGTCGTGGAGGCCGTCGGGAGCGAGAGGGCTGCGCTGTTCGGGCCCGAGACCTGCTAACGCCGTCAGTACCCCGGCATCGTCGTCGGGGTGGCGCGCGGGCGCGTGGTCGTCGTCGTGGACGGCGGCGGTGTAACCGCGGCGCAAGCCGTTCCGTTGCACGCATCGCAACAACTCGACTGACTGCCGACGCAAGCGGTGCCACCCTTCGGAGCCTTGCAGGCGGCGGAACTCTTCTTCACGCTGCACTTCCGCACGCCCTTGGCGGTGGTGCGGCAACACGTCACAGCGCCGGAATGGCCGCAGGTCGAATTCGCCGCACACTTCTTGACCTGCCGCTTGCAAGACTTGGGCAGCGTGCCGGTGCTCACGGCTTGCTTCACGACTCCGGCCGCGCACTTCACGTACGTCCGGTGGCTGGTCGCCTGGGCACAGGGGCACGCGGCCGTGATCATCGCCCGTACAGCCGCCGCGCCGGACGCATCCGGGCAGCCCGACCCACCCACCGGGAGCGTGGTCGTGGTAGTGCCTGAGCAGGCACCACCAAAGCTCCCCATGTTGTCGGCGTCGTTGGTCGGCGTGGGGCAAGCGAGACCGATGGTCGTCCCCGATCGGGTCAGGCTCATGGTGCCGTCGCCGGCTGGACCCGCCGTGGTTTCGGTCATGCCGGGCTTGGTGGGCCCGCTGTAGCCGCCGTAGGCCCAGCAGTCAACGTAGTTGTTCGGATCCATCGCGTTCCACGAACTGGGTACGGCCGGCGGCTGGAAATTCGACCCGACCGGCGCACCCCAGCAGATCATCCCGCAGGTGCTGTCGATTCCGGGCGAGAAGTGAAAGTCGGGATGGATTCCCGCGGCGGCGAAGAACGTCGCGTCGTCGGGGCTCGCCATGATCCAGCGGCCCCCCGCGTTGCCGGTGGCGAGGTCGGAGGGGACCAGGAGAAGGACTGTCCCGGGATTCCCAGCGCCGCAGCTGAAGAAGGTGAGCCGGGTGTCCGCCACGAGGGTTTGCGCCCCGGCGAGCATCCGGATCTGGACGTACTGGAGGTTCGGATTACCCGCCGCGCCCGACATGACCTGGTCGATTTGGGTGAGGTGGAAGAGCGCGTGACTCCGGACGGGCGCGATCAGCGCGACCAAGGCGACGAGACCGGCAGTGATGCGGCGCATTACTCGATCCTCCTCCTTGGAACATTGACTGCGACCGGGACTACGACCGGCAGAAGCATCGCAAGCGAAGGCTGCGCGAGCAGCCCCCCCAAGCGAGGGAGTCGACGCTCTCGGCCTTTCCGTCACGGCATCCACGCGACGACTACCAGCCCGCTCGGTGCGGCGCTTCCCGTACGAGGTTCGAGTGTGACCTCGAGTCCGTCGGGTAGCGCGGCGAGCGCCGGGTCTTCGGCGATGAGACGGGCGCTCCCTCCTGCATCGGGCTCCACGGTGCCGAGCGAGGTCCACGTGGCCCCGTGCCGCACCCACGTCTGGTAGGTCTGTCCAGCCGGCGCGGGCGGGAACTGGGAGAAGGTGACCACGGCGATGCCGGCGCCGGGACGGCTGCGGTAGCGGGCGTGTGTCGCTTCCGCCGTCCCGGGCACTGGCGCCAGCCGGAGGTTCACGCTGTCGCTCGCCGTCACCAGGGACAGCGCGCGATCGTAGCGCGCCAGCGTCGCGTGCTCGGAGCGGTAGCGGATGCCGAGAGCCGCCAGCAGGCAGATGGCGACGAGCGCCGCCCATTGCGGTCCGAGCGTGCTGCGGAGCTTCAGAAGACCGGCGCGGATGCGGGTCTTCGCCGTGCCGAGCGGCAGGCCGAGCTCGGCCGCGACTTGCTCGTGCGTGAGGTCTTCGAGGAAGGCGAGACTGAGTGCCTCGCGCTGCGGAGGTGGAAGCTCGTCGAGCGCCGACTTCAGGACGTTGCGGCGGTGCTGCTCCCATGTCGCCTCGGCGGGGCCGGGGTCGCTGGCGGGGAGGTAGGCGAGCACGAGCCCCTCCGGATCGGGCACGATGTCCGGCTGGCGGTTTCGGTGACGCAGCTCGTTCAGGAGGCGGTAGTGTGTGATCTGCAGGACCCACGCGCGCACCGTGCCCCGCTCGGGATCGAACC
>WNEZ01007292.1_pt1 | contig 11168 bp, 8 predicted proteins | sample 5400521 | NCBI WGS metagenome assembly WNEZ01 (sample SAMN13153339, study PRJNA577476) | soil metagenome | isolation source: 120 cm saprolite under Douglas fir tree site 2 hole 1 replicate 1 | place: USA:California | collected 2015-04-18
AGAGAAAGATTGTGATTGATGAAATCAAACGTGACCTGGAAGGCACCCGTAGGAGAAGGGATGAGAGACGTCGTCAAACCCCATGCAGTCACCGAGAAACCCACTTCCCACCACTGGTTGAGAAACGGGCACAACTCCACCTTCACCTTCCCAACTACCTGTGTCCACATGTGCAGCGTCTCATACGTCTTCTTCCAGGCCTCTAAGGGCAAAGGAGGCCAAAGATACTCTTTCTCCTCTTGAGTCATAATGCTCTTCGTAGCCATAGGTTTCTCCTCTCACCACATAGGCGCTGGTAAGAATGTCTTGAGGGCATTTTCTCACGCAAAGGCCTGGCCGGCAGAGTTTGGGGCCATTCCCCAACTGAGGTGCCTCGCCCTCTCTCGTACACGTATAAGGAGGGGGGGTCATGAAAGCGTTATGCACCTCGTCATGAGCAGTGCGGAGTGGCTGCTCAGCGTACGGCTCTCCATCCTTTAGGGTGAATCCGTGACGACTCCCCACGCCTACAAGGCGGGGGCATCTGGAATGACGCGGGCTTGTCGTCCCAAGCCTAAAATAGTCCGTGATGCATTATGATCGCGATGCAACACGGTATCGCATGCTTCACAAGCATAGATCCGAACTGAGAGGGGCATGTTTTGCTTATGCCCACACACAGAACAGGTTTGCGACGTATAGGCCGGTGGCGCCTTCACCACGCACCTTGCAGCTTCCTCCTGTGCTGGAAAATCACTGGCATGGGGCCTTGCTCGATTCAGTGGCTGCCGTGATCCAGCACAGCCACTACCATGACTTGGAAAGGAAGCCACCCTGTAGTCGAACTCGTCACGACCACGTATCAGACTGGAGTCAAATTGACCAAAGAGGCAATGGATGTGCTAGAAACCCAGCGGTCCTCGATTGCCTCTCCTGGACAAGTGGTTCGTGGATATCAGGTGTTCTTCGCCAGCCATCTGGGATAGTCCCGATTGCTGAAATCTATGAAAAAACGCGCTTCTCCCGACAAAAAACGCTCATGGGGCTATTTCTGTTGTGGTGGGGTGGGGCTGCTGTGAGGGTGTTCGCAACCACTCCAACACCTCCACCGCCAGCGCCAGCTCCTCTGCCCAGTCCTCATCCATATACGCGTAAAATCCCTCTTCCAGCATCTCCTTTGTGCCATCCTCGCGCAACCAGGCTAGGATCTGCTTGTTCTGTGCTAACGGGCAGCCCCAGGAGTGATTCCGTATCATCTCGGAAAGTTGACGTAACGAAGACGGCATACGCATATCTGGCCAGGCGTTCAGGAAAGGCGCGAAATCATCGATCCCATCTAACATCGCTTCCAGGTACGCACTGGCCACCAAGCTATCTTCCTCTAACACCTAGGGAAAAGTCATTGGCCGGAAGTCCATCATCCAGCCTGAACGGATTTTCCGATCGACCGGAATCACTAAGGAGCAAAAACGCGCTATCCCCGCCAGGTGATAAGATAGCGTATAAGAAAGAGAAAACCAGCATTGCTCTTGATTTGTGCGATGCGAGCAGAAAGAGTTCCATGCAGAAGAGAACCGTGTCGATTACAGCTCCTCACCAGGGAATACTGGTATCCATCGCTGTCAAAGCCGGTGATGTCGATACTGGTGTCTGAAGGAGAGACAGTATCGACCGGGCAACCATTGCTGTTCATCGAGCCGCTCGATGCCAGCAGTGAGCGTGTGGAGCAGGCGAAGCCCGTAGACCTCGACGCGATCCGCCCTGACTTGCAGGAAGCGCGGGAGCGTCACGCCGTCGGGCTGGACGAGTCCCGACCGGAGGCTGTAGAGCGCCGCAGGAAAGGCGGGCAGCGCACCGCCCGCGAAAATGTTGCGGATTTGTGCGATGCAGAAAGTTTCATCGAGTATGGCGCGTTGACCCTCGCCGGCCAGCGTCGGCGGCGTTCCTTGGAGGAACTGATCACGCTGAGTCCGGCAGATGGCCTGGTGGCGGGCATCGGGCATATCAACGGCGCGATGTTTCCTGATGAGCAGTCACGCTGTATGGTGCTGGCGTATGACTATACAGTATTCGCCGGTACGCAGGGCGTCATGAATCACAAGAAGACCGACCGGCTCTTGCGCCTTGCCCGTCAATGGAAGCTGCCCGTCGTACTGTTCGCCGAGGGCGGAGGTGGGCGTCCTGGTGATACGGACTGGTTGGGCGTGGCGGGACTGGACAACACGACCTTCCTCAACTTCGCGAGGCTGAGCGGCCTGGTGCCGCTGGTGGGCATCGTCTCAGGGCGCTGTTTTGCCGGCAACGCGGCACTGCTCGGCTGCTGCGACGTGATTATCGCCGCGCAAGACGCGACCATCGGCATGGGAGGCCCGGCCATGATCGAGGGCGGCGGACTGGGTGTCTTCGCGCCGGAGGAGGTTGGCCCCATCAGCAGGCAGGCTCCTAACGGTGTCATCGATGTGCTGGTGGCCGACGAAGCCGAGGCGGTGCGTGTGGCCAAACGCTACTTGTCATACTTTCAGGGCAGCACGGCCAACTGGGCCTGCCCCGATCAACGCCTGCTGCGCCAGCTTATTCCTGAGAATCGCCTGCGCGTCTACGAGATGCACGAAGTGATCGAGACGCTGGCCGACCAGGATTCAGTGCTAGCATTGCGCCGCCAGTTTGGGCCTGGCATCATCACGGCCTTGATCAGAATTGAGGGGCGACCCCTGGGCGCGATCGCCAGCAACCCGCTGCACTTGGGCGGCGCGATAGACGCGAACGCCGCCGACAAAGCAGCGCGCTTCATGCAGTTGTGCGACGCTTTCGGCCTGCCCATCCTCTCCTTATGCGACACCCCCGGCTTCATGGTCGGGCCAGAAGCGGAGGGGACCGCGCTCGTCCGGCACGTCTCTCGCATGTTCGTGACGGCAGGCAGCATCAGCGTGCCATTCCTCTCTGTCATTGTACGCAAAGGGTACGGACTGGGCGCGCAGGCGATGACTGGCGGCAGCTTCCATGCCCCCCTCTTCACCGTCGCCTGGCCCAGCGGAGAGTTTGGCGCGATGGGTCTGGAGGGCGCTGTGCGCCTGGGCTATCGCAAAGAACTCGCGGCTATCAGCGACTCGCAGGAGCGCCAGGCCACCTTTGAAACGATGGTCGATGCCGCCTACCAGCGCGGAAAAGCCATCAACATGGCGTCCTTTATGGAAATCGACGATATCATTGACCCGCTGGAAACACGGCGCTGGATTATGCAGGGTCTGCGTTCCGTCCCCGCCTCTATCCCCACAGAAGGCAAGCGGCGTCCTTTCATTGATACGTGGTGAGAGGCGTCACCCTTGGCCACGCGTCAGGCGTGCCGCGGCTTCCGCCGCACTTCACCCGCGGGAGGGAACGGATCTAGTAAAGAAAGGAAAACAAATGCCTGCGGCTTTGGACCCCGGGACTACATCCCAGGCGTCCTCTTCTCCCCCTCCCATGCAATCACGACGCAGCGTGGCGATTGTCCTTCTTGCGGTCGTCATCTGGTCAACGACGCCGGTCTTCATCGATCATCTCCAGACGGTCGATCGACTCTCTCCCCTCCAGGTAAGCGCCTGGCGTGCTTTCCTGGTGACACTGCTCCTGGCGCTTTACTTGCTGGTGCGTCGACCACGTGTCTTCAAGCTGCAAAGACGCGAGATCGGGTACTATGTCATCTATGGGGTGGTCGGCATCGGCCTGTTTAACCTGGCCTTCAATACCTCGGTGGCCGTCAATAAAGCGTCTGTGGCCACTGCGCTGATGTTTTGCGCGCCCGTTTTCGTGGCCTTGGGTTCCTGGTGGGTCTTTCACGAACGGCTGCGGCCACTGCAACTGCTAGCTATCGTCGTCAACCTGCTCGGATTTGTGCTGGTCGGCACTGTTTCAGAACTGCTTGCCGGGACAACGGGAAACGCAAGTAGCCTCCTGCTGGGTCTGTTCAGCGGGGCATGCTTTGCGCTCTACACGCTCTTAGGGCGCGGGGCAGCGCGCGCAAACCGGGTAAGTCCGATCGTGATTCTCTTCTACACCTACCTGTTCGGAACGCTTGCCCTCGTCCTGTGGGGCTTCATTACACAGGGGATTCACAGCCTGGTCATCTCCCTCGATGCCACTGGCTGGGCGCTGTTGGTCATCCTCTCGCTGGGACCGACGCTCTTTGGCTACCTGTTATTTACCGTGAGCCTGCGGTATCTCTCTGCTCCGATCGCCAGTATCTTTCATACCCTCGAACCGGTCATGACGGCGCTGCTCGCCTTCTTTCTCCTGGATCGCATACTGACCGCCCTTCAGTGGCTCGGCCTGGGCCTGATTGTCGTCAGCGTGACGGTGATGCAGCTGTCCGCGCTGCTGCACAGCGGAAAAACGCCCCTTGTCCCTGATCGTGTGCCTGTCGGTGGAGCGAGATAGGTATCTCGCGCGTACGGTACCGCATCTCACAATAGGGGTATCAAGGATCACCTGCAACTGGGAGAGACCGCTATCCACGAGTGTATGACCACTCTGAGCTATTTTGCCAGTTGTATGCTCATCTCTTGATTCTTTGCAAGCAGGCAGGAACAATTGATCTCGAGAAGCTTGCTTTCTGAACGGATGTCCTCTATAGCCAATACAGAGGTCGATGTCGCATTTGCAGCAGCAAAACATGTACCCTCGGGCCTCAGCTTTTCTCCCGACCACCGCTGGTTTCTGCCGTATATCTTCAAGTCAAATGACAAAAAGCGGCCACGAGAAAACCGATAAAATATCCCAAGGCATGTGATATGCTGGATGGACGGAGAAACCTTCACAGGAAGTTACCGAAAACGTGCCCACCTGTCCGTAGGGGCGAGGGTAGTGGAGCGGCGCGGAGTGGGCCTTTATGGGACCCTGCCTGGGGGGCAGGTATGCCCGCTGGAGGGGTGCGGCCTGGTCGGCTCTCCTCCACACGTAGCTTGACGCCTTTGAAACCTTTATTTCTACAGGAATCCTCATCCAGGAGGTATTACAATGGCAGGCCAATTCACAGGTAAAGTCGCCCTCGTAACCGGCGGCAGCTCCGGTATGGGTCAAGCCGCCGCGCTCGCATTCGCCCGTGAAGGAGCGAACGTCGTAGTGGCAGATACAAGCATTCAAGGAGGAGAAGAAACAGTGCGCCGCATTGAGGACACAGGTACCGGAGCGCTCTTTGTTCCCACAGATGTATCGCAAGCAACTGCAGTGGAGGCCCTTATCAACACAACCATCGCCACCTATGGACGACTGGACTATGCCTTCAACAACGCAGGCATCAACGAAGAGCATGGCCCGCTCACCGACTGCACCGAAGCCGAGTGGGACCGCATCATCTCTATCAACCTCAAAGGCATCTGGCTCTGCATGAAATACGAAATTCCCCACATGCTCAAGATCGGGAGCGGAGCCATCGTCAACACTGCCTCAGTCGTCGGCCTGACCGGTGGACGCGGCTTCCCCGCCTACGTAGCCAGCAAACACGGAATCATCGGCCTGACAAAAGCCACCGCCCTCGACTACGGCCCACAGGGCATCCGCGTAAATGCAGTCTGCCCCGGCACCATCTACACCCCCATGTACGAGCGCCGCATCGGCAATGCCCCTGAGACCACGGCACGCATCATATCAGAGATCCCACTCAGACGACTTGGGCAGCCGGAAGATGTCGCCGAAGCAGTAATCTGGCTCTGTTCTAGTGCAGCCTCCTTCGTAACCGGCCACGCCCTCGTCGTAGATGGCGGGGATATTGCGTAGGGAGCAAAGCCCCCCATAATCTCTGGCTCTCCATCCTTCCAGGTGAACCATAGAGCGCGATGTATCGGCCACCTCTCGTCAATCACCCGGAAAGATGGAGACCCTCATCTCTATCTGATACCAAGGAGCGTGCTAAAGCTCGATTCTGAAATGAGGGAAAACGTCATGGAATGATGGCTCTATTGGTTCCTTTTCTTTGCCATCTTTGTATGAGATAGGTGGCGTTACAGTTTCCCGTTTGACGGTTTCCTTCCTGACTTTGGAACGGATATGCTAAGTAGCCAACACAGGCGGCCAACTGCGTCGTACTGGAGAAAACAAGGTCCATTGGAATAGCTCCTTTGGTTGATACTCCCCGATACCTGGCCTCGGCTATGAGCACGTCGAGCAACGATGTAATCATCGACAGCAGCCAAGCGGTGCGCTCGACAAGCGCCACATGACTCATGCCCGGGAGCATCGCGAGTTGGATATTCGGGAGACCGAAGATATCGCTGGAGACGCCAGTCGAACCATCTCTCCAGCGCGCTCAGGGTAGATGATGGAGGCGTCTCAGTCGTCGATCGCCTGGTAGGCCAGGGTCCAGAAATAGACGTTCGGTGGACTGGGGGACGTCCAGGCGCACTGAGTCATCAGGATGATGACCATCTCCTCCCTGGGGTCGGAATACCAGGAGGTGCCCAGGCCACCGTCCCAGCCATACCGGCCGGGTACCGCCGCGATGTCGTCGCGCCTGGTGACCACGGAGACGCCGAATCCCCAGCCATGGCCGTCAAAGTAGCCAGGGACCAGGCCGGACACCGCTTTCTGCTCGGGCGTCAGCTGGTCGGTCGTCATGGTCTCGACCGACAGCCTCGATAGGATACGCTCGTTGCCATGTTTGCCCTGGGAAGCATCATCTGACCAAAGGCCAGATAGTCGTCGATGGTGGAAACCAGCCCCCCAGCTCCCGACGGGAAGGCAGGTGGGTGGCTCCATTGGCCGCCCCTGTCCTCGTCATACACCGTAAACTTCCCGCTCGTGGGGTCGGTCCAGTAGCTGGTTGCCAGCCGGTCGAGCGATGCCGCCGGCACGCTGAAGCCGGTGTCGCGCATTTCGAGCGGCTCGAAGAGGCGTTCGCGCAAGAACGTCTCCAGCGGCTGACCTGAGGCGCGCAATCAGCACGCCCAGCACGTCGGACCCGGTGTTGTACATCCACTGCTCCCCCGGCTGATGCATGAGCGGAAGGCTCCCCTCGCTCCTCTCTCGTTTGGCTCTATTCTCCTCCTTCTTTTTTCTATCGGCAGCTTTTCGTCTTTCTGCACACGCTCTTATTGATCTCAACACAGATACCTAAAGTCTGAAAGCCAACAGCCGATAAAAGGAGGTATGAGTACAAGCACACCTCTTCCGAAAGATTGGCGCGAGAGACGACGCCTGCGCCCCTGGGAATTGTATGAGCAAAAATGGAAACAGAAAGCCATCGCCGCAGCCATAGGAGTGACCGAGGGAGCGGTGGGTCAGTGGATCAGCAGGGCCAAAATGTAAGGAGTTCAGGCGTTGCGTCATCAGCCCCCACCAGGAGCACAGCCCAAACTGAGTCCTGAGCAATGGACGCAGTTGCCTGACTTGCTGTCACAAGGGGCCGAAGCTTTCGGGTTTCGTAGGCAAGTTTGGATGACCGCGCGGGTAGCTGAGATGATCGAGCGGCAATTCGGGGTAAGTTATCATCCTGCTCATTGCAGTCGCCTCCTTCGCACCATCAAGCACAGCCAGAAGAAGCCTATCAAGCGTGCCACCCAGCGCGACGAGGACGCCATTCGGCTCTGGAGGGAGTAACGCTCGGTGGAGCTAAAAAAGGAGGAAGGTATGTCCAGGTTCTTCAAAACGCCCTTCACGCTCTCTACTGTCGCGGCGATCGCCCTCGTCACCCTCATCATCGGTGCCCTGGCCGGTCGCCTGTTCGCCCCGACCTCGACTAGTGCAAATGCGAACGCACCCGCCTCCAGCAACCGGGTCGATGTCATCGTCAAGGCGACTGACTCGCAGTTCTGGCAGGCCATGCTGGCAGGCGCCCAGGCCGCAGGAAAAGACTGGGGGATCCATGTTGGCCTTTTTGGGGCCACGTCAGAGGCAGACGTCTCCGCACAGCTAGGCCTGGTTGAAAATTCGATGTCTCGCAACGTCAAAGCCATTGTCCTCGCTGCCTCTTCCTCACAAGCGCTCAATGGAGTGATCGATCGGGCGCGGAGCCAGAACATCAAAGTGATCACCGTCGACACGAAGGTCACCACCGCGAGCGACGGCTTTATCGGAACCGACAACAACAAAGCGGGTGCGCAAGCTGCCGACCGGCTCGGAGAGCTCCTGCAGAAGAAGGGCGTCACGACCGGGAAGATCCTCATCGAGTCTTCCGTCGCCGGTCTCCAGACGATCGTCGATCGGGACAGTGGGTTTCAGGTTGAGCTGAAAACGCGCTTTCCAGGTCTGCAGGTGACTGCCCACCGCTATAACAACAATGATACCCCGACCGCGCTCTCCCAGACGAATGATGTGCTCTCCGCCAATCCTGGCCTTGTCGGGATTTATGCCGATAACAACGTGTCGGCGGATGGCGTGGCCCAGTCCTTGCAGGAGAACAAGGCGCAGGATCGCATTGTCGCGGTTGGCTTCGATTCTGATCCCCAGGAGATCGGCGCGTTGAAGAACGGCACGCTCAAAGCCCTGGTGGTCCAGAACCCCTACTACTTTGGTTACCAGGGAGTGCTTGCCGCCGCCATGAGCGCCGAGGGGAGATTTGCCCCACCGAGTCTGGATCCGGGTGCGGTCCTGGTGGCTCTGGACAATATGAATACCCCTGCCGTCCAGAAGCTATTGAATCCTCCGACCACGAAGGGAGGGGCGTAGTATGGGCACGCCAATGCCTGCAACCCCGCTCGTTCAGCTGAGCCACGTGTCGAAATCCTTTGGCCCAGTTCAGGTGCTCAAAGATGTGTCGCTCGAGATGAATCGTGGGGAAGTCCTCTGCCTGGCGGGAGAAAACGGCGCCGGCAAATCGACGCTGATCAAAATCCTGACGGGAGCCATCCCCCGCGATGCCGGCGAGTATCGCATAGATGGACAGGACGTTGGCTCACCGAGTCCTGCCCAGGCACGAGTGCTCGGCGTGGGCGTCGTCTACCAGGAGTTGAGCTTATTGCGCGAGGTCTCTGTCGAGGAAAACCTGCTCATGGGGCGTCTTCCAGCCAAAGGCGGAGTCGTCAACAAACGGGAATTGCGCGCGCGTGCGACCAGGATGCTTGAGCGTGTTGGCTTGACCAGGGTCGATCCGGGCATGCTCGTCTCAGAGCTGCCCGTCGCCACCCGTCAGATGGTGGAGATCGCCAAGGTGCTGGGGGCCGATGCGCGCATCGTGATTTTTGATGAGCCGACGACATCCCTCTCTGAAGAGGATGCACAGCACCTCCTGCAACTCATCAATCGGCTCAAGAAGGAGGAGGGCGTTGCTGTCCTGTATGTGACGCATCGCCTCGAAGAGATCTTCGAAATCGGCGATCGCATCACAGTATTACGTGACGGTCAATTCATCACGACAGCCCCAACCAATCAATTCACGCACGATACCCTGATCCGCTCGATGGTGGGGCGGCAGATCGAGACGCTCTACCCGGAGAGACAACACAAACAATGCGGCAAGACAGTATTAGCGGTCCAGGGGCTCCGCCTGCAGGGCAGTCCCTACCGCATCAACCTGGAGGTCCATGCCGGCGAGATCGTTGGACTCGGAGGATTGGTGGGAGCAGGCCGCACGGAGACAGTGCGCGCCATTTTCGGTGCCGATCCGATTGGGGCGGGAACGGTGCTCGTCGATGGCACTCCTCTGCGTACGGGGTCCCCACAGCAGGCCGTGAAGGCTGGCCTTGGGCTGCTCACTGAAGATCGCAAAGAGTTAGGTATCCTGGCAGACCTCTCGATCAGGGAAAACGTGACCATTGCAGATCTGTCTGAGGTTTCTCGCCTCAGTGTCATCTCCCAGAGGCAAGAGGTCTCCCTGGTCCAGCAACTGGTGCCTCGCTTGCGCTTAAAGTACCACTCGACAGAGCAGACCATCTCGTCACTCTCCGGTGGAAACCAGCAGAAAGTCCTGTTGAGCCGTTGGCTTGCCACGAAGGCGAAGGTCCTGCTGCTGGACGAGCCGACCAAGGGCGTCGATGTCGGAGCCAAGGCAGACATCTACACGATCATTGGCGATCTGGCGGCCCATGGACTGGGCATCGTCGTGGTCTCGTCGTACCTGCCGGAGTTACTCGGCATTTGCGACCGCGTCGTCGTCCTTCACGACTTCGGGGTTACCGGTGAACTACCAATTGAAGAAGCGACAGAAGAAGGGGTGCTACGCCTGGCAAGCAGCACCCCCGTTTCTATGAATGCATAGCAGAGAGGAGATGTCTCATAGCAACCACTTCCAGTACTCCACAGCCCTCAGCGACACCGCAAGCAGTAGCAGAAGACCAGCGGACGCCGATCAGTCTGGGGCGTGAAAGCGGCGGTATTCTGGTCCTGCTGATCTTCATGGCCGCGCTCATTCTGACGACCAACGACTTTCTGACCCTCACGAATCTCGACAACCTCGTCCGGCAAGTAGCGGTGTTCGCGATCCTCTCGGTCGGACAGTTATTCGTGATTCTGACCGGCGGAATCGATCTATCTGTTGGCTCCGTTCTGGGCTTGAGCGGGGGGGTGACGGCACTGCTTCTGGCGAGCGGTGCTTCCATTCCACTCGCCATCCTGGTTGGCCTTCTCGTTGGGCTGGTCGTTGGCCTGGTCAACGGCCTACTCGTGTCGCGTTTTGGGCTGCCCCCATTCATCGCCACGCTGGGCATGCTTGGGATCGCGCGTGGGGTGGTCCTACTGCTGACCGGCGCCAAGACCATCGCACCGCTGCCTGATGGCTTCAGCGCCATTGCCAACGGGTTCATCCTCGGCCTGCCGAGCCTGTTCTGGATCCTTATCGTAGTCACAATCGTGGCGGCCTTTGTGCTCGGTCGGACGGTCTTCGGACGCTATGTCTATGCCGTCGGTTCCAATGCGGAATCGGCGCGTCTCTCAGGCGTCCCGGTGAGCTTCGTGCTGCTTGCAGTGTACAGCATTAGCAGTTTGCTCGCGGGCTTCGCCGGAGTCTTAACCACGTCACGTCTGGGCGCGGGCATTCCCACGGCAGGAACCGGATACGAGTTACAGGCCATCGCTGGTGCGGTCATCGGAGGCGCCAGCCTGTCCGGGGCAAAGGGTCGTGTTATCGGGGCTGTTCTGGGCGCGCTGATTATGGGCCTGCTTGCCAACGGAGGCAACCTGCTTGGCATCGACCCCTTCTACCTGCAAATCGCCATTGGCTTACTGATTATCCTGGCAGTGTTCTTTGATCACTTGCAGGGACGCAGCTTCAGTCCGATGCG
>WNEZ01005417.1_pt1 | contig 11165 bp, 12 predicted proteins | sample 5400521 | NCBI WGS metagenome assembly WNEZ01 (sample SAMN13153339, study PRJNA577476) | soil metagenome | isolation source: 120 cm saprolite under Douglas fir tree site 2 hole 1 replicate 1 | place: USA:California | collected 2015-04-18
CGCACGGCGGTGCAGTTCACAGTCCCGGCGGACATCAAATGGGTGCGCAACGCTGCCGGAACCAACGAGCAGGCGATCTTGTTCGGCGATCCGAGCAAACCCGGCCTCTACGTGGCGCGCGTCAGATGGCTTCCGGGGAACATGAGCCGGCCGCATTTTCATCCGCACGATCGCTTCTTCGCGGTGATTTCCGGGACCTGGTGGGTAGGAACCGGCGAGAAGTTCGACCCGAATAGCACGGTGCCGGTGCCTGCCGGAAGCTACGTCATCCACTACGGCAACAAGATCCACTACGACGGCGCGAAAGGCGAGGAAGCCGTCATCCAGGTGTGGGGCATGGGACCTGCGACCTCCACGCCTGCCGAGAAACGCTGAGTCAGGCGGGCTTGCGCTAGGCAGCTTTGCGCGACGTGCTGCGCACGGCGTTCGCCACCGCGGCGCCGACCTCGGCGGTGCTGCTCCTCCCTTTCATGTCCGGGGTGTGCGGGCCTTCGACGATGACGCGCTCGATGGCGCGCACGATGTCGGCGGCGGCCTCGTGGTGGCCGAGATGCTCGAGCATCAGCGCGCCGGACCAGATCGTCGCGATCGGGTTGGCGATCCTGCGCCCGGCAATGTCCGGCGCCGAGCCGTGCACCGGCTCGAAGATCGACGGTGCGGTGCGCTCCGGATTGATGTTGCCCGAAGCGGCGATGCCGATGGTGCCGGCGGTCGCCGGGCCGAGATCCGAGAGGATGTCGCCGAACAGGTTCGAGGCGACGATGACGTCGAAGCGATCCGGATTCAGCACCATCTGGATCGTAAGGCCGTCAACGTGATATTGATCCGCTTTTATATCAGGATATTTTTTTTGCATTTCTGCGAAACGCTCATCCCAGTACGGCATGGTGATGGTGATGCCGTTCGACTTGGTGCAGGAGGTGAGGTGCTTCTTGCGCGTGCGCGCGAGCTCGAAGGCGTACTTCATGATGCGGTCGACGCCTTTGCGGGTGAAGATCGCCTGCTGCATCGCGGCCTCGTGCTCGGTGCCCTCGAAGATGCGGCCGCCGACGTTGCCGTACTCGCCTTCGGTGTTCTCGCGTATCACCATGTAGTCGATGTCGCCCGGCTTGCGGCCGGCGAGCGGGCAGGGCAAGCCTTCGAACAGGCGCACCGGGCGCAGGTTCACGTACAGGTCGAACCAGCGCCTGAAGTTGATCAGCAGCCCCCACGCCGAGATGTGGTCCGGCACCAGCGCCGGATTGCCGACCGCGCCGAAGAACACGGCGTCGAACTTGCGCAGGATCTCGGGCGCGTCCGCGGGGCACATGCTGCCGTGGGCCTTGTACCAGTCGCAGCTCCACGGGAATTCCTGCCACTTGAAGCGGATGCCGCGCTTGGCGCCGACTGCCTCGAGCACGCGCACGCCCTCGGGAATGACTTCGCGCCCGATGCCGTCGCCGGGGATGACTGCGATCGCATGTTCTTTCATGCTTTACAGTATAGCTAGAATCGCTCATGAAATTCGCCGCCATCGAAACCTCGACGGAGTGGTGCTCGGTCGCGCTGTGGCGCGACGGCGAGATCGCCGCGATCGAGCGGCGTGCCGCGAACCGCCACTCGGAGCTGCTGCTGCCGATGCTGGAGAGGCTGATTAGCAATGCGGGAATGACCCTGGCTCAGCTCGACGCGGTGGCCTTCGGCGCGGGCCCGGGCTCGTTCACCGGCCTGCGCATCGCCTGTGGCCTGGCGCAGGGGCTCGCCTTCGCGCGCGCGCTGCCGGTCATCGGCATCTCCACGCTCGAGACGCTGGCGGAAGCGTCGGGCGCGCCGCGGGTCGTCGCATGCATCGATGCCAGGATGAGCGAAGTGTATTATGCGGCGCTCGAGAAGCGCGGCGGGCGCTGGGTGGAAACGATTCCGGTCCAATGCGTCGCCCCGCAGGCCGCGCCGCAGCCGGCCGGGGAGGACTGGGTCGGCTGCGGCAACGGCTTTGCCGTCTATGGAGACATGGGTTTGAAAAAGATCCTTCCCGACATCCACCCGGGCGCTGTCGCGGTGGCGCAGCTCGCCGCGCCTCGGCTGGCGGCGGGCGAGGGCGTCGATGCTGCGCTCGCCGCGCCGGTGTACGTGCGGGACAAGGTGGCATTCACCAAGCAAGAGCTCGAAACAAGATGAGCGCCGTACTCAAGGACCTCCCCGAGCTCGCGCCGATGCGCGAAGGCGACCTCGACGAGGTGATGGCGATCGAGAACGCGATCTACGCCCATCCGTGGACGCGCGGCAATTTCGCCGACTCGCTGCGCGCCGGCTACGAGTGCCGCAGCCTGCGCGCGGGCCGCGAGCTGGCGGGCTATTTCGTCCTCATGGTCGCGGCGCACGAGGCGCATCTCCTCAACCTGTCGATCGCGGCCGCGCACCAGCGCAGCGGGCACGGCAGTGCGCTGCTACGCGCGGCCGCGGCGCTGGCGCGCGATCGCGGCGCGCGCAACGTGTTCCTCGAGGTGCGCCCGAGCAACCGCGCGGCACAGGCGCTCTACACGCGCTTCGGCTTCCGCAGGATCGCCACGCGGCGCGGCTACTACCCGGCGCACGCCGGGCGTGAGGACGCGCTCGTGCTGACGCTGCCGCTGAAATGAACCGTCGCGATGCGATCCTCGCCGAGATGGGGCTCACCCCGATCTGGCGGCTCAGGGGAAAGGAAATCTCCAAACAACAGGAAGTATCGAAAGACAAAGCGTGGATTGAACTGAAGCAGGCGGTCCCGGCCTGCACGGCCTGCGGCCTGCACAAGACGCGCAAGCAGACCGTGCTCGGCGTCGGCGACGAGCAAGCCGACTGGCTGCTGGTCGGCGAGGCGCCTGGCGCGGAGGAAGACCGGCTCGGCGAGCCCTTCGTCGGCCAGGCGGGGCGGCTGCTCGACAACATGCTCGCCGCGGTCAAGCTCAAGCGCGGCGAAAACGTGTACATCGCGAACGTGCTCAAGTGCCGGCCGCCGGGAAACCGCAACCCCGAACCCGGCGAGGTGGCGAAGTGCACGCCGCATCTGCTCAAGCAGATCGAGCTCATCCAGCCCAGGCTGATCGTCGCGATGGGGCGCATCGCCGCGCAGACGCTGCTCAACACCGATGCCACGATCGCGAGCCTGCGCGGGCGAGTGCATCAGTACGCCGGCGTGCCGCTGATCGTCACCTACCACCCGGCCTATCTGCTGAGAAATCTCCCGGACAAGGCCAAGTCCTGGGCCGACCTGGTGTTCGCGAAAAAAACCATGGCCGGCCTCGCTGGCCGCTAGAAGCCGCGTCCCCAGTAGCCGCAGTAGCGGCGGATGTTGCTGGCGATGCCCTGCTCGTAGCCCGGCCACGACGCGTATTTCGGCAGGCGGACTTCCTTCTCCGCCGCGTCCCAGCACTTGCCGGCATGCGCGGCTTTCTTCACTTCCGCCGACAGCTCGTTCATGTACGCGAGCAGGTCCTCGACGTCCTTCTTGGTTCCCAGCCGGCCGATGTACGGGTGCCCGGGAATGAACCGCTCCCAGTCCATCGCCAGCACCTTCTTCAGCGATTCCTCCCACTCGATCGGGTAGGCGTCGTTGAACGCCGCGCCCGAAACCGACTGGATCGGGATGAAGTCGACCGCGAACAGGATCTTCTCCTTCGGCAGCCGCATCACGATGCTGTTGTCGGAATGGTTCCTGCCGACGTAGCTGAGCTCGAGCTGCGTGCCGCCGAGCGTGAGCGTGCGCTTGTTGTCGAATACCTCGTCGGGAATGACCGCGTCCTCGTACCTCACGGCCTCGAGGCGCTGCTTGGTGCGCCGCAGCGCGACGAACTTCGCGCCGAGTTCCTTGAACGGCTTGCCGCCCGCGATGTGGTCGAAGTGCTGGTGGCTGTAGATCACGTAGCGAATCGGCGCCTGCGTCACCTTGCGGATCTCGTCGATATAGGCGGTGACCGCCTGCGGGCGCGCCAGCCCGATCGGGTCGGTCGCGATTACCCCCGCGGGCGTGACCACGAACATCGACTGGTGGTTCTGGTAGCGGAAGATGTAGACGTTGTCGGTGCCTTCGACCTTGGTGGTCTCGAACACCGGCCGCTGCGGCTGCGCCTGCAGGCACGAGGCGGCGAGCGCGCCGATCGTCAGCACTAGAAAGCGGGTCATGGTTGCCTCCTCCTGGGCGGGGCACGACAGCCCCCGCACGCAGTTTATTCCCGATTCAGCGCGGGAGGCGCCTCGGCGCGGGCGAAGGCGAGCAGCCGGTCGATCTCCTCGCGGTGCACCCGGTGGCTGTGCGTGTACCACCAGAGCACCAGGGTCATCGTGCCGGCGACGAACAGGCCGAACACCCAGATCACGAAGTATATGGAGTGCCCGACGTTGAGCAGCAGCGAGTAGAGCGCGATCATGATCAGGATCGAGGTGTTCTCGCTGAAGTTCTGTACCGCGATCGAGCGCCCCGCCCCGACCAGGTGATGGCCGCGATGCTGCAGCAGCGCGTTCATCGGCACCACGAAGAAGCCCGCCAGCGCGCCGATCAGCACCATCAGCACGATGGCGAGCCACACCTGCCCGACGAAGTTCATCACGATGATGATCAGCCCCATGGCGATGCCAAGCGGGATCACGCGCATCGAGCGGTCGAGAGAGACCCACACCGAGGCGAGCACCGCCCCGAGCGCGATGCCGAATGCGGTGACGCCCTGCAGGATCGCCGCTTTCGAGAGGTCGAAGCCGAGCGCGGCGCGCGCCCACTCGATGACGATGAACTGCAGGGTCGCGCCCGCGCCCCAGAACAGCGTCGTCACCGCGAGCGAGATCTGCCCGAGGCGGTCGCGCCAGAGGTACCGCACGCAGCGCGCGAAGTCCCGCAGCGTATCGGCAGGATGCGTCGGCAGCGGCTTGAGCTCGGCGCCGGTGCGCGGCACCTGCAGGTTGAACAGCGCCGCAATGGCGTAGACCACGACGATGACGGCGATCGCAGCCTCGGCAGGCGTGTCGATCGGCGTGTCGATGAGCGGGAAGTCGAGGTGCAGCAGCACGCCGGAGATCCTGGCGTGGATCAGTACGCCGCCCAGCACCGTCCCAAGGATGATCGACGCCACCGTCAGGCCCTCGATCCAGCCGTTCGCGACCACCAGCTTGCGATGCGGCAGGTACTCGGTGAGGATGCCGTACTTCGCCGGCGAATAGGCCGCTGCGCCCAGGCCCACCACCGCGTAGGCGGCGAGCGGGTCGACGCCCCACAGCATCATCACGCAGCCGACGATCTTCACCGTGTTGGCGATGAACATGACGTGCCCCTTCGGCAGGCGGTCGGCGAAGGCGCCGACGTAAGGCGCGAGCAGCACGTACGAGACGACGAAGAAGAACTTGAGGTAAGGCGTGAGCCACGAGGGCGCGTCGGCCTGCATCAGCAGCGCGATCGCGGCGACGAGCAGCGCATTGTCGGCGAGCGACGAGAAGAACTGCGCCGCCATGATGATGTAGAAGCCGGAGTTCACGAAGCCTTATGTTCTTGTAGCGCCGGGGTTTATAGCACAATAGGGCGCATGCCCCGTCCGATCCGCGCCGCGATCTCCCAGGGCGCGCTCGAGCACAATCTGCTGGTGGCCAAGGCGTACGCTGCGGCATCTAAGATCTGGGCCGTCATCAAGGCGAATGCCTACGGCCACGGACTCGAGCGGGCCGCGCGCGGGCTCGAGCTCGCCGACGGCTTCGCAGTGCTGGATTTCCAGGAAGCCGAGCGCCTGCGGCTCGCCGGCGTCGCCAAGCCGATCCTCATGCTCGAAGGCTTCTTCAAGCCGGCGGATATTGCGCTCATTCACAGATACGGCCTCACGCCGGTGATTCACAATCCCGAGCAGGTCGAGATGCTGCGGCTCACCGCGCTGCCGGGCGAGATCGACGTCTACGTGAAGGTGAACAGCGGCATGAACCGCCTCGGCTTCACCGTCGACAACCTGCGCGCCGCGTACAACGCGATCCGCATGCATGCCCAGGTGCGGCAGGTCACGCTCATGACGCACTTCGCCGATGCCGATGGTGCCAGCGGGGTGGCAGGGCAGCTCGAATGGTTCCGTGATCTGACAAAAGATTACGAAGCGCCGCGCTCGCTCGCGAATTCGGCGGCGCTGATCCGCTTCCCGGAAACGCGCGGCGACTGGGTGCGTCCGGGGATCATGCTCTATGGCTGCTCACCGTTCGCGGATCGCAGCGCCGAGTCGCTCGAGCTCAAGCCGGCGATGACGCTGACCTCGGAGATCATCGCGACGCAGCACCTGCAGCCGGGTGAGCGCATCGGCTACGGCTTCGGCTACGAGGCGGTGGGCGAGATGACCGTCGGCGTGGTCGCCTGCGGCTACGCCGACGGCTATCCGCGCCACGCGCCGGTCGGCACGCCGGTGCTGGTCAACGGCAGGCGCGCCCGCATCGTTGGCCGGGTATCGATGGACATGATCTGCGTCGACATCAGCGACATCCCCGAGGCCTACATCGGCACCCCGGTCACGCTCTGGGGCGAGGGGCTTTCGGCGGACGAGGTCGCGGCGGCGGCGGGGACGCTCAGCTACGAGCTGTTGTGCGCCCTCGCAGCCCGCGTGCCGGTCAGCGAAGTTCCATGAGTCGAAAAAAATGAGAAAGGCAAAAAGCGCCTATGTCTGCTCGGAGTGCGGCGCCCCGGCGCTGCAATGGTTCGGCAGCTGCCCGTCGTGCGGCGCCGCGGGAACGCTGAGCGAGGCGGTCGCCGAAAGGGGCTCGCATCGTTCCCACGCCGCGCCGGTCACGCTGAGCACCGTCGAGACCCGGGAGCTCGAGCGCCTTCCGACCGGCATCGGCGAGCTCGACCGCGCGCTCGGCGGCGGGCTGGTGCCGGGGCAGGTGGCGCTGCTCGGCGGCGATCCGGGAATCGGCAAGTCCACGCTGCTGCTGCAGGCAGTGTCCTGCATGCCCGAAAACTCGCTCTACGTCACAGGCGAGGAATCCGCCGATCAGATCGCGCTGCGCGCACGGCGCCTGTCGATCGACGCCCGCGCGGTGCGGCTGCTCGCGGAGACGCAGCTCGAGCGCGTGCTCGCGGCGCTCGACTCGGCGAGACCGCGCGTCGCGGTGATCGACTCGATCCAGACGCTATGGTCCGAGACGCTGCAGTCGGCGCCCGGATCGGTGGCGCAGGTGCGCGAGTGCGCGGCCCAGCTCACGCGCCACGCGAAGCGCGGCGGCACGGCGCTGTTCATCATCGGCCACGTCACCAAGGAGGGCGCCATCGCCGGGCCGCGGGTGCTCGAGCACATCGTCGACACGGTGCTCTACTTCGAAGGCGACCCGCAGTCGAGCTTTCGCCTGGTGCGCGCAGTGAAGAACCGCTTCGGCGCGGTGAACGAGCTCGGCGTGTTCGCCATGACCGACAAGGGATTGAAGGGCGTAGCCAACCCGTCCCGCCTTTTCCTCTCCACTCATGAAAAACCGGTGTCCGGCTCCTGCGTGCTCGCGACGCTCGAGGGCACGCGGCCGCTGCTGGTGGAAATCCAGGCGCTGGTCGACAGCGCGCATGCGCCCAACCCCCGCCGGCTGTCGGTGGGCCTTGAGCAGAACCGGCTCGCGATGCTGCTCGCAGTGCTGCATCGCCACGCGGGCATCGCCACCTGGGAGCAGGACGTGTTCGTCAACGCCGTGGGCGGCGTGCGCATCGCCGAGCCGGCGGCCGACCTTGCGGTCTCCCTGGCAATCGTTTCGTCGCTGTCGGACAAGCCGATCGCCGCAAGAGTGGTGGTGTTCGGCGAAATCGGCCTCGCCGGCGAAGTGCGCCCGGCGCCGCGCGGGCAGGACCGGCTGCGCGAGGCGGCCAAGCTCGGCTTCGAGAAAGCGATCGTGCCACGCGCGAACCAGCCGAAAGCGAAGATTCCCGGGCTCGAGGTGCTCGCAGTGGAGCGCGTCGACGCCGCGGTTCAGCTACTGCGCAATCTTTAATCAAATTGGGGTCAGACCCCATTTGATTTGTTCACAGCGGCTGTCCTCCCACACGAGAGACAAGTCATATGATCGAAATCATATGTCCCCCTGGTGCTCAGCATTAGGCTGCGCCATCAAATCTCGACTGTCAGGAGGAACGCAATGAACCGGCTTCGCATCCTCGGCATCATCGCTGTGCCGCTGTTGATTCTGGGAGCTGCACTGCCGGCGCGCGACGCAGTCGGCCAGCAAAAGGCTCAGCAGACATCAGACGTCGAGAGCGTGAACGCTGCGAGCGAAGCCCTCGTTAAGGCGATATCCGGACGAGACATTCGCGCAATGGAGAAGCTGTGGGCTCACGAGTCCTACGTAACATTCATGGGCCCGCTCAGCACAACGATTGTGGTCGGCTGGGATGGCGTCAGGAAGGCTTGGGAGATGCGCTTCGGCCAGTTTGCAAACGTAACAATCTCATCGGCGGAATCTCACGTTCACACCAATGGGAACGCCGCGTGGGTCATCGGTATCGAGAAGGTACAGCTGCTACGCAAGAACGGCGATACCCTCAGCTTCGACGCCTTCGTGACAAACGTGCTCGAGAAGCAGCATGGTCGCTGGCTCATGGTTTCCCACCATTCGACTCCAATCTTCAGGGAGCCCAAGTAGCTCGCGTGGCGGTCGCCATCACTCGTTCTTTTCCTGCAGGCTCGGCCAAGCCAGGAAAGCGAAGACATACAGCATGATGATGTTGGCGATCGGCACGATCATGAGCAGACTCAGCCATCCGGAAAATCCTGCTTTGGCAAAGATGAACCAAAACGGCACGATGATCAACGCCGCAAAGACCAGCATCATGAGCGGACCGAACGGCCACATCGGCATACCGTCCATCATTCCCATCATTTCAGGCATGACTCGCCTCCTTCACTGGTGCGGCTGGAGGACGGGTGAGATGCCACAAATTCAAGTCAGTTCCGGCAACAGGTGTTTTCGGCATAGCGAATCCTCGTGCTTGGCTCTTGCGTGCATGTTTCGCTCGCGCCGCCGACTAGCCCTGCGGTGACTTCGGCACGCGACCGTCGTGCTCCCGCTCGTTGGGCTTCCGCGAGCCGGGGTTGCCCATCATCCCGTCCTCCATCATCTTGTCGCACTTCTCCATCATTTTCATCATGCGCTGCGTGTCTGGGTCTTGCGGCGCCTGCGCGTAGAGGGTGGGCGCGGCGGCGAGGCTGCCGATGAGAACGCCAGCGAGCGCGAGGGTCATCACGAAGTTACGCATGGGAGATTCTCCTTCCGATGTGGTTCGCCCTTTTTACGCTGCGCCCGCCGGGAAGCACATGATTACAATCATGCGCCGAGCGATTTTTTGAGCAGGATCCGGACACCAGCACGCTCGATCGCACCTGCTCGCTCAAGGCTGGCGAGCGTCCGATAGAGAGCCTCACGGGTCAGGCCCAACTCGCTCGCGATGTCCTGAAGCTGACCTCTCAGGTTTACCGTGCGACCGCCAGGTCCGGCGTTGAGTTCGAGATAGAGCATTACCCGTTCTTTGGCGGATCGAACCTTCATAAGCTCAAGACGCTGCCGCAGCTGTATGACTTGATGCGCTATGAGAGCCAGGAATGACATAGCGCTTGCTGGATCCGCGCGAAGCGCGCTCAAAACCAGGGCCTTGGGATATACGCGCACCTGCGAGGGCTCCGCCGCCACCGCGTCGCAGTGAAAGGTCTCAGCAAAAAGCGCCGCTTCGACGAAGAACTCGCCGGCGGGTGTCGTGCCAAGGACTAACCTATGACCGTCGAACGTCCGCCGTTCCAACTGTAGCCGCCCCGCTTCAACGAAATAGATGGCGGTGACTTTGTCGCCCTGCCTGAAAAGCACCTCGTTTCGCGCGAGCGATCGTCTTCCAAGTGCCGCCTGGTCGAGCGCTTCAAAAGGGAAACGTGGGTGCATGAATCAAGAATGCAGGATTCGCTGGGTGGCGCGCACGCCGCTGCGCACCGCAGCTTCGAGCGTCGGCGGATAGTGCGGGTCGGTGTAATCGCCAGCGAGGTAAACCCCCGGAATCGGCGTTTCCACGGGAGGTCTTCTGAGATTCGGAACACACGAGATCGTGGCGCGCTTTTCGGCGATCACACGGGCCCAGTGCGGCGCCGGCAAGCCGGGGAGCGCGCGCGCGAGCTCGCGGTGGCAGCGCTCTGTCAGCTCATCCTGCGTCATTTGCTGGTGATCGCCTTGCGCGCTGATGACGCAAGCGAGCCGGCCTTTTTCTCCCAGCAACGCGCCGCGGTCGAATACCCACTGCACCAGGCCGTCGGCGAGCCCGAGCATCGGGAAGCTTAGCTTCACCTCCTCGGGGTACTGCAGGTAGCAGGTGTAGATCGGCTGGTACGAGTAATCAAGAGCTACCTCGGGCAGCAGCGTCTTGAGCTGGTGCGGCCCGACCGCTACGATCACGGAAGAAAACTGTTTTTTCAGTTGGTCCATGTTCTCCACGGGAGCACGCAGGCGAATTTCTCCCCCGCGTTTGATGACAAATTCCGCCGCGGGCTCGGGAAACATCTTTGACAGATCGACGCGCGGCAGGAGGAGATCGCTCGCTTCGCGCTCGCCGGCGAGCGTATCGCGCAGCACGGCGAGGAACACGTTGGCCGAGGCCTGCGCCGCCGGCGTGTTGAGCGCCGAAACGCACAAAGGCCGCCACAGATAGTGGCCGATGGCGCCGTTCTGGCGGTGCGTCTCCAGAAGCTGATTGAAAGAAACGTCCTGCTCGAGGCGAAAAGCGGCTTTCTGCAGCGCCAGCATGAAGCGCACGGCACCGATGCGCTCGGAAAAAGGCACACCGCGCGCCGCGAGCAGGCCGGCGAGCAGGCCGAAGGGTGCGGGAAACCAGAGCGCGCGGAACGAAAAATCCTTCGCGTAGCGGACTTCCAGCGGCAGGCGCAGCAACGCGTCTTCCTGCACGCCGACCAGGCGCATCAGGCGAAACAGCTCGGTGTAGGCGCCGATCAGGACGTGCTGCCCGTTATCGACCGAGTGGCCTTGCGACAGCACGCGCCGCGCGCGGCCGCCCGGGACGGGGCCCGACTCGAATACCGTAACCGGGATGCCGCGCTCCGCCAGCGTCACCGCTGTGGCCATGCCGGCATAACCTGCTCCCACGACCGCTACGCGGTCACCCATGTTTTCCAGGCAATCCAGAACTTGCGCAGCGGCGTGAGCGCAGACCTGCGGCTGAG
>WNEZ01020894.1_pt1 | contig 11165 bp, 9 predicted proteins | sample 5400521 | NCBI WGS metagenome assembly WNEZ01 (sample SAMN13153339, study PRJNA577476) | soil metagenome | isolation source: 120 cm saprolite under Douglas fir tree site 2 hole 1 replicate 1 | place: USA:California | collected 2015-04-18
GGTCCTTGCAAAATCCTGCGAACAGTTCGCCGATCGCCTTACGGCCTGTGATGATCGTGCCATTCAGGAGATGGATCTGCGCATCTTCAGGGTATTGGGCGACCAGGCGATTCCAGTCGCACTTGTTCAAAGCGTCCAAGTGCTCATCCAGTACGGCCTGGGGAGTCGGCTGGGTCCGGATATCAGGCAGTTGCATTTCGGCGGCCTGAGGATGCGGAGTGACTGATAGCGTAGCCAATATGGCCATGATCCAACGATACTTCCAACGACGCTGCATGTTGCCTCTCCCTCCCTATCGCCGGTCGAAGACTCCAGTCGACCGAGCCGTTGTTTGTTGGCATTGTTAGCACGAATGTTGAGAACGGAGTAGCGCCCCGAAGACATTGCACTCAGTCTAAAAACTGAACGCCGCAGCCGGGATGTCTCAAACGTGCCATTAGCGACTACTCGATTGGCCAGAGTGAAGAGCGTTTTACAGATGCGGCTGGGGGAACGGGACCGTGTCCCAGAAATCGCATTTCGCTTCGGCCGGCCCTTTCTTCGCAACCGTGGCCGCGCCGATTTCCAGATAGGAGTCGTTTTCGACCGTCGAGGCCGGCCACTGCGGATCATTGCCACCGTTGGGATTGCCAGTCCGAGCCATGCGGGCCCAGTACCGGGACAGCTGGCGCTGGATTGCGGCTTCTGCGTCGGTCGGCTGGTACTTACCGGGGAAAAGAAACGCATGCTCGATGGTATGCACAACTCCGGCCGCCTTCAGCACCGGATCGTTTTCCTGAGCCTGTGCGAAAATGTAACGATAAACCGGCTCCCGTTGCATTTTGGAGAACGCCCGCGCCACACGCCGGCTTTGGCAAGTGAACTCGGAGTCGGTCGTGAACCGCATGAAGGCCAATCGAGGCGTCGGATAGGATTTCACCGGATATTGAGCGAGGATTCTCTCGCGTAAAGCTGCGCCAAACACTTTGTCGATTGCCGCGGCATAGCTCGTATCGTCAGTCACCCGTCCGGCGGTATCTGCCCACGGCATAGTTTCCTCCGACGTGTTGCCGATGATCACCGGCATCGGCAGATACTTGCCTTCCATGATCAGCTTGAGCGGCTGATCGAGAAAGATGTGACCGTCCACGTTGGGTCCGTAGACGCGCGGCAGAACGGTGAACGTTCCCGGGACCGCCGAGACGATCTCGGCAATGCTCTTGCCGCGCAGGCACGCGGCTACATCGGCAGCTGGTTCACAGCCCACCGCCGCCGCGACCTTCACACCCGTGCCATTACGCGCATTGTCCGCGGTCTGAATCTCGCAACCGCTCGGCACGCTGCTTTGCATCGCGACGCCGTGGATCAGGCCACGCGTCTGCGGCGAGGTCATGAGCGCGCAGATGTTGCCGCCGCCAGCGGAGGTGCCGAACAGGAAGATCTTGTTTGGGTCGCCGTCGAACGCCGCAATATTCTCCTTGAGCCAGCGCAGCATGGCAATCTGGTCCAAGCTGCCGTAGTTGCCTGAGATTTTCTCCGGCCGTTCGGCGTCCAACGCGGGATGCGCCAGAAAGCCGAGAACGCCAAGCCGCAAATTATAGCTGACGAATACCACGCCCTGCAGGACGAACTTCTCGCCGCTATAGGTGAGACCGCCGAAGCCGGCCGATCCCTGCCCCGACAACAAATGGTTGCCGCCGCCAGTCAGCCATACCATGACTGGCAGCGCCTGCGCCGGCTTCACCCGCGGGCGCCAAACATTGACTGTCAGGCAATCCTCGTCGCCCTTGATCTCCTGCCCGATGATCTGCGGACAGATCGCGCCAAAGCGACTGCCGTCGCGCACGCCTGACCAACCTTCGGCAGCCTCCGTCGGCTTCCAACGCAACGGCCCGACAGGCGGCCGCGCATAGGGAATGCCCTTAAACGCAAGCATATCGCCTTCGACGACACCGCGGACAGCGCCCTGCAGAATACAAGCAACATCAGGATCGTCGGCGGTACAACCCGGCACCTGCGCCGAGGCAGTTGAAGCGATCACGGCGAACAGGAACAGAGCAAGAAGTTTGGTGAAGTGTGCCATTGTCGCATCCCCTCACGTCACGGCAGATCAACAATACCGCCGTACACTGGAAATATCGACACGGTCGATCAATCGCACCGCTAAGCACTCGAAACCTCCGCACGTCTGCTGTGGGTCCAATCGCGTCACTTTGGACGACCGGCCGCTTCCGGTTCACACCGATAAACAGACATTCTCGGGGTCTGTCGGCTTGTCTCAAAAGTGCCAGAAGCGGTCGTAGGCCCACGAAATGGTGGTTCAAAGGCCACGCAATTATCGGTAGATGACCTGCCACGACCCTCTCGGAAATGCTGACTCGAGCACCCGCGTCGTCAGCCGCGCGCGCTAAGCCATCTCTTTTGCAGTTACGGCTTGTAGTCGCTCGGACACTTTGCGGGCGGCCGAGATGGCGAGCTTGGTGAGGCGCTCAATGGCAGCTTCGTCGACCTCTTTCCTGATACGCACGAGGGTTAGTGCCGCGGCGATTCGGGTCCGGTGCCGTGAAGACTGGCGCGGCAATGCCGACAAGGTCCTTATCGATGACGCTGGCGATGGCAACGCCGCGCTCCCGGATGCCGCGCATGCGATCCTTGAAAGCGGGCCAGTTGACGCCTATTGAGGTTGTGTAATCGCATCCATCAAGCCTCGAAGCACGGAGTTGCCCGATGAAGATGACGCTGCATCATCTCAATTTGACCACAGCCAACGTCGCGAAGATGAACGACTTCTATCGTAACGTGATGGGCCTCGCGGCAGAACCAACGCTAAGTTCCAGTCGCATCACTAACCAAGGCTATTCCGGCGAAACGGCATTCGCGACGGATGGGCACGTCCAGGTGCACATGTCGGAGCGAGACCTCGCACTCGGGTTCCGCCAAAAGCAATTCGTTAATCCGCTGGAGCGCGGACATATCGCCTTCAGGACCGACGACATTGCTGCTTTCAAGAAGCGTCTCGACGAGAAGGGGGTGCCTTATTCGGACTATGGCACGTGGGCCATGAACGGTTGGCACCAGATCTTCTTCCACGATCCGGATGGTAACGTAGTCGAAGTGCATCAAGCCAACGAGTGAGCGAGGCTGCGCTCGTCCACGTTCACGGGAGTTCTAAGATGCGCATCGGCTACCTCGGCGTCGGCAACATGGGTCAACCCATGGCGGGTAAGTTGCTCGACGCCGGGCACGAGCTCTGGGTCTATGATGTCCGCGAGGACGCCATGCGCCCGCTTCTCGAACGTCAGGCGCGTCAGGCGACCTCACCAAAGGAGCTGGCTGACACATGCGACACGGTCATTGTCTCCCTGCCGACGCTTGAGGTTTTTCGACGTGCGCTTTCCGGACCCGACGGCTTGCTCGCGGGGAAGACTTTGAAGACGCTGGTCAACACCTGCACGGTTGGCGGGCCGTTCGTTCGTAAGGTCGAGACAGAGTGCGCCGCGACCGATGTCACCGTCATCGACGCCCCGATCAGCGGCGGCGTCGCGGGAGCCAAGGCCGGCACGCTGGCCGTGATGGTGTCCGGGAGTCCGGCCAAAATTGCCGATCTGATGCCGGTGTTCCAGCTGTGGGGCAAGACGATCGTCGTTGCCGGTGACAGGCCGGGGGCCGCGCAGACGATGAAGCTCACCAATAACTTGCTCTGTGCCGTCGCCCTCGTCGCCACGTCGGAGGCAATGACGATGTCGGGCAAGGCCGGCATTCCGGCCGACGCCATGCTGCACATCCTCAACAATGGAACCGGCCGCAATTTCGCAACGATGCACGTCTTTCCCGAGACCGTGTTGCCACGCACTTTCGACTTTGGTGCAACCATCGAGATACTCATGAAGGACGTCGATCTTGCAATCGCGCAAGGCGAAGAACTCGGCGTGCCAATGTGGGTGTGCCAGGCGGTGCGGCTCGTTCTTAAGCACGGCGTCTTTCAGGGCCGCGCACAGCAGGATTTGTCGCACATCGTCCAGATCGTCGAGGACGGGATGCGCAAACAGTGATCCGCCGAAGAAGCATTGATAGGCGAGTCAGCGCGATGTCCGCTGTGGGTCAAACAGAGAAGAACTCACTGCGAGCAAATGTCTTCCGGGTTACCCCTGAAAGCGGACATTGCTTCATGCAGTCGGCATGTCTCAAATGTGCCAGGACTCGGACTTCAGCGGAGAGAATGGTTGCGAGGCGTGTGTGGTCATCCGCGCCAACCCGCCCCGCCGTGAGTGATAATGCTCGACAGGTGTTGACGGGTCATTCCCTGTTCACCGAGAAACCGTGCAGCGGGACTCTGCGTTTCAGATAATATAGATTCGAGGGTATTTGCGCCAGTTACCATGGAGCGGCCTAGTACCCCCTTTTCTTAGAAGATGAGTCGCGATTCAACGTCGGGATTATGCCCGAAGCAGCAAAAGTCTACTTTCGAGGAATAAGCCGCCGTGTCACTGAGCTATGATTCCGGGTACTAGTTCGTGTCCCCGACGCTCAGCGCGCTGGACGACGCGTTGAAACCCAGCGGTCAGTTTGGGGGCTGCGCCGTTGTCGATCACCAGTCTTTTCGGTTCGTTGTCGAGGTAGTGAACCAGCTTCTCCGTTAGCGCGCCAAGATCGGCGTTAGAGACCCTCATCACCGCGGAAGCATCCGCGTCGTCTATCAGGGCGAGCAGAAGATGTTCCAGTGTCGCGTACTCATGCTTTCGCTGGGTGGCGAAACCGAGGGCCCGATGTAGCGTCGCCGCGAGCGTGGCCGAAAATGGCGGCATCGAATTGCTTCCCACGGCCGGCAGCGGCGGTTGTGAGACTTTCTCGCGAGCAATAGGTGTCTCTCCGCGGATGATCTTGGCTGCGAGCGTATTCCAATCGGCTACGCCGAACATCTCGGCGACCAGTTCTAGGCTTTGACTGACGGTGATCTTGAGGCCCTTGGCGGCAAGGGCGGCGCGGAGTGTCTGCGCCATGGGTTTGGCGTTGCGGAAATCACGCATGTCTTCATCCTTTGCTTGAACGAGACAAAAGTGCCAGGGGCTTGCGTTACTGGCCCGCTCGTTCGGGCAAAGGGCTACAAAGGCCGTGATACGTTTACCGTCCCCGAAGGGCGCAAGCAGCAGGTCGTATCTACCAAGTTAAAAAAATGGAGCAAATGCGGATTGGTGTCAATCACCTATCGCGGGGCCAGAGGTACGGTGCCGATGTCCGCTTGGGGTCCAACAGCGGATTCATGCACCGCAACAATTGACGACTTCATTCGACGCCGTCAGCAAGTGAGACGAATGTGGCGGATTATCTTCGAGCGCTAGGTGTAGCAGATAACCAAGATCTCTTACTAGCCATTGCCGCCGTCGTTCAACGAGGCTTGCAGGCACTTGGCATCGACCGCGATCGTCGCGCCGGCGCGTTCCTGCTGCAGAAGCATGGCGGACCGTGAATCGCGCTCCGCCCAACCACGGTTCGGTGCCTCGGTCATTTCCTGGAGGGTGAGATTGCTCCGATCATGTCGACGGAAAATAATGCCGGGCAAATGTCCGTGGACCTTTACACAATCTTCGGATGTTTGGTGCAAACATTCTCTCGCTGGGGGATTCAATATGGAGTATCCCCAATGAGTTCTCTTGAACAGCGGCTTGCGGCCGTCACCACCACGACAGCTAATCTCATTGCTCAGTTAATCGAATTGAACAGACTGCGCGACCGGCTTACGAAAGCACAACTGGCGTGGAGATCGCGGCGGATAGAGCGCCGACAAAAGCCGCGCCGTTAGCATTAAGAGGCCGCCCAAGCTCGGCAGCCCCTCCGGCCGCGAGTGCTACAGCCGACACAGATGTTGATCAGGCCTGACGTCCGACTTGGGGTCAATCGCGTCGATTTAGCAGCGCCACTTCCGCTTTTCCCCGATAAGCCGACATTTTCAGAGTCCGCCGGCATGTCTCAAAGGTGCCAAGGGTTATGCCCTGCGACCTGACGAGGTGACACCCAAAGCTTCGTCGCCAACGTTCTAAGCGATCGTGTGGGCAACGCGACGGAAAATAAGACTATATCGCGCAAGAGTGCTCGCTCAAACCGGTACTCTCACATCAAGACACGGACATCATTGTAATTGCGCACCTTGATCGCGATGAACCGAAATCCCATCAGATACACAGGGATTGCTGTCGCGAAGCGCCCCCAGAAACCGAGCATGGAAAGCCTCCATACCCAAATCTTGGATGGTATGTGGCCACTTTGCGCAGCTGCCCGAAAGTACTCAAGCGCTTCACTTTTGCCAATCTGGCCTCCCTTCCTATACGAATTAGCCGCCATTAGATAAAGCGCAGGCCCAAACCCGGCGTTGCAATCAGCCTGGATGTCGTCTTTCAAGGACTCATCCCCCTCAAGATATTTCATTTTCGCGATGTTGAAGCGCGCAAATTCCGGCGACTTCTCTTCTAACTGCCGGAGCAACGCCATGGCCATCTGGACGTCTTTCGAAACCAATCGTCCTTTGAAATAATCCCAAGCTAAGTAGAACAGCGCTTCCGTGTCCCCTGTGGCGGCCCGGCGGCGGTATTCTTCTTGCGATCGGTATTCTTCTTCAAGGGATGCTTTCGCCATGGTCCTAGCCAAGTTAAGGAAGATCACGTACATCGCTTCGCTGATCAGCTCAGGGCCAGAAGCGGCCGTATATGCCCGGCCCGCAGACAGCATGAAAAGGTGCAGTTCATTTCGGTGCCTCAATCCTTTTTACGCAAGCCTCCGCATATGGCGTTGGTGCGCAATCCCAGTCAGGGCCGAGGGACGAGCCGGTTAGTCTTAGAGGCGGCGGGTGTGTGACGTAGAAAATCAAAAAAGCGGCCACGAATGCAAGGACCGCCACGATTGCAGCGACATCTCTAAAGCCGAAGGATAAGTAGAGTTTCCGCGACTTCGATGGTGTCCATCGAGGTCTTGGCGATATCGGCCTCTTCATCGAGACCGATAAACAGACATTCCCAATGTCCGTCGGCATGTCTCAAAGGTGCCACGAGCCGACCTTCCAGGCCCTGGTGAGGCTTCCTCGGGTCTACACGCGATAAAGCTTGGTCTTCTCGGACAGAACGCCGCTGAAACCTATCGACGTGTCGACCACGAGCGCCCTCATTGCGCCAAATGGTCGAGCAAGGCCTTCGCCTCCTTCAAGTCAAGTGTGTCGAAGCCCTCGGTGAACCAGCCGTAGATCGGGGCGAGAAGGTCGTGGGCGCATTGCCGTTTGCCCTGATCGCGCCACAACCGCGCCATGCGCATCGCGGCGCGCAGTTCCCAGGATTTAGCTTGCTGCTCGCGGGCAATGGCGATTGCGCGCTCGAAATACACCTCCGCTTTCGACGCGTCGGGCACAGGCGAAATCAGCGTGATCTCGCCCGCCGTTCGGTGGATCTCCGCCTCGCACCACTTTTCCTTGGTTGTCTCCGCCGCACTCATCGCTTCGCCAATGCAGCGCCAAGCCTCCTCGAATTGCCCAAGCTCCGCATAGGCCTTCGCCAAATTTGATAAATGGCCCGGCGTAAACAATGTTGCCCCCGTTGCACGCCAAAGGCCGATCCCGGCGGTAATCATCTCAGCTGCGTCCGCTGCATTGCGGGTAGTATTGAGAAGCCAACCTTTGTTCATCATTCCGAGCGCCTTCCAGTACAAGGTTCCCTTTTCATCCGCCAAAGTGAGAAGTTCATCGAGGATCGCGTTTGCTGTCGAGTAATTTCCGCAGTAGGTATGGGTTATCGGTGTGACGGCCAGCGCGTACATCAACGTGGCAGCTTGACCGATGTCGCGCGCATTCTTGAGTGCGCGCTCGGTATCTGCGAGTGCGGACTCGGGATAGCCGAGCGCCCACAAGGCGAGCGACCGCCACCAGAAGGTGATCACACCGACGTCTTGGCCAAATCGCGTCGCCAGCGGACGATGCTCGGCAGGATCATAAAGCGAGATCGCCTGATCATAGTGGGCCCGGCTTTCCGCGAAGGCTCCCCTACACGTCAGGGAAGTGCCCATGAGGCGATGCCCGATCGTGAGCGGCAGGGTTGCCCTCTGCTTCTCAGCGAGCGCCAGGAACTGCGTCGCAAGCTCACGCACCGCATCACCGCTGAACGCCACAAAATTCGCGGCCCAGAAGCCATAGAGAACCGAAAATAAGAGCAGAGGATCATCGGAGGGCTCTCCGAAGGTTTCAGCTTGTTCGATCAAGTAACGCGCCCGCTCCGCAGCCGTCTTGGCCTCCGGCGACGCATAGCCTTTCACATGCAGCAGGGGCGTTATGATAGTGACCCGAAGCCTGATTTCCTCGCGTCGCAGCGCGGGAGTGCTAGGCAAGGTCGCAATCTGGTTGAGTGCCCTTGTAAGCTGCTCTGTGGCTTCAACAAGCGCTGAGCGCTCCAGCGTCCGCTGCCCCGCTTTGCCCCACAGGCCCGCGGCCTTCTCGATCAACCCGGCCTCGGTGCAGTGACGTGCCAGGATCTCCGGCCGGCTCTCCGCAATCTCGGCGAATTGGCTTTCGAGGGTCTCGGCGATACGGGCGTGAAGTGAGCGTCTCGGCTCGCGCAGCAGCGTGCCATAGGCCGCGTCCTGCACGAGGGCATGCTTGAACAGGTAGGTCGCATGCGGCGGCACGCCTTGCCGGAACAGCAAGCCAGCCTGGATGAGGCGGCCGATCGCCGATCCCAGCTCCGCCTCGGGCTTGCGCGCCACCGAAGCCAGCAGGGCATGGGAGAACTCTCGCCCGATTGCCGCCCCAATCTGCGCTACCTCCTTGGCTGGGCCAATCCGGTCGAGCCGCGCCATTAGCGACGCATGCAAACTTGCTGGGACCGCCAGGGCAGAGGACGGAACGGCCGCAACCAGGCGCCGGGCCGCGCCCTCGCTCTCCGCCTCCAGCACCGCCTTCGTCATCTCCTCGACAAACAGGGGAATGCCATCGGTCCGCTCGACGATTTCCCGCCTGATGCTCGCCGGCAGCTGCTTGTTGCCGACGACGCGATCGATCATGGCATCGACGTCGCGCTGTGTCAGCCGATTGATCGTGAGGGCAGTCACGTGAGGCTGCCCGATCCACGGCGGGTCGAATTCCGGCCGGAACGTCACGATCAGCAGCACGGGAAGGATCGCGATCCCGTCCACAACCCGACCGAACACTTCCAGACTCGTGGGGTCGGTCCAATGCGCATCCTCGAAAATCATCAGCACTGGATTCCAGCGTGTCAGCGCCTCCAATTGTGAAATGAGCGCTTCCAGTGTTTTTTGCCTGCGCTGCTGTGGGGTCAATTCGAGCGCGGGATAACGTCCATCATTCGGGAGCGACAGCATCTCCGCAAAGAGCGCGGCATCCTGGGTCGAGGTCGAGGTCTGCGCGAGCAGGGCATCGAGCTTGTCGAACCTCGCTTGCAGTTTGTCGTCGTGCGCCAGTCCTGCAGCACGTTCCATCTGGCCAATGATCGGATAAAGCGGGCTATCCGTGTGCTGAGGGGAGCAGAAATAGCGCAAACGCGTGTGCGGTTCGGTGGCGAGGTTTTCCAGAAGCGCCGCCGTGAGCCGCGATTTCCCGATACCGGCCTCGCCTGAGAGAAGCACGACCTGTCCTTCACCCGCCTTTGCCCTGGACCAGCGCCGAAGCAGCAGTTCGGATTCCTCTTCCCGCCCCACGAGCGCGATCAGGCCGGTCGTGTGCAGCGCCTCGAAGCGGCTCTCCACGGAACTCGCCCGCAGCGCCGCCCAAGCCCGCACCGGCCCGGCGATGCCCTTGAGATCCGTGGGTCCGAGGTCCTGCAGCTCGAACAAATTCCCGAGAAGTCTTCGCGTGCCGTCGGCGATGACGACCGTATTCGGCTGGGCGATCCCCTGCAGGCGCGCCGCGAGGTTCGGCGTCTCGCCGACGATGCCGCGCTCCTGCGCGTCCCCCGATCCGATCAGGTCGCCGACGACTACCAAGCCGGTTGCAATTCCGACACGACTCTGCAGGGAAGCGCGCGACTTAAGCGCGGTCACCGCTGCGATCAATTCGAGCCCCGCTCGCACTGCCCGATCTGTGTCGTCCTCGTGGGCCCGGGGATAGCCAAAATACACGAGGACACCGTCGCCCATGTATTTCGCAACGAACCCGTCGTAGCGCTGCACCGTGCCCGAGACACATTGCTGATAAGCCGAAATGACGTCCCGCAGATCCTCGGGATCCATTCGCGCGGCGAGCTCTGTCGAACCGACCAGGTCGGAAAACATCACCGTGACTTGCCGACGCTCAGCGGAGTCCAGCGGGTGAGGCACGGCATGTGCCACAGTCGCAATGGCGTCCGCGGGTGTGCTTTTCTCGACGTCTTTAAGGTCGGCAATCGCACGCAGCAACTTGCGGCGATGTCCGAGCAAGACGCCAAGCTTCTCCAGATCTTGGTCCGTCAGATCGGGGAGGACGCTGAGGTCGATCCCGTTCTCATTGAAACGCCGGGCGTACTGTCCAAGACCGAGCTTTTCGAGCCAGTCCGCAATCTGCCGCATCGCGGTTCCTCAAGCCGTCTCGCCGCAGCCCGAGATAGTCTTCTTTTTTGACCCAGACGATGGCGAGCCTACACCATTAGGCAGATTAGCATATCCTGGGCGTCCACGCAGGGTGGATCGGTCAGGCTTGGAAACTTACGGGAACTTGTGGCGGTGGAACCGCGGGAACGTCTGGATGCTGATCAAAGCCGCCTCGGCCAGGACAAGCGGACGACCTTGGTTTCGACTCGCCGGCAAACGACGTCGAGTATCGATTCACCGCATGTCCGTTCCGGGTCAAACTGAGAAGTCTGGATGCTCAACCGGGAGGTCGGCTTCGCCCCGAATAGCAGACATCCCCAGAAACCATCGGCATGTCTCAAAAGTGCCAATGATCGGGATAGGGGGGAGCCTCGCGGCTCCGCCCCTCCCACACCACCGTACGTACGGGTCCGTATACGGCGGTTCGAGAAGTTACGCTAACGCGCTTCGATCAAATGATTCGACGCATGTTGGCTGGGCGTTCGGATTCATGCACCACCGAGAGCGATTCGATGTCTTCCCGCAACGCCTGCCGGGCTTCACCCGTCGGCGCCGATGAGAAGTCCAGTCTCAACTGGATGTTCAGCCGCTTGTCGCTCTCGAGATTCATGTCCTACTTGCCTCTCCTCTCG
>WNEZ01005425.1_pt1 | contig 11163 bp, 7 predicted proteins | sample 5400521 | NCBI WGS metagenome assembly WNEZ01 (sample SAMN13153339, study PRJNA577476) | soil metagenome | isolation source: 120 cm saprolite under Douglas fir tree site 2 hole 1 replicate 1 | place: USA:California | collected 2015-04-18
AGGGCTCCCAGCGCTGGAGCTGGCCGGCCGGCTCGCGCCCGGCAGATCATCTTGCCATCCGTGAGAAACGCCAGGGCCGCGCCAGTGGCCCCCGTGAGAGTCAAGGCGCGCTCGGTGATGAGTTGGAAGACTGCATCGACGTTATCACCGATCTTGCCGACCTCTTGTTGAACTGCAGGCAGCCATGAGAGCGTTCCGTTTCCATCGGAGGTCGGGACGACAGTGCGGGCTTTACCGACCGGCGCCGGTTCGGGCGATTTCTCTTCCTCGCGCCGTGCGAGTTGCTCGGTTCGAGCCGCGTGATTGGAGCAGCCGATCAGCAGGTTGGCAAAGAGCCATTCTTTCAATATTTGCCGGGAACTCTCCGGAAGCGCGGAAAACCGGATACCTGCGCGCCCAGCGTCATCGCTCCACACCACCTTGCCACTGCCATGAATGTAACTTTTGGTTTCAGGCAAATCGAGGCAAAGCGATACGGCCCGGTTCATCTCCAGGCGTTCACTGGTTTGAACGGCGAAACCGTCTTCGTTCAGGTCGAGCAATTCGCTGAGGTCCACAACCATGCCGGTCTGTGGGCCATTGAAACTGGCGTAAACCGGAGTGTGGAGTTTTTGACGAACACTGCGGCGCCGCTCTCCGTTGGGAGGTTCAACATCTGGATCCGGCAATCTGAGCAAGCTCCGATCCATGTAAGTTGCCTCCATATTAACTCACAGATCGAAAGGAAGGGAGCAAGATCAAAGCGAATGTCGCGACCGCCGCCTCCGGCTATGCGAGCTGCGGTTGGCACGGACAGCCGAGGGCGGCTGTTTCCTACGCGTTCCTTTCGCCTACAGGTTCGCGGCCAGAAACGGGCTGTCGGCTTGCGCAGCCGGTATGAGAACGTGAGGCATGGCCAGCACTCGATCGAGCGCGTCTGCCAGGGTAGCGGGAAATTCGGAAGTCAGGAGGTTGACATCCAGTTGAAGATCACGATGGCTGTAGGTGCGGTAGACGACGAGCGAGCCGCGGCGCTGGTTCGAGGTTGTCACCAAGTCCAGCGTCAGCTTCCACGAAGGCTGGCTGGAAATTGCCGCCATGTGAGGAAACTTGCTCCAATGAAAGTGGCGGCTGGTTTCGCCGCGCACCGCCTGATCGCCGGGAAGCGACTTGAGGTGCAGTTCGAACGCATCAAAATCATTGCTCGCGAAGGCGGCGACCAGGACGCTGCGCACCTGATCGAAATCGCCGGCCACCTTGAGCTCCTCGACCGCGCGGCGCACCGACAGATTGTTGATAACGATCTGCCTCTGGTCAATGGTTCGCTGCGCGACTCGCCGCAGTTCGCCAAACTCGAGGTAGTTCAGATGCTGGACTCCCAGCCAGATGCCAGTCCCCACAACCGCCAGCACCAGTCCCAGGGTACTGCCCGTCGGCCAAAGGAGAAAGAGGCTGAGCATGGCAAACATCGCGGAGACGGCGTAAAGAACAATCACCACCTGGCGATGCGAAAAACCCATCTGCAGCAACTTGTGGTGGATGTGTTCACGATCGGCGGTGAAAATCGGGCGTCCGCTGATCAGCCGCCGCAGGATGGATAACGACGTTTCCAGAATCGGCAATCCGAACGAGACCACCGGGATGGCCACGGCCACGAACGTCGGCGCTTTCTCTGCTCCAGCCAGAGCCAGCGCGCTGAGCATAAAACCGATGAACAGGCTGCCTGAATCGCCAAGGAAAATCGTGGCCGGATTGAAGTTGAAGCGCAGGAATCCGAGAATGGCGCCGGCGAGGGTCACGCTCATCAGGGCGCCTAGCCATGAATGACTGACTAGTGCGACGACAAAAAACACCATCGTCGAAAACAAAGCCGATCCGGCGGCCAGCCCATCCAGGCCATCGATGAGATTGAAGGCATTGGTAACCGCAACCACCCACAACACCGTGAGCGGCAACCCGACGAACCAGGGCAACGAGTGGTAACCGAAGATCACCGGCAGATCGAGAACGCGCATTCCGCCGGCGAAGAGCATGGCAGCGGCAATCGCCTGCACGGCAAACTTCAAATACGGACCCGCGCCGCGGAGATCGTCGTAGATGCCGAGACAAAAAATCAGGCAGGCCGGAACATAGATACGGAGAAGCGTAGTGGGAGCGAGTCCATCGAGCAGGCGGGGAAATACGAGGGAGAGCCCCAGCCACAAACTCAAGCTCACTGAGAAAGCCAGGAAAATCGCCACGCCCCCCAAACGGGGAAGCGGCGCTTGGTGGACATGCCACCCGTCTCGCGGCACGGAAACCCAGCCTCTGCGGGTTGCCAGGTCTCGCACTTCACGCGTAGCCACAAACGACACAGCCAGCGAGAATGCAAATAACCCAAAGAACAGTAGGGTCAAGATCAGAGTTCCCTTCTGGCTGAAACACCCGGCATCTCAGACCACGTGCGCTGCGCGGAAGTTTCAGTCAAGTCTTTCAGACAGAGTGTCCCCTTAGTTGCGCTAGTGTGATGAAATGGTTGGTTGCTGGGACTATACAACCGCAGCGGTCGCAGAGCAACTGCTCTGGAGTATTTCTTCGTTAACTGTCGATGGTCTCTCGGCGGTGAAACGGGGCGCTGTGCGCCGATTTTACGGGGTTGCGTATTTTAAACTCGTTGCGTATTTTTAACTCGACGACCAAAACGCGCATCAACGGTTCCGGAGGGCCTCCGCCAGCTTCGTGTTCATCTTAAGAACGACTCTGAAGCTTCTCTTGCGGTCACGGATGCCGGGGGTACTGTCACAGCGACCTTCACAGCCGTCTCCGCGGGCTGAGCCGCGATGCGTTCCTTCAGTTGCAGAAACCATTCCTCATAATATTTCCGCGAAATGAACGACAAGCCAACGGCAGCCGCACTCACCACTGCAAACCGGAGCACGATCAGGCCAAAGTGTCCGACTGAGGGTTGCAGCCACGGCCAAAATATTCGCGTGACCTTGTCGTAGATGCGAAAGATCATTGGATGGAACAGATAAAGCCCGTAGCTGATGTAGCCGAAGAACTGCAGGATTGAGCCGTTGACCAGCCCTTTCTGTGAGCTGGTACCGAGCACTAAGAAGAGAAGAACAAGTCCCGCAAAGAAAGTATTTACCAATGTCAGTTGCAGACTAGCTCCCAGCATGGTTTGACGTGACAGCATCCCGAAGGGGGCGCCAGCGATCGCTAAAATCGTTGCCGCCGCCAAGAGAAACGTGGCTCCGACAGCCACGTGCTTCCGGCGAATCGAACTTCGCAGCGCAAGCGCTAAAAGGCTGCCCTCGGCGAGACCATCCGCCGTAAACCACGTGTACCATCCTCCCCCCTGGAAATAACCATAGTGGAACGAGACTGCCCGGACGAGAGGTATAAGGATGCAGATCGCTAGAGAAAACAGGGCCAGATTGCGAGGCCTCAATTTGCGCACGACCGAGGGCCAAACGATATAGTAGTGCTCTTCGACGGCCAGAGACCAAAGCGGATGGTAGTCCATGGACACACCGAAAAGAGTCACGACATTGGACAAATAAACAAAACTCAGGCCGAGAAATGCCGCCGAGGCCTGGCCCAGAAGGCCCAGGAGAATCAGGAGTGAATAATACGCCGGAAGAATTCGCAGAGCGCGGCGGGTGTAAAACCGTCGGTAATAGTCGGGCCGGTTCCGGGAGTCGAGGAGGATTCCCGTAATCAGAAACCCGGAGAGAACGAAGAACAGGTTTACTCCGAGGGCTCCAGGCTGAGTCGCCAGCAGGAGAGCTCTGTGTGCCCCAGTAAACGGGAGCTCGCCGTATCCCACTCTAAACCCGTGGAAGAACAGCACGCCGAGAACTGCAATTCCGCGCAGGACGTCAAGCTCGGGCATGAAGCGGCGCACCAGGGGTTGCGCAGCTGGCACCTCTGTCTTCACTATTCGTCCTCCGCTGCCAGCGGCTCGACGAGCCCCGATCAGCCAAAGAATTCAGCTTTCAGATGATTTTGAAGATTATACCTTTAACTCCAGTCTTCGCTTCCAAACCAGATTGCGGAAAGGCCGTGATTGATTTCTGCCTCGAAGCCAAAAGATAAAAAGTTCTGAAGCGCGTTTGGTTAACTCTCGAAGGTCCAGGGACGCCGAAACCGTGCACTCTGCGCCGATTTTGCTGGGTTGCTTATGCTAAACTCGACGCACGCATAGGTCCAGGAGTCTTGGTATGTCCGGGCGGAATCGCAGCTTCGCTTTGCGAAGCGTGCACGTGTTTCTGATTGGTTTGTGCAGCCTCCATCTTCTGGCCCAGACGCCAGTCACTAGGGAAAACTCGCAGCCCACGCCTGCGAACGAGACCGCTTCGCCTCGCCTGCGTGCTAATTCCAATGTGAGGCTGGGCATCGGCGATCTGATCGAGATCAGTGTGTTCGGAGTGCCCGATCTCGCGACCAAGACGCGCATTAGCGGTTCCGGAGACATCTACTTTCCCTTAATTGACTATGTTCACATTGCCGACTTGACGACCGATGAAGCGCAGGAGTTGATCCAAAAGCGGCTGGAGGATGGGGGCTTTGTCCGCGGCCCGCACGTTTCCATTTTTGTGGACGAATCCGCCTCGCAGGCCATCACGCTGATGGGAGAGGTCAATCACCCCGGGCCCTACCCTGCGATTGGAGAGCGCCGCCTTTTTGATTTGATCTCGGCGGCCGGAGGATTAACCGACAAGGCGGGCCGCAACGTGACCATTGAGCGGCGCGGAGACCCCGCTCAAAAGATTGATCTTCAGCTATCGTCAAACCTGGCGGAAGATACCCAGAACAACGTGGATATCCTTCCGGGAGACACGATCATTGTTTCGCGCGCCGGGATCATTTACGTCGTCGGCGACGTGAACCGTCCCAGCGGCTTTATGATAGAGGACAACTCCCTCACTGTTCTCAAAGCCCTGGCGCTGGCCGGCGGCGGCACCCGCACCTCTGCCTTGAACAAAACGAAGATCCTGCGGCAGACGCCGAACGGGGTTCAGGAAATTCCCGTCAACCTCAAGAAGGTACTTTATGCCAAGGCGCCGGATATGGCTCTGGTGAAAGGCGACGTTCTGTTCATACCAGGAAGTTCGGCCAAGGCTGCGGCATATCGCACCGCGGACGCGGCCATGTCTATGTCCACCGCCTTGGCAGTCGTGGCGGTTCATCCTTAGGCTTTACCGCGGTACACTCAGCGATTCAAGCACCGCAATGTAGTCCTGCGCGGTTTTTTCGCGGGAATATTTGTTGACGATGTATTGCCGCCCGCTGGCTCCCATTTGTCGCCTGTGGTCGGGGTCGTGGGCCAGGTGGAGGATCGCTTTCACTAGGGCCGTACTGTTCTCGGGTTCCACAAAAACGCCTGCGCCGGCTTCTTCGACAATCTGACGGGCCTGCCCATCGACAGCGACGATGACCGGCCGCTCGCACGCCATGTATTCAAGGAGCTTGGTGGGAATGACGGTCTTGAAGAGCTCGGCCTTTTTCAGCATGACCAGGCAGAGATCGGCGGCCGAAACATAGGCGGGAATCCGTTCCCGCGGTTGCTGACCAAGAAACTGAATGTTGGGCAGCCGGCGGGCAGCAGCGAGTTCCACGATGCGTTCCTTTTCCGCCCCTTCCCCAATCAGTAAAAACATCACTCTCGGCAGCACAGTCTGGAGCTTTTCGGCGGCGGCAATCAACGTCTCCAGTCCATGCGCATTGCCCATCGTGCCGATGTAGCAAATTAGAAAACGACCTTCGACCTTCAGTTGCTTTCGCACTTCGATCGCTGCCGGATCGAGCCGGAAAAGATCAGTTTCGACTCCATTCTCGACAATGGAAATCTTTGCCGCGGGAACGTTCCAGTACCGCATCAGGTGGTCCTTGAAGGCCGGCGCTACGACAACGATGCGGTCGGCACGACGGTAAAGAAATCCGGCGATGGCGCCCAGCGTGCGATGGAACAAGGTTTCTTCGCTGCCCGCGCCGACGGCCGCGAGCGATTCCGGCCAAAGATCGCGTACTTCGAAGACGAAGGGGACGCGCTTCCAAAATGCCAGCCACCACCCGGAAAGTGCGACAAGCAATTGAGGAGATGTGGCGATGATCACGTCCGGCTTATGCAGAGCTAGTCCTCTGATCCCCGCCGAGATGCAGAACGACGCGTAGTTGCGGATCCTTTCGTGCGCTTTTCGGTTCGGCAGCGGCCATAGCCACGTGCGAACGACGCGTACCCCATCGACGGTTTCCGTATAGCGAAGCCGGTGCAGTCGCGAGCGCCAATCCTCAGGCACAACGCCAGTCGGATGGTTTGGAAACCCGGTAAGGACAGTTGCTTCATGACCCATCCGCACCCAGTGCCGGGACAACTCAGCGGCGCGCGCCGCCGGCGCTCCCATCTCCGGGGGAAAGTATTGCGAAACGTAGAGAATGTTCACGGGGTTAACTATGACTTGTAACTACGACGCTTAACTATGACTCTGAAGTCCTCCGACCGAGATGGACTGAGCTGAAGAACGCGACTCCTCCAAGGCAAATGTGGCCAGCATCGTAGTCACAATCTCCGCCACGGGGAGCGGACTGTCTCGTCCGGTGCGAAGGGCGGCAACAAAGGCTTCCCATTCACCACGATGACCTTTGTCCTGACCGAACAGCGATCGAAACACTTGTTTCCGCCCCCGGCTGACGAGTTCCAGCCGGCGAAAATCCTCAAGCACAGCCACCGCGCCACCACCGAAGACTTCGACCCGTTCCTTCGAATACGATTTGTCACCGTTGGCCAAATAGCTGATCGTGCCTTGCGACCCGTCCGCGAAGCGAAGCGAACTGACCACGTTATCGTTGCTGTATTTGCCAGGGTTGGCAAGGCTATGGGCTTGCGCTTCAATCGGCGGAGCGCCCACCAGGAAAGTCAGGAAGTCCACAAAATGGCAGACTTCCCCGATGACGCGGCCGCCGCCTTGTTCCGGATCATTCAGCCAGTGATCGGCAGGGATGAAGCCGGCATTCACGCGGTAATGTAACGCCAGTGGCTCATGAATCCCCCGAAGAAAACTCTTGAGCCGAAGCGCGAGAGGGGCGAACCTGCGGTTGAAACCGACAATAAGAAGCGGCTTGCAAACCGATTGCTGGTCCTCGTATACCCGCACGATCTCGCGCAACTCATCTTCATTCAGACACAAAGGCTTTTCGCAGAAGACGTGCTTGCCGGACTTCAGGGCTGCCAGCACCTGTCTGGCATGCAAGTGATGACGAGTGGCGACGACGACGGTGTTGATCGCCAGATCGCCGATCAATCGGTCTTCATCGGTGGCACTGTAGTGAAATCCGAACTTCTTCGCGACGTACTGGGAATGGGAGCCGTTGGCGGCACACACGCCGACCAGCGTCACACCACCAACTCGTTTTATCGTCGGCAGCAGCGTGCTGGTGGCGAAGCTACCCGCTCCGAGCAGTCCGATAGCAACCGATTCCGCGACGGCAACGGCGGTAGGTCTACTCTCCCAGGTCACTGTTACACGCCGGGTTTCCTCGGCAAGCTCCGGATAAGTAATCAGGATTCCGAGGAAATCTTGCTGAGACTTGCCCGTGATTAGGTCATATGCCGACTGCGCCTGTTCTATCGGGAACCGGTGCGTAATCAATGCACCCACATCCACTTTGCCATCGGCGAGAAGCTGGAGAAAAGCCTCCATGTTGCGCGTCTCCGTCCAGCGCACATAGCCAATGGGGTAATCCACGCCTTTCTGTTCGTAGGCTGCGTCATAACGCCCAGGTCCATAGGAGCGGGAGACGCGGAAGTCGAGTTCCTTCTCGTAAAAAGGCCTGCGCTCGAGGGCCATGCCCACGATGCCGACCGCGACAATGATGGCGCGGTCCCGGGCCACTTCGGCGGCTAGGTTGACCGGATCGCTGCTGGTGGTCTGCGCTGCAATCAGGACGGCATCGACGCCACGCCCGCGAGACTGCTGCATGCACGCGTCGAAGAACGCAGATGAGGAATCGGCGGCAGCATCGGCGCCCAGGCGCAGCGCGAGGTCAACCCGTCCGCGGTCGATGTCCATCCCTACGACACGGCAACCTGCGGCCTTGAGAATCTGCACCGTTAGTTGGCCGAGTAGGCCAAGTCCAATTACACCGACAATGTCGCCCAACTTGACGTCAGCGGTTCGCACGCCATGCAAGGCGACTGCCCCCACCGTAGTTGCAGCAGCGTGATCAAAGCTGACGCTGACTGGCAAGTCCGTAGGGATCCGCGCCAGCAACAGGCGCGGGATGCAAGCGAATTCGGCGTGCACGGCGTGGCCAGCGCCAGCGCAAGCCACTCGATCACCGGGCCGGAGGTCGGTGACACCCTCTCCCACGGCAATCACGGTTCCGGCGCTGCTGTAACCGGGGGCGCTGGGCTGATCCATGCGGCTGCGGACTGCGGCCAGGGCCGACGCCACGCCGTCCCGGCGAACTTTGTTCCATACTTCGCGCACGAGGTCGGGACGCATCCTGGCCTTCTGCAGCAGATTCTTGCGGGCGAACTCGGATGAGGCCCGCTCGGTCCCGACTGAAACCAAAGAAGCCGCAGTACGAACCAATACGCAACCCGCAAGCAATTTCGGCGCGGGAACATCGACCACTTCGATCTCGCCGCCGCTGACCTGTTGGAGAACCTGTTTCATATCGTGTTTCTAGGCTCGCTGGTGGAGAGCCGAGCGCCCCCGCCCAGCTGGACCCTTCGACTTCGCTCAGGGCAGGCTCGCGAGGCGCCCGCCTCTCCATTTTATGTAGCATCCGCAATTGTACGATGGCTAACCGCTCGCGCTCACGGTTTGTGGGGCGCCAGACTCACTTCATAGACTTGCGAAGAGTCGCGCGACAAGACCAACTGGTGGTCGCTCTGCCGAAGCTGAAGCTCTTCGCCGGCCAGAATCACGGTGACAATTCGAACGGGCAACGGCGCTTCGACACGGTGGAGGAGAGAAATCGCCGGACAGCGCTCGCCGTAGGTGGGCGATTCCCAGCCCAGCAATTCTTCATTTCCGCCCACGATGTTCCCCGCTACCTTCGTTCCGCCGCGGATGATGGCGGCGCTCCCCGGAGAGCTGGAAAACACAGTCCAGCGAAAGCGTTTCTCTTCCGCTGAAAAAACCGCGCAAAATGGTGACGCCGCCATCGCCGCAAACGACAGGTCCGGCAGCAGCCAGTGCAACCGCAACTCGTGCTTGCCCGCGCCCAGCAAATCGTCCACGACCACCCAGGCGTCTTCCGTGACGCATTGGACCATCCGCCGATGTTTCACTCCGAGGCGCCGGTAGCCGTCGTGCTCGCCCTCAAAACAGTTTGGAAAATCCGCGCTCGTCTTTGAGCGAGATGCGGAGGGAGACGCGGAAGGAGGCGTGGAGAAAGATCGGCCCGATGCCTGAGCCCAATCCAGCCACAGAAACCGGCCGGCGCGCCGCATCTGGTTGCGGCGGTCCACCATGACGGTGTTGTGAACGGCCGTGCCGGCAAGCCCGTTGTTCCAGGGAGGCTCGCCGTTGTAAAGATAGGTCCCGGCATCCCGTGCTAGATTGAGGCCGTGCCACCACAAGTCCACGTGCAGTTGATCGGCTTGAAACGGACGTCGCGTATAGCGCCCCGCTCGCACCAAGGCCCAGGAGTTTGCCGTGCCAACGCGGTGATAGCCCGTGCTGGAAGAAACCGTGTAAGCAGGTGTGCAGTAGGCAGGTTGGCACTCCGATTTCGTCGGCTTGCCGCAAAGCCACAGCGCAGCCTCGTCCCAAGGTCCCGGCAGGAGCGCGGTCGGACGATCGAGAACGCAGCTTCCAAGCCGCAGCAGCGGACGAAAGTCGCCGTAGTCGCACGCAGCTAACGGAAGAATGTGGGTGCCGTCATTCGAGCCATGATTGGGCGCGTGCCCGGACTCTGAGTCCACAAACTCAGCAATGAACTCCAAGGCTGCGGCGGTGCGCGTGCGGATCTCCGGGTCGAGCTGGATTTTGTGAATTTCCGAGAGGCGAAGCGTCCAAAGCAGCAGGTGAAGAACCATTCGCTGATAATTGAAGGAATCCTGAAGATGAACTCCTTCCGGCGTGATCTGGTCGAGGACCGCTTCCCGCAAGAGTCGTGAACCCTGTATCTGCCAGGCGGCTGCGTCCCTTAGTTCAGGGTAGAGAGTTCCGGCCGTCCATAGGCCAACCGCTTCGCTGAATAGATGATTACTGCGCTGCGATCGTGCGTAGCCCACGGTTTGCATAGTGCGCCAGGCATGCGCGGCGATCATCGACAGCAGCAGCGCCACCCGTTGCGGCGTCGTGGCGGGCGAATGGCGAAAGGCGTAAAGCGCAAAGGACCACGCCAGAATGCGCAGCGAGGATTCCTGTCCACAGATCCAGAGCGGACCAGACATCGGTGGGTTGTTTACGGCCCAGTTCTCGATCACACTCCAGAAGGCTTCTGGAAAGCGTTCTTCGCCGCCGATGGCATAGGCACGGGAGAGCGGATAGACGAAAAGGAATCTGGATGGTTCCAGAATGAACTTGAGATCACCATAGTCGTCCGAGGCAAACCGCATTTGAGTCCACGGACGGTCGGGCGAGACGCGCTGGCCCGTAACCGGGTTCTGGAACCAATCGGGAGGAAAACCGCAGGCAAATGACAGCCGGCCAAAGAATGGAAGGCTGCCTTCGAGAATTCCGCTCGCCTCAGCAACGACTGATTCTTCCCCTTGGGTGCCGAGGATTTTCTTGAGCTCAAGTGCCAGACTGCAAGAATCCAAGAAGAAGAAAGGGCGGCCGCCCTGGCGACGAATGCTTAGAAGATCTTCCGGTGAAGTCTTCGGAGCAATGTGCTTCAGCTCCCAGGATTCCCAGCCGCGGACCGAGTGCATGCGGCGCGACATCAGCCCGCTGCCGCGCTGCAATTCATATCCCGCGCGCAGGAGACCGTCGCGCACCCCGAATGCCCGGCCGACCTGCACGAGCGCGCCAAGCTTACCCATTGAACCCGCCAGACCCATCGCACTTGCCAGCCACGGGATTCAACCGGTCATTCTTTGACCGGTCATTCTTCGACCGGCCTTCCGTCAACCGGCCTTCCGTCAACCGGCGCGTGGCCACAGCCTTCAACTGCTCATGCATCACAAAAAATTGACTATCTTTTTCCCGGTCGGCCTGCGTGACAGATGAGATCGTGCCGCGG
>WNEZ01020193.1_pt1 | contig 11163 bp, 10 predicted proteins | sample 5400521 | NCBI WGS metagenome assembly WNEZ01 (sample SAMN13153339, study PRJNA577476) | soil metagenome | isolation source: 120 cm saprolite under Douglas fir tree site 2 hole 1 replicate 1 | place: USA:California | collected 2015-04-18
GCGAACGAGCGCGTTGCGCGGGCCTGGGGCCAGGTTTCGCACCTGCATGCGGTGCTGGACAGCCCGGCGCTACGCGGGGCTTACAACGCCAACCTGTCGAAGATTTCCCAATACTGGACCGAGCTCGGGCAGAACCAGGCGCTGTTCGAGAAATACAAGGCGCTCCGCGATTCCCCCGAATTCGTTCAGTTGTCAAAAGCAAGACGAAAAATCGTCGACAACGCGGTGCGCGACTTCCGCCTGGGCGGTGCCGAGCTGGCGCCGGACAGGAAGGCGCGCTTCGCCGCGATCCAGGAAGAGCTGGCGCGGCTGGGCGCGAAGTTCTCCGAGAACCTGCTCGACGCGACCAACGCGTTCTCGATCGTCGTCGACGAGAAACGAATTGCAGGGATTCCGGACGACGTGCTGCATGCGGCGCGCGAAGCGGCGCACGCCGAGGGCAAGGCAGGCTGGAAATTCACTCTGCATGCGCCGTCGTACCTGCCGGTGATGCAATACGCCGATGACCGCAAGCTGCGCGAGACGATGTATCGCGAAAGCGTCACCCGCGCAGCGGAATTCGGCCGGCCGGAATGGGACAACACGCCGCTCATCGCGCGCATCGTCGCCCTGCGCCGCGAGCTGGCGCAGCTGCTCGGCTACCGCAGCTACGCCGCGGTGTCGCTGGTGCCGAAGATGGCCGAGTCGCCCGAGCAGGTGCTGCAGTTCCTGGACGATCTCGCGCGCCGCGCGCGGCCGTTCGCCGAGCGCGACGTCGAGGAGCTGCGCGAGTTTGCGAAAACCGGGCTCGGCATTGCGCCGCTCGAAGCCTGGGACGTCGCTTACGCCTCCGAGAAGCTGCGCGCGAAGCGCTACGCCTTCTCCGACCAGGAGGTGAAGCAGTACTTTCCGGAGGACGTCGCCATCGCCGGGCTGTTCAAGGTGGCCGAAACGCTTTACGGCATCCGGATTCTTCCCTCCAGGGCCGCGGTGTGGCACGAGGATGTGCGCTTCTTCGAGATCCGCGACAGCGCCGGCGCCGCTTCTAATCCCATTATCGGGCAGTTCTATACCGACCTCTATGCGCGCGACACCAAGCGCAGCGGCGCCTGGATGGACGATGCCATCACGCGCCGGCGCAAGGGCGAGCAGTTGCAAACCCCCGTCGCCTACCTGAACTGCAATTTTTCCAGACCGATCGGTGGCAACCCTGCGCTATTCACGCACGACGACGTGCTGACGCTGTTCCACGAGTTCGGACACGGCCTGCATCACCTGCTGACCCGCGTCGATGATCTGGGCGTCTCGGGCCTCAACGGCGTCGAATGGGACGCGGTGGAGCTGCCGAGCCAGTTCATGGAGAACTTCTGCTGGGAATGGGACGTGCTGCGCCACATGACGCGCCACGTCGGCACCGGTGCGCCGCTGCCGCGCGAGCTGTTCGACAAGATGATCGCGGCGAAGAACTTCCACAGCGGGCTGGCGATGCTGCGCCAGATCGAGTTCGCGGTGTTCGACATGCGGCTGCATTCGGATTTCGATCCAGCGTCGGGGCAAACCCCGCTCGCTCTCCTGCAGGAAGTGCGCGAGCGCGTCGCGGTGCTGCACCCGCCCGAGTACAACCGCTTTCCGAACAACTTCTCGCACATCTTCGCCGGCGGCTACGCTGCCGGTTACTACAGCTACAAGTGGGCGGAGGTGCTTTCGGCCGACGCGTACAGCTTCTTCGAGGAAAACGGCGTGCTCGACGCTCGATCCGGCCAGAAATTCCGCGACGAGATCCTCGCCGTCGGCGGCAGCCGGCCGGCCGCGGAGTCGTTCCGCGCGTTCCGCGGCCGCGAGCCGCGCGTCGAAGCGCTGCTGAAGCACAATGGTATGATTTCCGCATGATGCGCATCGGCGTTGTCGTGCTTCTCGCGCTGGCCGCGGGCGCGGTGGCGGCGCAGCAGCTCTATCGCTGGACCGACGAAAAGGGCCGGCTGAACGTCGCCGACACGCCGCCGCCGCCCGGTGCGAAAGATGTGCACCAGTGGCGCGTCACCGCGTCGAGCGCCGCCGAAGGCAGCTCCGAACCGTATGCCCTGCGACAGGCGCGCAAGGAATCGCCGGTGACGCTCTACACGGCGCCCGACTGCGAGCCCTGCACCGATGCGCGCAAGCTGCTCAACGCGCGCGGCGTCCCGTTCAAGGAAGTGAGCGTGACCGAGAAGGAGGTCAATGACCTCGTCAAGCTCTCCGGCAGCGCCTCGGTGCCCGTCATCGTCGTCGGCAGCGCGACGCAGAAGGGCTTCGAGGAACTCACTTATCACCGCATTCTGGACGCCGCAGGGTACCCGAAAGCCGGCATCCTGCCGCCCCGCAGCCAAGCAGAACCGAAGCCTGGCGCGGAGGTTAAACCGGCGCCTGAAGAGGAGGCGCCGCGCGGACCGTACGCGCCCGGCGCGCCGCCTCAGCGCTTGCAAAGGAGATGACGTTCAGGCTCGCCACCTGGAACGTCAACTCGCTCAAGGTCAGGCTTCCCCACCTGCTCGACTGGCTCGCTTCGGCGCAGCCTGACGTGATGTGCCTGCAGGAGACGAAGCTCGAGGACGCGAACTTTCCGCGCGCCGAAATCCAGGCGGCCGGATACCAGGCGGTGTATCGCGGGCAGAAGGCCTATAACGGCGTGGCGATCCTCGCGCGCTCGGCGATTCGCGACGTCGTCTACGGCATTCCGCAGTTTCCCGACGATTCGAAACGCGTGATCACGGCCACGGTGAATGGCCTGCGGGTCGTCTGCGTCTACGCGCCTAACGGCCAGGCGCTGGGATCCGAGAAGTATGCCTACAAGCTGCGTTGGTACGAAGAACTGGCCCGCTGGATGCGAGAGGAGCTCGAGCGCAGTCCGCGCCTGGCGGTGCTCGGCGATCTCAACGTCGCGCCGGAAGATCGGGATGTGCATGACCCGAAGCGCTGGGAGGGCGAGATCCACGTCTCGCCTCCTGAGAGGGCGGCATGGCGAGGGGTGATCGACGTCGGCCTGGCGGATGCGTTCCGGCTGTTTCCGCAACCCGAGAAGCTGTTTTCCTGGTGGGACTACCGCCTGCTCGGCTTCCAGCGCAACTGGGGGCTGCGCATCGACCACATCCTGCTCTCGCGCGAGCTCGCGGCGCGCTGCACGGCCAGCACCATCGACAAGGAGCCGCGCAAGCGCGAGCGGCCCTCGGATCACGCGCCGGTCATCGCCGACTTGAATTAATCGATCAGCTGGTACGCGGGAAGCGTGAGGAACTCGACGTAGTCGCCGGTGGTGAGCTTCTCGAACAGCTGCGCGCCTTCTTCGTATCTGCCGGCGTCCTCCATCAGGTTGAACACCGGGACGCAGCCGTTGCCGGCGAGCCAGGCGCCGAGGTACTGGATGCCGACCGAGATGTTGTTGCGCAGCCCGGCTTCGGTGATCGGCTTCTCGGGATGGAAATTGAGCAGGTCCTTGGCGCGAACGCGCACGTCCGGGCGCTGGCGGTCGTACTGGTTCGGCTGCGGCATGTGCTGGTCGAAGATCTCCTTCGCGACCGGCACCAGCCCGGGGTGAGCGACCCAGGTGCCGTCGCAGCCGTCGGTCACTTCACGCAGCTTGTCCTGCCGCACTTTCTCGAGCGCCGCCTCGTTGGCCTGCGGGTCGTTCTTGATCGGGATCTGCGCCGCCATGCCGCCCATCGCCGGCGCGCCCCGTCGGTGGCAGGTCTTGATCAGCAACAGCGCGTACGCGCGCATGAACGGCGCGGTCATCGTGACTTGCGCGCGGTCGGCGAGGCAGAAATCCTGGTTGGCGCGGAATTTCTTGATGCACGAAAAGATGTAATCCCAGCGGCCGATGTTGAGGCCGGCGGAATGCTCACGCAGCTCGTGCAGGATCTCGTCCATCTCGAACGCCGCGACGACGGTCTCGATCAGCGCGGTGGCCTTGATGCTGCCACGTGGAATTTTCAATTCTTCTTGTGAAAACACAAAAATGTCGTTCCACAGCCGCGCTTCCAGGTGCGACTCCATCTTCGGCAGGTAGAAGTACGGGCCCGAGCCGCGGGCGATCAGCTCTTTCGCGTTGTGGAACAAGAACAGCCCGAAGTCGAACAGCGCCCCCGATACGGCCTTGCCGTCGACGTGCAGGTGCTTCTCGTCGAGGTGCCAGCCGCGCGGGCGCGGAATCATCACCGCGGTCTTGTCCTTCAGGTGGTATCGCTTGCCGCTCTGCTCGAAGGTGATGGTGCGCCGCACCGCGTCGCGCAGGTTGATCTGCCCGTCCACCATGTTGTGCCAGGTCGGGCAGTTCGCATCCTCGAAGTCCGCCATGAAGGTGGACGCGCCCGAATTCAGCGCGTTGATCACCATCTTGCGGTCGGTGGGGCCGGTGAGCTCGACGCGGCGGTCGAGAAGGTCCTTCGGCTGCGGCGCCACGCACCACTCCTGCTCTCTTGTTTTCCGGGTGTCGGGAAGAAAATCAGGCAGCTTGCCGCGGTCGAATTCCTTTTGCCGCGCAGCGCGGCGCGCGAGCAAGTCCTGGCGCCGCGGGTCGAAGCGCCGATGCAAATCGGCTATGAAATCGAGCGCCTCCTCGGTGAGGATCTCGGCGAACTCGGCGCTGACGCGGCCAAGTACGCTGATGTCCCGCGAGCGAGGAGCAGCTCTTTGCATCGCAGCATTTTACGTGATGAAATGCGGCACTGCAACATGAAATCGTCGCCTGTTTGGGAGTAGCCTCGCGCTCTCTCATTGGAGCTTTTCATGCCACGCAAAATTCTGATTCTCGGCGCTTCCTACGGTTCGCTGCTGGCGATCAAGTTGCTGCTCGCCGGGCACACGGTAAGGCTCGTTTGTCTTCCCGCGGAGGCCGACCTGATCAACAAGGAGGGAGCCCGCGTGCGCATGCCCGTCAAGGGTCGAGAAGGGCTGATCGAGGTCGATTCGCGCAAGCTGCCGGGCAAGTTGTCCGCGTCGCTGCCGGCCGAGGTCAAGCCGGCCGATTACGATCTCGTAGCCCTCGCCATGCAGGAGCCGCAATATCGCTCGCCCGGCGTGCGCGAGCTGCTCGATGCGGTGGCCAAAGCCAGGGTTCCCTGCATGTCGATCATGAACATGCCGCCGCTGCCCTACCTCGCGCGCATTCCGGGCGTTTCTGCCGACGCATGCAGAGGGTGCTATACCGATCCCACGGTCTGGGACCGCTTTGACCCCGCGCTGATGACCCTGTGCAGCCCGGATCCGCAGGCTTTCCGCCCGCCTGAAGAACCAATTTCAAGTCGGCGCGCTTTCCTTCGGATGCGCACACGGCGATTCTTCGCCGGCTGGAAGCCGACATCGAAGCCGCCCGCTTCGAAAACCTCGAGCTGCCGGTGAAGCTGAAGGTGCACGAGTCGGTCTTCGTGCCGCTCGCGAAGTGGGCGATGCTGATGGCGGGCAACTACCGCTGCATCACGAAGGACGGAATCCGCTCCATCAAGGAAGCCGTGCACACCGACATCGAAGCCACGCGCTCGGTGTACGACTGGGTGGTCAAGCTGTGCCAGTCTCTAGGCGCGGACGAGAAAGACCTGGTGCCGTTTGCGAAATACGCTGCCGCGGCGCAGGAGCTTGCGACTCCGTCTTCCGCTGCGCGGGCCTTGTTTGGCGGCGCGCCCAACATCGAACGCGTCGATCGCCTGGTGAAAACCATCGCAGCGCAGAAGGGCATGCGGTCCGACGTGATCGACGAGGTGGTTGCCCTGGTCGACGCTCGCCTGGAAGCCAATCGACGGGCCGTCAACCGGCCCGCTGGCAAAGCCGCAGTGGGTTAGCTTTCCGGTTCTGGGTCGTCTTCGATGCCCAGTTCCTGGATTTTCCGCGTGATCGTGTTGCGGCCCATGCCGAGCAGATTCGCCGCTTCGATGCGCCGGCCGCCGGTGCGCTGCAGCGCCTTCGAGATCAGCGTGCGCTCGAACTGCCGGCCCAGATCATCAAGAATTCCCGTCTGGCCGCGCGCGAGCCGGCGCTCGGCTTCCTGCTCGAGCGCCGAGAGCCAGTCCGCGGCGACGGCGGTGGACTGATCGCGGAACTCCGCGGGGAGATCGCCAACCTCGATCACCTGCCCCGGCGCCATCACCGTCAGCCAGTGGCACAGGTTTTCCAGCTGGCGAACGTTGCCGGGCAGCTCGAGCCGCGACAGGTGCTGCAGCGCCTCGTCCGCGAGTCGCTTCGGCTCGACGCCGAGCTGGTTCGCGCTCACCCCGAGGAAGTGGCGTGCGAGCAGCGGAATGTCCTCCGAGCGCTCGCGCAGGCTCGGCAGCCGCAGGCGAATCACATTCAGCCGGTGAAACAGGTCCTCGCGGAAGGAGCCGTCGCGCACGCGCTGCTCCAGGTTCTGGTGCGTGGCAGCGATGACGCGCACGTTGACCTTCATCTGCTGGTGGCCGCCGACGCGGTAGAACGTGCCGTCGGAGAGCACGCGCAGGAGCCGCGTCTGCAGCTCCGCCGGCATGTCGCCGATCTCGTCGAGGAACAGCGTGCCGCCCTCGGCCTGCTCGAAGCGCCCGCGCCGCTGTTGCTGCGCGCCGGTGAACGAGCCGCGCTCGTGGCCGAACAGCTCCGACTCCAGCAGGTCTTTCGGACTCGCCGCGGTGTTGATCGCAACGAACGGCCGCGACGCGCGCGCACTATGTCGGTGCAAGGCGCGCGCTACAAGCTCCTTTCCGGTTCCTGATTCCCCGGTGATCAGCACTGTGGCGCTCGATTGCGAGAGCCGCCCGATGGCGCGGAACACTTCCTGCATGGCAGGGGCATGCCCCAGGATTTCGGGCGCCTCGCCGATGGGTTCTATTGCTTGAGATTCCCTTCTGCTTTCGTCGAGCGCGCGGCGAATGAGGTCCACCGCCTGGTCGACGTCGAAGGGCTTGGGCAGATATTCGTACGCGCCGCCCTGGAACGCGGCCACCGCGGAATCGAGATCCGAATAGGCGGTCATCACGATGACCGGCACCGCGGGATGCCGCTGCTTGACTGTCTGCAGCAGCTCCAGCCCCGAAAGCCCGGGCATGCGGATATCCGAGACCAGGACCTCCGGTGCACCGCCGGAGAGCGCATCGAGCGCCTCCTGCGCGGAGGAAAACGAGTTGAAGGCGATGCCTTCGCGGCTGAGCGCTTTTTCGATCACCCAGCGGATGGAACGATCGTCGTCGACGATCCAGACCGGTTTCATGTTATCGGCAGCAGGATCCTGAATGTTGTGCGGCCCGGACGCGACTCGAACTCGATGACGCCCTGGTGATACTGGATGAACGTCTGCGCGAGCGAGAGTCCCAAGCCGCTACCGCCTTCCCTCCCGGACACCAGCGGACTGAAGATCCGGTCCTGGATCTCTTCCGGCACGCCGGGGCCGTCGTCGACTACCTGCAATTCTAGTGCCAGCTTGAAGCGCTGGCGCAGGATGGTGATCTGGCGCACGGCGCGCGTGCGAAAGACAATGCTCTTGCCGCCCGCCTGGGCCGCATTGCGCGCGATGTTGAGGAGGGCCTGGATCAGCTGCTCGCGATCGCCGATCAGCTCCGGCAGGCTGGGATCGTAATCGCGCTCGATTTCGATGCCGGCGAACTCGGCCGTCACCAGGCTGCGCACGCGCTCCAGTACTTCGTGGATGCCGAGCGGCTCGATGCGCGGCGCGCGATGCGGCGTGAGCATGCGGTCCATCAGCGCCTGCAGCCGGTCGGCCTCCTTGATGATCACCTGCGTGTATTCGCGCAGCTCGGGCCGGTCGAGCTCGCGCTCGAGCAGCTGCGCCGAGCCGCGCAGCCCGCCGAGCGGATTCTTGATCTCGTGCGCTAGATTGCGGATCAGCTCGCGGTTGGCCTGCTGCTCGAACACCAGGCGCTCTTCGCGCGCCTGGCGCAGCTGCCGGTCGAGCGGCCGCAGCTCAGCGAGCAGCGCCAGGCCCTGCGCTTCTATGCGGGTGACGATGCACGAGAGCGGCAATCCGGTGCGGGCGTAGGTCGCGTCCTGCGCCGAGTAATCCCAATGCGTGACACGCGCCTCGTCGAGCGTGCGCTCGAGCTCCGCGCGCTCGGTAAACAACGCGAGGAAGAGCTGCCCGATGAGACTCTTCTTACCGGTGGCGAGCAGGTTCTCGGCAGCCGGATTGGCGTAGCGCACCACGAAGTCGTCGTCGAGCGCCACCACCGCCGTGGCGAGCAGATCCAGGCCGGGGAACGAGGCCACTTAGCGGTTGAGGTTGCTGAGCTCTCGCCGCAGCGCTTCTACGTTTTTCTGATGGACTTCGAGGCTGTCTTTGTACGGCTGCAGGCGCTCCAGCACGCGCGCGTAGTTGCGCTCGTCGCCCGAGCGCACCGATTCCTGCTCCGTCAGGTCCTGCTGCGCCTTCGCCAGAAGCTGCTGCTCGGTGGCGAGCTCCTTTTCCAGGATTTCGCGCTGGCGCTCCTTCGCGTTGGCGCGATCCGAGGCCGACTCCCTCGGGAAGCTGCCAGACCTGGAAGTGGAAGCCGACGGCCTCTGCACCGGGATCTGCTGTGCCGGGACTACATTGATCTCGCGCGAGACGAGGTCGCACTTCTTGCCTGCGGTGTCGCGCTTGTCGCTGGTGTACAGCGGCCGGCCGGCCGGATCGAGGCACTTGTAGATTTCCGTCACCTGGGCGTGAGCGGGCCCGGCCAGCACGCCGATTACCATCCATCCCAGCGCCCACGGGCGGTGCATGAGCTAAGTCTATCAAACAAAAAGAAAAGGGGCGGACAGACCGCCCCTTCCCTGCACCGGAAAACGGTTAAGAAGAGTAATACATGTCGAATTCGACCGGGTGCGTGGTCATGCGGAAGCGCGTCAGCTCCTCTTCCTTGAGCGTGATGTAGGACTCCAGGAAGTCGTCCGAGAACACGCCGCCCTTGGTCAGGAACGCGTGGTCGTCGCGCAGGCAATCGAGCGCCTGCTCGAGCGAGGCGCAGACGTGCGGCACCTTGGCGGCCTCCTCGGGCGGCAGGTCGTACATGTTCTTGTCGATCGGGTCGCCCGGGTGGATCTTGTTCTGCACGCCGTCCAGGCCCGCCAGCAGCATCGCGGCGAATGCCAGGTAGGAATTCGTCGTCGGGTCGGGGAAGCGCACTTCGACGCGCCGGCCGTTCGGGCTCGACACGTAAGGGATGCGGCATGCCGCGGAGCGGTTACGCGCCGAGTAGGCGAGGTTGATCGGCGCCTCGAAGCCCGGCACCAGCCGCTTGTACGAGTTCGTGCCCGGGTTGGTGATGGCGTTGAGCGCATTGGCGTGCTTGATGATGCCGCCGATGTAGTACACGGCGAAGTCCGACAGCCCGGCGTAGCCGTTGCCGGCGAACAGGTTCTTGCCTCCCTTCCACACCGACTGGTGAACGTGCATGCCCGAACCGTTGTCGCCGACGATCGGCTTCGGCATGAAGGTCGCGGTCTTGCCATAGGACTGCGCCACGTTCCACACGGTGTACTTGTAGATCTGCATCCAGTCGGCGCGCTGCACCAGCGGCGCAAAACGCGTGCCGATCTCGTTCTGGCCCATCGCGCCCACCTCGTGGTGATGCACTTCGACGTCGACGCCCTGCTGCTCCATCGCGAGCGCCATCGCGTTGCGGATGTCGTGCAGCGTGTCGGTCGGCGGCACCGGGAAGTAGCCGCCCTTGACCGGCGCGCGGTGGCCCATGTTGCCCGACTCGTAGTCGATGCCCGAGGACCAAGGCGCCTCTTCCGACTTGATCTTCACGAAGCAGCCCGACATGTCGACGTTCCAGGTGACGCCGTCGAAGATGAAGAACTCGGGCTCCGGGCCGAAGTACGACACTTCGCCGAGGCCGGTTGACTTGAGGTAGGCCTCGGCGCGCTTGGCGATCGAGCGCGGGTCGCGGTCGTAGGGCTTGCCGTCCATCGGCTCGTACACGTCGCAGGTGATGTTGAGCACCGGCTCATCGGTGAACGGGTCCATGCGCGCGCTGACCGCGTCCGGCATCAGCAGCATGTCGGAGGACTGGATGCCCTTCCAGCCGGCGATCGACGAGCCGTCGAAGGCATGGCCGAGCTCGAACTTGTCCTTGGTGAAGTGCTTGACCGGGACGGTGACGTGCTGCTCCTTGCCGCGCGTATCGGTGAAGCGGAGGTCGACGAACTTCACCTCTTTGTCTTTGATAAGCTTCAATACGTCATCGGGCGTCATCGCCATCTGCGGTTCTCCTGGCTTAGTGGGGATTGCGAGTAGGTGTAGTGGGTAAGTCGGCGGTGAGCAGTTTCCATGCCAAACGTCGCCGCTCAGAGCCGGGGCATTTTACCCGCCCGCGGTGCACCGTCTAGGGGCATTTGGGGGTCTCGAGCACTATAATGCGGCAGCACATGGACGACATCAAGAAAAAGGCCGCCGAGCGTGCCCAGAAAATGGGGCTGACGTACGCCGGCGCTCTGCTTCCGTCTGAAGCGCATGCGCTGATGAAGGCCGGCGCCAAGCTGGTCGACGTGCGCACGAAGCCCGAGCTGCTGTATGTCGGCGGCATCCCGGGGAGCATCGCCCTCGAGTGGCAGACCTATCCCGGCAACCGGCCGAACCCCGAGTTCATCGGCGAGCTGGCAGCGGTAACGAAAAAGGACGAACCGGTGATGTTCATCTGCCGCTCCGGCGCGCGCTCGCACGGCGCCGCCGAAGCCGCGATGCAGGCTGGATGGCGCGAGACCTACAACGTGCTCGAAGGCTTCGAGGGCGACAAGGACGACCAGCAGCATCGCAACAGCGTCGGCGGCTGGAGAAAAGCCGGCCTGCCCTGGGTGCAAGGATAAACAGGGACAGACCACGTTTTCTTCGGAAAACGTGGTCTGTCCCTGTTTTTCAGGCGCGCCAGTTCACCCAGCCGAAGTAAGCTGTCAGCAGCACGCCCGCGCCGAACACGATCCGGTACCACGCGAACGGCCGGAAGTCGTGGGTCGCGACGTAGCGGATCAGCCAGCGGATGACGATGAAAGCAGAGGCGAAGGCGGCGGCGAGGCCGACCGCGAACATCGGCAGATCCCGCGCCGCGAACAGCCCGCGGTTCTTCCACAAGTCGTAGGCGCCCGCCGCGAGCAGCGTCGGCACGGCGAGAAAGAACGAGAATTCGGTGGCAGCGCGCCGCGACAGGCCGAACAGCATCCCGCCGATGATCGTCGCCCCCGAGCGCGAGG
>WNEZ01005426.1_pt1 | contig 11162 bp, 11 predicted proteins | sample 5400521 | NCBI WGS metagenome assembly WNEZ01 (sample SAMN13153339, study PRJNA577476) | soil metagenome | isolation source: 120 cm saprolite under Douglas fir tree site 2 hole 1 replicate 1 | place: USA:California | collected 2015-04-18
GGCCCGCGAGCTCTTCGGCGGTCGAGACGCGAACCGCGCCGTCGAGGTGCGAGTGCAGCTCGGCCTTCTTCCAGCCGAGATACGGTGCTATGTCAGGGCGTAGATGTGCGGCAGCTCGCGATACAGCCCGGCGTAGTCGAGGCCGTAGCCGATCACGAAACGGTCGGGGATGACAAAGCCTGTGAAGTCGATCGCCACCTCGACCTGCCGTCGCGCGGGCCGGTCGAGCAGCGCCGCGAGGCGCACCGACGCCGCGCCCAGGCGCTGGATTCGCTTGCGCACCGCGTTCACAGTGACGCCCGAGTCGATGATGTCCTCGACCAGCAGCACATGCCGGCCCACGAGCGGGCCTTCGACCATGTGCGCGAGCTTCAAGCGGCCGCTGCTCGACGTGCCGGTCGGGTAGCTCGACGCGCGCACGAACTCGAGCTCGGCCGGGATGTCGAGGCTGCGCAGCAGGTCGGCGGCGAAGACCGTCGCGCCCTTCAGGATCACCACCAACACCAGCGGCGTGTCGATGTCCGCGTAGACCTCGGACACCTGGTGGCCGAGTCGATGCACGCGCCGGGCGATGCGATCCGCCGAGATCATCGGCTTGCTGGGTCTGTCCAGCGCGACTCCCGATGCTTCAGTCGGGGCCGGCTGGGTGAGGACCTCAGTCATGCATGTGGAATTTTACTTCGCGCGAGGTCTTCGGCCGCTGCCGGCCAGTCAGGAAACTGAAAAGCAAAGCCGGACTCGACGAGCCGAGTCGGGATGACGCGACGGCTCTTCAGGATCAGCTCCGTCTCCGTGCGGAGCACTAGCGCGCCGGCCTCCAGCATCCATCGCGTCGCCGGGAGACCGATCGGCACGCCCGCGGCTTGCCGCAGCGCTCCCATGAACTGATCGTTGGGCAAAGGCTGGGGCGAGGCCAGGTTCACAGGGCCCGCCAATCCTGGATGGTCGATCAGCCACTCGACCGCGCGCACCCAGTCTTCGTGATGAATCCACGAAACGAATTGCCGGCCATCTCCCTCTTGCCCACCGAGGCCAAACCGAACGAGCCGGAGAAGGAGGTTGAAGGCGCCCCCGCGACGTGGGCTCATCACGATCGCCGAGCGCATCAGCACCTTGCGCGTGCGCGCCAGCTCGAACTCGTTGGCCGCGTGCTCCCAGGCGGTCGCGACCTCGATGCTGAACCGCCACGTCTCGGGTGCGTCCCGCTCGTTGCCGCCGATCAACCCTGTGCGCTCGTCGTTGGGAGCGTCGTGGCGGTGGGCGTAGATGGTGGCCGTGCTCGCTTGCAGCCACGCGCCGGGTGGTTGCCTGGCGGCCGCGATGGCACGGCCGACGGCGCGCGTTGACAGCACGCGTGACCCAAGGATCTCGCGACGGTTCTCCGCGGTGTACCGGCAGTTGACGCTTCGCCCGGCCAGGTTGATCACCACGTCGCAGCCGTCGACCTCGGCCGTCCACCGGCCGGGATTGACGCCGTCCCACTCGACCACGCGCCACTGCCTGGGAATGGATCGACGGCTGAGCACCACGACTTCGTGGCCCTCCGACCCGAACGCTCTGGCGAGCAACGTGCCCAGCTCGCCTGAACCGCCGGGGATGACGACCTTCAACGCAGACTAATATTAGTGAACACGTTCATGGAAAATAACATTGAACGTCCACGTGGGCGCCCTCGAGGGCTGACCGCGCGGGGCATCGATGTACGCCGGCGCCTCTACCGCACGTCTCTGCGCCTGGTCGCCCAGCGCGGCTACGACCGGACCACCCTCCGCGACATCGCCCAGCAGGCCGGCGTCAGCGTGGGGCTCCTGTATCGGTACTTCCCGAGCAAACGCTCAGTGTTGATGGCGCTCTACGACGAGCTGTCGGTCGAGTTCGCCTCGCGCGCCAGGGCGATGCCCGCCGGCCGCTGGCGGGACAGGGCGATCTTCGCGCTCAAGACGAGCCTGGAGGTCCTCCGGCCGCATCGTCGCTCCCTGGTGGCGCTGGTTCCAGTCCTGGTCGGCGACCCGGCCGACGGCTTGTTCGCGCCAGCCACGGCCTTTTCACGCGCGCGCGTCCAGGAAGTGTTCGTGGCAGCGGTGCGCGGCGCGACTGACGCTCCACACGTCAAGGCAGTTGAATCGCTCGGCAGGCTGATGTACGTCGCGCACCTCGCGGTGCTGCTGTGGTGGCTGCTCGACAAGAGTCCCGACCAGATCGCGACGAAGAATTTGCTTGCATTGATTCGGCGGATGATGCCCAGACTCGCCCTCGCGTGGCGCCTGCCGTTTACGAGGTCGCTGGCCCTGACCGCGGACGGGCTGCTGAGCGAAGCCCTTCTCGGCTCGGAGGCGCGGAAGCCCCGATCACCGGCATCCACCCGCGACTCCTGGAGTGTCTGAGCCTATCCCGCGGGACACGGCCGCGATCGCGGGGAACCTTCACGCCGACCGTTCAACGACCGAAGGTGGTGGGTTGGCCCCCTGAGCGGACTTGGATCCCGCAGTGTTCTTCTGCAAGAACCATGTCAACAGAAGAACAGGAGTTAAGTGGGAGGTTTCGATTATCGGCCGCCGGTGGTAAAGAGACCGATAACTCTGGCTGACGCCGGTAACCCAAGGACAGACAGATGCCAAAAGGACAAGCGAAGCCCCACCCGTCGTTCTCGGTCAAGAAGACGACCGAACTTGCGCAGGCGATCCGAGACAACAATGCCGGTAAGCCGTACAACCGGATGCTCCTGGCCGACGCGATGGGACGTAAGCCAAACGGGCCCGAGTTCCGGGAGTTAATTACCGCATCTGGACGGTATGGGTTCACCGAAGGCAGTTACAAGGCCGACACGATCTCGCTAACCGACAGGGGCCTCCGACTAACGAAACCTATGTCAGAGGATGAGCGACTCACCGCGATGAGGGAGGCAGTTAGGTCGATCCCCATTCTCGAGCAGCTCCTTCAGCACTTCAATGGAAACCGCTTGCCTGAGATCAAATTTCTCGTCAACACCCTCGAAAGACCTCCTTACTCACTCGACCCGGACGATGCGCAGCAATGCGCAGAGGTGTTTGTGCTGAGCGGGAAGGATGTGGGGTTCATCCGTGATATCAGCGGTGCCCCCCGTGTTTTGCTCGATGCCGGTCCGCCAATTGCCGAACCTGAGGCGGCCGAGACAGCGACAGAAGCTGAACCATCTAATGGCGCCACAGCATCCAAGGCAGACGCATCGAACACCGAGTTGGTGAAACCAATCCTCGCACCGGAGCGCCCCAGCAAAGAGGTGACTCCCGCGATTAAGGAGATCCCGCTCCAATTGTTTGTGGCCCACGGACGAAAGAAAGGTCCACTGGACGAATTGGCAAAAATCCTCACTGAGTTTGGGATTCCATTCGTTGTCGCAGAGTCTGAACCTCACGCTGGCCGACCGATTTCGCAGAAGGTGAAGGAGTTGATGGACTCCTGCACTGCCGGAGTCTTCATCTTCACGGCGGATGAGAAGTTCACAGATACAGACGGAAATGACATCTGGCGTCCTCGCGAGAACGTCGTCTTCGAACTCGGAGCTGGGTCCTACAAGTTTGGAACCAAGATCGTGGTGTTCAAGGAGAAGCCAGTTCGGTTCCCCTCCGACTTTGAGAACCTGGGTTACATCGAGTTCGAGGAGGGCAAGCTTCAGGCAAAGACGCTGGAACTGATCCGAGAACTGGTCGCCTTGAAAGCCCTGAAATGGACGCCAGGAACCTAGAGCGAACGTGGTAGGAGGCCCAGGCGGTATAGACAAGAAAGGTTCGATCCCGATCGCCACAAAACCCGCTCCAGCACAGCGAAACGCATCCAAGGACGCACCCCGATGCCTGGTCGGCAGAATCGGCGCGGTTCACCTCCGGCTGAATGTGCCTGAAGACGATGCACCCGATAAGAACTCCGCAAGAGATGCTGCGCGCGCGTTCGATCAGGTCGTCGCCGCTCTAAACCGAGATCCTCGCGTAACGGATGTCAGCAAGCCAAATGAAATCGACGAGATGGTGTTCTCGGAGTTCATGGCCAACGACGACTACAACGATCCTGATGCTCTAGTTGCTGGTCACGGCACTTACGAGATAATCGCAGCTTGGCATCTCATCTCGTTCAGGGTCCAGGTTCCGAAAAAGAACCAACCTGTGAGGGGACCTCTCCTGGACGTTGCGTCAGAGGAATACCTGGCCCGTTGGAATGGGTCGATCCTGATGGTCTTTTGGGAACAAGCCCGCGAGTCCGCGGTCCCTTTTTATGGGGGCCAAGTAGTCCGTGACTTGCTCCGAGAGGCGATCAAGGCAGCTGGACTCAATTGCGAGATCGTAGGCCCGACCTTTGCCCACACCGATCTTAGGATCGTTGCTGAATCCGGAGGACGCCAGCGCTTCAGTCACAGGGCCCGCTGGGAAGTTGGACTCTCGTTGCCAGTGGCCTGGGATCCTGACACCCTCGCGGATGTGGCAATGCTGCTATGCCAGGGACCTGCCGCGCAGTTCTACCGGCTCGCGGCTACGAACACTCGGATTCGCGTGACTGACAATGTTCTTCGCAACGACCTGGTCGCTCTCTTGCAAATCCAACATGACCGATCAGCCATTCCGGTAGTGCCGCTTTGGGTTTGGATTGCATATCGATGGAGAATGAGGGGTTGGAGACGAGGAGCTAGAGCGCTCATGTCGCGCATGTGGCTAGCGTCTGCTCAGATTGAAGCGCTTCGCAGTCAGTGGGAAGAGGACCAGGCGGACCTCAACGATTCCATCAGCGAAACGGACGGGGTCAATCTGTTCGATGTTGACAACACCGGCCATCAGCGTGAGGTTGCTGGGGTTGACCTTCGCTTTCCTCAAGAGGCTTTGGCGTACGTCGCTAGTCGATTGGACAATCGTGATGTAGTCATCGCAACTGCTCTCGGAGCACTCGCTGGAGCCATTGCCGGTGCTATCGCCGGCCACTTCGTCGCGTCGCCACCGTAAACTCGCCAATCGCGATCGCCGAAGTGTTTACGATGCGCGGCATCAGCGGGTCCTCGCGTTAGATGTCGGCAGGATTGCCCGTTAGGTTCGAATTCGAGTTCGCAGCCAGAGCGGCAATGAAAGCGGCCGGCCTAGACCCCGATGGGGTGCCAGACCGTCTTCATCTCCATGAAGGCGGCGATGAGGTACGGGCTCACCTCGCCCTCTTTCAGCTTGATCACGCGCTTGACGTTGCTCGCCGCGGACTCCTCGATCGCTTTGACCTCGTCGGCGGTGCACCCCGCGACATCGATCGCGTTCACGTCCATGTGCGACGCGAGCCAGGGCAGCAGCTCTTTGCGCTGGCCGCTGATGATGTTGACCGCGCCGGCGGGGACGTCCGAGGTCGCGAAGACCTCGGCCAGGGTCAGGGCCGCGAGCGGGCTCGATTCCGCGGCCAGCGCCACGACGACGTTGCCGCCGCACAGCGCCGGCGCCATCCGGCGCACCAATCCCAGGAGCGGCGTATCCTCCGGCGCGGCGATCCCGACGACGCCGGTCGGCTCGGGGATCGTGAAGTTGAAGTAAGGCCCGGCGACCGGGTTCACGCTGCCGGTGACCTGCGACAGCTTGTCCGTCCATCCCGCGTACCAGACGAGCGTCTCCACCGACTGATCGAGCTCGCGCCGCGCCTTCGCGCCGCCACCGAGCAGCGAAACGAACTGCGCAGAGCGGCCGTCGAGCATCTCCGCCGCGCGGTACAGGATCTGTCCGCGGTTCATCGCCGTTCGCCCCGCCCAGCCGCCGAAAGCCGTCCGCGCCGCTTGCACCGCGTCGCGCAGGTCCTTGCGTGACCCGCGCGGCACGTTGACCTTGCCGCCGTCGGGCCGGTACGCGCGTCCCGACTCCGAGCGCACGAACTCGCCGTTCACGAACAGCTTGTAGGTCTTGCGGACATCCACCTAGTTGAGCTCCAGGTACGGCAGCAGCCCATGCACGCCGCCCTCGCGGCCGAACCCCGACTCCTTGTAGCCGCCGAACGGCGACGTCGGGTCGAAGCGGTTGAACGTGTTCGCCCACACCACGCCCGCGCGCATGCGCTCCGCCATCCACAGGATGCGCGAGCCCTTGTCCGTCCACACACCGGCAGACAGGCCGTAGGGCGTGTTGTTTGCCTTCTCGACCGCCTCGTTGGGCGTGCGGAAGGTCAGGACCGACAGCACCGGGCCGAAGATCTCCTCGCGCGCGATCCGGTACGACTGCGACACGTTGGTGAACAGCGTCGGCGGGAACCAGAAACCGCGCTCCGGGATCACGCACTCGGGCTGGTAGAGCTCGGCACCTTCCTCGATCCCGGACTCGACCAGGCCCTGGATCTTCTCCAGCTGCGCGCGCGAGTTGATCGCCCCGATGTCGGTGTTCTTGTCCAGCGGGTCGCCCAGGCGAAGCGTGGAGAGGCGGCGCTTCAGCTTCTCGAGCAGGGGCTCGGCGATCGACTCCTGGACGAGCAGCCGCGAGCCGGCGCAGCACACGTGCCCCTGGTTGAAGTAGATGCCGTTCACGATCCCCTCGACGGCCTGGTCGAGCGGCGCATCTTCGAAGACGATGTTCGCGGCCTTGCCGCCGAGCTCGAGGGTCAGCTTCTTGCCGCTGCCCGCGATGGAGCGCTGGATGAGCTTGCCGACCTCGGTCGAGCCGGTGAACGCGACCTTCTTCACGTCCGGGTGCGAGACCAGGAGCGAGCCGGTCTTGCCCGCGCCCGTGATGATGTTGACCACGCCCGGCGGCAGCTCCGCCTGCATGCATATCTCGGCGAACACCATCGCCGACAGCGGCGTCGTCTCCGCCGGCTTCAGGACCACCGTGTTGCCGGCCGCCAGCGCCGGCGCGATCTTCCACGCTAGCATCAGGAGCGGGAAGTTCCACGGGATCACCTGGCCGGCCACGCCCAGCGGTCGGGGCTTGCGGTTTGGAAAGGCCCACTCGAGCTTGTCCGCCCAGCCCGCGTAGTAGAAGAAGTGCGCGGCGCTCAGCGGGATGTCGACGTCGCGCGACTCCTTGATCGGCTTGCCGCCGTCCATCGTCTCGACAACCGCGAGCTCGCGCGACCGCTCCTGGAGAAGGCGCGAGATGCGGAAGAGATAGCGCGCGCGGCGCGACGCCGGCAGCTGCGACCACGACTCGAAAGCCTTGCTTGCAGCCTTGACCGCGCGGTCGACGTCCACCTCGTCGGCCTCCACGACCTCGGAGAGCGTCTTCTCGGTAGCCGGGTTGATGGTCGGGAAGTGTTTCTTGCTGTGGGCGGCGACCATCTTGCCGCCGATGAACAGCCCGTACCGCGGCTGGATCTTGACGTGGTCGATCGCCTCTGGCGCGGGAGCGTACTCGAAGGTCTGCTTGGCGAGAGCTTGCGACTCCTTCTTGGCGATAGCCATCAGTCGACCGTGAAGTAGTCGCCGGACTGGTACGCGCCCGTGCGCTCTTTGTCGATCTGCATCAGCACGTCGTTGAGGAGCGTGGAAGCGCCAAGCCGCAGGCGCTCGGGCGTCATCCAGTCGGGGCCCAGCGTCTCGTAGGTGACGACCAGGTACGAGATCGCCTGCTTGGCGGTGCGGATCCCACCGGCGGCCTTGAAGCCGACCGGCCGGCCGGTCTCGCGGACAAAGTCGCGGATCGCCTCCATCATCACCAGCGCGACGGGCAGGGTCGCGGCGGGCTGCACCTTGCCGGTCGAGGTCTTGATGAAGTCGGCGCCGGCGGCCATGGCGAGGATGCTGGCGCGGCGCACGGCGTCGTAGTTGCCCAGCTCCCCGGTCTCCAGGATCACCTTCAGGTGCGCGTCGCCACACGCTTCCTTGACGGCGACGATCTCGTCATAGACGCGCTGGTAGTCGCCGGAAAGAAACGCGCCGCGGTCGATGACCATGTCGATCTCGTCCGCGCCGGCGCGCACGGCCTGGGCCGTCTCGTCGACCTTGATCGACGTAAAGCTCTGGCCGGACGGAAACGCGGTCGCCACGGAGGCGATATGGATCCCGGTGCCGCGCAGGGGCTCGACGCAGTCCGCGATCCGCAGCGGGTACACGCACACGGCCGCCACGGATGGGATGCCGGCATCGCCCGGCTTGGGCCGGATCGCCTTGGCGCACAGCGCAGCGACCTTGCCCGGCGTGTCCTGGCCCTCGAGTGTGGTCAGGTCGATGCAGCGGATGGCAAGATCGAGCGCCCACAGCTTGGAGGACTTCTTGATCGAACGCTTGGCCAGCGACGCCGCCCGCTCGTCCGCGCCCACTTCGTCCACGCTGCGCACACCCCGCATCAGCGAACCTAGGTGGGTGAGCGATAGGGCCGTGGTCGCCATGTGGGGATTATGCGACGGGCGCTGACGGGACCAGTCGCCGTCGCCGTGCTCCTCGCGGCGTGCGGCGGAGGCGAACAGCCTGCCCGATCGCCCTCGCCCAGCCCCTCGCTCGAATCGCCCAGCCCGTCGCCCTCGCCGACGCCCACCCCGCAGCCCCTCCAGCTGGCGGAGCCGAACCTTCCCGCGGCGGTGGAGGAGACGGGCGCGGCGGTGGCGGGCGGAAAGCTCTACGTGATGGGCGGGTTCAACGCCGCCGGGGCGAGCCTCAGCTCGGTCTACGTCTTCGACGGAAGCTCATGGTCGGCCGGTCCGCGGCTGCCCCTGCCCCTCGACCATCCCTCCGCGACGACGCTCAATGACCACGTCTACGTCGCCGGCGGGCACAGCAACGGCGCCGACAGCTCGCGCCTCTACCGCCTCGACGGCGACCACTGGACCCAGCTCGCGTCGATGCACTACGCGCGCGGCGGCCACGCTCTCATCGCGGCCCTCGGCAGGCTCTACGCCATCGGCGGCAACACCGCGCGCGGCAACGTGGGCCCGGTCGAGTCCTACGACCCTGCCGCCAACTCCTGGAGCGTGATCACTACGATTCCGGTCGCACGCAACCATGTCGCCGGCTTCGACGGCGGAGGCGTGGCGTGCGTCGCCGGCGGTCGCTCGCCGACCACGGGCCGGGTCGACTGCCTCGAGGTCAGCGTCCCTGAATGGAAGCGGCAGCTCGCCGACCTGCCAGTGCCGACCAGCGGCGGCGGCGCGGTCGCGTTCGCCGGCGGCGACGTGATCGTCCTCGGCGGCCAGGACGCGAGCGAGACCCGGATCGTCGACCAGTTCGTCTACCTGATCGGCGAGAGCTGGCTCTCGGCCGGCAAGATGCTCGTCCCCCGGCATGGGTTCGAGCTGGCGCTATTCAACGACCGAGCGTGGGCCTGCGGCGGCGGCATCGCGCCGGGCCTGCACCCGGTCGCGACCTGTACGTCACTCGGGGATCCGGCTCCCCCTACCGCTTAACGAGTCCAGAACCGCTATGGTCGCCACCGTCAGCGCGACCACCAGCAGGGGCACGCCGTAATTGAACTCCGGCGTGGTCAGGAGCGAGACGTCGCTGTTCCAGACCTTCTCGAGCAGCACATCGCCGAGCTCGACGACCGCGTAGAAGACGAGGATGATCACGTTCGCGATCAGGGCCGCGAGCGGGACCGGCTCGCGGACGTACAGGATCAGCGCCGCCAGCGGCACCGCGGCGAGGAACGGCCCGAAGAAGTTGACGATCGACTGCCGGACCACATCCAGCTGGTCAGCGGGTTGCGCGTGCAGCGCATAGATGGTGAAAGGCAGGTAGCCCATCTGCCACGGCCGGACGATGATCGAGCCGGAGCTGCCGACCGCGTAGATCACCACCAGGTGCATCACCTCGTGCGCGCCAAATGCTGCGATGAAGACCAGGAGAGACAGGATCAGGACTCGGAGCGCCAAATTACCCCACGTCTTATACAGCCTCGCGTTTGGAGCCGTATACCCTCTAGCATCGACGTCTTGACCCAGGTCGGCGCCGTCAAGGCAGCGCTGGACAGCGTCGCGCTGCTGCTCCTGGCCGACCACACAGAGCACTGCGTCACGGAAGCGCTCCGCGCGGGTAAAGGTGGGGCCAAGGTGAAGGAGCTCAGCGGGGCGGTCGAGAGGCTGGTCAGGGGTTAGTGGCGGCTGTCCAGGCGGTCGGGAACGCCCTGCAGATGGCCTTCTTCATGTTCTGGGAGGTGCTGTGGCCGCTCGCCCTGGGCTTTCTGATCTCGGCGGCGGTTCAGTCGTTCGTGTCCCGCGACGCGGTGGTCAAGGTGCTGGGCCGCGACAACGTGCGCGGGGCGACCTTCGCGACCCTCCTCGGGGCCGCCAGCTCGAGCTGCTCCTACGCGGCGGTCGCGGTCTCCCGGGCGCTGTTTCGCAAGGGCGCGACGTTTGCCAACGCGATCATCTTCGAGTTCGCGAGCACCAACCTCGTCTTCGAGCTCGGCCTCGTGCTGCTCGTCCTCCTCGGCTGGCAGTTCCTGGCCGCGGAGTTCGCCGGCGGGCTGTTGATGATCGCGATCCTCGCGGTCGTCTTCAAGTACACGCTGCGGGCGCGCATGGTCGAGGCGGCGCGGGCCCAGGCCGAGAAGGGGCTACCCGGCCGGATGGAAGGCCACGCCGGGATGCAGCACTCCATGAGCGACCGCCTCACTTCGGTAAGCCACTTTTTCTACATGGACGTGGCGAGCGTCGCCCAGGACGTGGTGCTGGGGTTCCTGATCGCCGGCGCGCTGGCCGCCTGGGTGCCGAACAGCTTCTGGCAGGCGCTGTTCCTCACCAAGGATCCGGCGCTCGGCGCCTTCTGGGGCCCCCTGGTCGGCCCCGTCATCGCGCTGCTCAGCTTCGTCTGCTCGGTCGGCAACGTTCCGCTGGCCGTCGTGCTGTGGAACGGCGGGATCAGCTTCGGCGGAGTGATCAGCTTCATCTTCGCCGACCTCATCATCATCCCCATCCTGAACATCTACCGGAAGTACTACGGAGGGCGCATGAGCCTCTACCTCCTCGGGACCTCGTACCTCGCGATGGCTCTCGCGGGATTCCTGATCGGCTCGCTGTTTCAGGTGCTCGGCCTGGTGCCGGCACACCACTTCGTCGCGGCTTTTCAGACCCCGCCGTCGTGGAACTCACGACATTCCTGGACCTCGTGGCGCTTGGGCTGGCGGCCGTACTGGGCTGGCGGTTCCTCACCACCGGCGGGATCGCGATGCTGAGGGCGATGGACAGCGCCCCCGGTCCCGAACATGCGATGGTTCACGATCACCGTGAGCACGATCACCACCACTGAGATG
>WNEZ01005428.1_pt1 | contig 11160 bp, 7 predicted proteins | sample 5400521 | NCBI WGS metagenome assembly WNEZ01 (sample SAMN13153339, study PRJNA577476) | soil metagenome | isolation source: 120 cm saprolite under Douglas fir tree site 2 hole 1 replicate 1 | place: USA:California | collected 2015-04-18
TCGGCGGCGCTTGGGGCTGGTGCCCGGGACCCATCTTTGCAAGCCCATTCTACGGACCAGCATTCGTCGGCTTTATCGGCGGGGGCTTCGGATTTGGCTTCGGTTTCGGTGGCGGAGTCGGCTGGTTCCCGCTTGGCTTTGGCGAACCGTTCAATCCGTGGTTCCATTGCAGCCGGACTTTCATCAGCAACGTGAACATAACGAACACGCGGATCACCAACGTCAATATCTTGAACAATTCCAACATGAATCGCTTCAACTTCCGCTTTGCGCATGAGGCCCAGGCAGTCACGGCAGCCTCCCGCAACACCTTTGTGAACGGGCAAGCCATCAATCGTGGCTCCGCGCACTTGACCCAAGCTTCGCTCCGCGGAGCACAAGTGACCAACCGCGTTTCTTTCACGCCGACTAAAGCGAGTTTCACGGGTACTGCGAATGCGCGCGGCCGCGTCTCCACCCCACCGTCGTCAGTGCTGAATCGTTCCGTCATGGCGCGCACAGCGCCGGCCTCGGCGGCTTCGCACATTCCGGTGCGAACGATGAACACACAAGGTTTGTCCAATGGGCGCACCGGCAACACCCGTGCTAACGCCGGCGCAAATCGCCCTGGCGCCTTTGGTGGCGGCAACACCGCAGGCAATGCACCCTCGGCGAACAATCGCCCGGGCCGGGAAACCAACAACAACGCGGCAATGACTCCGCGCCAGCGCGAGCTGTCCAACAATCGGCCCCCGTCCGCGGGCGCCGGTGTCAACGGCCGCGCATCGGTAAACGGCAGCAGCAACGCATCTCCCAATAGGCCGGCGAACGGCACGCGCAATTGGTCGGCGCAAGGCAGTACCACCGAGCGTGGCCGCGCTCCGCAGGGTTTCGGCGGCGGATCGTCGAATCGCCCGGCAAACGGCGTAAGCCAGATGGCACGCAACACCCATTCGGACCGTCCGCCCTGGGCAGGGTCCGCGTCGCATTCGACGCCGGACAGCGCAGGCTCGCGCGGAGCTTCACCCAGCTTTAGCAACAATCGGACGTCGGGCGGCAACCGCTCTTACCAGCCGCAATCGCGCCCCAACTCACCGAGCTACAACAACAATCGCCCGGCGTACTCGAACGGCAACAGCCGCTCGTATCAGCCGCCGTCGCGCTCGAACAGCAATCCGTCATCCTCTTACTCCGCGCCGAGCCGCAGCTATTCGGGGCCTTCGCGTTCGTACTCTGCGCCGTCGCGCTCCTACTCGGCCCCGAGTCGCAGTTACTCCGCACCTTCATACTCGGCACCTTCGCGCTCGTACTCTGCTCCCAGCCGCAGCTACTCCGCACCAAGCCATAGCTCTGGTGGCGGTGGCGGAAGCTATCGCGGCGGAGGTGGTGGAGGCGGCAGCTCCCATGGCGGCGGAGGTGGTGGAGGTGGCAGTTCCCATGGCGGCGGAGGTGGCGGCGGATCACACAGTAGCGGTGGCAGTTCCCACGGCAGCAGCTCCCACGGCCACTAATTCTCGGTCTAACGCAAGAGGCCCGCTCCGATCTCGGAGCGGGCCTCTTGCTTTTCCATCGCATCCGGTTCAATACCCCGCGACCCAACCGCTGCAATGGACGCCTCGAGTCCCTCACAACTCTTCCGCCTCGCAAGTGTTTAATAGCTTGAAGCAAATCGGGCCTTTGCTGATTCGACATACCAGAAAGTGTCCGATACGCTCTGGTCTTAAATGCAGTTCATACTTAGCGCATCGGTATTCCGGACCAGACCCCAATCGGCCCAAAGGAAGTGCGGCGCAAGCCCAGACTTGCTCCGCTCGAGTTTCAGGAGAGAATGTGGTTATGAAAAAACACGCGCTCAAGTTGATAAGCCTGATCGCTTTCACATTGGCGGTAGCAATTTTTGTCCCGCAGCGCGCTGCCGCTGACCAGGATGATCCCCCTGGCCGCATCGCCCGACTCAGCCTCGCCGAAGGCTCCGTCTCCTTTGAGCCGGCGGGCACAGACGACTGGGTCACCGCTGTAGTGAACCGGCCATTAACCACCGGAGACAAGCTTTGGGCCGACCGCGATTCCCGCGCCGAGCTGCACCTCGGCTCGGCGTCGATTCGTCTTGGCGCCAACACTGGCTTTTCGTTTTTGAATCTCGACGACAATACCGTTCAACTGCAACTCACCGAGGGCACGTTGCGTATTCGCGTGCGGCATCTGTATCGTGACGAAGTCTTCGAGGTGGATACCCCCAATCTGGCCTTCACCGCTTTGCGCCCGGGCATTTACCGAATCAACGTGAATGAAGCCGGCGACACCACCGTGGTGGTCGTTCGCGAGGGCGAAGGCGAAGTCACCGGCGGCGGACAATCTTTTTCCGTGCATTCCGACGAGACCGGCATCTTCAGCGGCATCGATCAACTGAATGCCGATATCGAGGGTGTGGGTAGCGAAGACGACTTGGAGCGCTGGTCCTACGAGCGCGACCGCCGTGAAGATCACTCCACCTCGCGCCGTTACGTTTCCGACGAAGCCGTCGGGTATGAGGATCTCGACGAATATGGCGGATGGCGCGACACCCCTGAGTACGGCACCATCTGGTTTCCGCATACCACTGTCGTAGGCTGGGCGCCGTATCGCTACGGCCATTGGGTCTGGATTTCGCCTTGGGGCTACACCTGGGTAGATGATGAGCCCTGGGGCTTCGCGCCGTTCCACTATGGCCGCTGGGTTGTTGTGGGCGGCGTTTGGGGTTGGGTGCCGTGTCGTCCCGCAACCGTGGTCGGCGTCGCGTACGTGCGTCCTGTCTACGCTCCAGCGCTTGTCGCCTGGGTCGGCGGACCCCATTTTGCCGTGGGTGTGGCCATAGGTGGCGGGGCGGCAGTGGGCTGGTTTCCGCTGGGACCGCGGGAAGTTTACGTCCCTTCGTACCGCGTGAGCCGCACATACGTAAACAATGTGAACATCACCAACACCACGGTGAACACCACGGTGGTCAACAACTACTACAACAACGTCGTGGTCAATAAAAACGTGACGGTGACGAACGTTAGGTACGTGAACCAAGGCGTGGCCGGCGCGGTGACTGCGACTTCCACGCAAACCTTCACCAGCGGACAGTCTGTGCACAACAACATCGTGAGGGTCAACGAAAGAGAAATGGCCAACGCGCAGGTCGTTACCGCCACACCGGCGGTCCCGCCGACACGGCAGTCCGTGGTGGGCGCGGGTCGGCCCGCGGCCGCAAGGCCTCCCGAGGTCATAGCGACGCGCGCGGTTGTCGCAAGGACTGCTCCTCCGCCGCCCCCAGCAAGATTTGAGAGGCAGCAGGAGGCCATTCAACAGAACGGTGGCCGGCCGCTGGCGGTCTCGCAAGTACGGCAGATCCAGCAGCAGGAGCACCCGAAGACAGAGGTCAGGATCGCTCCTCCCGCGCGGACGGTGACGCCTGTGCCGCAAAACGCGGGGAACCGTCCTGCGCCGCCACAGAACGTGAATCGTCCGGTGCAACAGCCGAGCAACGTTGAGCAAAATAATCGGCCGTCCACGCCGCCTCCGAACGCGGAGCGGCCCAATAATGTGCAGCCGAATCGTGCGCCGAACGCTGAGCGGCCAAACACGCCGCCACCGAACGAGCGCCCGAACAACGAGCGTAGTGATCGTCCACAGTCCGCGCGTCCGCCAAATCAAAACGAGCGCCCGAACACGCCACCTCCGAATGCCGAGCGGCCCAATAATGTGCAGCCGAATCAGCCGAATCGTGCGCCGAACGCTGAGCGGCCAAACACGCCGCCACCGAACGAGCGCCCGAACAACGAGCGTGGTGATAGTCCACCGTCCGTGCGGCAGCCAAATCAAAACGAGCGGCAGAACACGCCGCCTCCGAACGCCGAGCGGCCCAGCAACGCTCAACCCAATCGGCCGCCTAGCAATGACCGGCCAAACGATCGACCTCCGACAGCTAGGCCGTCGAACAATCCGCCGCCGAATGGCAATCCGCAACTTGAGCTGCAGCATCAGCAAGAGCTGCAGAACATGCGGCGACAGCAGGATCAGGAGCGCCAGCGCGTCGAACAGCAGCAGGCCCAAGAGCGCCGGCGCGCGGACCAGCAAAGAGCCGACGACCAGCGCAGACAGCAAATGCAGCAGCAGCACCAGCAGCAGCTCCAGGACCTGGAACAAAAGCACGGTCAGGAGCAGCAGCGCGTGCAGCAGCGCCAGGAGCAGGAACATCAGCAACAGCGTGCGCCGCAAGTGGAGCGCCCGCAGCCGCCTCCACGCCAACAGTCACAGCCGCAGCCAAGACAGCAAGAGAAACCGAAGGAGAAAGACAAGCCTCCGAAGTCCTAATTAAGCTTGCCATGTAGACTTCGGGCGGCGCCCACAGGTGCCGCCCGTTTTCTTTTGAGGAACTGGCGCTCTGGACTGTTTTCCGTCGAGTCGCACGGCCTCCCCCATGCAATCACTCATCGAGTTCGCATAAACTCCGTTGTACCGCTATGGCGATGCGACCCAAACGCTCGGCCGCTCCCAGGAAAAACGGACCGCACGATCTCGCGGTTCAGCTCCTGCCGTTGATCGGACTTCCAGAAATTCACGAAGGCGACAACCTCGCAACTCTGATTTTCCAGGCGCTTCGCGGGAAACGACTTGCCCTGAGGCACGAAGACATCCTCGTTGTCGCGCAAAAAATTGTTTCCAAGGCGGAAGGCTGCGTCGTGCGGTTGTCTTCTGTCCAGCCTTCCGCGCGGGCGTTGCAGCTGGCCACCGCGCGCAACAAAGATCCGCGTTTGGTGGAAGTGATTCTGCAGCAATCCCGCCGCATCGTTCGAGACGATCCGGTGCTCATCGTGGAAACGCATCACGGTTTCGTGTGCGCCAACGGCGGGGTTGATCACTCCAATGTGCCGGGCGATGACGTGGTCACGCTTCTTCCCGGTGATCCCGACCGTTCGGCGCGGCGGCTTGCTGCCGAGCTTCGCGGGCTCACGAAGAAACGCATCGCCGTCATCATCAGCGATACCTTCGGCCGTCCCTGGCGGCTCGGCCTCACCAACGTCGCTATCGGCGCTGCCGGCGTTCCCGTTCTGCGCGATCTGCGCGGCACGCGCGACCGCCACTCCAAACCGCTGCAAGCCACGATTCTGGCCGTTGCCGACGAACTGGCCGCCGCCGCCGGTTTGGTGATGGGCAAGTCCGAAGGCATTCCCGCCGTCGTAATTCGCGGCTATCGCTACCGCCCCGCGGACCAACGCGCCACCACCATCATTCGCCCCGCCGCCGAAGACTTGTTCCGCTAATATGGAGTGCGGCAGTCTTGCCACCTCTTTTCAACCGTAAACCATCAGCGAGGTTGCGCGACGAGCAAAGCCCCTCCCCATGTCCCTGTTCTTTTTCTCCACGCGTAGAAATCCCCGCCCAACCGTGTCATCCTGAAGCCATCCGATCTGTCCCGAGCGGAGCCGAGGGATAAGGCGCTGAAGGACCTCAACCACAGATGACATCGGTAGCGTCCACCGCAAGCACAACTCGCACTGCCAGTGATCTCCTGGGCGCGGCGCTCGAAACCGGCGGTCTGGATCGCTCAAGCGCCCTTCGCCTTGCCGAAGACGCCTCGCTCCCGGCTCTTCTCGCCGCCGCAACCCAACTTCGCGCGCACGGGAAGGGAACTGTCATTTCCTTCTCCAAAAAAGTTTTCATTCCTCTGACAACGCTCTGTCGCGATTACTGCAGCTACTGCACCTTCCGCAAAGATCCCGGTCAGCCCGGCGCGCACTTCATGACGCCAGACGAAGTTTTGGCGCTCGCCGAACAAGGCCGCGCAGCTGGCTGCAAGGAAGCGCTGTTCAGTCTGGGCGACCAGCCTGAGCGCATCTTTCCCGAAGCGCGTGAATTTCTACGCCGTCATGGCTTTACACGCACGCTGGATTACGTCGCAGCGATGTGCGAGCTGCTACTCGATCGTGTGGGCCTGCTGCCACACGCTAACCCCGGTGTCATGGATCGCCCTGCGCTGGAGCGGCTCAAGGAATCGAATGCCAGCGTCGGCTTGATGCTCGAAAACGTGAGTGTTCGCCTCATGCGCGATGATTTGCCGCATGCTAAAGCTCCCGACAAAGTCCCTGCTCTACGCCTGCGCACCATCGAAGAAGCCGGCAAGCTCTCCATGGCTTTCACCACGGGAATTCTCATCGGCATCGGCGAGACCTTCGAGGAGCGCATCGACTCCTTGTTTGCGATTCGTGCGCTGCACGAACAATACGGCCACGTTCAAGAAGTGATCGTGCAGAATTTCCGCGCCAAGCCGGAAATTCCCATGGCGCGTCATCCGGAACCTTCCCTCGACGACATGCTGCGGACATTGGCTATGGCCCGTCTGATTCTTGGGCCGCGCATGAATCTGCAAGCGCCGCCAAATCTCAGTTACGCCGATTTTCCCGGCTTGCTCGAGGCTGGCATCAACGATTGGGGAGGCATCTCGCCCGTCACCAAAGATTTCATCAATCCCGAAGCGGCCTGGCCGCAAATTGCCAAGCTGCGCTCGGAAACAGAAGCCCGCGGCTTCACCCTGCGCGAACGCCTCGCGATCTACCCCGAGTTCATTCAGCAGGATGCCTTTCTGTCACCGAACGTCCGCCCGCACGTCCAGCGATTGTCCGATGCCAACGGCTACGCCATGTAGCGTCGTGCATGAGCACGGCATCTCATCGATCGGGTGCCAACACAGTCTTGATCTTGGCTCTCACCATCAGCGCGTGTCATCCTGAAGCCATCCGATAAGGATGGCTGAAGGACCTCCACGTACGATTTACCGACACATGAAAATTGGAGCTGCCCGAACGGTGTCCGCCAAGAAAATGAAAACCATCGTCGCCCTCGCCGGTGGCGTAGGCGCATCCAAACTCCTCCTCGGTCTGTACGAGGTGATGGATCCCGGCACCTTGACGATCATCGTCAACACCGGCGACGACATGACCCTCCACGGCCTGAAAATCTCTCCGGACCTCGACATCGTTACCTACACGCTCGCCGGCCTTGTCAATCCCGCAAAAGGTTGGGGGTTCCGTGGCGAAACCTTTCACGCGCTCCGGCGGCTCGCCGCGTTCGGGCGCGCGAACTGGTTCAATCTCGGTGACCGCGATCTCGCAACCCACATTCATCGCTCGGCACTGCTCGCCGAGGGCAGGTCGCTGAGCGATGCGGCCCAATCGATCCGCCTGGCGCTCGGCGTCAAATCGCGGATCCTGCCGATGTCCGACCAGCCGGTGCCGACGATCATCGAGACCGACGAAGGCGCCCTGCATTTTCAAGAATATCTCGTGAAGCGCCGGGCGGAGCCTGTCGTCCGTGGTATTCGTTTCGATGGCGTCGAAAACACACGCCCTGCGCCGGGCGTGCTGCAGACAATCGAGGAATCCGCATGCATCGTGATTTGCCCCAGCAATCCGCTCATCAGCATCGGGCCGATTCTCGCTGTGCCCAGCATTCGCGATGCCCTGCGCGCGCGCAAGAAGGACGTAATCGCAGTATGTCCGATCGTTGGCGGAAAGTCGCTGAAGGGCCCTTCGGACAAAATGCTCACGCAGCTTGGCTACCGTGCCTCGGCAGAAGGGGTCGCGAAACTCTACGCAGACTTTACCGGGACGTTCGTCATCGATCCGCTGGACAAAGCGCAAAAAGAAGTAATCAGCAGCTTAGGCATGAAGGTCGAGGTCGTGCCGACCGTAATGAACACCCGCGCCCAAAAGCGCAAACTAGCTCGCGCCATCCTCAGCTTGTAGAGACGTAGCACTGCTGTGTCCCAGCCTGGCGGGAGGTCGACAAATTTTCTGTTGCGAACCGGGCGCAGGCTTATCTCCCCGGCAATCCCGTAAACCGCACGCCGGTCCCATGCACCTTGTATCGAATATTCAATCCAATCAGCAGTGCCGTGATCGACTCCACAATCCGCGCATTCTCCAGCTTCCCGCCGTTCACCGCGCGCACTCCGGAGATTTTCGCGGCTAGCTCCATCGCCACTTGCTTCGCCTTTTCATCATCGCTGCACACCAGCACATCGCAATCGATGGGCGCATCTCCGGCCAGCAATTCCGCGCCAAGGTTGTGAAACGCCGCCGCCAAGCTTACATTCTGCGGGAGCAATTCCATCGCCGCCTCCGCCGCCGAGCCCTGCCACACTCCAATCATTCGCGTCGCCGCACCACCCACGGTCGCCGCCAGCGGTACGGTGGTGTCAATCACAATCGTTCCCGCCTTCCACGCGCCCTTCAGCGTCTTCAACAGTGCCGCCTGCCCGGAGAAGGGAAGTGTCAGCACCACTATTTCGCATTGTGCCGCAGCCGTCGCGTTGTCCGTGCCTTTGACGTTCGCCGATCCTCCAATCCTCTGGTGCAGCTGCGAAGCCGCTTGCTGCGCGCGCGCCGCATCCCGCGAACCGATCACGATGTGCTCGCCGGCCCGCGCGAACCGGTTCGCCAGCCCCAACCCCTCCGGTCCCGTTCCACCCAGAATCGCAATCGTCCGCGCCATCGTGGCACTCCTCGGCTCAAATACTGCGCGATGATTATACGCACCCTTTGGAGTGCGACACCTTGTTCTCACTTTTGCAGAGGAAGCGGCATTCCGCGTGTTCGTTCTTCGCGGCAATCACGGAAAAAACGGCCGCAAGCCGCCGAACTCCACATCGCGCGGAGGTCCCCCCTGTGATATCTTCAAAAAACTTCCACGATGCCGCCAACCACTCCAAGCACTTCCGAGTTTCGCCTCGCCCTGGGGCAATTCGCCACCGGCGTCACCGTAGTCACCGCCGAGCGCGCCCCCGGCCAGGTTCACGGCATGACCGCAAGCTCGTTCACCGCGGTCTCGCTGGACCCGCTGCTGGTGCTCATCTGTGTCAGTCAAACCGCGCAGTTGCTTCCCCTAGTGAAGCGCCGCAAGCGCTTTGGCGTGAACATCCTCAAGGACAATCAGCAAGCCATCTCCGAATATTTCGCGCAAACCGAAGACAACGCCGTGCTCGAGAACAATCTCGGCATTCGCTATCGTTGGACGCAGAGCGGCGTTCCGCTCCTCGACGACGCCCTGGTGCACCTTGCCTGCAACGTCGTCGCTTCCTACATCGCCGGCGATCACACCATCTTCATCGCCGAAGTCGAAAGCATCGAGCTCTACGACGGCGAGCCGCTCCTCTACCTCCGCGGCGATTACCGGCGCTTCAACGGCAGGTAAATTGAGCCGTCAGCCATTAGTGTTCGGCCGTCAGCCTTCAGTTTTCAGTCAGCGAACCTTCGTGCAGTCTCCGTCTTCTGCTTCAAGAACAACTAAAAACCAAGAACTAAAAACAGAAAGCTAAAAGCCGACAGCGGGCGTCTCCTCTAATGATGTCCCCCCAGCGGATCCCGCTTCACCCCGTACTCCGCGCCCCACTTGTCCGTCATCTGCGAGCGAATCTCCCACAGCTCCGGAAAAAATTTGTGCCGCATTCCCTCTTCCAGAATCTCCACCGGCCGTCCCTTCAGCGATTTCGACCCAAACCCAATCGTGCGGTGGATCAACTGCATGTGCTCGTACCGGAACTTCTGGAACAACTCGTCAAACTCAGCCAGCGCCTCAGCCACCACGTAAGCGTCCCCGTGCGTGTATTCCGTGTCGTAAATCTTCTCCAGCGTCAGCCCGTGCTTATCCAAATAGTTTTCTTGGAACGAATTCCACAACGGCTGGTACATCTTCAGCAGCACGCGAAATCCCGGCGATTCCTGCCCGCTCCCGTTCCCCAGCCGCAGCCGAATCTCTTGATATTCCTTCGGCGACATAATCTCCAGCAGCGCAATCTGCCGACTCATCAAGCGCTGCGCCGTATGCACCCGCCGAAACAGCGTAATCACACGATTGGTATTTTCCTGCTGCAAATAGTCATCGATATCGAGCAAGGTGTACGCGATCAGCTTCATCCACAGCTCTTCGACCTGGTGCACCACCTGAAATTGCAATTCGTCCGCATTGCACAAGTCCTCGAATTTCGTCTGACAGGAAAGCAGCGTCTTGGTGTTCAGGTACAGCTCGTAATCTAGCGTCCCTTCGCCACCCATAAGCGCATAAAACTGTTCACGGTTCACAACATCTCCTCCGTTGTACGCCACTTCTATTTGTATCCGCCTGGCTTCAGTTTATCGTGAGGAACGAAGGGCCCGGCCAGCCGACGCCAGCGTCAGGTTACCGCAAAATGCCAAATGCTGCGGCAGGTGCGGCGAGCGCGTGTCATCCGGAGCTCGTCCGACGAGGATAGGCGAAGGATCTCAGCGCAGACAATTTGCAAAATTAAACCAGGAAGGCTACCGCCGCTTATCTATCGCTCCGAACTCCCTGAAGGCCGCGTCTGCTCCGTATCGCTTACATCTTTCCGGTGACTCTTCACTTCGCGGAGCGCGTACACCGGCTTGTTTTGCGACTCGTAATACGTACGTGCAATCAACTCACCGAGCAGGCCCATGGAGACAAACTGCACGCCGCTGACAAACAGCGCCACCGCCAGCAACATCAGCGGCCCGTGCTGCGCCATCACGTTCACGTTGCGCGCGAACTTCTCGAACGCCAGATAGCCGGCAAGCAAGATTCCTAGCCCAGTCCCGGCAACGCCCAGCAAACCAAAAAACTGCAGCGGCCGCGTGGAGTAATCCAGCAAAAACTTCACAATCAGCAAATCCAGAAAAACGCGGATCGTCCGCCCAATTCCGTAATTGCTCTTCCCGCTCTTGCGTTCGCCGTCGGTAATCGGCACTTCCGTAATGCGCGCGCCCGTCGAGCTCGCCAGCGCCGGAATAAACCTGTGCAGCTCGCCGTACAGCTGAATCTCCTGAATAATCTCGCGCCGGTAGGCCTTAAAGGTTGTCCCGAAATCGTGCAGCTCCAGCCCCGACAGTTTCGCCATCATCCAGTTCGCTGCTTTGCTCGGCACCTGCCGCATCAACCAGTGATCCCGCCGCGCGTAGCGCCACCCGCTGACCAAATCGTAGCCCTCTTCGATTTTTTCCAGAAAGCGCGGAATCTCTTCGGGATCGTGCTGCAAATCCCCGTCCATCGAAATAATCACTTCGCCGCGCGCAAAATCGAATCCTGCCTTCAACGCCGGCGTCTGCCCAAAATTCCGCCGCAGCCGCACCAGATTCACGCGCCGGTCATGCTCGTAAATGTCGGAAA
>WNEZ01005432.1_pt1 | contig 11157 bp, 9 predicted proteins | sample 5400521 | NCBI WGS metagenome assembly WNEZ01 (sample SAMN13153339, study PRJNA577476) | soil metagenome | isolation source: 120 cm saprolite under Douglas fir tree site 2 hole 1 replicate 1 | place: USA:California | collected 2015-04-18
CTCCGGAAGCAGTCCCACTCTCCGCGCTCGGTCTCGCTCCGGCTGGCAAGCACCAAGGCTGCAGACAAGCTCTTACACTCCGTGGGCCTGACCGGTACGCCATTCCGCGTAACTCCCAGGCCCGCAGCGCCCAAAAAAATCTCACCGGTGGCGGGATTGCAAACGCCGCCGACGGTGGCTTGGCCGTTCTCGATCATCGCAACAGAAATGCTCCACTCCGGAATCCCGGCCACAAATTCACGCGTCCCGTCCAGCGGATCGACCACCCATACCCGCTTCTTCTCCAACCGCGTCAAGTCGTCGGCGCTTTCTTCGGAAAGCCAGCCCTCTCCGTCCCGCACCAGAAACTCCCGCAGCACGCGGTTAATTTTCCGATCCGCTTCCGTCACCAACTGGTTGCCGGCCTTATGCTCCGCCTTCAATGCACCCGGTACGAAACCCGAGATCGCCTGGACCGCCGCCTCCAGCGCTTCCTGGATTCGCTGCAAATTCTCTGCGCCCGAAGAATTGCTCATTCCCGTGTCCCTAGATCCACAGCATCCTCGCTCCAGCGGCAATGAGCGACACGCAAAGCACGCGTCTCAGCCACAACGATGGAATCAGATTTGCCAGTCGCACTCCGAGCACCGCTCCCGGCACGGAGCCGATCAGCAAGGGGACCAGCAGCGCGCTGTCCACCGCACCGAGCCGAAAATAAAACACGCTCGTGAACCCCGTGAGGATCACCGCATGCACAATGTCGGTGCCCACGAGCTTCGCGGGAGCGCTCCGCACAAAAAGAGCCAGCATCAACATGACAATGGTGCCCGATCCCACTGAACTCATTCCTACAAGAAAACCGGAAACCAACCCGACTCCGGCCACCCGCGGCCAAAACCCTCTTCCTGCCCGGCAGGGAAGGGCCGCGGATTGTTGCGGCGATTTCTGCAGCAATAAAAGCAGAGGTATGAAAACGAGCAAGGCGCCAATGAAGGCGCGCAGCATACCGTCGAACTCATTCCCATAAACGATACGCAGATGCCGAATCAGAAGCACGCCCCCCAGAGCGCCCGGAATACTTCCGACGCACAACCCCGCAACCAGCCGCCAATCCAGGGTGCGCCATTTCCAGTGGAGATAGCCCGCACCGATTTTAGTCAGTGCGTTAAAAGCAGCGTCCGAACCCACCGCAACAATCGGGGAAACACCCAGACCAAAAATCAGGATCGGAAGCAGGAGCACGCCGCCGCCCAAGCCGGTCAATCCGACCAGGGTGCCGACGAGCATTCCGATCAAGATTTTGACTACGAACAGCATGATCCACGTCCTCGAAATTTCAACTCACGCCTTTCCGCGCCGAACTAATGCGCGGAGGGTGAAGTCGGCAAGCCATCGGCGCCGACGAAACCTTTGTGCTCCAAATGCAGGAAGATCTCCTGGACAGCTTCCTCCGGTGTTAACTCGCCCGTGTCCAGGACGATATCCGCGTCCGCGGGAACCTCATAAGGATCCGAAATCCCGGTGAACTGCTTGACGAGACCGGCGCGGGCCTTGGCGTACAGACCCTTGCGATCCCGGCTCTCACAGACTTCAAGGGGAGTGGCGAGATGTACGAGGATGAATCCTCCGTGCGGCTGAATGATGGCGCGCACTTGCTTGCGCACTGCATCGAACGGCGCGATGGGCGCGCAGATAGCGATTCCCCCATTCTTGGTAATTTCCGAGGCGACGAATCCAATACGTCGAATATTGAGATCGCGGTGCTCGCGGGAGAATCCGAGCTCTGAAGACAAATGTTTGCGGACGATGTCGCCGTCCAGAAGAGTGACCGGACGTCCTCCCATCTCCAGCAGCTTCACAAGCAGCACATTAGCGATCGTAGATTTCCCCGACCCGGATAGGCCGGTGAAAAATACGGTAAAACCCTGGCGGTGCCGAGGCGGGTAGCTGCGTTGCAGTTCGCGCGCCACGTCTGGAAAAGTGAACCAGGAAGGAATCTCGCGGCCCTCGTTCAAGCGCGTTCGCAACTCCGTTCCTGAGATGCTGAGGACACGGGAGCCGTTGGGCACTTCATCTTCGGGAAAGTATGCGTCTTGATCTTCCAGATAGGCCATGTTTTGAAAGGGCACCATGGTGACGCCGACCTCTTTTTCATACGCCCCGAGCAGCTCTTGCGCCGCGTAGGGACCGTAAAAGGGCTTTCCGGTCTCGTCGTTTCCCGGACCAGCGTGGTCCCGGCCCACGATGAAATGGCTGCAGCCATAGTTTTTGCGAATGATGGCGTGCCAAACCGCTTCGCGCGGCCCGCCCATGCGCATGGCCAGAGGCAAGAGCGCGAGTTTCACGGTGTCTCTAGGATATTTCGAAAGCAGCGCCTGGTAGCATCTGACGCGAATGTAATACTCGACATCTCCGGGTTTGGTCATACCCACGGAGGGATGAAGCAGGAGATTCGCCTCCACCTTTTTTGCGGCGCGCAGAGTCAGTTCTTGATGAGCGCGATGCATGGGGTTGCGGGTCTGGAAAGCAACGATGCGTCGCCAGCCGACGCGAATGAATTCGGCACGCAGGTCGGATGGGGTGAGCCGCAGGGCGCGAAAATCATAATGGTGCGGGAGATGAAGGCCTTCGAGCTTGCCCGCGACATACCATGGGTTAGTCTGTTCCATTAGATGATGCACGCCGGGATGACGAGGGTTGGTAGTGCCGTAGACAGCCTTCGCCTCTGCAGTTCGATCCGGTTTCCAGACTTCCTCCACGTGCAAGGCCGCGAGCATCACGCCTTCGGGATCGCGAAGAGCGACGGAGGTTCCTGCTCCAATGGTTCGTGCAATCTCATCAGAAACATCGAGGACAATGGGAATCGGCCAGACCTTCCCATCGGCCAGCCGCATTCGGCTGGAGGTACTTTCGTAATCGGCACGCGACATGAATCCGCGAAGAGGCGAGAAGCCACCGTTCAGGAGTAGTTCGAGATCACAAAGTTGCCGCGGTGTGAGGTCCCATGAGGGCCACTTCCGCGACTCTGCTTGCAACTCAGTGCTGCGCGCCGGCGTCGCGAGCTGGTTGACTAATTCTCCGCCGTGGGGAGGATTCAGGTGGTCCTGCATTCTCAGAGAGTTCCCTTTTAATATTACCGTGCCGACCGCTAGCTGGAGACGTCCGTATATCGCGAGACTCTGGGTTCCCGTCGACCAGTCTTGCGGGGGCGATCCAGTCTAATGTGGAGCAATCCGTTCGCCAACTGCCTTGTGCGAGAATGCGATAAAGTCTGCTATATCAGTCGCTTGCGGCCGGGCAAGCAGCATGGAACTTGCCCTGGAGGGAAAATTGTTTCACTATCTCGCCCAAGGAACACGTAGCGTAAGCCGTGCCACCGTTTTGGCGGCCTCCCTGAAAACCGATCCAGCGATCGGGTGAGAAATCCGTCAAAACCTGACAGCAGAATCACCTTGGACTGACTTTCGCACGCATATCTCACTCCCACAATTATCGATCTCTAAGATAGGCAAGCCGTGCCACGCTGCAAAGAGCTGAGCGTCGGGTGGTTCCTTGTCGCTGGAACCGCAGGCGTTATGAACCCAGCTATTACGGTTAATGCATGCGGCTGCACCCGGATCCTGAGGGCATCAGTTTGGATTCATGTTCCATCGTATTCGGCATCACGGGCGGCGCTCCTTCGAGCTACGGTCAGCGATTTTATCAGCCAAGAAATCGCGCATACCTTTTGCGGCGAGCATGTGCTCCGGCGCAAGCCAGTGGCTCCGTGTGTTGAAGGTTGCTCCGTTCTTGATTCGCTCCGCGAAGAGCGGGCGAAGGAAAAGGCAGGGCACATTGCGCTGTCGGCAGTATCGTGAGAGGAACTCCTCGTGCTGCGTTAGCCCGTCTTGCGAATCTTCAATCTCCTTTATAACGGGCAAATAAACAAAAACGGGGAGGGCGCCGATATCGCGGGTTGTTCTTAGCAGCTCGTCGAATATCGCGGAGGCGATCACTTCGGCTCTCTCGTGATTCCATCCGAGCTGCCAGCGAATCCGCTCGCGGGTCATTAACACCAGATCGAAGAACTTCAGGTGAAAAAACTCCTGTGACAAGACTGCTTCCGGCGCTGGAACAGGAACGTGGGTCAGAACCAGGCCGTCGCGCGTTAATTCAAATCTCGGCTTCGCGAACTCACCGAAGGAGAGCAGGTTGCGCGTCGTGTCGAACCAGACGTAACCGAGGATGACGACGTCAGGGTGATACTTGGCTCCTTCTTCTTTCAGGTAAAGAAGCATCTGGTCGTGACCGTACCCGGAGACTCCTAGGTTCAATACCTCTGTGTTCGGAAGCAGGGTCGCAAGGTCGCTTGAATAGGTTTCGTCGTCCGAAACCTCGTCCCCAAATGTGTAGGAGTCGCCAAGAGTTACAATCCTGCGCCGCCCCGGTTGTCGCGAGTAGTCATATTCCGTCTTGCCGCGAATGCCTCGCGAGTTTGAATTCAAAACCTTGTTGCCGAACACAGCCAGATCGCGAAGCCCGGGCTTCACGGCCCAGCTTCGAGTGGGGCTATAAATCTCAAACGCGTAATCGTAGCTGATGCTTTGTTTGCTTCCATGGCGCTTGACCCACTCAAGGCGCCGCGAGGAATCGTCTGTGTCCTTCAGTCGGCGGAAGAGCGGTTCGACAGAAAGCAACCCGCGTGACATCAATTCAGCGAAGAGAAAAAAGTAGAGGACGTAGACAGCAAGCTTCACAATTCGGCGCATCAGAGTGTCGCTTCCAACAGGCATTGTTCAAGCTTAGTTGCCACGGGCAGTTCCGGAGCAGAAGGTTGTCATTGGGCGCGCTCCTTGCACAGACGGTTGGGACCTTGGAGGTAACCTGAGAATTCGCCAGCCGCCCAGACCGTAACAAATAACGTAAGAAGGGGAAGGGAAAGGAGGAATCGAAGCAGATGCGCTTTCTTGGTCAAACGCGCGCGGAGGCGCTGGTACAGCAGAACCGGAGGGAGCGCGGGACTGGCAATTACGCGGAGAAAGCGGCTTGCAAGTGAAATCCGCTTGCAGCGGAAGGCGGCGAAGAGCCGAGCGTTGCGATAGTACCGCGTCAAGAAACTGAAAAGCGTGTTATGGCGGGTGTAGTAAACGACCAGGCTCGGATCGAACAGAAACTGAATACCTTCACGCTCGAGGTCGCGATGGAAGAAAACCTTCCAGAAACCGTCGTGCATGGAACCAAGCTTTTGGTCGAGGAGCCATTTTTTATAGGAGACGTTGTTGCCAGCGAGCAGCGCAGTGACACGGGGTTGCGCAGGTAGCATAAACGCACCGTAGTCGGCGAAAAAGCAGGCCCAGCCGAAGAGTCCATCAGAATTCCCATTCTCCACCGCTCCGCCAATTACCGCGTAATCCATTTCATGAGCCTGGCTAAGGTTCGCCAGCCACTGCGGAGGAAACCAGCAATATGCGTCAGTCACCGCGATAATCTGTCCCCGTGCTTGCCGGAGAGCTTCGCGAATTAGCTGCGGCGGGCCCATTGACGTGTCAAAGTGCAGGACACGGACGTTAGGATATCGAGTGCGGATGAGCTGCTCGCTGCCATCGGTCGAGGCGTCGGCCACAATGATTTCAGCCGTGACTGATGGATCTTGATCGCGGAGCGAATCAAGGCAGGGGTAGAGGTGCCGGCCCGGATTCTTGGTGGCCATCACGACCGAAATGTGAGGCGCGTTCATTCCGCCTCGCGCAACACCGGGCCTTCACTTTTCTTCGTTCGAAAGCTCCGCCGGGAAGGGCCAAGGATGTAGCCGGCACATTCACCTGCACTCCATGCGGTCAGAAAAATCATCAGCAGGGGAACGCAGGAAAGGAATCTCGCGCGATAGCGGCGCTTTTCCCACACGCGCGCGGCTATGCGCTGCAACATCAACAAAGGGACTAGAGGGAAGGCCATGGCACGCAGGCTCCTCTGGGTGCGACTCAACTCACGGGCTCGACGCCCGGCAAATTTGCGCCCGTGAGTGAAGCGAACCTTCAAGAAGGCGAGACCAGAGCTTGGCCCGACGTAGTGCACGAAAATCTCTGGAACGCAGAGTAGCTTGTCGCCACGCCTCCGCATCTTGCGATGAATGAAAGTCTCCCAAAACCCATCGGTCATCTCGTCCTGCAGCCCGGCCAGTGCCGCGCGTTTGTAAGAACAGTTGTTGCCCGGAAGATCGTCGAGAAAAGTCGCGGCAAAAGGAGGCATGTAGCGGCTGTAGCGGCAAAAGTAAATCGCGGAGTCGACCGTGCCCAACGTCGGGGCGAGGTCGATGGCACCTCCAATTACGGCGCAGTCTGTCTGGTGCGCTCGAAGTACTTGCTGTATCCAGTCTGGGCCCGGTATGCAGGAATCCACCAACAGGGCGATAATTCTGCCCCTCGACGCATCGATGCCGGCCTGCCAAAGTGTGGGCACCTCAGGTTGAGCAGGGAGTTGAAGAATTCGCACCGATCCGGACTCCGGTGACCAACGGGCTGCGGTCCCCCATTTTGTGCCATCAATGACCAAGATTTCCGCGGCCATCCCTGAGATCTGTGCTTCCAGAGCAGTCAGGCAGGAGCCAAGGAGGGAGCCCCCCTCCGTCACGGCCACGACAATCGAAAGCTCAACCGTTGCCTGCTTGTCTGACATGGTTCTTCTCAGCGTACTTGGGGCGCCCCCCTCAACACTAAGCATGCAATTATGTCACCAGGGAGGCTTCGTCCGACGGGTACAAAGTCTGCTACAAGAGCGTGATAAGCGGAAAGTTTGCATTCCCGTCGCGCCCGGCAACCGGATGGGCAAAACTTTGCCGGGAATGGCTAATCCCGTGGCTTGTTCTGACAAGCCGAGTTGGCCTTGGGCACCTGTAAAGTGCTATAAGGAAAGCACTAATCTCCGCTCTCCACTGGTAGCGAGGTTGCGTATCCGAAAGGGTTGCGCTCCAGGAGCCTAGAACGACAGGAAAAGCTGGCCTCAATACATGCCTGAAACAACGAGTCCCAGGGCTAACGCGGATCAGCATGTCGCGTCGCCAAGATTGAGTGTAATCGTACCGGTCTACAACGGGGCCATGCACCTTTCGCGGTGCTTGGACTCGCTGCGCCTCTCCACTTGCTCGGACTTTGAAGTCATCGTCGTGGACGATTGCTCCACCGACCAGTCCCGGCAGATCGCCGAGCGCAGTGGCGCTCGCTGCGTTCGAGCCCCGCATACGTTGGGCCCCGCCGGAGCGCGGAATCTGGGCGTGGCGCACGCGCAAGGGGACATTTTCGTTTTCGTGGACGCCGACGTCGAGGTTCCCCACGACGCACTAAGTCTTATCGAGAAGGACTTCGCGGACGATCCGCAGCTCGCAGCGGTGTTCGGCGCCTACGACGACGAACCGGCGTGGCGTGATTTTCTCTCGCAGTACAAGAACTTGATGCACAGCTACCTGCACCTCAAGTCCAGCGAGAGAGCGGTTACTTTCTGGGCCGGCGGCGGTGCGGTGCGCAGGGAGGCTTTCGTTGAGGCCGGGGGATTCGACGCCGTTCGCTATCGCCACCCATCGATCGAGGACATCGAGCTGGGTTACCGGCTGGCACGAACCGGGAAGAAAATAAAATTGAACAAGGACCTGCGCGTGAAGCATCTCAAGCGCTGGACGGTCCGCAGCTTGCTAAAGGCTGACGTCCTTCGCCGCGCGGTCCCTTGGACACAGTTGATTATAGAAACCCGACATCTACCTCGCGATCTCAACCTGACTTCGGGAGCGCGAGCGAGCGCGGGCCTGGTGGGCCTGCTCTCCGTGGGGTGCATGATTGTGCTTTTACAGGCGGTGAATCTTTTGCCCGTGGTCAGGCTTCCCGGCAGCCTTCGCGGAGAACTCGCCATTCTGGCAATCGTCGCACTGGCGCTATTGGCTTTAAATTGGGGTGTATACTCGTTTTTCGCAAGGAAACGCGGTTGGTGGTTCGCGGTAAGAGTGGTTCCCGTGCACTGGTTCTATTATCTGTACAGCGGTGCAGTATTTGCGCTCTGCGGAACTGCGGCGACAGTGCGGCTTCTCGTTACGTCCTTGCTTCCGAACTCTTGGGGTTCGCGGGCAGCTTCCCATAGCAGCCGGGGCCGCTGACGATGCGCATCGGCGTGGACGCGACCTGCTGGCCGGTCCGTCGCGGTTACGGGCGTTTCACGCGCGCCTTGCTGAACGCAGCACTCGCAATTGACCGAAAAAATGAATATGTCTTGTTCGTGGACAGCGACTCGGAGGAATTCCCCCTCCCGGAAGCGAGCGCCGAGATCAGACGCGTGGCGAGCACGGTTCCGGCCTCCACGGCGGCCGCCGCCAATGGGCGGCGCGCCCTGCGCGATATTTGGGCCCTGAGCCGCGCCATCAGCCGGGAGTCCTTCGACCTGTTTTTCTTCCCCTCCGTTTATTCTTACGTACCTGTGCTGAGCGCGGTGCCGAAAATTGTGACCGTGCATGACATCATCTCGGACCTGTATCCCGAACTGGTATTCCCAACACTTCGCTCGAAGCTTTTCTGGCGGGCAAAAGTAAAACTGGCCTGCGCTCAGGCGCGCACGATCTTGACCGTTTCCGAATATTCGCGACGCTGCCTGGCGGATTACATGAAGATTCCACCTTCTCGGCTGCGCTGCGTGAATGAGGCTAGCGACCCGGTCTTCCGGCGCCTGAAGGCTGCGGACGGAAGGGCGCTGCTGGCCCGGCTGGGACTCTCTCCGGGCGCGCGTTTCCTGATATATGTGGGAGGATTCAGTCCACACAAGAATCTCCGTCTGCTGGTCGGTGCGTTCGGTGAGCTGCAGTCCAACGCGGGCTTTAGCGATGTCCGCTTGCTGCTGGTAGGCGATTACGAGCACGATGTTTTTTACTCGTGCTATTCGGAAATCGTGGAGCAAGTGCAGCAGGCGGGACTGCAACAGCGGGTGGTCTTCACCGGATATCTCAGCGACGAAGATCTGGTTGTTTTGCTGAATTTGACCCAGGCGCTGGCCCTTCCTTCTGTCTGCGAGGGCTTCGGTTTGCCGGCGGTGGAAGCCGCGGCCTGTGGAGCGCCAACAGTAGTGACGACAGAAAGCCCGCTGCCGGATTTGCTGGGAGAGGGCACGATTGGTGTTGCGCCAAATGACCGGGCAGGTTTATTGAAGGCTCTGGAAACGATTCTCGCCGACCCAGTGCGTCAGCAGGCCATGAGCACGGCGGCGCTCGCCGCGGCGGCTCGGCTTTCCTGGGAGAACTCTGCGCGGCAGCTCATCGGAGTATTCGAAGAGGTGTTCGATGCTCGTGGGGCGACCGCTTAAATTCTGCCACCTGTCCACCTTTTATCCGCCTTATAGTTTTGGCGGCGACGCCGTTTTCTTGCATCGCCTCGCAAATACGCTGGCGCGGCACGGTCATGAAGTGGACGTCATTCATTGCGCGGACAGCTATCATGTGCTGCACCCAGGCCCTGCGCTCAACCAACTCTCCAATCATCCCGGCGTTACCGTCCACACTTTGAAGAGTCCCTGGGGCTTGCTCTCGCCGTTGATCGCCCAGCAGACGGGCCGAACATGGCCGAAAACCGCGCGGATCCGAGAACTGCTGATGAGCAAGAAATTCGATGTGATTCACTATCACAACGTCTCGCTGCTGGGGCCGGAAGTATTGCGGTTGCGGCCCGATTACCGCGACTTTGTGAAGGTCTACACAGCCCACGAGCACTGGCTGATTTGCCCCATGCACGTGCTCTGGAAAAATAATCAGCGGCTCTGCGAGAAGCCAGAGTGTTTGCGCTGCACGTTGAAATTCCACCGGCCTCCACAGTGGTGGCGCTATACAAGACTTCTGGAGAGCTGTACGGCATCCGTGGATCTGTTCTTCTCGCCAAGCCGCTTCACCCAGGAGATGCATCTCCAGCGAGGCTTCCTGCGAAAGATGGAACACCTGCCCCACTATGTGCCGCTCGATGAAACCCCGCCTCTTCAGTTGGAGACATCGCCGCATTCGCGGCCTTTTTTCCTTTTCGTCGGCCGGCTGGAGAAAATTAAGGGACTGCAAACACTCATTCCTGTTTTTCGCGACTATCCGCATGCAGACCTGCTGGTAGCAGGCACGGGCGAGTATGAAGCGGAAATGCGCCACCAGGCTGAAGGATTGCAAAGCATCATCTTCCTGGGCGTATTGCAGCAGCCGCAGCTCCGGCGACTTTACCGGCATGCCATCGCGGTGATTGTTCCCTCGATCGGTTACGAGGTTTTCGGGATCATCATTTTGGAAGCCTACCGGGAGCGGACGCCGGTGCTTGTTCACCGCCTCGGCGCCCTGCAGGAAGTGGTCGAGGAAAGCGGTGGCGGTTTCTCATATCAAGCACCCGAAGAGTTGCTGACCGCCATGGAACGCTTGCGGACTGACGGAGAGCTTCGTCGCACGATGGGAGAACAAGGATTCAAGAAATATCTTGAGCGTTGGACTGAAGAAGTGCATATGAAAGATTATTTTCGACTCCTGGAAGGGGCGGCGCAGCAGAAATTCGGCTACATTCCGTGGAAGCAGCGACAGCGTACGACGCTAGAATTTACGACCCGGCACAAGGGTGATTCCGAGTAGATGGATTTGTCGTGTGGTGTACGGAGAACGGCCTCCGCAAGTGATGCCACATCCGTTGGAACTCGGCCTGGAAAGAAGAGTAGAATTGCGCAAACGCGCCATGCTCGACACACTTTTACACAAGGGACGGGATGACCGCTGACGAAAAAAACGCGGCCGACCGGCAGCTTCTGTTGGCTTTTGCCCCTTTGCACCGGAGTGCATTGGGCGAGGCTTGCGGGGTGGTCGGTGGGGTTATACTCGCTGCCGCGACATTGGTTTTGGTGCTCCGTGGCGGATATCCTGAACCCAACCTGGGTCTGTTGTCACAATTTTTCTGGGGCTATTCCATCAGCTTGCGGGGCGTCTTCATCGGACTTTTTTGGGGCTGGGCTACAGGTTTTACGTTGGGCTGGGGTTTCGCCGTGGTTCGAAATGCCGTCGTGTGGGCCTGGCTGATGGTGATCCGCTCGCGTGCGGAAATGGATCAGTATTCTGACTTTTTGGATCACCTGTAGGGGGAGAGATGAACCAGGAAGAAGAACAGCTTGACAAAGCGGTTGTTCTTTTGAATGCAAGACTCTTCGGCATTGTCCTTG
>WNEZ01006270.1_pt1 | contig 11155 bp, 10 predicted proteins | sample 5400521 | NCBI WGS metagenome assembly WNEZ01 (sample SAMN13153339, study PRJNA577476) | soil metagenome | isolation source: 120 cm saprolite under Douglas fir tree site 2 hole 1 replicate 1 | place: USA:California | collected 2015-04-18
ATCCTGCAGCGCAGGCTGGCCCGAGCCCTTGGCCCGCTCCTCCCGAAGGCGTTCCTCGAGCCGCTCGCGCCGGCGCCGGAGCGACTGGTAGATGGCCTCGGGGGAGGAGGCCAGCCTGCGCTGCAGGATGGAGGCGGCGAAGCCCACGCGGTTTCCCCTGCGGCGGTCACCCTCCTCGGAGAGCCGATCCGCGCGGTTCATCTCTTCGGTGACGTAGCTCGTCACGTCGGCGTAGAGGGTCGACTCGATGTCGGAGAGCGGGTAGGTCACGGTGGTGGCCCGGCGCTCGGGGAACAGCGGGCGGCCGTCGAAGCGGAGCAACCGTTCCTTGACGGTCCGGCGCATCAGGTCGGAGACATCGGTTTTCCGCACCTTGCCCCGCGGCTTTCCCTCGAAGCGGTCCGGGTCCAGCAGTGCCAGGAAGAGCTGGAAGTCCTCGTCCTTGCCGGCGTGCGGGGTGGCGGTCATGAGCAGGAAGTGGCGGGCGACCTGGCCCAGGACCTTGCCAAGTCGGTAGCGCTTGGTCTCCTTCAGCTCGGAGCCGAAGTAGTGGGCGGACATGCGGTGAGCCTCGTCGACGACAACCAGGTCCCACTCCGTCGTGGCCAGCATGGCGACCAGGTCGTCGTCGCGGGAAAGATGATCCAGGCGGGCGATCAGCAGGTCGTGCTCGGTGAACGGATCGGCCAGCCGGCTGGCTTCGATCATGCCCCGGGTGAGGATGGAGAAGTTCATGCCGAAGCGCTCGGCGAGCTCGTCCTGCCACTGGGAGACGAGGGCCCCGGGGGCGACGATGAGGCATCTCCGGAGGGCTCCCCGGAGCAATAGCTCCTTTATGTAGAGCCCGGCCATGATGGTCTTGCCCGCTCCGGGGTCGTCACAGAGGGCGAAGCGCAGCGGCTGGCGGGGGAGGAGATCGCCATACACGGCCTTGATCTGGTGGGGGAGTGGCTCAAGAAGGCTGAGGTGCACGGCAAGCCGCGGATCAAATAGGTAGGCGAGGCGGATCCGCCGCGCCTCGGCGGCGAGGCGGAAGAGGTGCCCCTCTGCGTCGAAGGTCCAGGACCGGGCGACTTCGTCCACGTCGAGCCCATGCTCGTCGGCTCGGTAGACCAGACGTTGAGCAACCTCTCCGCCAGCATTGCGGTACGTCAGCGTTACGCAGGAGGAGCCGTGCCACTCCACTGCTACCGCAAGTACAGGCTCGCCGGGGACAATGCCGCGTACGGCTGAGCCAGGGGTCAACTCTTCAAGACGGGCGGGCATGAGCTTACGATATCAACGGCAGTACGAGCGGCTGACGGGCTGCGGAGCGGGTGGGCGCTTCTTGAAGTCCGGGGCGGGAAGGCGGCCCGAAGCGTCCCGATCGGCTTTCAGGTTGGGTTGACCCGCCGTGGTACCCTTTGAATGTCAAGGCTGTAATTCGGCATCAGGAGGCAAATATGTCCAACGATGCACCCGGAATGAAGGGAGACCGTTCCCGCGATGAGGATGGGCAACTGCGCCGAACCCGCGGGGACAAGCACGTCGGAACCTTGGAGGAGCAGTACGGCCGCGACTTCGGTGTGCGCAGCGATATGCACATCGAAACTCTGCTCGGGATTGCCGGAGTGCCCTCGGTGAAGCAGCTCCTTCGGAGCGACCTGGGCCAGAAAGACAAGGAAGCCTAGCCCGGCGCTTACGCTGACGCTGTTGTGCGTGGTGCTGGCCACCGTCTGGGCTCCTCCAGGCCGGAACTGTTGACTTCGGCTGGCGCATCGAACTTGTCAGGAGGTGCTGGTCAACATGTCCGTGTGGAGCGAGCTCTGGCCGAGGGGCTGACGGTGACCGCGGCGGACTTGCAACCATGGATGGACGAGTTCATGGCAAGGATCTGAGCGTTGGGCAAGCGGGTGTTTATTTCGTCGGTTCACCTGGGGGTCCGCCAGGAGCGGACGGCCCTACACGGCCTGATCAGGGCTCTTGGGATGGACCCGGTGCGGTTCGAGGACTTCACAGCGGCCCCAGATCCGAGCCGCGAGGTTTGCCTCCGGGCGGTCGCTGACTCCGACGTGTATCTTCTTCTCCTCGGGGAGCACTACGGCACCCCTTTTCCCGACACCGGGCTTTCCCCCACACACGAGGAGTACCGCGCCGCCATCAACAAGGGCATCCCCCGTTTGGCGTTCCGTCGGCGCGGGGCAACGATGGAGACTGCTCAGGGAAGGTTCGCCGAGGAGGTGGAGGCGTACCCGACGGGGTTGTTCCGCGGGTCGGGTCGTGGGATGAGGTTGGCGAGTTGCTCGAGGAGGCCGCCAAGGCCCTCTCAAATCTGGAGTCGGTGACCGGTGGCCTCGTTTTCACGCCTCTCGGAGCGCCGGTCGAAGTTGGGTGGCGGACGCCGCCCGATTCCCGCGATCAGTTCAGCGGGTTTCTCCAGTCCGCCGTGGAGGTGTACCTCACCCCCGTCGGGGTGACCGTGGGTGGGTCGCGGCTCCGGGCGGCTGGCGACCTCACGGCGAGGCTGCTGCGCGAGTTCGGCGGTATCGGCCAGGCGGCCGCCATCGAGATCACGTCCGGCAGCGACGGCGGCGTAGTGGCCCGGGCGGTTCGCCCCCCCACCCCCCGCAGTTTCAACGAGGACGTCCACGGCGGGGAGGTCGAAGGCCTGTCAGTCGCCCGGAACGGTGAGGTGTGCGCTTGGGCGACGCTTCGGCGGGACAACTTCGGCGCAGTCGTTGACGCCCTCTCTCTCGCCGAGGCGGCCACGCATCTCGTCGTTCTTGCTGGCCGGACACTCGGCGAGCTCCTGGGGGAGACGTCGATACCGGTGGTGCCGAGCGTGGCTGTCACGGGCGCCACGACCGTCAACGTCGGCCGGCCCGACGTTGACGGCAATCGCAGCAGTTCGACTATGGCCAGGCGGGGTCTGAGCACGATTGCGCTGCCGGGAGACGAAAGCGCTGTGCTCTCGGCGGTCGTAACCGGCGCTCCGGACGTCGCCGCCGAGCTCGGCGCGAGGGCAGAACACGCGCTTCGTAACCGATAGCGCCCACATCGTGCTTCAGATCGCCTGCCTCGGGCTCGTCGGCGGCGCTGGACGCCACGATCGCGCATCGGTCTGTCTACCTCACCTGGCGAGCAGGGTAGGTCATCGAGTTCGGCCTCACCTTGGGGTGGGAGCCCGGGGACCTGTGTCGCCTACATGGGGTGAAGAACCCCTCGATGCATAGGCGAAGACGTCCCTGTGGGCCTCGCCCCGGGAACGCCACGTCTGGCGGCATTGCAACAGGGACCCCCCCACTGCCGCCCGCCCCCCTGAGGGGGGCGGTTGGCCTTTTCTTGACCGCCTGCCGCGGAGAAGATGACGGAGCGGAGCGCTTTGCTCGCACGGGCCCAATGTCCTTGTGGACGGTGGTTGTCTTAAGCTGTGGAGTCTCGGTCTCAGGGGCGTGGTTTGCCCTGGTCAGCGAGTTCAATGAACACCCCTCCATCCATCCATGGGGTGTTCCCGAAAGAGGGCCCCGAGTGTTCATGAAAGTCCTCGGAGACCTATTCCGTCCGCGGTCGAACGCCTGTTCTGGCGGGCTAGCCCAACCAGGCTCACTGACCCGGGCCGGAACGACAGGCAGCGCTCGGGGGTTGACCTTCCCGGACACGCTGAAGCCGACCCTCAAAGGGTCGGCTTGCTGTTGTGAGGTTCGACGCTACTACGTGGGCGGGGGAGCGGGGCCGGATTCGACGATCTCGGTCCACGCCCCGGAGCGCCGCCGAGCGCGCTGCCGCTTGGGCTTCTCAACGACTTGGCCGTTGTCGTCCAGGCCGTGCTTTGCCTTGAACGACCGGATCCGATCCAGGTTGTAGGCGGCAAGGGTGAAGCCGAGCAGCACTGTGGTCTTCACGAGGCCCATCACTCGGAAGAAGCCCCGGCTGAGGTCGGCGAAGGCGCCCTTGAGGGCCGAGTTCGCCGACTCCACGACCTGCCGCCGGGCCATGCTGACCCGCCACGCTGTCGTCCCGAACGTGATGGACTGCCACAAGGGCAGCTCCACCGGCATCGCCGTCAGGATCCCCGAGCAGCAGCATTCCGCCTCCGTCTCCACCAACGGTGCCGTCCGGGACCGCCGCATCGTCTTGGGAACGATCGGCTCCGTAGCAGCCCCGAGCAAAATGGGCACTTCCACCGTGTCGCCCCGTCGGCATCCGGCCCGGCATGGCGGGTGAGCCGCCACCGGGCCCGCTGGTTGAATTTGGCCTCGTAGGTGAGCTTCTCTTCCTCGGATGCTCCCCGGGGCGGCACCGGCAAGTCCCGCAACTCTTCGGGCAACAAGGGAGAGAACAACTGCCCATCGATCAGCAACGCCTCTCCGGAGAACGGCTTCACCCCACGCTGGTGGGTGACGGGCAGGAAGGTCTGATGGATGCCCGCCTGCGCCAATCGGTGATGCACCATCCCTGGCTTGCAGAGCGAATACCCGGGATCCCAAACGACGTCCTCGATGGCGCCTCCCTCTCGAACCGTCTCTAGCAACTCGTCGACGATTGCCCGCCCCCGGTGCGTCCCGGCTGGAACGAGCGAGAACGTTGTCACCACGCCGGCAACCTCCGGTCCGAGCGTGGTCCGCTCGATCCCATCGGTCGACCGCACGTCCCGGTCTGGACCGCCAGGTGCAGCTCGAAGCCGACGTAGGGCCCGGCCGGTCGGCTGTTGGTGGCCGAGCGGTGCCCCGCCCGGGCATCACGGTCCACGGTGTACTGCTTGCGACCGTCCGATCCAACGCCCAGCACCCGCGCCTTGCGCACCGCCTTGCGCTTCTTGGGCGCCTCCTCCATGAGCTGAGTCTCTGCGGCCTCCCCGTCCAGTTCCACGATGGTGCACTCTCCATGCAGCGCACCCCAGGTCTCGACATCGGTCCCATCGACCGCGACCGACGACGAAGTCCGAAACTTGATCGGGATTGCGGCGGCCATGATTCGGTTGGCGAACCATGCGGCGTCAACCTCGACGCCGTCAACTACCGGTCCCTCCTCCAGCACCCGACACAGGGCAACGAACAACCGCTCCACCCGGTCGTACGTTTCGGAGGGATCCCACTCACTGATGCCCAGCGAAGCGCGTTGCTCCGGGTTCATTGCATTCAGGATCCGGGCGATCTCCACCAGGTGCCCTTGGTGGTGGCGATGCAGGGCATTAAGTTGTGCCGCCACGAGAAATGCTTCGAGTGGCAAGGTCCGTGGCCGCCCAACGCCTGTCTCGAGCAACCGCGAGAGCGCGGTGAGCACACCGGACTTGTCGATGATCTGCCGAGCGATCTGCAGATCAGTGTCCCCGGTGGCCCGGCCACCTCCCGTGTCGATTGGGGCCCGGCGCCTCACTGGCCACTCCGGAGGATCATGGCTGCCTGCTCGTCCGGCAGCGGTACCACCTCACGGAGCAGGTCCGAGAGCACAGTGACGCCGACCATGCCCGCCGCCTGAGCCAGCTCCGGGAGCCGCGTTCTAGCCGTCAGGTGGTGCACGAGCCAGGTCGACCGGAGCCGCGGGGCCGACAACTTCGGATGCCCATGGCCAACGACGAACTTGCGCGCGAGATCTCCCGCACGGTTGATTGCCAGCGAACGACCCCCGACGAGGAACTCGTCTCCGGCCGACTCGGCCAGTTGGAGGACGACGTGCTCCCACCGAGCCAGAACCGGCACGACCCGAGCCGCGGGCTCCCCGACTCGTACGTAGACGATGCCATCCCGCCGGCTGACGTCCTTCGCGGCGACGAGCGTCGACCAGCGCCCGTCCAGCCCAGCACCGGCTCCGAGGGCGATGAGCGCCTGAGCGGCACGAAGGCGGGCAGGCGTGCCTGGTGCTGAGCGTCCCGCCACAGCATCTCCAGTTCGTCCCGTGAATAGGGACGTGCGACGCGCCGACGACTGACGGCCTCAACCCGGGGCTCCCATGGCGCCTTGCTGGTCAGGAGAGGACCGAGTCGCCGGAGTGCGGACCTGTAGGTGCCCCGGCACTGGTCTTCCTTGATACCGGTGGAGACGAAACGCTCAACGGGGTCGGGGTCGAGCACGCATTCCCAGTCGAGGACCATCCCCTGCGACAGGCACCAAGCGCACAGCCGGGTGAGGATGCGGATGGTCGAGCCGGCCGAAGAAAGGCCGACCGGCGCTAGGCGCACGACAGCGGGTACGAGGAAGCCCCGGAGCTCTGCCTGCCAGAGATGGCTTGAAACGGAGCGAGGCTCGTACCGGCGAAGCCAAGCAGCGGCCTCGTCCGGCGCCTGTTGGCGCGCGGCCGTAGGGTGCTTCACGTCGGACCTCCAACAAGGTTCCGGCCAGGCCCCGGGGTGCTACCAACACCGCCGGGGCCCGCTGTCTGTCTACAGACTTAAACTAGCATGCTGGCGAAGCGCTGTCAACAGATTTAAACTAAGGTAATGAGCCCCACCGTACGGACCGAGGATCTTATCGACGCCAAGGAGGTGGCTGACCTATTGGGTCTTGGCCATCCCAACAGCGTGAGTACCTATTTGCACCGGTACCCGGATATGCCGCGGCCGGTGGTCGACCGTGGTCCCAACCGTGCACGCCTTTGGCTTCGTCCAGATATCGAAGCATGGGCCAGATCGAGAAGAAGAGAGTGACGGCCAAGCGCCCCCCTGGAGGGGGGCGTGCGGCAGCGGGGGGGTGGCTCCGCCTGAGGCCTAAGTTGGTCAGGCTCGCTCGACCCTGTGTGGACCGCGGCCCTCGCAACAGTCACAGGAGAATCCCGCCTTCCCGGAGCCCCGAGCACTAGATGAATGATTCCAAGGGGTCAGCTGTGATCGTAGGCAATGAGGGACCGCAGTGGCGCCTGGCCGGCATGAGAGTTGTGCCAGATGGCTGCGGTGAGGGCAGCCAAACGTTGCAGGACCCGGGCGAAGACACCTTCGTCGGTTCGCCCGCCGTGGCGCTCCAGGTCGAGCTGGCCCTTCAGGGTGTCGTTCACCGATTCGATGAGCTGGCGCAGGGGTTTCAGGAACCGGCTGTGGGGCCGTTCCTTCTCGTTGGACCGGGCGGGACGGATGAAGGTGGCGCCCTGATCGGCAAGGAAGGCCTCGAACTCGGCGCTGGCGTAGCCCTTGTCCCCCATGATCTTCTGCCCGGGGCGGCTGGCGAGCAGGTGCGGGTCGATCTCGAGGATGTCCCTGGCCACCTCTCGCTCGTCGGCCTTGGCATTGGCCAGGGCGAAGGCGATCGGCAGACCCGAGGGGGTGCAGATCAGGTGCAGGCGCAGCCCCCAGAAGTACCGGGAGTGGCTGGCGCAGTACCCATAGCCAGCAAATCCGGCAAGGTTGGAGCGCTTGGCGGTTGGCCGGGACCGCCCGCACTCCACCGGGGTGGAGTCAATCACCCAGAGGTCGTCGAAGAACGTGTCGGTGTCGCAGGCGAGGATCCGGATCAGGGCCTTCAGCTGGGGGATCGATTTCCGGACCCGCTTGTTGTAGCCCGGCTGTCGTGGCAGGTAGGGGAAAGCGTCAATGAGGTGCACCCGGGCATGGCGAAGGAACCGGGCGTCGGAGACGAAGCCGCCGAGGGCCTGCAGCACGCACAGCGTCAACAGCTCGGCGTCGGAGAGCCTGGGACAGATGCCTACCGGCGGCCGCCATCGCCGAAAACGGGGATCAGCCTTGAGCGAGTCGTCGATCTTCACATACAGTGCAGTGGCAAGGGCATCCAGTTCGGTGTCCACGAGGCCTCCAGGGTCGAACGTTGGTTCGCAACGCCGATCTTGGACGCCCTTTGCTTCAAACCCACGGATTCCGCTTGGGGGCCATCCCTTGGAATTACTCGTCTAGGGAAATCGTCGGCAATCTTCTGACGATGCAACTTGCAGAGAACGGCTTCAACCTGGCCCTCTCCTCCGTCCTGTCCGCATTCCCATTGGATGGACAGGAAGGCCGGTTCTTGATCAGGTCGTCTCACGCGAAGCTCCGAAGAGGCCAATCTCGTCCGCAACTGCGCATGGAGGAACGGGGTGGCGCCCCACTGCTGGTGAACCGTGCGAGCACCGGTCGTCGTCGGCCTCCCGTTCCCGGCTGGGCGGTCACGACGAGCGTCTCCGAGCTGCCGATGGTTCCATCGCGAAAGGTACTTCCTCGACGACCGTTGGCCGCTGTGTTTTCGTATGTTGCATTGAGATGACCGGCGCTAGCGGTGCCCTGATCATGTGGTCCACACCCCTTTTCGGTCTCGCACGACGGGACGGCACCCAGTGCCGGGCGCTGCGTCATCAACCCCCCGACGCTGATGCAGCGGCACTCCTTGCGGGGATTGCACATTCGCAAGGGTCCGTGGTCTTTGCGCCTCCGGCACTGGATGCATGGCAGCGACCTAAGGAAATGGGAGACGAGGAACCCGGACCGTCAGTTCGGGTTGCCCAGCAGTTCGGGTTTAGTGAATGGGCAGGCCGACGCGCTCTGCAAGCCGGGCGGCTTCGGCAGCGACGCCGCGACGACCGCGCTCGATGACGGTCTGCAGAAGCAGGTGAGCCGCTGGGCGGTAGGCCACATCCTCCGGTGCTTCCCGCCGGGCGGTCTGGAGCACCACCAGGGCACTGGCGAACTCCCGCCGTTGCGCGTAGGCCTTAGCTTCTTCGAGCAGGAAGGCCACTCGACGCTCGATCGACGGGGAGCGATCGTGATCCACCTGCTCGGCCAGACGCAGGGCTTCGGCCGACTCACCTGCTTCAACTTCGACACTCACGGCGTACATCGCGACATTCGTTGGCCCAAACGCGGTCCAGGAGGCGTTGTGCTCACCCGTCCGCTCGGCTAGCAGTGCCGCGGCCCGCACGCGCTCCCGAGCCGTCCACACCTCGCCCCGCCGCACGCTGGCGACCGCCCCGAGCAACGTCAGCGCGCCGTACAGCGCCGTAGCATCAACATCGTCGGCTTGTACGAGGGGACCGAGCGCTTCAGCGCCCCGCATCGCTACGTCTTCGGCACCTTCGGCCTGGTGATCGGCGAGTAGGACGTGGGCGAGATTCCACCGGGCAGCAGCAAGGCGGTGCGGATCATCGGCGGCTTCGGCCGCTCGGATCGCCCGGTCCGCCACGAGCAAGGCCAGATCGCCACGGCCGACCCGCTTTGCGACCGTGCGCAGCAGGCCGTACAGATCAGCTGCACAGCACTGCATCGCCCGGCGTTCCGGCCCCTCACCCTCACTCCGGTACCACCGTTCGCCCAACTCAGCATCTGTAATGAGCAGCGGCAGTTGGCTGCCAAGCTTGGTGTAGCGGTGCGGCGAGGTCTGCCAGATCCGCCAGGCCGACCGCACGCGATCATGCAACTCGGGCACGGATGGCACCTCGTTCGGCGTGACCGGTTGCGTCAGCGCCGGGTACAGAGCCGCTCCCATATCGGTCATGCATGGCCGGTCGCTGCCACCAGCCGGCGGTTGTTCGACCAGCCTGGACAGCGGCACGTTCAGCACCTGGGCGAGTTGGGTGAGCACGGTTATGGTGGGGAGCTTCTTGCCATGCTCTATCTGGTGCAGGTAGTCGGCCGTGATGCCGGCCAGGCCCGCCACGACCACCTGTGTCCGGTGGCCGGCCACGCGTGCAGCACGCACTCGCGTACCGATCATCCCGGCAAGCATCCCTATCCCTCACAAGGTCTGAGCAGTACAGATCGTACGCCGAAGGCCATTGATCGTGAACGATGGCAGACTGCACGCGTGTCCCCCGGATCCACTTCTCGGCCTGCTCCACGCCTGCTTGTGCTGTGGGACGTCGACCACACCTTGATCGAAACCCGTGGTGTCGGCCGCGCCATCTACGAGCGCGCCTTCCCCGTAGCCACGGGCAGGCCGCTCACCGAGCTGGCCTCGGTCTCCGGGCGCACCGAGCTTGACATCATGGTCGAAACTCTGCGTATCAACGCGCTTCCGCCGGGAGACGACATGGTTACCAAGCTGGCAAACGCCCTGGTCAAGGGCTACGAGGATGCGCGGAAGGAACTGCGAACCGTGGGCCGTGCCCTGCCAGGTGCACATGATGTGCTTGCCGGTCTTTCTGAGGAGCCCGCCATCCACCAGAGCGTGTTGACCGGCAACCTTCGCGAGGTGGCGCGGATCAAGCTCGAAGTCTTCGACCTCGACGGCTACCTGGATCTGGCCAGCGGCGCTTACGGCGATGATGACTCGGACCGGCCGAGGCTGGTCGCCCTCGCTAAACAGCGCGCCGGCGAGCGGACCGGTGTCGCCTTCGACAATGATGCCACCGTGCTGGTCGGCGACACGCCGAAGGATGTCGAAGCAGGGCTGGCGGCAGGTGTGCGGGTCATCGGAGTCGCGACCGGGAGGACGAGTGCGCAGGAGTTGCGAGACGTGGGCGCGCACGACGTGGTGAACAACCTGAAGCAATGTCGAGACACTCTGAACCGGCTAGCGCGGCACGTAAGTAATGCGGAGTAATTATCGGGCAGTCGCGGATTCGCTCAGGCTCGTCCAGGGGTTGACCGTCGAGAGCTGCCGTGCGACGGCGAGGTCGCCGGGAGCCTATTAGCACCCATCGCAATCACAGCATGCTGCAAACGCGCCGAAAGGTCTGCCTGCCCGTCGGCGCGCTTGGCATCGGTGCCGATGACGCCAACTCCAAGGACCATTGGACAAAGTGCTCATCTTGACGCACTGTTTCGTCATGAGTCAGTGGTCCAATGACCTGGTCCTGGGAACGCTCGTCCAGTTGGCTGAGCCGCTAGGCAGCCTCGTCGCCGCTTTTCCTGGGAGGGCTGGTGTCGTTGATAATCCGGGGTGGATAGATGGATGGTTTGCGAAGCTCGTCGAATCCTATCCTCGGCGTCGGCCCCAAGCGAGTTGCGTATCATTGCGTCCGGCACCGAGGCCAGTGGAGCGGATCTCGCGATATTGGCACGGCAGCCAGTCGCGTGCTCGCCATCCAACCTAACTATTTTCGAGGTTTTTCGCGCGGGATCGTCGCATCGAATGAATCGTGCTAGAACCGAGGCATCGGCGCTAAGGGGTTGAGTTACCGATGACCGGCTGAGAGCCCCAGTCGTCTGGGCGCCATTGATAATCGCAAGGCAAGATAAAAGTAGCTCCTCGCCTGGCCGGTGCCGCTTTGGGGGACGGTAGTCATGAACGAGGCCCGTTATTCCGTTATTGAATGCCCAGAA
>WNEZ01009752.1_pt1 | contig 11152 bp, 6 predicted proteins | sample 5400521 | NCBI WGS metagenome assembly WNEZ01 (sample SAMN13153339, study PRJNA577476) | soil metagenome | isolation source: 120 cm saprolite under Douglas fir tree site 2 hole 1 replicate 1 | place: USA:California | collected 2015-04-18
TGATTATATTGAGCGGTCAGGATTCCGAAATCCGGCGCGCATGCATTTACAATCGCTCGATCTCTTGGGCTTCAAATCCTTCGCCGATAAAACGACTTTCAATTTCCACGAAGGCGTGACCGCCATCGTCGGCCCGAACGGTTGTGGCAAATCCAATCTGCTCGACGCCGTTCGCTGGGTGCTCGGCGAACAATCCGCCAAATCGCTTCGTGGTGGCGAAATGGCTGACGTAATTTTCAACGGCACCGACTCGCGCAAGCCGCTCAGCTTCGCCGAAGTCTCGCTTACTTTCACCGATTGCGCGTCGGAGCTGAATGTCGATTGGCACGATGTGCGCGTGACCCGTCGCGTTTATCGCGATGGTAATTCAGAATATTTGCTCAACAAAACGCCGTGCCGCCTGCGCGACATCCAAAACCTTTTCGCCGACACCGGCGTCGCCCGCTCCGCTTACTCGATGATGGAGCAAGGCAAGATCGACATGATCTTGAGTTCGCGGCCAGAAGATCGTCGCGCGATTTTCGAAGAAGCAGCCGGCATTACCAAATACAAAACGCAAAAGCGCGAAGCGCTGCGTAAACTCGAAGCGACCGAAGCAAATCTGCTGCGCATCGGCGACATCATCAAAGAAGTGAAGCGCCAGATCGGCTCGCTCCAGCGCCAGGCCGGCAAAGCGCGACGTTATCAGGCGTTGCACGCAGACCTGCGCGTGCTCGAAACGCATCACTCCAAAAAACAACTAGCAGCGCTCGACGCCGAGCTCGCTCGCTGCCGCGCCGACATCGAAAAAATCGCGGCTTCGGAGCAGACATCACGGGCTAAGACCGATCGCGACGAGACCGAACTGGCCGAAGAGCGGCGCGCGCTGGACAAGATCGACATCGAGATAACAGACATCCGCGCCGAAGCGCAACGGTTGCAAAGTGAGATCGCGGCGCATCGGAGCCGCATCGAATTTAACCGTCAACGCAAAGACGAACTGGCCGATCTGATCGAACGGGCGGGCAACGACATCGACACTGCTGAAAGCAAACGGAAGCAGCACTCCGCCCAGATCCGCGAAAGTGACGCGCTGATTGAAAAAACGCAGCGCTTTCTCCAAGCGAAACAAGACGAGCTGGCGAAAGTAACCGAGTTGCTCGATAAACTCCGCGCCAAGCGTGAGGCCCGTCAGGTCGATCGCGAAACCGCGCGCGCGTCGCTTTCCAAATACAAAGCGCGGGTCGACAAGCTCGAAGGTGATTTGGCCGGAATCACCGCGCGGCGCGAATTAACACAGGAACAGATCCGCCAAATCTCTATCGAAACAAAAGAGGCGACCAAAGCGTATGAACGAATTGCGTCGGAAATCGCGACCGCGCGCAATGCCACCGAAAGCGAGCAAAAGAAAATGGAGGAACTGCTCGCGCAATCGCAAACGGCGGAAACAAATTTGCGCCAACAGCAACAACTTCTTGGAGCTGCGGAAAATGAACTCGCAGTGTTAGAGCGTACTCTCGCCGAAAAGCGATCGAGTCTTGAGATTTTGCGTCAGCTCAACGCCGAAGGTGAAGGACTCGCCCAGGGTTCGCAGGCCGTGCTCAAAGGCTTGGACGATCCCGAGCGCTATCGTGCCGCGATCGTCGGTTCGCTCGTCGCCCAGATCGATGTCGAACCCAAATTTATTCCGGCAATCGAAGCCGCGCTCGGCCGAAATCTGCACGCGGTGATATTGAACGACGCGCAAAGCGCCGAAGAAATCATTGCGCGATTGACGAAAAAGAAACTTGGGCAGGCCGCGCTTTTCGTTCCGAAGCTCGGCGCTTCTTCTCACGAATCAGTACGCAAGAGTTTACCGAAAGGCGCACTGGGCTGGGCCGTTGATAAAATCGTGGCGCCGCGCTCGCTCGAATCGGTGATTCGCCAATTACTCAGCGGCGTTCTCGTTTTCGCGAAATTAGAACACGCGCTAGCGTGCAAGAAAGATGAGCCAACCCTGGCAATGGCGACGCTCGAAGGCGAATTCATTTCCGCGGAGGGAATTGTTTTCGGCGGGAGCAGCACGGTGAAATCAGACTCCTTGCTCGAACGGAAGACGCGCGTCGCCGCATTGGCAAAAGAAGAGACCGAATGGGCGAATCAGCACGAGATCTTGGTTCAGAAACGCGATCAAGCCAAAGCGAATGTCGCAACTGCGTCGCGCCAGCTGGACGATGCTCGTTCGCAATATCAAGCCGCGCATCTCGCGCAGTCCACTTCAGTAAACAAAATTTCGCTGCTGCAAGTGGAAGAAAAAGAGGCCGAGCGGAAGATCGACAATCTCAAATCGGAAAAGGTAACGCTCGAGCAACAAATCGAAGCTGCCGGTGAACGCGTAGCCGAGCTCGAAAGCGATTTGAACGCAGCGCGCGACGAACTCGCTGAATACGAAGCCGAGCAAACCGCTGCCGAAAAGGATGAAAAAGGCGCGCGAACTCAGGAGGAAGAAACACTCGAGACGTTGAACGATTTGCGGCTGGCGGTCGCGACCGCGCGACAGCGTCACGAAAGCCTGGAAGCGCAACGCCAACCAATGGCCGCGCGCGAAGCTGAGCTTGTCGAACTAATTGCGAACCGCCGGACCGATATCGCCAGCTACGAAAGCAAGCTCGCGGCGCAAACACAGGAAAACCGCGACGCTGAAGTTGCGATCAAGGAACAAACCGCGCGCGCAGCCGAAGCGGAAGCGGCCGCGAACAAAATCTCGTCCCAACGTGCCGTTCGGCTCCGGGCAGTGCAGGAACGGGAAACCGAGTTGCGCGGCTTGCGCAATTCGCTCAGTGAGTTGCAAGAGAAACGCGGCCATCGGCAGGTGCGCGAGTCGCAGTTGCAAATGCAGATCGAAAACCTGGCGGAAAATATTTCGCGGCGCTACCAAATCGATTTGCGCGCCTTCAGTCCGGACGAAGCTGCATTTGGGAAAACGTTGCGGGCACAATTGAAACGCGCCGAAAAAGAACTCGCCCCGACCCCCAATGTCGATCTTGCCAACGACGAATTACAAAAGCTGATTGTCGATCTTACCCGGCAGCTCGACAACATGGGCCCCGTCAATCTGGACGCGGTTCAGGAGTACGATGAGCTCGAGGAGCGGTACAAGTTTCTCGAATCACAAAATAACGATCTCACCAATTCCCGGCGGGAACTGCTTGATGTGATTTCGCGGATCAATTCGACGACCAAGAAATTGTTCGCCGAAACATTCGCCCAGGTCCGCGCCAATTTTAGAGAAATGTTTGCCGAACTCTTCGACGGCGGCCGGGCCGACCTCTCATTGCTAGACGAGAACGATCCGCTCAACTGCGGAATCGAGATTTCGGCGAAGCCGCCGGGCAAACAATTGCAAAGCATTTCGCTGTTGAGCGGCGGCGAACGCGCCATGACTGCCGTCGCGCTCCTTTTCGCAATTTACATGGTGCGCCCAAGCCCGTTTTGCGTTTTGGACGAAATCGACGCGCCGCTGGATGAGAGCAACATCAACCGTTTTGTTCGAATGCTCGACCGTTTCATTGCGCAAAGCCAGTTCATCATCATCACCCACAACAAACGCACGATCGCGAAGGCAGACGTGCTTTATGGCGTGACCATGGAAGAACGCGGCGTGAGCAAACTGGTCGGAATGAAACTGACGGCGCCGCCCGCCGGCGCACAAACACCGCCGCAGCAAGAACCCGCTTCTTCGCAACGCCAATTCGCCCTGGCCGAAAATGGCCACGGCGAACAAAAAGCCAGTCGCGCTGGGCGTTGATTTGGAGGGCGCCGCGGTGTCGGCGCGGTAAAATTGGAGCACGATAGCGCGTGTCCCTCCATAAAAAATTTTTTGCGCGCGATTGTCGATCTTGCGTAAAATTGGCCGATGCTTCAGACGGCGCAGCGCGGAAAAAAAACTTCAGCCAAGAAGGCGGCGCCGCATGAGCGATTCCTGGAGGCGTTTCGCTGGATGCTGCTCGCACGCACGCTCGAGGAGAAACTGGTCAGTCTTTACCGCGGCGGCCAGATCACCGGCGGCGTTTACATCGGCAAAGGCCAGGAAGCGGTCAGCGTTGCTTGTGGAATGTTTTTGCAAAAGGGCGACATCTTTGCGCCACTGATTCGCGATCAAGCGGGCCGTTCCGCGTTCGGCGAACCGATTGTCGACGTTGCCCGCACTTATCTTGGCTCCCGGCAGGGGCCGATGCGCGGCCGTGACGGCAATATTCATCGCGGAAAACCAGGCGACGGTCAGCTCGCCATGATTAGCCACCTCGGCGCGATGGTGTCGGTGACGGTGGGCGCACTGCTGGCGAAACGTTTTCGCGGCGAGAAAAATTTTGTCGGCTTGTCCTGCATCGGCGAAGGCGGCATGCAGACCGGCTCATTTCACGAAGGCATGAACATCGCGGCGGTTGAGCAAGTGCCATTAGTAATGGTCGCCACGAACAATCATTATGCGTATTCCACGCCTAATGACCGCGAGTTTGCGTGTGCTGACTTAGTAGATCGCGCGAAAGGTTACGGTTTCGAAGGTTACAGCATCGACGGGACGGATTTGAGCACATGCCTCGACGTCATTGGCAGCGCCGTGAAACGCGCACGAGCAGGTCGCCCGCCCCAGCTCGTCGTCGCTTCGGTCTTGCGCCTTTCCGGCCACGGCGAACACGACGACGCGAGCTACGTCACGGATGAAATGAAGCGGCAACCGTTTGCGCAGGATTGTTTGAAGCTGGCAGAAAAGAAGGTTGTCGATCTTGAAATGGCCGATGCCGCGACACTGAAATCCTGGCGGGAGGACGCGGCCAGGCAAGTGGACGAGGCAATCGCGACTGCGCAAAAAGAAGCGGCTCCTGACGCCGAGAGAGAAGATTGGTGCGCGATCTCAACGCGCGAATTGGTCGATCGACCCGAATGAGCATCACTTATCTCGAAGCCATCCGTGAAGCGCAGGCCAGGTTGTTGCGCGAGGACGAACGCGTTTTCATTTACGGACAGGACGTGGGCGGAACATTTGGCGGCGCTTTCAAAGCAACCAAAGGTCTGGCCAAAGAATTTCCCAATCGCGTGTTGAACACGCCGATCAGCGAAGACGCGATCGTCGGCACCGCGATTGGGGCCGCCATCAAGGGGATGCGCCCGATCGTTGAGATGCAGTTCGCCGATTTCTCCAGCACCGCGCTGAATCAAATTCTTAATCACGCCGGCACGCATTATTGGCGGACGAATATTCCTGTGCCGATCACCATCCGGCTTCCATCGGGTGGCACAAAAGGCAGCGGGCCGTTTCACAGTCAATCGATGGAGTCAATTTACGCGCATTATCCGGGACTGATCGTGATGACGCCGGCGACAGTGGAGGACGCTTACACGATGTTGATCGACGCGGTCGCAATCGATGATCCGGTCGTCTACTGCGAGCACAAATATCTTTATTACCATCTCAAGGCCGACAAACTTCCGGACAAAGGTTTGCCGACGGGCCGCGCGCGAATTGCGCGCGAAGGTCGTGACCTGACGATCGTAACTTACAGCGCGATGGTGCAAGAATCTCTCGCCGTCGCCGAGGAATTAGCGAGGGAAAATCTCGAGATTGAAGTTGTCGATCTTCGCACGGTCAAACCGCTCGATACCGACACGGTGCTGGCGTCAGTTGCGCGGACGGGGCGTTTGCTTTGCGTCGGCGAATCGTTCCCCTGGGGCGGCGCGACCGCGGAAGTGATCGCACGCGTCACCAGCGAAGGATTTCACCTGCTCGACGCCGCGCCCGTGCGCATCAACGCAAAAGACACGCCAATTCCATATCACCCAAATCTTTGGAGCGCGCACCGGCCCGGCACGAAGATGATCGCCGCGAAAGCGCGAGCGCTTCTTAAAGAATAATTTTATGCCGCAAGTTCCAATCATCATGCCGCAGCTGGGCGAATCGATCGCCGAAGCGACTATCGTCGACATCAAGGTGAAACCGGGCGATGAAGTCGCGGTCGATCAGGAAATCATCGACGTCGAAACGAACAAAGCTGTCATGGGCGTGACGACGCCGTGCAAAGGCAGGATCGAAAAGATCACCGCACAGTTGAAGGAAACCTATCCGATCGGTTCGGTGCTCGGCTACGTCGAAGCGAGCGAAGCAGACGCGGCAAGGTTCAAGAAACAAGCGCCCCCACCGCAAACGGTGGCCGAAGAAATTCCGGCGCGGGCGGATCAGGAAGTAAAGCCAGCGCGCCAGGAAAAGATCGCGGCGGGCGATGGTGATGGGGCGCGACCAGGTGGATTACCAGTTCCAGCAACATTGAAAGGCGCGAGCTTTGTTTCGCCGCGCGTGCGCGCGCGGATGGCCGAGTTGCAATTAACTCCCGCGGACCTCGCCGCAATAACCGGAACCGGCGCCGGCAATCGGGTCACGATCAAAGATCTCGAGGATTTCCTGCACAAGATCGACAACCAAAGCGTGAAGGAGGCTTCCGCGATTCGCGCGGGCGTGGCAGATGCGATGCGGCGCAGCTGGACGCGCCCATTATCGACAGTCGGCTCGTCAGTCAATCTCGACCCTATCTTGCAAGATCGACAACTCCGAGCCGGAGTCGCGGAAGGCGATCCGAAGCCTGGCCCCGGACTTTACGCGACGCGCGCGCTCGCCCTTGCGCTCGCGGAGAGTCCGACCGCGGCCGCGAAACTGATTGGCAACCGGGTGGTGCAATCGAATTCGATCGATGTTGGCGTCGCGGTCGAAGCGGAGGACGGAATCATGGTCCCGGTAATTCGCAACGCCGAGAAAACTTCGCTCGCCGATTTAGTGAAAAAGTATCAGGAACTTGTCGATCTTGCGCGCAAGCGCCGCATTTCGCCGGACATGCAAGCGGGCGGCATTGCAACGGTTTCGAACTTCGGAACGTTTGGGGTCGAATGGGGTACGCCAATTCCCCTGCCCGATCAGACTTTGCTCCTCGGCCTCGGCGCCGGGAAAAAAGTTCCGGCGTGGGACGAAACAAAAAAGGAATTTGTTCCAAAAACGGAAGCGCAGATCACACTCAGCTTCGATCATCGGAGCATCGACGGCGGTGGCGCCGCGCGTCTGCTCAAGCGCGTGATCGAGTTGTTAGAAGAGCCAAGCAAGTTGTAGGGCATTTCTGCTAAACGCCGTGGCAACGGGCAGAGACGCCATCCGAGCCGAATATTTGCGACTGTCATAGACCGCCACTACAATTTTAGACATGCACGAGAACACGGAATTCAGTTTAAGCCGGGAGGTCGAGGCGATTGAGATCCCGAGCGGTCGAAAGTTAACGCTCGCAAAAGGAACGCAGGGCGTAATCACGCAGGCGCTCGGCGGCAGTTACACGATCGCGACGCCGTACGGACTGTCCCGTATCGCGGAAAAAGATTTGGACGCGCTCGGTCTCGATAAACCGAAGCCGGCAGCGAAGGAAAAGACCACCGCTAAAACGAACGGGGCAGTTTCGGAAGACGATGTTTGGAACCAGCTCAAGCAATGCTTCGACCCAGAAATTCCGGTGAACATTGTCGATCTTGGTTTGGTTTATGATTGTCGCCTGACCAAAAAAGACGACGGCGGGACACGCGTCGAAGTAAAAATGACCCTGACTGCGCCTGGTTGCGGAATGGGACCGGCGATCGCGCACGACGCGCAGAGCAAAATTCTTTCCATCGACGGCGTCGATGAGGCGGATGTGCAGTTGGTCTGGGACCCGCCTTGGAATCAAAATATGATCAGTGAAGCCGGGCGAATGAAGCTCGGCATGATTTAAATCCGCGCTGACTAGTAGTTATTCGCGCGCAAATCGGTCGAACAGAAAAATGCAAGCTAAAACAATTTTGAATTTTTTGTTCACACGTTGACAGTGTGTCAGCGCGCTGCTTGTATACATCTTCGCGCTCGCGAAAAATTTCCTATAATGCCCTCAACTGAAGTCATTCTAACCGACAATGTGCCTGGCCTCGGCGCCGAAGCCGATGTGGTGAAGGTGCGCCGCGGCTATGCGCGCAATTATTTGTTGCCTCGCGGCAAAGCTTACGAAGTGACGCCGGCCGCTCTGCACCAGCTCGATACTCTCAAAAAGAAACGCGCCGAACGCGAAGCCCGCGAATTGAATGAAGCCGAGGAATTGGCTCGCCGCATTGGAAAAGCGCATCTGACATTCACGCTTGCAACCGGCGAATCAGGAAAAGCTTTCGGTTCGATCACTGCCCAGGATATTGTGACGAGGATGAAGAACGAGCTTGGTTTGGAGATTGATCGACACAAGATCGTGCTGGAGCGACCAATTAAGGACACTGGAGAACACGAAGTTGCGGTCAAGCTCCATCATGACGTCACCGCTCAATTCAAATTTGAAGTAAAATCGGCGCAGGAATCCCGCGAACGCGGGGCTGAACAAGGCGCTTCCGAGCAGCCTGAGAAAAAACACCGTTCGTTTTTCAGAAGAAAAAAAGAAACCAAATAAATGGCGACTCAACCGTCCTTGCGGACTGGGGAGACGCCTCGCAAAGATTCGGGCAATGGGCCCGGCCGAGGCAGACCGGGAGGAAACGGCGGAAGAGTTTTTCCCACAAGTCGTTGAGAAAATTAACGAGGAATACTTCTACGTTCCGGCGCATCAAACGATCTACAGCGTGCTGGTCGATCTTTGGAACGCCGGTCAAGCGATCGACCTAATCACGTTCACGCAAGTGCTGCGCGATCGAAATTTGCTTGAGACAGTCGGCGGCGCCGCATTGGTAACGAGCCTTTTTACCTTTGTACCGACGGCCGCGAACCTCGGCTATTACCTCGAAATCGTCCGGGACAAATACATTTTGCGCTCCATCATCGCCGCCTCCACCGAAAGCGTGCGCCGCGCTTACGAAGAGCAGGATGAGGTCGGCAATCTTCTCGACGAAGTAGAGCAAAAGATTTTCGCCGTCGGCGAAGACCGATTCAAAGGCCAGATGCTCTCGATGAAGGACCAGGTAATGGAAGCGATCGAGTCGATCGAAAAACTCTACGAGCGCAAAGGCGGCATCACCGGAATTTCCACCGGCTTTGTTGAATTCGATCGCATGACAAGCGGAATGCATCCGGCCGAGATGATCGTCATCGCAGCACGCCCGAGCATGGGAAAAACCGCGCTCGCGATGAACATCGCCGAGCATGTGTCCATCAACGAAAAACTTCCGGTGGGCGTTTTTAGTTTGGAAATGAGTAGCCAGCAGCTCGTTCAGCGTCTGCTTTGCTCGCGCGCGCGTGTGAATCTGCAAAAAGTGCGCGATGGTTTTCTGGGCGAGCGCGACTTCCCAAGTTTGACTGCCGCGGCTTCGAAACTCGCCGAAGCAAAAATCTTCATCGACGACAGCGCGAGTCTCACGATTCTCGAATTGCGCGCCAAAGCGCGACGCCTGAAGGCGCAGCAAGACGTGCAGCTGATCGTCGTCGATTATTTGCAGCTGCTAAGATCGACATCGCGCCGCGCGCAGGACAATCGACAACTCGAGATCTCGGAAATTTCTGCGGGACTGAAAGGATTGGCCAAGGAATTGAAGATCCCCGTCATCGTTGTCGCACAATTGAATCGTCAGCCTGAGCAACGTTCCGGCGGCAAACCGCGCTTGAGCGATCTGCGAGAGTCGGGATCGATCGAACAGGACGCAGACCTCGTTGGGCTGCTTGTGCGGCCGGAAATTTACGAGGAAGACGAAGAAGCGCGGGCGGAAAAGGCGGGCGAAGCCGAATTGATCATCGCCAAGCAACGAAACGGCCCAGTCGGCGAGATTCCCCTCACCTTCCTGAAAGAATTCACCCGCTTCGAAGATCGCGCGCGCAACGTGACCGAACCGGAAGAAGCGTTTTAGAGCGACTTCGCGGCCTCGACGACGTGCTTGGCGTCGATACCACGCTCTTTCATTACTTCGGCGCCGGGCGCGCTCAAACCGAATTCATGCAGGCCGACGACTTTGCCGTCGAGGCCAACATACTGATACCAAATCTCCGTAACTCCGGCCTCAATCGCGACCCGTTTCCGGCACGGTTTCGGCAAGACTTCGTCGCGATATTTTTCCGATTGTCGATTGAAGCGCTCGAAGCACGGCATCGAGACAACCCGTGCGCCGTCGCCGAGCTCTTTCGCAGCGGCGAGCGCGTGCTGCAATTCGCTGCCGCAAGACATGATGATCAAATCGAGTTTGCCTTTTTCCTTCTTCGCGATGTAACCGCCGCGCGCGACACCCTCGCGACGCAGTTTAACATCGACATCGTTCAAAATCGGGACGACCTGGCGGGTAAGCGCGAGCAAAGTTGGGCCGTCGACGCGTTGCGCCGCGGCGACAAACGCACCAGCTGTTTCTTCCGGATCGGCCGGCCGAATGACATCGATCTGCGGCATTACTCGCACCGAGCTGACGGTCTCGACCGGCTCGTGGGTTGGCCCGTCTTCGCCGACGCCGATCGAATCATGCGTGAAAATGTAAATGTTCGGCAATTTCGATAACGCGCCGAGTCGGATCGATGCCCGGCAATAATCTGTAAAGACGAGAAACGTCGCGCCCGAGGCGCGGAAAATCCCGTGATAGGAGATTCCGTTCATAATCGCGCACATCCCGTGTTCGCGAATCCCGAAGCGGATGTTGCGACCACTCGGGGTCTCGCGGGTGAAATCCCCGCCGTCCTTGATGTAGTTCAAGGTCGATCCATGAAGATCGGCGCTGCCGCTGATTAATAACGGCATCGCTTGCGCAACAGGCTGGAGCGCTTCGCTGCCGGCTTTGCGCGTCGCCAGCTTCGCGTCCTTGGGAAACTCGGGAATCTTCGACAGAAGATCGACATCTACTTTTCGATCGATCGCGGCTTCAAGCTGCTTCGCCTCCTCGGCGTTTTTCTTCCGCCAATCATTATAAATTTTTTCCCAACGATCGTACTCTTTCGAAACGTAATAGTGTTCGTCCGGCAAACCGAGACCTTTGCGCGCAGCATCGACAAATTTCGCGCCGGCCTCCCCGTGCGCTTTAAATGTCCCCTCCACTTCTGGAATTCCTTTCCCGATTAGCGTGTGCGCAACAATGAACTTCGGCCTGCCGTTATCGCTCTCCTTCGCGATGTTGATGGCGTCGAGAAACACCTGCATGTCGTGGCCGTTGATCTCCTGAACGTCGAATCCATAGGCTTTGAATC
>WNEZ01020886.1_pt1 | contig 11151 bp, 8 predicted proteins | sample 5400521 | NCBI WGS metagenome assembly WNEZ01 (sample SAMN13153339, study PRJNA577476) | soil metagenome | isolation source: 120 cm saprolite under Douglas fir tree site 2 hole 1 replicate 1 | place: USA:California | collected 2015-04-18
GGGCAACCGGTTTCGCCATGCGTCGCGCTTCTTGCGATGGCGCCCCGACAAACCGCCGCGCGAGTGCACCTACGATCAGCTCGCGCCGGTGGGGCCGTTTTCGCTCGAGGACGTCGTCGCCAGCGGCCACTCGTCCTCCAACCATTCCGACCCGCAAGTCTGACAACTCATCCTCGCGCCGCCGGGAAAGACGCACTCGGTGCTGGCGGACGGCTCGGTGCCCGGGCGCCGGCCGCACCTGGCGCAAGCGGATGCGCGCGGGCGGCATTCGTAGGCCGACTGAAAAGGCGGGATCCGAAGCGTTTTCATCCACTCGACCACGAACGGCTCGGACCAGTGCAGGTCGACCTTGTTCCCTTGCGCGAGACGGCGCTGGATCGCGAGGTAGTAGATCCGAAGATTCGCGGCGTGTTGCTCCATCCCCCGGCGAATGAACGCTGCTCCCAATTTCGCGACGCACTGAAGCAGCTGGAGTCGGTTCATGGGCGGACTCTGAACACGAGTTCAGTAGGAGGCAAGATCATTTGATTCGCGCGGGTATAAAGGAGACGGATGTCGCTGCGAGCGCGAGAGCTGGCCGAAGTGGTGGACGAGCTTTCCGCGTCGCTGCCCGGCTCGCTGGTGCAGAAGGCCTTCCTGCCCGAGCCCGCGCTCTGCTACCTCGAGCTGCGCCACCGCAGCCGGTCGGTGCTGCTTTGCCTCTGCGTTGCCCGCGATCGGGCGCGGATTTCGGTGGCCGAATCAGGGCGGCCCTCGAGCGAACCGGCGCTGCCCTTCCAGCAGCAGCTGCGTCGCGAGCTCATCGGATCGACGTTGGCGAGGATCGCCCGCGAAGGCGTGGGAACGGTGACGCTCGATTTCCGGAATGCCATCCGGTCGCGGCGCTTGATCGCGGACTTCGGCGCGAGGGACGCCAAGCTCGTGCTGCTCGGGGATGGCGAACGAATCCTCGGGATTTCCTCCCAGCTCGATCGGGCGAAGAGCGGTTTGAAACCAGGCGGCATCTACCCACCGCCCAGCGGGGAAGCGACGGCTCACCTCGAATCGGGGGCGAGCTCGCGGCTGGTGTCGATCCCCGAGGCGCCGTTTCCCCTCGCCCAGGCCGCCGAGGCGCTCTATGGCGAGAAGGACGAGCAACTTCGCACGGAAGAGATCCTCCGGCGACTGCTTCGAAGTCTGAAGAAAAAGATCGAGCGGATTGAGCGGACCCGCGAAAAAGTTCTGGGCGAAGCGGCCCGCGGCGCGCAGGCGGAGCAACACCGGAGAATCGGCGAGCTCGTTTCACAAAACCTGCACCGCATCCAGCGGGGGGACATGGTCGCCCGCCTGACCGAGTACACCCAGCAGGGACCCGTCGAGGTCGAAGTTCCGTTGCATCCCGAGCGGTCGCCGAAGCAGGAGGCCGAATGGCACTTCCATCAATATCGCCGGTTGCTCAGAGGCAGCGAGCGCGCCTCCGCGCGCCTGGCTGAGCTCGATGAGGAGCTCACCGTGGTCCGTCGGGACATGGAGCGTTGGCAGAGCGCCAGCGCCGAGGCGCTCTTGCGACAGCCGGAGCCTCCGACCGCGGGACGTCGAAAACCCCTTTCGAGGAGCCGACCCTACAAAGAGTATTTCTCTTCGAAGGGCCAGCGGATCTGGGTCGGACGCGACTCGCGAACCAACGACGAGCTGACCTTCAAGGTAGCCCGGCCGGAGGATCTGTGGCTGCACGCTCGAGGCGCCAGCGGCTCCCACGTCGTCGTTCCCCTCGAGAAGAAGGCGGAGATCAGCTCCGAGCTGCTCGTGGATGCGGCGCACCTCGCGCTCCATCATTCCTCCCTCAAGGGCGAGCCTCGGGGGGAAATCATCTACGTGAAGGCGAAGCACGTCCGCCGGCGCAAGGGCGATCCGGCCGGAGCGGTCAACGTGGAACGGGAAAAAAGCTTGACGGTTCGGATTGACCCGGAGCGGCTGGCGAAGCTGCTCAGCTCTCGCGCGCGGGGAAGTATTGACTGACTCGCAAATCGCGCGGTAGTCGCGCGTTGGCCACAAGCAGATTTTGAGTTTGCGCGCAAGTCGATCGGTGGCGAATCGCGGCCGTTGCTCGACTCTAGGGCCCGCGGCTTCTTGAGTCTCCGCGCGGCGAGAGTAGGATTCAAGGTCGCCGTGAGTCCAGCAGCCCCTTTCCAGCTGACGCTCTTCGATCTCGAGCTTCGAAAATCCGCTCGGCCGATTCCATCTCGCCACGAGGTGCTGGTCAAAGCCGAACATCTGGCGAAGCGGCTCTCCCGAGAGCTGAACATCGCCGTCCGCCTTTCAGTGACCGACAACCGCTCCACCATGGTCAGCTTCCGGCGGGTGCAGTCCAATCTCCGATTGCGGCTTCACCACATGTTTCTCGACGCCCCGGAGCCGGTGGTACGCGCGATCGCCGACTATGCCGGTCGCGGAGAACGGCAAGCCGGGCCGGTGCTCGATGACTTCATCCGAGGCCGCCAGCCGCTCATCCGCCAGGACCGCAATCCGGACGCGCGCCTCAATCCGTACGGGCGCTGCTTCGATCTGGACGAGATTTTTCGCCGCCTCAACCAGTGCTTCTTCCAGAACGGAATCCGGGCGGAGATCGGTTGGGGGCGGATGCCGTTCAAGAAGCGCCGCAAGTCGATCCGCCTGGGACTGTACGATCACCAGACGCGGGAGATCCGGATCCACCCCGCTCTCGATCGACCCGGGGTGCCCGCCTTCTTCGTGGAGTTCATCGTCTTTCACGAGATGCTCCACCAGTTGTTCCCCAGCTCGAACCGAGCGGGCAGGAGAGTCCACCATCCGCGCGCTTTTCGTGATCGCGAGAAGGCGTTTCCGTATTACACCTCGGCACTGCAGTGGGAGAAGCGGAACTTGAGGGTCCTGCTGCGGGCTTGAGGACAAGGTCCAATGCGCAGGGCGAAAATCGTTTGCACACTCGGTCCAAGCAGCCTGAGCCAGGACAAGCTCGAGGCGCTGCTCAACGCCGGGATGGACGTGGCGAGGCTGAACTTCTCCCACGGCACGCATCAGCAGCACGCCGAATCGATCGAGAAGCTGCGCGCCGCGTCCCTTAAAGTCAGAAAGGCGGTCGGCCTCCTCGCGGATCTCCAGGGCCCAAAGATTCGGACCGGCCGGGTGGAGAAGGGCATGGAGCTGAAGGAAGGCGCCCGGCTGATCATCACCACCGACGAAACCGTCATCGGCAAGGGCGAGATGGTCTCCACCACCTACCAAAATCTCCCAGCGGACGTGAACCCCGGCGATCGGATCCTGCTCGACGATGGCCTGCTGGAGCTCAAGGTCCGCAGCACCGACAAGAAGGGCCTGGTGGAGACCGAGGTGATTACCGGTGGTCCCTTGAAGAGCAACAAGGGAATCAATCTGCCCGGCATCGCGCTGCACGGCGACGCTTTGACGCCCAAGGACCTCGCGGACCTCGCGTTCGCCGTCAAATCCGGGATCGACTACCTGGGTCTGTCATTCGTGCGGCAGCCGGGCGACATCGACCAGGCGCGGGCGGAGATGGAGCGCGCCGGGCGCCAGGTTCCGATCATCGCCAAGCTGGAAAAGCCGGAGGCGCTGGCGCGGCTGGATGCGATCCTCGACAAGACGGACGGGGTGATGATCGCCCGAGGGGACCTGGGGGTGGAGATTCCGCCCGAGGAGGTCCCGGCGATCCAGAAGGACATCATCCGCCGCGCGAACAGCCGCGGGCTTCCGGTGATCGTCGCCACCCAGATGCTCGACTCGATGATTGTCAATCCGCGGCCGACCCGGGCGGAGGCCTCCGACGTCGCCAATGCGGTGTTCGACGGCGCGGACGCGGTGATGCTCTCCGGCGAGACCGCTTCGGGAAAATATCCCGTTGAGTCGGTGCAGATGATGGAGCGGATCATCCTCGCCGCGGAGTCCTCGGCGCGCCAGCAGCCGTGGGAGACGCCCGAGCCCGCCACCATTCCCGCGTCGTTCCCCGACACCACCTGCTCCATCGCCTGCCGCGCCGCGCAGGAAACCGGTGCCTCGGTGATCGCCTGCTTTACCGTTTCCGGGACCACCGCCCGCCTTCTTTCGCGCTACCGGCCGAGGGTGCCGATCATCGCCTTCACCCCCAATCAGGAAGTGCGGCGTCGGATGTCGCTCTTCTGGGGAGTGGTGCCTCGGGTGCTGGAGCCGATCCAGGAGACGGAGGCGATGGTGAAGAGGGTGGAAGAGGAGCTGCTCTCCCGAAGCCTCGTGCACAAGGGGGACCGGATCGTGATCGTCTTCGGCGCGCCGGTGGGCCAGCCGGGAAAGATCAACAGCGTGCGCCTGCATCAGGTCGCGTCCTAGGCGCGAACGGGGTACAACTGCCCAGATGAGCCGCGGCGTTCTGATCGCTCCGTCCATTCTCTCCGCCGACTTCGGGCGTCTGGCCGAGGAGGTGCGCGCGGTGGAGCAGGCGGGCGCCGATTACCTCCACGTCGATGTGATGGATGGCCGATTCGTGCCCAATCTGACGCTCGGGCCGGTGGTCGTCGAGGCCATCCGGAAAGCGACGCGGCTGCCGCTGGATGTCCATCTGATGATCGTCGAGCCGGAGAAGTACATCGAGGCATTCGCCAAAGCCGGCGCGAACCTCATTTCGGTGCACGTCGAGACCTCTCCCCACCTGCACCGCACACTGCAGCAGATTCGACAGGCGGGGGCCCGGCCGTCGGCGGTGCTCAACCCCTCGACCCCGGTGGCGATGGTCGAGGACGTGCTCGACCAGCTGGACATGGTCCTCTTGATGAGCGTGAACCCCGGGTTCGGCGGGCAGCGCTTCATCGCGCATACGCTGGAGAAGATTCGCCGGCTGCGCCAGGCGATCGACGCGCGCGGGCTGACAGTGGACATCGAAGTCGATGGGGGCGTCGATGCCGAGAACTGCCGCCGGGTGATCGACGCCGGCGCCAACGTTCTCGTCGCCGGGACCGCCGTGTTTCACGCCAAAGACTATCGCGCCGCGATCGCCGCCCTACGCGGCTGAAGGCTCGACCTTGGGCCCCGCCGGCGTCCCACATTGCTCAGCTACCAGTCGCGCCACCTTGGACATGAAGGTCAGGTCGAAGGGCTTGAGCGCATAGTCGTCCGCGCCCAGCTCCAGGCAAACCTGGCGGGTGTACTGGTCCTCGATCGCGGAGAGCATGATCACTTTCAAGTTCCGGGTGGCCGGATCCTTTTTCAGCGCCGCGAGAATGTCGCGACCATCGATGTTCTGCATGATGTCCAGGATGATCACCGCCGGCTGATGCTCTCGCGCGAGGTCGCACACGTGGTGCGCGTCTGTATCTCCGATGAACTTCAGGCCCAGGCGCTTCGCCTGGCGGCCAAGGACGGAAACGATCTGCGGCTCGTCGTCGCAGATGAGAACGAGCGGATTCGGTGAATGCGGCTTATCCATGCTTCCCAAGTAAGCAATTCTAGCAATTCTGCGGCCCCCGGGTAGAAACCCGGACTTCGGGCATTTGGAGCTCCGCGAGGGGGGTCAGAAAAGATCGTTGGGGCCAAATCGACCCAGGTGGGCTGACCCGTCCGTCAGCGTGCCCGGCCCGCGGATGGCTCGCGCACCTCGGAGGGCTCGCGGACCCCGGATGCCCCGCGGCCTGTCGATGGCTCGAGAACCCCGGATGGCTCGCGGCCTGTGGACGGCTCGCGGACCCCGGATGGCCTCGCGGACCTCGGAAGCCTCACGGCGTGGCACCCCCTTGAGCCGCGGAAGTGGCGGCGGAGACGGAGGGCGGCGAGGTCGGGATGGGCTCGAGCCTTCGCTGCTGGAGCGTCTCGTTCACCGGGCGGATCTTCTGGGCGGCTAGGGTATTGAACTCGCCCTTCACCTCGTCGAGCTCTCGCTTGAGGACGTCGATCCGCTCGAGCTGATACTTCGCCGGTCGCCCCTCCCAACTGACGATCGCCTGGTAGAGGTCGTCGGTGTGCTCGCGCAGCCGTTCTTCGCCGGTGATCGCGCCTCCCTCCTTGGTGGCGACGATCTTCTTCCGGATGTCCTCGAGCTGGCCGGAGACTGCCTGAAGCCGCTTGGCCAGGTCATCCGCCTGGGGTAGCCCGCTCGCTCTCGCTTGCGCTCCGGCTCGAGCCATTTCGATCTGGTCCACCAGTCCGCTCATCTCCGAGAACAGGCCGTGCACGCGCATCGCGGCATCGAAATTCTCCTTGCGCTCCGCCACGCCAAACGGCGCCCGTCGATCGAGGCCGATCGCGACCTTCGTCTCGATGCTCTCGCCCCCCTTGGTCAGACGGACGGTGTAGGTGCCGGGCACGACGCGCGGTCCTTGAGAGGCGCCGAATGCCACCGTCGCCGCCCGCGGCACCCGAGGCGGCTTGACTTGCATCGACCACGCAACCCGATTGAGCCCGCGCCGCTTGGTCGCGGAAATGGTGTCGACGACTTTGCCGTCGGGACCGAGCACCTCGAGCTTGATCGGTCCGAAGAGGTGGCGGGTCTTCTGGTAGTAGGTGATCTCCGCGCCGCCGGTGGGGTTCGGCCCGATGAAGTGCGCGTCGCCCTCGGGCCAGCCGCCCACGGTGTGCATCCGCTGCTGGACGGGTCGATTGGCGAGGAAGGCGGCGTCGCGCGCCAGCACGTCATTCGTGATGCTCCGCAGCGGCGAGATGTCGTCGATGATCCAGATCCCCCGCCCGTGGGTGGCGATGACCAGATCGTGCTCGCGCGGATGGATCTGAAAGTCGCGGACGGCGACGCTGGGAAAGTCTCCGCCCTTGAACTCGGCCCAATGCTGGCCGGAGTCCACCGAAATCCAGAGGCCGAGCTCGGTTCCCGCGAACAACAGGGAAGGCGCGACCAGGTCCTCCTTGATCACGTGAGCGTATCCGCGCACCCCCTGCTCGGGGGCGATGATCCGCGTCCAGCTCTTTCCGAAATCGGTGGTCCGGTAGACCCACGGCGCCATGTCCCCGTACGTGTGTCGATCGAAGGCGGCGTACGCCGTTCCTGCCGAGAAGCGGCCCGCCTCCACCCAGCTCACCCAGGAGGCCTTGGGTAGCCCTTTCACGTTGCCGATGACGTTGGTCCAGCTTTTTCCGCCGTCTTTGGTGATTTGAAGATTGCCGTCGTCGGTGCCCACCCAGATCAGGTTGCCGTCCTTGGGCGACTCGCTGATCGAATAGATCGTCGTGTGCGTCTCGGCGGATGAATTGTCCACGGTCACGCCGCCGGACTGCTCCTGCTTCTGTTTCTCCGGGTCGTTGGTGCTGAGATCCGGCGAGATTCGCTCCCAGTTGTCACCGCGGTCCCGCGAGCGGAAGAGGAACTGCGCGCCGACGTAGATCGTCTTCTTGTCGTTCGGGCTGGAGGCGATCGGCGTGTTCCAGTTGAAGCGAAGCTTCTCGTGGAAGCCCGCCTTCGGCTGAATGCCTCGCGCCGAGGCGGTGCGGCGATCGATCCGGCCGATGTGGCCACCCTGGGACTCGACGTAAACCGCTTCCGGATCCGACGGATCGGGCACCGCCCAGAAGCCGTCGCCGCCGTAGAGGTTCTGCCAGCTCGCACCGCTCACGCCGCCGGGGCGCGCCGATTCGCCGGCCCAAGTGCTGTTGTCTTGTAGCCCGCCGTAGACCTGGTAGGGATCCTTGTCGTCCACCGCCACGTGGTAGAACTGCGAGACGGGCAGATTGTCCGCCTTCCACCAGCGATTCCCCGCGTCCCACGAAATCCAGAGCCCGCCGTCGTCCCCGCCGACGATGTGCTGGGTGTTCGTCGGATCGATCCAGAGGTCATGCCAGTCTCCGTGTCCGGCGCCTCCCCCGTGCCCGCCGCTGCCCGCGTTGGAGAAGCTGCGGCCGCCGTCTTCGCTGACGATCAATTGAAGATTCGGTTTGAAGACGCGGTTCGCGTTCTTCGGATCGACGATCAGCCGCGCGAAATAGAAGGGCCTCCAGACCATCGGGTTGCTCTTGTCGCGTTCCTCCCAGGTCGCGCCTCCGTCGGAAGAGCGGTAGAGCGCCGAGTCTTTCGATTCGATCAGCGTGTAGACGACTTTTGGATCGGAAGGGGCGATCACGACCTCGACCCGTCCCCAGGGCTTCGCGGGAATGCCCTTGTGATTCTGGGCGGTGAGCTCGCTCCAGGTTTTTCCGCCATCGGCCGAGCGGAAGAGCGCGCTTCCGCTCTTCGCGTCCGGTCCATCACCGCCGGAGCGGAACATCCAGCCGCTGCGGCGGAAGTCCCACATTCCGGCGAAGAGGACGTCCGGGTTCTTCGGATCCATGGTGAGCCCGGAGCAGCCGGTGGAGAGGTTTGCTCCGGCGAGCACGAGGTTCCAGTTTTTCCCGCCGTCGGTCGTCTTGTAGAGGCCGCGGTCGCGGCTGTCGCTCCAGAGCTTTCCCGGGACGCAGGCGTAGACCACCGCGCTGTCCTTGGGGCTGACGATGACGCGCGTGATCCGCTCGGATTGGGGCAGGCCCATCCGGGTCCAAGTCTCGCCGGCGTCGGTCGATTTGTAGATGCCATCGCCGATCGACACCGAGTTGCGCGTCCAGGATTCGCCGGTGCCGACCCAGACCGTCTTTGAATTCGACGGATCGATGGCGATCGCGCCGATCGACTGCGTCGACTCCTTGTCGAACACCGGCTTGAAGGTGGTGCCGCCGTCCATCGACTTCCACACCCCGCCGCTGGCCGCGCCAATGTAGAGCGTGGTCTTTCCACCCTCCTCCAGGCCGGCGACCGCCGAGATGCGGCCGCTCATCACAGCGGATCCGATGTTGCGAATACCCAGGCCGGAGACGATGCCCGAGTCGATCGTCGGAGCGGCGGATTTCGTGGCGGGACGGGCGACCGGCTGATTGGCGGCGGGCGATGTGCCTGGACCCGGCGAGATGGCCCGTCCGATCGGCGTCTTCGGCGCGGGGAATTTGAACATCCCATCGTCCACGTCCACGTTGGCTTCGGCGATCTCGACCGTGAATCGAACGGTTTTGGGGCCCCCTTTGCGTCCTGACTCGATCGAAAAGGGAATCCAGACGCCGCCGACCTGGCCGTAGCTGCCGAGATCGTCTTCGCTGATTTGCTCGGAGCCGCGAACGTGCCTCACCCAGACGCGGCGAACTTCGAGGAAGTAGTCCGGATCGAGGTAGGCGTAGAGGACGTCGCCATCCTTGAGCGATGCGCGAAGCTTCAGCGCGGCGGTCCCGTCGACGTCTTCGGCGCCGAGGTACTCAACGCGGTGGCCCTTCTCTTTCCAGTGCACCAGCGGGCCCTCGATGTCCGCCTCCTGGGCGCGGACCTTCGCTTCGTCGGCGGAGATCCGCTGCGGATCGCGCCGCCCCTGGAACGGATTCATTGCCCAGCCGTCGCGTCCGTCGAAAGCCTGGACCGAGGTGAGGCCCTGCATCGTGGTCTCCGCGCGAATCATCCCCGGGCGCTTGACGACCTCGCCCCAGACGGCGACGACGGTCGAGTCCCGGCGGCCGAACTCGAGCTTGCCGGTCAAGCGCACCGATTTCAGGGCTTGAAGCTTTTGCGCGCCCCCGCGCGCTTCGATGTACCGGGCGACGATCTCGTCCGTGGTGAGCGCGTGGACCGCGCTCGAGCTCAGGAACAGCGAAACCGCGACCCATCCCAATCTTTTGTGCATGGAGGCCTCCAAAGGGCGCGCACTATCGCTCAAGATCGGCCGGGAACCCAGCGCAGAGTGCGGGATTCAGTTAGGGACGACAGATCGCACACCGGGTCCGCGGGCGGCGGAAATCTAGTGCGTGGGAAAAGATTCCTGCCGGTGAAAATCTTTTCCCACGCTCGGCATTGCAGCACGTTGGGAGGCTGCGAGAAATCTGGGTCGTGGCCCCCGATCGGGAGCAGAGCGCGGCGATTCGCGCCGGATTCCTTGAGCCGGGGAGTGGGGACCAGGTTCCGGGTGCTCGGATAGATTTCGAATCACTTGATCGCGCGTTCGGGCCTGTCCGGTCGGGTCGACGTCGGCCCAGAAAGCGCCCGATGGTCTTGAGGTGGAGTCCCGAAGAGGTCGCAGCGGTGGAACGTTCCACCTGAGAACCGATCGCAATTGCATCCAATTGCATCGATGCAATCGCGGAGGAGAATCCGTTGAGGTCCGAGCACCGGAAGTGCGTCACCTGCCAACTGCGAACCGTTCTCAATTGCATCCATTTGCATCGATGCAATTGCGGAAAAGAAACTCCCGAGGTTTGCGCCGCTGAGGACGACATCTACCTACCTGCGAGCGCCACTCAATTGGATCCGATTGCATCGATGCAATCACGGGGAAGAATCCGACGGGGTCCGAGCCCGGAACGGGCCCCACCTGCCACCTGCGAACCGTTCTCAATTGCATCCAATTGCATCGATGCAATCGCGGGGAAGAATCCGTTGAGATCCGAGCGCTCGAACGGCGGCAACTGCCACCTGTGAGCGGAGCCCGATTGCATCGGATTGCAGCGATGCAAGCGCGGGGAAGAATCTGTTGAGGTCCAACCCCCGGAACGGCGCCACCTACCACCCACGAGCGGAGCCAAATTGCATCCGATGGCATCGATGCAACGCGGGGAGGAATCGGTCGAGGTCCGAGCGAAACGGGACACCGACCATCCGCGAGCGGGATCCCAATTGCGTCGATGCAACCGCGGCGCGGAATGCGTTCATCTCCGAGCGCCCGAACCAAGTCATCGACCAGCCGGGAATCGGAGCCTTGGTCGGACCTAGAATCTCTCTAAATTCAGGCGCTTAATCGATTAACCTGCCCGCTGGTGGCCGCCCAAATTGCATCGAGATCGGGGGAGCAGAGATCCGAATCTTCGCCCCACCAAACATTAGAAAAAACCATGATCCGGTTTGTCGACGGAATACGCCCTTACATATGTGGGACAAACGATGCCTATGTGGGAGTGGGTTCCTGGGGAAGCGGCATCGTGCGTCGCCACCGGCACCAACCCTAACCGGAGCACCAAACCATGGACGAATCCACGAAAGACGGAAATCCGCCTCCAAGCACCACCTCAGAGGAAGCAGCAGCGAAAAAGGACAGCCAGCCACCTTCGCATCCCGCGGCAGAGGCTCAGCTGCAAACCCTTCCGATCGAAAGCATCGATCCTTCTCCGCACCAGGTCCGAGAAGTTTTTGATGAGGAGGCC
>WNEZ01005436.1_pt1 | contig 11150 bp, 8 predicted proteins | sample 5400521 | NCBI WGS metagenome assembly WNEZ01 (sample SAMN13153339, study PRJNA577476) | soil metagenome | isolation source: 120 cm saprolite under Douglas fir tree site 2 hole 1 replicate 1 | place: USA:California | collected 2015-04-18
GGTTGCTCCCTTTCGGCTCCTGCCCCGCAAGTAGAGCGAAATCTAGCACAAACTGGCCATTCTTTTGCGTAGTTCTGAGCATATGGTGCTGCGGGCTGGGTCAGAAAAAAGCCGCCGATTCTGGATGGATGGTCGGCAAACCTTACCTTGGGATTGCTTCCTGCTTGCCCGTGATACGCTCGCCATCGGTTTCTCGAATCGGCTAAACTGCATCGGCCAACCACTCTCTTTGTTGCATGATAAGCAGGTCCTTTCGACCTATCCGCTGAAGGACGAACCGATGATGAAAGCACTGATTCGCGACCGATACGGTCCGCCCGACGTGCTCGAAGTAAGGGACATCGAACGGCCCAAACCAAAGGAACGCGAAGTCTTGGTGCGGGTGCATGCGGCCTCTATAAACGATTGGGATTGGCAGATGCTTCAGCGGCCGATGGTTCCGCTCGGCTTCAATACGCCACGTGTACGGATTCTGGGTTCCGACATCGCGGGACGGGTTGCCGCCGTCGGCAGCGGGGTTCAACGTTTTACGGTCGGAGACGAGGTCTACGGTGATCTGTCTCGCTTCGGCTCTGGCGGCTGGGGCGGATTTGCGGAGTATGTGTGTGCGCCCGAAGTGGCGTTGGTACGGAAGCCCTCTCGAATGACTTTCGAAGAGGCCGCCGCGCTGCCGCAAGCCGGGCAGCTCGCAGTGCAAGGTCTCTTTGCGGCCGGACCGCTGAGATCCGGCCAGAAGATCCTCATCAATGGGGCGGGTGGCGGCGTGGGCACGATTGCCATTCAACTGGCCAAATCGCAGGACGTGGAAGTCACGGGTGTCGATAGCGCGGTGAAGTTCGAGATGATGCGGGCCATCGGCTTTGACCACCTGATCGATTACAAAAAGGAGAACTTTGCCAGGAACGGGCGGCGCTACGACCTGATCCTCGATACAAAAACGACTCGTTCCCCATTCGCGTACACGCGCTCGCTCAGTCCCGGAGGAACATATGCCACCGTCGGTGGCGACTTGTCCCGACTGTTCCAGTTTGTAATTTTCGGATGGTGCATTCGGCAAACCACAAGCAAAACCGTCCGCTTGGTCATGCTGAAGCAGAACCAGGACCTGCCATACTTGAACGAACGATTTGAAGCCGGACAGCTGATCCCCGTGATCGATGGTCCTTATAAGCTGAGCGAAGCGCGGGAAGCCTTTCGTCATTTTGGCGCAGGCACTCACAACGGCAAGGTCGTCATCACGATGGAGTGAAAGTCGATCAGTTATTGCAACAGCTTTCTGGCGCTCTATTGCGGGTGAGTACTCGGCGACTGTTCCCTAATTGGATCGTTGAAGAGTAGCCCGTCATACGTCCAGAGTCGATGAGAAGTACAGAGATCACTTCCGACAAGCGGGCTTCCAAGGAGCGAACTCTTAAGGCGTGCGGTTCTCGACCGTATAGTGAGCTTGAAGATACCGGATGATTTTCTGCGTAGTGTCCTCGGGGATCGCTGCGCCATAAGCTTTGTTCATCTTGTTTACCTCGGCTTCCCACGTCGCAGCGGGTAATGGCGGCTGCATGGTGACGTAGATGGGGCTGTGGCAGGTGTTGCAGTAAGTCTGGACCTCCTGGCGGCCATCCCCGGGGACGAGATCTGCACCAGGCACTGGGTAAGCAGAAACCTGGTAGTTCGAGTCCGGCGAAAGTTCGATGAGCGCCGTCTGTCGTAGGCTTCCGAGTTCTGCTGGACGATAGTAGCCTTTTTTCAAATCCGCGAATACAAGAGCGACCACCATCATCAGTCCGCACATGACAAGAAAGATCGCGAGGACTCTCTTCTTCATCACCGTTCTCCCGTTAGCTTGCTTTTCCGACCACAATTTCCTGCCGCTCGATCATGTTCCATTCTCATGGGAAACTGGAATTGAATTGCCGACACTCATGGACCTTGAAAAGATGGTGGACGAGAGGGGAATCGAACCCCCGACCTCCTCATTGCGAACGGGGAATCACTAAAGCTAAGACGCGTCGCCACAATCAGTTAGCTTTTTGAAAAGGCCGTGAATTGCCCAACTCGCCCAACCGCCTCTTCTCTCCGTTGTGGGTTGCCGAATCTTTTGGAAGTCTTTGTCTGTTTGTGCTGATCCGTGAACGAGCTATCGGCTGGTGGAATCGCACAAACGCTGGACTGGTAGGGCGAGGGTCGCGGGTTCGATCCGTCGCCACTGCCACGAATTCGTCCAAGTGTCAGGGCTCTTCGGCGTCACCCGGTCTCCACTTGCCCGTATAGGCCCATCCTCTGCCTCCTGTGCGACGGTCAGCAATTTAGTAAGGGCGCGATCTCCTTAACCGTAGGCGGCCTTCGAGAAAGGATCTTGGTAAAAACGGCAACCTCGTTGCGACGAGTCCCAAAGAACTTCCCGCGTCGTACATTTTGTTGCATAAGCTAGTATGTAACGTCAGTAAGCACGAGACGGCGACAGTCACGAGGATCGCCGCCTCCACACGCTGAGTAGGGATACGTTACCAAGACATTAGGCGAAACTTAGATGGGAACCGAAGTCACGCCGGCGCTGGTCGAACTGGCGCTGTCCAACTCGACGGACAAGCGGGTGCCAACACTTGCGGACGGGAACATACCCGCCCTTGCCTCACTCCTCGCGCCACACATAGACGGAAAACACGGAGAATTTGAACTTCGGTATCTGGCGCCTGGTAAATCCGGCGCTTTCGTGGTGCTGGTTGTTTTCAGCGACGCATTGTCGCGCGTCATCAAAGTTGGTCCAAAACATCTGATCGAGCAGGAAATTCGCAACTATGCCGACTTCGATCTCCTGAACCGCATTCCCAGCGAATTTATTCTTCAGTTCGTAACTTCCCCCTTCGCTATCGGCGATAGGGCGTCGGTAGCATTCCATTGGGCGGGTGGATACAGTGGCGTAGCCACATTTCGCGAGTCCTTGTTCAAGCTACAGGCCTCCGCCGTTGAGAGACTGCTCTCCGAGCTGGCGCACAACATCTTTCGTTGGCAAAAACCTCGCCACTCAGCATCTTCGCCAATCGATCAGTTCAAATGGCAGGCTGAGGCTCGCGCAAGAATTGTCGAAGTGCTGCGTTCCTTAGCCAACAGTGAACTTACGTCCGCGCTAGTGAATTTCTTGGAAGATGACAGCACGTTGAGGAATCTGATTCAGCAGAAGACCTGCTCGCTCGGACTAACACATGGAGATTTACACGGAGGCAACATTCTCGTTCCCGGCGACTCGTTGTCGCCGACGCACCTCCGAGTGATTGACTTTGCCAGCGTGCAACCTGAAACGTGTCCTGCGCGAGACTGGGCAAAGTTGGAACGCGACGTGAGATTCCGATGCCGTCGATCAATGGCGGAGATTCCTTTGAAAAGTTATCTCGCCGAGCTAGATGGGACGGCAAGCGACTTCGATGACGAAAATCCCGATTTGCGAACGGCGCGCGCCGCGGTTGCCACGATCCGCGACCGTTATAGAGAGTATTGCTTCAACGCTTCCGGGGAATGGGAGTTCGAATACCTCTACTGCCTTCTTTGTTGGAGCCTGAACGAGCTTCATTCCAATCCGGAAATCAGCACAACAGAGGACCGAATCGCTGTGGCGACTTCGTGTGCTGCGATTTACGAATCTCTTTGTCGCCATTCCGCCTCGCTTAGTGGAAGGGCACCCACCAAACGTCGGCACGAAATAGATTCGAGCGTAAAGGCTTTCCTTGCAGACACGCGAATTGCGGGATATGTCGAACGTGAAGACGGAAGTGAACGTCCTCTCTATCTCGATCACGGATTATACGTGCCGCGACAGGCTGCAGAGGAGCAGATCGACGCCATCATCGAACAGTACGCGAACGACTCGCTGGGGAGGTGGGTGAGTATTTCGGGCGACGCCGGACATGGCAAGACGTCACTTATGTGGCGAACGGCGGCTGCCCATATGGACGGGCAGCTAGGACTTCGAGCGATTCTCTGCCAGCAACTGGGGGCTAATGCCCTGGCGGACTTAGCCAAGTTACTGGAAGCAGCTACCGGCTATCCGACGATCGTGCTCCTCGACACGCTGGACCTACTAGTTGGCATTGACGACGCGGCACTTGGGTCGGCACTCAACAAGGGACGTTCGTCGGGATTGCTGATTATCAGCACTTCGCGACGACAGGAAGCTCAACAACTCGCAAAGTTTGTCCAGTGGAATGAGAGCGTTGACCTGACTAGGTTCAGTCCCGAGGAAGCGAAGCTAGCTGTTGCCAGGTACGTTGACGCGGTGTATCCCGATTGGTCCGAGGGTAGGCGAGCCGTACAGTTTTCGATGGTGTGGGAAATTCTTGACCACCAACGTCAATTCCAAGACCTCACTTTTGAGCCGCTAATTCTTCGCATGATCTTTCAGGCTTACGTTCCGAACGAGATTCCTCGGGACGTAAATACGCAGCGCGTCTACGACAAGTTCTGGGAAGCACGTGTCCTTTACGATCGATCCGTTAAGACGCCCAGTGATTCCTTTAAACGAGCACAAGCCTGCGAGCTGCTTGCTGATTTCATCGCTTTTCGTGAAGGCAAGCAGACCGACACCGCTACGACCGGCGAGGCGGAGAAAATACTTCGCATTGTTGGCAATCAAAATCCTTTTGAAACTATCGACTCGTTGATTTCGTCTGGAGCGATGCGCTCAGCTAGAGGAAAATCTGCGGTTGCATTTTTCCACCAGACCTTTTTTGAATATGCTGCAGCAAGGGCGGTCCTTTATAGTGAAGACGAGCGCACAAGGAACACACGCATCGAATGGTTGTTGAAGGACCTACGCGAGTCCCGGTTGTTCCGGCTTCCTGTCCTCAAGCAACTCGCCATACAAGCATATTTTGCCAAGGACCGCATCTGGCCATTTCTGGCTGCCAAGATCGAGGTGTCGGGAAATCAGGCAGCCGCCAAGATAGCGCTGGAAGTAATCGGGAAAATTGGGCGCGACGAAGAATTCGTCGAACGTGTACTTCAATGGGCGGAGCGAGAGAAGAACCTGTTTCAGACGGTCACACCCGATATCGTGCGGTCTTATCCTGCAGCCCGTTTCGATGTCGCGTTTCGCTTGTTGGAAAGCCAACTCCGCGGCGAGCGGGAGCGGGATATCTATTTCATTGTGGAAAAGAACTTCGCGCCCTTGGCGCCAGCACAGACCCTTGAGTTTCTCAGGAAGGCTACCGACCGCGTGAGAGACTCGGACCACGAAACCAACGCGCTGTTCCGGCACGCTTTGATGGCCGTTTTGCGGGAAGGACAAGCCGAGGCCCTCGCGGTCCTTGCCGGCGTGTTCTATCGTTTTGGAAATGGTTTGCAGGACGCCGTATTGCAGGAAGTCTCTGAGCTCATAACTGCGGAGAACGCGGAACTCGTCGCCAACCTTTTATCAACTGCGGCCGATCCCGTGATTGAGAGACGGAAGAAGCTTGTACCCAAGAGTTTCTTTGATTTGCTCAGAAGTCTGCATGTCAATTTCCCTGCACTGGCCGAGGCCGTGGTATCCAATATCGTCCGGCGTTGCGCAGATACCACTGATCTCGATGTGGCCATTCTAAGCTCAAAATCGAGAGGGACTCTTCGCCCCACGGATGAACAATTGGCGAATGCCTTAGACGCTCTTGCTTCTGCAGATCACTTGGTTCGCCTTTCCACCAGTGAATTCTTGGGGGAACTCGCCAGGCACCACGGAGACGAATTGCTTGAGGCTATCCTCGCGAAGGCCGGTAGCCCCGTTTGGGAGCGAAAGGATGCAACGAAGTCTTTGCTCCTTACGCTCAGAAATGTACGAATGTCGGATCCTTTACGGTTATTGAAGGTTCTGGACCATTGGCCGTTTCCGGAAAGAGGTGCGGGGATTGCTTTCCGAGCAATCTTCGAGCAGTTGGTTAGGGCCGACGCAGCTGCGGCACGAGAATGGCTACTCAAAGATGTGGTCGGAATGCGATCAGAAGCGGACGTTCGGAAGATCATGATTGGAGTGCAGTTGGTTTCGGAAGTATCCCCGCTAGTGATGTCCGATCAGGACGTCAAGAGGTTCATCGAATTCGGCATGCATCACCAATTCGCCTCTTTTGACACGAGGCGGATAGCGTGTGCCGCACTCGCGGGGTTCTATCCCGTCACACCGGATTATTGTGCGAAAACAATCGAAAAAGTCTTTGCGACCGGAACTCCGGAATGGATCAGCGCCATTGTCGGCGCCCTTAAGAGTAAAACTTGGACAGGTCTGCCACTTCTTGTAATGCGGATGATTCTTGCGAAACGCGCGAATAGGACCCGTGACTTGTTCCTTGGGTCTTTTCTCAAGGCAACGGCTGGATTGCCGTTACTAGCGAAAGTTGACATTTTGGAAGAACTATCGAACTGGACGTCCACCGTGTTGCCGACGGTTAGGGAAGAAAGCACTCTACTGGAGATTCTGATTCTGGCAAAATCCACCGCACAATATGATCCGAAGAAAGCACTTGCCGTAGCCAAATCCCTCAAAATAGCGAGTCCAGCCACACTGGGGAATCTCTGTTCCGTGTACGAAAACATAACTTTTGTTTCGTCCGACGCGGCGATACATCGCCAAGCGCTCGACGAACTAATTCAAATCGCTCATCATCGACAGCATTTCATCCGAAATAGTCTTCGGCGAATTCTGCCCCGAGTTGAGGGTGTGCTGGGACCACGTGTCGCTGTGGATGCAATCAAAGCGGCCGTAAAGAGCAATCCTAAATGGGAGGAGAAGGCTCTAGAGGAATTGATGCAGGCGGCAATCTTAATTCCCAGCTGGACCAGCGCTGACTCGGAGGAACTCCGTGCCTTACCACTGCCACGTAGCGTGTCTGCTATTCTCTTACACTTTAAGTAGAACCACGGACCCACTGACTGTGGATCCCACAAATCCCATCCGTGACGAATGCCATTGAAATCAGCGACATGCGGAAGGGAACGGGAGGCTGGGATAAGAAGGCGACCGGGAAGTAACAATGTGATGTTTGACGGGAAACCGCTGGATGGAGTTTTCGTTATGCACAGGTGCCGGTGAGCGCCTATTCGGCCGGATAAACGACACCCTTCGTGAATCCGTGCTCATGGCCAGAGGCAGAAACCTCAATGGGGAAGCGCTTTTGGAGACTTGTCGCGCAGGCCTAAGGGAGATTTTTCAATAGGGCAAAAAGGAACGGATGTGCCAACTGCAGAGACAAAGAGAGCTGTGGTGTGCCGGCCGGCATTGCGTAGCGAAAGGGCAAACGCGACACCAGATGTTCATACAACGTTTCCTGGATTTTCTTGTTCCTCAATCGCCATCTCCAACGCACCGACAAGTTCGGGCTTGATCGAATAGTGCCCAATAGGATCATGGGTGACGAGGTTGGTGTGAAATTCAAGGGAGTTGAGTGCTCCCGACAAGTGTTGAAATCCGTTGCGGACGAGGTACCCCGCTGCATGGGCCTCGTCCATCGTGCCCCTGATCATCAGTTCGCGAAGCAAGGGTTTCTGCCAGGGTTCCTTGAGACGTGCTAGGTCCTCCCGGGCGAGTTTCAGTCGATCGTTCAGATATTTGTCCCGTGGCAATGCCGGCATGGCAGCGATTTGGAGCCGCAATCGTTCCTCAATTCTGCTCGACAGTTTAGCTCTAGCATTTCGGCGTTCGGCATCGGTCGCGGGGGGCCGTAGTGCATATTGAATCGGATGCCGGAGATGGCCCATATCAAAGGGCAACTCCCCGGGTGGACCGAAGGCCGTATTCATGATGGTGATGATGGCGCTATGCGTTTTTGCAAGAAGCGCGTAGCCAAACTCGGCCATCACATTTGGATTGGGAACATACTTACCTGCTTCCGTGCGCGCGACAAATGTCACGTCAGGAATGAAGAGATCGCAGTCTTGAATCTTTTTGAGAATGGTCTCGGTGACGGGCGGCGTTCCTGGAACACCTTCGGTATCTGAGTCGATGTGGATTGCGACTGGGAGCGACGGGTCGTCGGTGATCCGGTGGGCAGCGTCTTTGAGCGCGATATCAGTGAAATCGCGATTAACGTTTCGCGGGGTGTCGCTTTGCCACGCGTAGAAGGCGGTAATCTTTTTCATCTGCGGCTGTGCTCCAAGGCGCTCGGGGGTTACGCGATGCCTTCGTTATCGTCGTACTTTTCTTCGCGTTCTCCGCCATGCGCGCGATATTTCTTCCCATTCGAACAAGGCGTATCGGATGACCGCCGCGGCGGTCGCGATCACGGCGACCACATTCCTGAACAAGGTTTCAGTGTTCATTTAATCGCCTGCGCCGGTTTTTTGACCGGCATGGGGACAACGGCCGGCTTAAGTTCAATGAGAGGCAAACCCATGATGTCGAGGAGGTCATTTGCGTCTTCGAGATCGTCGATGGTGATTTCGTGGAGCTCAAAGAGCCGCTCGAGCGCGAGTCGAGGATCGCGCAGCAGATAACGTCTCGTGCCGCTATCATTGTGGACGCGGATGAGTCCTATCTTCTCGAGGCGATTTATCGCCTTGCTGACTGTCCCCTTGGTGTCGACACCGGTGCTGCGCATAATCTCCTCATACGTTGGATAGCAGATGGATTGCGGACCACCCCTGGTTAGGAGATAAATCCACACTTTCAGTTCGGCCCCTTTGAGGTGGCGCAGCAGCTCACGGGAAATGTAGGGTAGCGGCGCGAAGCCACCGCCTTTGGGCGCAAATACTTCCTTTTCGGCACCGGGGAAGCACCGGTCGCGATATCTTTGGTCGCGATGAGGTCTTCTGGTAGTCATGACAATCTCCAGCGTTCAGGTGGATTGTACGGTTAGTCGAAAATGTGGGCAAACCCCGCCCACACCCACCCCTGGGTCAATACGGCAATACACCACCCCAGTGCAACCCAGGTCAACACAGTCAATACACAGGCCCCTAGGCGGAGCGCGCTCCCAACCGCATCTTTACTGCTTTTCGCGACTTGGCAGCGCGGGGCGAGGTTTCCTCTAGGACTCTGGATGGCGATGTGCAGAGAAAGGAAATTTGAGGGCAGACGAGCCAAAATAGTCTCTAACCTCCGGTGGCCCCAACAACTCCAACCCCCGACGGAGAGGATCGTGTCCGGAATCATACTTACCATGGAGCAATTAATTGATTCTGGCGCGTATGCCGATATTTTTCGCGCCTCGGACGGGCTGGTATATAAGCTATTTACGAGCGGCTCACATCGTACAAATTCGACGCAAGGATTAGACCGTCCACAAGACGACGAGCGTCGTCGCAAGACATTTCTGTCGGAATGCTCAGCGTATGATGTGGCCACCAAACATGCATTTCTGAGCGAGCACGTTCCGGCGTTCTTTGGGCGCCGTGAGATCCGTGATGTGATTGATTCAAGGGTGAGTGTTGCCCACTGCTACCGCTTGGATCTGTGCTACGCGATGGCGTATGTCGAGAGTACTCCAGTGAAATTGGGACCCCACCTCCACGCAGCGCTGCCAAGGCATATCGCTAGTGCTCTCCAGGAATTTGTGAATCTTAATATTTGCCACTACGTTGATTCCTCTGTGTTCTTTTTTGATGACCGCAGTCGGTTCAAATTCATCGATTTTGCGATGGAAGAATTTCCTCCCACAGAGTAAGTCTCAGCGTCACACGAGTCTCTGGAGGAAAGTGGAGTCAAGCGTCGGACGGGCTTATAGGGGGACGCCGAGCCAGTGCACCCGACTCGGCGTCGATTCGACTAACGGCGGTTGAATTTAGCGACTTGAATGAGTGTTTCGAGTGTGGGTCAATCGTCGATTGTCCGGGAGCGAGAGTACCAAAAATCCATCACGTCGATCGGCAAGAACGCCGACATAGCTCCCTTTAAGATTTGATTTTGGTCTGAAGTGATCGATGATAGGACGTGGTACCCGTGTACATGACCGTGACCTGGTTAGCCGGCTTTGCCGGCCGGGCGGTTGCGGGAGATGAGATCCGCGGCCAAGGCCAGGTTGAATAGCCCAGCGAGAGCACCGGACGCTGTAACTAGCCGCGAGGCTCCCTGCAAGTTCTAGCGTCGGAGGGGAATTCCCGAATCTAGCAATTCCACGTCGTCGAATCCGTGCGTCCGCAACAACATTTCAACCGCCGATCCAGTAGTGCTTTTGTCGTTTGTAGGGCCAGACCGGATGCGGGCAATCGGTATTTTCTTTCGGGCATCAAAAGGAATCAGCTTGATATACGGGACCCGTGTCCTATTGGCGTTGCGGAAATGAATGGGGCTTGGAGTTTTGCTGCCGTCATCTTTACCCTGTTTATACCGCACACGTTGACGGACAACGGCCCGCCACTCCTTCTCAGACTCAAAGTGCTTATTCTTGAAGCCTGCAATCTCTTCTAGAAGGATGTCAGTTAGCTCTTTTCGAATCGCCGCATATCCAGAAAAAGGGTGTGGCCCTATTTTTGCAATTGCGCGAGCGGTGTCCGGGTCATCGAAAATTGGCAAGACCGATTCCAAAATTGTCTTGCATCTACTGAGCTGTTCGTCTCGACAGTATTCCACTTTCACTAATCGGTACGTGAGGGTTGTAGGTTCCGGTTTTAGTTCAGTACTCAGCGGAGGGGGCGGAACTTTGAAGCCGAGAGAGTAGCCGCCTGTTTGGCTGTATCCCCGCCACTGACTAAGCAAGTCATCCTCCTCGCAGAAGGAGGCTAGGAAGATGGGTTGCATTAGGCTGAAATCACTTTCGAATGAGTTCTTCAACTCTCGCACCAGGGCGAAGTTTAGCGAGTCCTCTGGGCGCGGATTTTTGTTCAACCACTCATCGAAAGCGTCTCTAAGAACACCGTAGCCGTAAGTAATTTCAGTTGTGTCGTTCAGGAAATAAGCAGAGGTCGCCCACAGTTCGTTGTTCTCGACGATTCCTCTTAATCCCTCCGTCGTCGTGTAGTGGAAAACAAATCCCGATGGTGGCCTTTGCTTTGGTGCGGCAATTTCGCGGTTATAGTGAAACTGCAAAATCTTCGTTAAGGCAGCGTCTGCCAATTTCACCGCTGATTGGTCATACTCACTGAGTCGCATCTCGGTTAGATTTTACCGAAAATAAATGTCTCGTGGTGAACGGCCTCCGCTGATCCAATTGGAATCCATTTGAAGACTCCGAAAAACGCAAAAAAACTCTAATTTG
>WNEZ01005443.1_pt1 | contig 11147 bp, 11 predicted proteins | sample 5400521 | NCBI WGS metagenome assembly WNEZ01 (sample SAMN13153339, study PRJNA577476) | soil metagenome | isolation source: 120 cm saprolite under Douglas fir tree site 2 hole 1 replicate 1 | place: USA:California | collected 2015-04-18
ACTTCTCAAGACGCTCTACAGGTTTACCAGGCTCCACTTTGAAGGCGGTTGCGCCGCGTAAGCGTTCTTCGTTGAAGATGCGCTCAGCCTCTCGGATAGCCGCTACAGCTTCAGGATCGTTCGCCCGTACTCTTTCAGGATCCCAGACGATCCGATCATCACCACGGCGGGACATGACCCGCAGCATACCCATGATGTGTCTCCTTCTTCTGTGTAAGTTACTCTACTCTACCGAGTCCCATCCCTGGCTACAACCCCGTTCTTCCCTTGTTACTGCCCTGCTGCCAGAGGTGTGTATAATCATTATACAATACAGGGATAAAATGAGCATAGCACGCTTTCAACGGTCAGTCAAGGGCAAGTTGGCTTCCTGGGCAAACAAGGAAGCGTAAAAGAGAACACACTTCCCTCGCCGGGTACACTCTCGACGGTCACACGCCCACCATGCAACTCCACAATGGTTTTGACTGCGGCAAGCCCCAAACCTTGCCCACTGGCACGCCCCCCACTCGAGTGCGGCACCTGATAAAAACGCTCAAAGATTCGTTGCTGGTACTCCCCAGCAATGCCACAGCCAGTATCCTGGACCGCTATCTCCACCCACTCATCCTCCGCGTCCGGCCCAGGCCTATCGCCACCCATACTGCGGGCAGCAACCCTGATACTCCCGTCCGCAGGCGTAAAGCGCAATGCATTGCTTATAAGATTGCGTAGCACCTGCTGCATACGCACAGAGTCGGCCCAAACTAGCGGAACATCTTCGGCAACATCGGCAGTAATCGCAATGTCATTATCAACCGCTGTGATCTCTAGCTCCTCAACAGCATTCGTCATGATCTCTTCCAGGCTGATCTCCTCGCGGTTCAAATGAAGTTGCCCGGCATCAGCGCGTGAAATAAGCAGCAGGTCTTCAATCAGAGCATACAGGTGTTCACTGCCAGCACGCGCTCGCTGCATAAATTCACGCTGCTCCTCATTGAGTTCGCCAGCAGCACCTGTCAGCGCCAGGTCCAGGTAGCCATTAATGGTATTGAGCGGAGCACGCAGTTCGTGCGTCACCATCGAAAGAAACTTCGCCTTCACCTGGGAAGCATCACGCAGTTGCTGTGCCTGGCGCGCGTTCGTCATCGCCAGCACCGCCTGTTCAGCAAAAATAGTTAGTACCCGCAATTGGCGAAGGCTAAACGCATCCGTCTGCGGGCTGCTAGCGGTCAGTATACCCATAAAATTGCCCTGGTCGACCAATGGAGCGCACATCATTGAACCAACAGCCGTACGTCCCTGGCGTTTGAAACGCGGATCAAGCCGGACATTATTGACCACAAGCGGCTCACGATGCTCGGCGACCCAGCTTGCAATACCCTCATTCAATCGGAAACGTGTCGAGCGGTATGAACGCCCTTGACCAGGTTGTGTCGTTTGTGTCACCACGGTCACACCCTTTGCATCCGATAATGTCACCGAACAATTGCTCACCTCCAATAATGCACCAGTATTCTCTACGATCCTCTGGAGTGCATCGCTTAGTTCCCGCGACTCATCTTCACGGGGAAACGTATCAGATTGCCGGTCTTGCAGAGTAGATATACCTATAATCATCGTATCCTTCGTAACTTCAGAGTGCTTCTAGCAGATGTTCTTCCTTCAAGGTATCGGCATAGAAGGTAGAAATCTGGAGTTAACCTGATTCCCTGGCCGTAGTATACCATCGCGTCTAAGACCGTCCAGAAAAAATAAGCAGATTTGGCTATACAACCTACCCATAGCAATGCCCTAGTCGTTTATCCAGGTTGGTGCTAGTCGAATGGGCGATGTGAGAGATCGCCGGATGACGTATAGTATGTTCAGTTAATGGACTCTATAGCAGAGTCAGGAACCCGCTCCCTAAAAGGGAAGCGGGCTTGTGCCGGAGGGCTAGGCACTGTCAGCTACTGACTACCGGGCATGTTCCGCTAAGCTCGTCTTGGCCGCACATGCAGCAGTCTTAAGGGCTAGAAGAACGTTCGGATGCCACCCTAGTCTGAACCGCTTCTAGGCGCGCCCAACCTGGGGCTATGTACTCATCATAGCTAAGCTCTTTTGACAGTCGGGAAGGGTCATTTTACCACGGCATTGATCGTGTGTCCGGAAATCCGGCAGGTTTGGACGTTCCTGCTCAAAACGTCCTCCCGCAAGGGAGCCCGGCCTGCGGGCCGCTTTCTTTCCTTCCACCCCGTTCTACGGGGTGGAAGGAAAGAAAGGATTTCAGATGAGAACCCGGCAGCCCGCAAGGGATCCAGACTTACTACCACGAAAGCGAACGTACCATGGAACAAGCAACAACTGATACTCATATCCTGAAGACACTATCGAACCAGATGGCCGATGCGGTCGAGCGCGTTAGCCAGTCGCTAGTGCTCGTCAACGGTCGTCAACGACAGCCTGCAAGCGGCGTTGTCTATGCGCAAGACGTGATCCTGACGGCGGACCATGTGCTTGAGCGCGAGGAAGATTTGACCATCCAGACCCATGATGCACGTACATTGCCGGCCCAATTTGTCGGTCGCGACCCATCCACTGACCTGGCCGTGTTGCGCGTAGCGGACCTCAAACTGGACCCGGCAGTGGCTGCGGCAGAAGCAGCTCGTGTTGGTCAACTGGTGCTGGCTGTCGGTCGATCGACTGGTGAAGGGCCAATGGCAAGTGTTGGCATCGTGAGCGCCATCGGCGGCCCATTGCGTACAGGACGAGGTGTAACACTCGAGCGCTATATCCGCACAGATGCAACTCCCTATCCTGGTTTCTCAGGTGGACCATTGATTGACGCACAAGGGGCAGTCGTTGGCATCACGACGACAGGACTAGTGAACGGCGTTGCACTTGCCGTACCCGCATCCATTGCCTGGAGCATCGCAGAGACGCTCGTAAAGCAGGGGTATATCAAGCGAGGATACCTGGGGATCAGCAGCCAGGTAGTACATTTACCCTCCGTACAGCGCGGAGGACGCACGCAGGAGCACGGCTTGCTCATCGTCAAAGTGGATGATGATAGCCCTGCCCAAAAAGGCGGTCTGATGCTCGGCGATATCCTGGTAGGACTCGATGGTCAGACGATCACCGATACGGAAGACCTGCAAACGCTGCTTACCAACGACCGTGTTGGCAAGACGATACCGATTGACATCATTCGTGGTAACGCACTCCAGACAGTGCAGGTCACGGTAGGTCAGCGAAAGTAGGGACAAGAACATGGCACAAGAAACAATCTTCTCCCCATCAACGTCGTCTCTACTGCCTGATGCCTTTTCGCATGCGCTCATGCAGGTCATCAAGAAGGTACAAGCAAGCATCGTCCAGGTACGCAATGAGGGACGCGGTATCGGCACCGGAATCATCTGGAGTGCGGATGGATATGTTATAACGAACCACCACGTTGTTCCCACCGATAAGTCGACTATCCAGGTGCATCTGTCGGACGATCGCTTGCTCGAAGCAAAGGTAATTGACCGCCATCCAAAGCAGGACCTGGCCATGCTGCGTATTGCCGCAGATAACCTGCAAGCGGCATCGGTCGGCGACTCATCGAAGTTGCGTGTCGGTGAATGGGTCTTCGCAATAGGCAATCCCTGGGGTCAGCGTGGAGTCGTCACCGCGGGCATTGTGAGCGGCATCAGCGCAACGAAGGAAAATGGTGATGACTCGCCAAGACGCTACATCAAGTCAGACGTGCATCTCGCACCCGGTAACTCCGGTGGACCATTGCTTGATGCTGAAGGCGAGGTAATCGGGATCAATGCGATGATCTTCGGTGGCGACCTTGCTGTAGCCATCCCAAGTAATGTCGTAAGCTCCTGGTTAGCTGGATTGCCCAAACGCCGTGTCACGTTGGGAATCGAGGTGCAGCCAATCGAGTTGCCTGCTGCCATACGCCAGAAGGCGGGTGTAGAAGCTGAACAGGCCTCGGGACTGCTGGTAATCGCTCTAGAGTCCATGCCATCTGATGGGCTCAATGGGACAGGGCAAGTAGTTCACACCGGTGTGCTAATCGGCGATATACTACTGAATGTGGCCGGCAAATCAGTAGTTGATGTCGCATCATTGCTGGACGTCGTTGCCCGGCACGAGCCACAAGATAACGTCCACGTGAAAGTAGTCCGTGGAGGTACCATTGTGACTCTCGATGTGGCGATAAAAACCCTGGAACAAAAGGCATAATACAGGTAATCGTCATGGTATGGAGCGTAGGGGGCGATCCTTGCGATCGCCCGGCTCTCCTTGTGATCGTCCAGCTGGAGCAAAAAGCATGATACATGTGTTCGTCGTTGCATCAACACCGATGATGCTAGCCGGGTTGCGCACCATGCTCACCACGCCAGATTTGCAGGTGGTGGGCGAAACGTCAATGCCAAGCGAGCTTGTCAGCGAGCTTTCAGCAATCGATGTCATCGTTGTAGACGAGCTATTGCTTGAAGAGGTGAGGCGTGCAATGACGAACGATGGAAATGGGACGGTAGCACTGGTAGTACTCACGAACAATGATGAGGGGCCGCTCTCAGTGCTACGCACGCTCACACTACGGGGCTGGAGCATCGTGCCAATGGATGCCACGACTGCCCAGCTCCAGGCCTCCGTAGTGGCGGCAGCCCAGGGACTCATCACGCTTCCTACAGCGCTCGCTGACCGGCTCTACGAGCAACGACCGGTCACCGGGACCATCACTCTCGGTTCGCTTGATGAACCACTGACGGCTCGTGAGCGCGAAGTCCTGGAACTGGTCAGCCAGGGCTTATCGAACAAACTCATTGCGCGCAGGCTTCAAATTAGTGAGCATACCGTCAAGTTTCATGTTTCTTCAATCTCTGCCAAACTCGGTGCCTCAAGCCGCACAGACGCCGTAAGCCGCGGAGTGCGCCGTGGCCTCATCACTCTTTAGCCTCGCTGATTGAGCAAATCAGAACCCGCCAGTCGAGCGAATAATCTGACCTGTAACGAGAATGTTGAGTGGTCATTTGCTACACCTTCCTCCTTGCAAAATAGCTGGTTATTCAATCTTTCCAAGCAAGAAGCGTCATCACTACTCAACTTACTGCCGAAACGGCCTGACCAACCTCCCACCCGCTTCAGCCACCACCTTCCCCGCCCAAAAAACCGTCCTCCCGCGCACCATCGTCCTCACCACGCGCCCATGCAGCATCCTACCCACATAAGGACTATGTGGATGTCGATAGAACAAATCCTCCGCTTGCAACACACCGCTCTGCTCAAGATCGACCAGCACAACATCCGCATCTGCCCCTACAGCCAAACCACCTTTGCCCGGCAACAGACCAAAACGACGAGCTACATACTCAGCAGTAATAGCCGCAATCATCGTCAGCGGCAACCAGCGCTTCTTATAGCCATAAGTCAACAGCAACTGTAGCAGCGACTGGCAACCGGAAATACCACCCCACACCTTGAAAAAATTGGCATCCGTCTTCATGCTAGCTGGCGCTGGAGAATGATCGGACGCCACCATTGGCACATTCCCAGCCAGCACCTCTTGCCACAACTCCTCTTGCTCTGTCACTGAACGTAATGGCGGCGCACACTTCGCCACAGCCCCCAGTTCCTCCACATCCTCATCGGTCAGCACCAGGTAGTGTGGGCAGGTTTCGCAACTCACATCGATGCCTCGCTCCCGTGCAGCCTTTACCAGGCGAATACCGCGCCCGCTGCTGACATGCACAATATGCAGTGCGCAGCCGGTTTCACTGGCGAACAAGATCGCTCGTTCGATGGCCTCAAGCTCGGCCACCACAGGTCGCGAGGCGAGATAGTCGCGTATGCCCGTCCGGCCCTCGGCAATGGCACGACGCGCCAGGCCGCTCGTAATCTGCTCATTTTCCGCGTGCACCGCGACAATCTTGCCAAGCCTGGCGGCACGCGCCATACCTTCGTAGAGTGTCAAATCATCTACCGCCGGGAAATCGTCGATACCACTATTGGACATAAACGCCTTGTAGCCAACCACACCGCGCTCGGCAAGCTCATCAAGCTGCTCCAGGTTACCCGGCACCAGGCCGCCCCAGAACGCAAAATCAACAAGCGACACGGCCTGTGCGGCAGCCAGTTTGAGATCGAAGCTGGCCGCATCGATCGTCGGTGGGTGCGCGTTGAGCGGCATATCGAAAAAAGTGGTAGTGCCCCCTGCTGCCAGCGCCCGGGTTCCCGTAGCGAAACCTTCCCAATCGCTGCGCCCCGGCTCATTGAAATGCACATGCGCATCGATCACCCCGGGAAAAATGTGTAACCCTGCGGCATCGATTTCTTGCTTGCTCGTTCCCTCGAGCGCTGGAGCGATAGCAACGATGTGCTCATCAGCAACGGCGAGGTCTGCCCGGCTGATGCCTGCCTGTGTTACCAGCGTTCCATTGCGGATGATGAGGTCGTATAAGCTCATGATTCTCCTTGTTCCTTCGCCAGCAGCATCAAAAACTGCTCCAGCACCTCAATCGCCACCGCCACATCTTCCCTAGTCACCGACTCGGCCGGATTGTGGCTGACGCCTCCTCGACAACGCACAAAAAGCATCGCCACAGATGTCAAATCGGACAGAGCCACTCCGTCATGTCCCGCACCGCTCGAAAGAGTATGCACCGGGTATTTCAGCGTCTCAATAGCCTGCGCCAGCAGTTGGGTGAGATGGGTCGCACATGGCACCGTGCGGCTCTCCTGCAAATGTTGCCACTTGAGCGAGACCTGGCGTGCCGTGGCGATTTGACGCGCCTGCTCCTCTAACCGGTGGCATGCCTGCTCGCGCATCGCATCGTCTTGATGGCGTACATCCAGACTGAGCGTCACCACTCCCGGTATCACATTGCTCGCCCCAGGCTGCGCGGTGATCTGCCCTACAGTCGCAACCAATCCCGGCTGATTTCTTGCGAGTGTCTCAACGGCCAGTATAAACTCAGCAGCCGCGCACAGTGAGTCATGGCGCATCGACATCGGCACCGTACCTGCATGACCTGCTTCGCCAACAAAGCTCACGCTGATACGATTCTGTCCCGTAATGGTCGAAACCACACCGACCGGAAGATTTAGTGATTCGAGCACCGGACCTTGCTCGATGTGAACCTCGCAGTAGCCCAGCAAATCGTCGCTTCGCCGTTTAGCACCTGGAATGGCGGAGGGATCGCCACCAAACGTACGGATCGCCTCAGCCATCGAAATACCATCGCTGTCGACCAGGTGCAGAGCATTGGGATCAAATATTCCAGCGACGACCTTGCTGCCGAGGTATGCAGTGTGGTAGCGCAGCCCTTCCTCGTCGGCAAAGCCGAATACTTCGATGGCAAAGGGCAGGTGCTGTTGGCGCTCGTGCAGGCGTTCAACGCACGCCAGCGCGGTGAGTACGCCAAGAGGGCCATCATATTTACCGGCATCGAGCACGCTATCGAGATGCGAACCAGGCAGTATGGTCGTAGGTCCCCGATTTATCGTGTCCGTAGAATCTGCCTCGTAACGTCCGATGAGGTTGCCGATTGGATCTTGCCGGACGCTCATGCCAGCGGCACGCATCCACCCTGCCACCGTCTCGTTCGCCTGTCGCATAGCTGGTGTTGCAAAGCGCCGCGTGAGGCGGTCCGGTTCTTCGCTAAAGCTGCCCAGGATATCGCATCGCTCCATGATGGTGCGGGCAGATGATTCGGTGGTCATGCTTTCAGCTCCCCCGATACGTACTATATGCCCACGGTGAAACCAACAACGGCACGTGATAATGCGCATCTGGATCAGCAATCCCAAACCGTACCGGCACGCGATCCAGAAAAGGCGGCGTTACCGTAACCGCCGCTTGTGCAACGAAATACTCACCCACGGCAAACACCAACTCATAGACCCCGGTCGTCAACTCATCACCAACAAGCAGCGGCGCATCGGTGCGTCCGTCAGCATTAGTGTGCACCGTTTTCAACAACATTCGATTCCCGCTTCCCACATCAAGCCGCCACAACTCGATCGCTATATTAGACGCTGGACAGCCATGCGCTGTATCAAGCACATGCGTCGTAAGACGACCTGGCATACTGCTTCTGTTCCTCTCTCGCTCAGGTGTTCCTGGTCAGCGCAAGTTTGATCACTGTTGTTCCTCTTCATCCGCTCGGATGAGATCTTGCAACCGGAACCAGCAAATCTTGTCCACTTCGCCCAGGGCAATCTCGATTTCCTGGCTGCGCGCGTTTTGCAGGCGAGCGGCAAAACCTGCCAGGATACTCTCTTTCTTGTTCTCACGTACGCAAATCACGAACGGGAAGCCGAAGCGGTCACGATAAGCCTGGTTCATCCGCGTAAAAGTGGCAATCTCTTCCGGTGAAAGGTGATCCAGTCCTGCGGACGCCTGTTCGCCGGTTGACTCAGGGCTAAGCGTGCCGGCGAGAGCCGCCCTGCCCACCAAATCGGGGTGTGCCTGGAGTAGCGCCACTTGCTGTTCGAGTGGCGCGTTATACATCACTGCACACAATGCCTGGTGCAATTGTGTCAGACTTCCAAAGGGCCGGGCATGCCAGACCTCTCTCACGATCCACGGTGGTCCCTCAAAAAGGGAGCCAAGAGCCGTTACAAAGCTGTCCTGATCAAGATTATTGATCTCTTGCAGAGTAATCTGTTGCGTCCTCATAGCTGTTATCGCTTACAGTGAACGAGCCAGAAAGCCCCTGCGCGTTTCAAGCGGGGGATGAATGGCTCTTCCTTATTTGATTTGGTGGCTTGGGTGGGGTTGGTATGCTGGATCGTCCCAAGCCAAGAAGGCATCGACGGCACGTCGGATGAGTTCGGCCACAGAAATGCCTTCCTGTTGTGCCCGTGCTCGAAGCCGTTCTTTACTGTCTGTCGGTCAAGTAAATATTCGTTGGTTTCATGTACGCTACCCGCTTGACATATACCGTCATGATGGTATAGAGTTGTAGCAGAGTACGCAGAACATGGCAAGTTTGCACAGAGCGAGAACGCAGCGTGAAAATCTATCCGCGTTTGGATAGACGCGCATTCATCACCTCTAGCGAGTTGGTTGCTTCTCATGAGTACCCTCTGATAAGTCAGGCTTGACATCTGCTCCTGTACCGTGGGGCACACGGGAACAGCTAGGCCATGCCTAGAAAACGCTTCTGGACAGGAGGTCCTCTACTGTACAGTCGAGAGATTGTGCAGCAAGCCACCTGGTCGAAGGAAGAACCCCCCTGATGAATCAGGGGGAGTGTCAGTTTTCAACTCATTGGGCAAAGTATAAACGCAGCTAATGAGACTGTCAAGAAGCCTGGCGGGGGCAAGCCCCGCCACTACGCTCGCTGAGCACCACTGGAGCATGTAATAATGTAGTGGCGGGGCTTGCCCCCGCCAGGTCTCCGCTAACCTTCGCATTTGCGACATCTGCCGCATCCTTCGCCCACCAGCTCTCCTTACTCCTCCGGCACGGGCCTCCCATTGCGAGTAAAGAGTTCGCGCCAATCTTTCTCTTGCAGCTCGACGCCAAACTTCTTCGCAGCTTGTTGGATGCGCTTCCACGCTTCATCCCGCTCTTTGTTCGTCACATCCTTCACCTGGTCGAAGCGCGCTACAGCTTCCTGAACGTGACGAGCATCTTCGAGAGGTCCTTCCGCTCCTTGATCCCCTACGCATACTCCCACTCCATCGTCTGTAGCATCTTCTGCAAAGCCTGCGAAGCGCGCCGGAACAGGTCAGGTTCGCTGAAACCCTGGTACCGTCCGGCAGCAGCAAGATGTGGCTCAAGCGAACAGAAACCGTCATAGCCGTCCTCCCGCAAGCGTTGCAAGAGTTCGGGCCAGCGTGCCATTCCCTCGCCCGCAGCCACAACGCTGCCATCGGCGCGGGCGTCTTTCACATGCACGTAGCGCACCCAGGGACGCAGTGACTCGTAGGCATCAGGATAGGGCATTTGCCCACACTGAATGAAGTTGGCGGGATCGAAAACGGCTTGTAAGTGCGCATCGTCGCAGCTTTGCAGCAGATCAACGCAGCGGGCGATGGTATCTCCATAGATGTCCTTCTCGTTCTCATGTAGCAAAATAATACTAGCCGCACTTGCCCGCATAGTCATCTCACGCAGCCGCCTGAGCACTTCATCCCGCCACCCGCTAGGGTTGGCAGAACCTACGTCGCCTACCAAGGCAGCAGGAGGATAAAAGGAGAATATGCGCATGAAAGGTGTCTGAAAGAATTTGGCCAGTGCTATAGCACGCTCGAAACGCTGCAGATGCTCGTCGAAGGGACTATCGATGGGTACCTTGCCAATGGGTGAGCCGATAGCAGCGACTCCGATACCATGTGCGTCCAGCGTTTCCTTGACCGTGGTTACTTGAGCTTCGCTGAGGTCAAGCACGTTCGTATTCCAAACGCCGCGCAAGTCCAGGAAGTGGATGTTTTCACTTTTGAGCACAGCAATCTGTTCATTCAGATCGGGAGAGATCTCATCGGCGAAGGCAGATAGGCGAATCATTGCAGTGTCACCTCCTTATGTGTGCGGGCCGATTCATAGATGCCCAGAATGATCTCGACGGGGCGACGTGCGGCTTGGCCGTCGACAAGTGGCGTTCCATCCTCCCGTATCGCACGGATCATATCGGCAATCTGCAAGGCATGGCCTCGGAATGAGATCGCAGCCGGATTCTGGGCCGTGGAACCTGCGGCACCGGTTTTCTTGCTTTCCTTTTCGGCGATATTAGCTCCATAGGCACTTATTTCCTGGGAGTCTTCGCGTGCCAGGTGCAGATAGCTAAGGTTGTCGTCCTCAATCACCGCCGAGCCTCTATCGCCAAAAATCTCGATACGTGTGGTCACGCCTGGGTAGGCACCTGCCGTCGCAGCGATAGTGCCAAGTGCTCCATTAGCAAAGCGCAACACCGCGACGGCCACATCTTCCGTCTCCATACGATGAGCCAACGTGTCCGTATAGGCGTAGATACTCCTGACCGGGCCCATGAACCACTGCAAAAGATCAATCGAGTGGATAGACTGGTTCATCAGCACGCCACCGCCATCAAGCTGCCACGTGCCGCGCCACTTGCCGCTGTCGTAATAGGCTTGCGAGCGCCACCACGGCACAATCACATTGCCGAGCACCAGCCTGCCAAAAGCCTGCTCCTCAACCAGGTCATGCACCTGGAGACTTGCAG
>WNEZ01019787.1_pt1 | contig 11147 bp, 10 predicted proteins | sample 5400521 | NCBI WGS metagenome assembly WNEZ01 (sample SAMN13153339, study PRJNA577476) | soil metagenome | isolation source: 120 cm saprolite under Douglas fir tree site 2 hole 1 replicate 1 | place: USA:California | collected 2015-04-18
ATCTTGCGATCCTGGTTCCCGCCTGACCCATCTGCACGCGGTCCGTGGGACTGCTTGCGCGTGAAATCGAGGCATGCGGCGTGACAACGGTTGCGCTGGCGCTGGTACGGGAACTGGCAGTGATGGTCAAAGCGCCGCGTACGCTCTCTCTCCACTGGCCCTTCGGACATGCGCTTGGCGAGCCGGACAAGCGCGATCAGCAGTACACCGTTCTGCATGATGTATTCTCTATGGCGCGCCTCGCGCCTCGACCCGGGCTAATTGTTGATCTACCCTACCCGTGGAAGCGACAGATATACACACCCATCTCCGATTGGACAGCGGAGAGCCAGGCTTTTCTTCAAGAGCTTGCTCAGGCTCTCCAGGAGGAGCAAGCCCGGGTGTAATTCGGCCGCCAGCCCACCAGAAGAACCGTCGGTGGATGTCAGAACATAAGACCTTTGCCGGGAAAAGGTTGTAGCCTTGACTGCAAATTCAAATCATAGTGGGTTTCGCAACCCTACTATCATAACTCCCTCCTGGTCAATCACTAAAAGTGATCCATCGAAGTCCTCAACACGCGCCTGTCCGTTATAGAAAGGCTCGATGGCTGCAAAGCGGCGGGCATAGATAGGATAGCCTTGCAAGTCTATGTGATGCCATCCTGCGGTGTCGCGGGCGCGTGCATAGCCTTTGTGGAAGACATCGAGATCAAGAAACCAGTGTCCATGCACTGGCTCTCCACAGAGATTGATGTGGGTATGCAGGCCATTTTCTCCCTGGACGACGGCTATTCCGTCCCGGTAATCACCTGCATAACCATAGCATTCTCGGTAAGCTGGTTTGCCGTTGGGTTGGAGATGCAAGTAAAGTCCATCGAAACGGCGAACGGTACAACGCCCCCCTTGAAAGTTCCCGCACCAGGCATATCGTTCATTAGAGAGTCGTTTGCCAGAAAGTCGGATATGAAACCAGCCATCTTCTGTCTGCACTGTTGCCCGTTGTTCGTAGAAACCGAAGGTGCGAATGTATCGCTCTGCATAGGCAGCTTGACCAGAAGGAGTGATATGGTAGGCTCCAGAGGCATCCCGGACTGGAGCGAGGCCCGGTGAGTGGAATTTGAGCACTTCCATAAAGCGTGCTTCATAGGCTGGGTGATTGCCTGCTAGATGATGTGTCCCGCCGGGTGCAACGGTAAGATGTTTCCACTGTGTTCTCATACTTGCTCCGGGCGCCGCATATTGCACCCTCGACAGAGAGAGTGATTGAGGTAGGTCCCCTGTAAGATACGATAGGCTGGACTTTGCCAGATGTCGTATAAACTCTGCTCATTCAAGTTGCCGAACTCACCCAGTGTACGTCGCAATGCATCTGGGGCACAACACGGGTTGAAGCGCCCCTCGGCACTGACCCATGCCTCCTTGCCCAGAAAAGGACAGACCGCCCCAGGCGCAATTTCGACTTGTGCTTCATGCTCAAGTGGAAAGATATTTTCGAGCAGCACTTTGTTCCCATTGGGGAGCCTGTATTGCTCAACTGCTTCATAAGCAAGTTGCACTGCTCGATTCCACCGCATGATCGATTCTGGACTACGGCGCATTGAGAGCGGCTTAATCTCATCGAAGTGTGCCCAGAGATGATGGCCTTTGACTCGATCTATGCCAAGTGAAGCAGCAAGCTTCACGATGTCAGCGAGTTCGTCGACATTCGTTTCGAGAAAGGTCAACTGAAAGGTGACCCGGCACCTGTTCCCACCTCTAGCCGCATGGGCATCACGGACTTGTAGAAAGATCTTTGCATTCTCCAGGACTTTCTCCCAGCGAGTTCCTAGCATGATTTGTTGGTGTGTCTCCTTGCGAGCACCATTCCAGGATATCTTCACATCCGAGGCCACCGGAACAATCCTTTCAGCCCATGCTCTGGCTCCTCGACCGGGGAATGTACCGTTAGTAGTGAGATTCAGCTTCACTCCATACTGGCTACACAAGTCGATAATCTCATCCATGTGTTTGTAGACTAGCGGTTCGCCCATAGTAGAGGGAATAATTTCTCGTAGAGGTGTTCCCCTTGACTCTTGCAGTACCCTGCGAATAAGCGTGATATCCATGCGTCGTTTAGGTCTTCCCGCTGCAATGCGTTCGCTCTGGAGGGTGCTAAACGGTGAATGCTCTTCGCACATAATGCAGTGAAGGTTGCAATCATCAGGATTGGTATCGAAGGTGATGCGCCATGGACCTGGTCGTAACGTTTGCGGAGGCGTTTCGTTCTGGCTTCGTTTCCTGGCAAGCAGTTGAGCGTAGTATGCTTCAATAGCCTGGACATGCTGGCTCATCTCAGGGATATTCTTATCCGAAGTCGAGAGGTAACCGCACTTCCCAAGGTGAGCGGCTTCGGCAGGGTTATCGACAAACCGTTGCATCTGTTCAGCCAGCGATTGAGGATCGCGGTGGATGAATAGCAATCCATTTTGCTCATGGTGAACATACTCCGCCATGCCACCAGCATCAGCCGTAATTACGGGAACTCGTGCTTGGAGTGCCTCATGGATCACCAGTGGAGCATTCTCCACCCAGATCGATGGGACGACAATCGCATCACAGCGATTGAATACGTCTCGCACAATATCTTGATTCCGGTACTCACCCATCCATTCGATACGATCTTGTACCTTCCTGGGCCATGTTCTGACCAGTGCAAGCAGTCCCTCCGTCTCTACACCCAGCGGTCTCCCCCAAATACGTAGGAGAGCATTCGCTGAGAGCATTCTAAATGCCTCAATCAGGTGATTGATACCTTTCGCAGGAATATGAGTACCAATGTAGCCAAAGGTAAATGGCTCACCGGGGACACGATTTCGTCCCTGGAAGCGCTGGTGCTGGAAGCCATAGTCCAGGTAGACGAGCTTTTCATTTGGTAGGTGAAATTCATCCCGGAAGCGTTGGAGCAAATAGCGAGATGGGGCAATGAAAAGGTCTATGGCTCCGCAGACCTCACGGATATGTGTCATACGCCTACGTATCCAATCTGTCCAGTAGGCAATATCGGTCTCCTCTTCTTCAGGCGCCCCTGAGAAGTAGCGTGCATAGCATCGCTCAGCACATTTGCGGTCTTCTTGCCCATCACAAAGAGGCCAGAGGTCGGTTTGGTCCTTTGGACGAATCTGGATAAATTGTCCGCGTGGACACATCAACCAGTAATCATGCAGGGTATACACAAGAGGAATATTTCGCCTGGAGGCTTCTAGCACCAGAGAGGTTGAGATATGGTTGAGGTGTCCAATATGCACCACATCGGGTTTGAGCACATCGAGCAACGCCCCAAATTGTCGATCTACCCCAACGTGACGATACTGATCCAATGTTTGGGTTAAATTGATCACATGCAACTTGACACGGGCATCGAGAGGATCAGTTTCCTCAGAGAGAATGTAGTCTGGTAAGAATTTGTTCTGCTGCCGCGTGAAAACATGAACTTCATGCCGCTCCGCAAGGGCTTGTGCCAGTCCTTGTGTATACACTTCGGAACCAGCATTATAACGCATGGGATAGCCGTGAATGACCAGGAGGACTTTCATATAACATCAATCTCCACAGTTATGCTTATCTCTTGTTATACATCCTCAGAGCGTGAAAATCAATGGAACTCACAATCGCATCAGGGCGGTTTAATAGTCCCAGGAAAGGAAAACAAAGAGTCATTCCTTGTAAATGTGATTAAAATGGGAAAAGCCCTACGGCATAGTGCCAGGAAGGTGAAACGTATAGAGCTTGCCGTCAATTGAGCCGATGTAGACGACGGCATTGGCTACCATAGGCGAGGAGGAGATGGCACCTCCGGTGGAGGCTATCCAGAGAGGCGAGCAGGAGGGTTTTCCGCAGCCGGAGGCCTTAAAGGCATACAGCTTGTGGTCACCAGAACCGGCGTAGACGACGCCGTTGGCGATTGTTGGCGAGGTGATAATACCGTTCCCAGTGGCATAGCTCCAGAGCCTGGTGCCAAAGCGGGCGTCAAGGGCATAGAGTGAGTGATCATTCGAGCCGACGTAAACGATGCCGTTGGCGATCGCTGGCGAAGACTGGATAAAGCCTCCGGTGGCATAGCTCCAGTACTTGAGCCACAGCGGCCACTTCTCCCATCCAGGAAGGGGTTGAGGGCGCGGATTCCGGAGTAATCTGGATAGTTACCGAAGGATGCGTCATACTCTTTCTGGATCCTCCTGAGAGGGAAACAGAGACATCATTTCCCCGTCTTTGGAGACACATGATGGTCGCCTCAGCGACCGTAGATTGATCACCGACTTTAGAGAGATGATGGCTTCTGTTCTTCGGCGATGACTTGGTACAGAGCCGGAAAAGCGGTGAAGGGCATCTTCCCGCGGCTCTGCTGAAATGCCTCGCTGCTCATAGCTGCTTGGAAGTGCTGCGGCGACTCCCACTCAGCAACATTGACGAAGCGAAACTTGGCCTGTGGGTCCAGGCTCTCATGGAGTCGGGTCGAGAGGAAGCCCGGTGCCTGCCGGAGGTAGTCGGCTGCTTCGTGCCACCACTTGAGGAACGCTTCCTCCTGGCCCTGGGGGACCTCAAATGGATTAATCAGAACAATAGTAGACATGACGTGTATCCTTTCCTTGGTAGCACTGGCGAAAGATCTGCCAGTGCTGTCTTTCCTCACAAGTGAAATTCGCCTGGAGGTCACCTCTTTCCCTGCGATCCCGCGACCCGTTTTCGCCACAGCATCGGTGTGCTGCCCAAAAAGGTATGGAGCAGTTTGCGCAGGCGTGTCCACTGCCACATCAGCATGCCGGTCGCGGCGAGCAGCGGGAGCACTGCGAACTGCAACATGGTGGTCAAGAGAGGCACACTCCCCAACGGGAGGTAGACGTAGAGTACGAGAATCAGAGCTGCCACCAGATGGGTGAGGCGCTGGATGTCACGTATGCGCTTGTTTGAAACGTTCCGGGAAGACATGGCTATGTCCTTTCTTGCTGACTCGACAAGGCCTCTTCAAGCGATGCGATCATCCGGTGCAAAAGGGCAGACAGCTGGTGCTGCTCAGCCTCAGTGAAGCCTTGAGTCGCTACCGCGTTTCCTGCGAGGGCGCATGGGACAAGCTGGTCGCGCAAGGCACGACCCTTCTCGGTCAGGAAGATGTTGATCTGGCGACGGTCGTGCTCGTTGCGTACTCGCCGGACCAGGCCGTCGCGCTCCATCCGGTCGATGGAGCGCACCATGGAGGCCTCGTCGATCGCTACCTGGCGACTGAGTTCCCTCTGCGTCTGACCATCCTGGACCCACAAGAACATCAGCACACCCCACTGCCCGAGGTAGATCCCGTGAGAGGCGAGGCAGGCTGCATGGATCTGAGAGAATAGCTTGGCCAGATAGTTCACGAGATAGCCCAGACTTTCCTCGATGATAAACACGCGAGCAGGTGCGACCTGGCTCTCTGGAGAAACCAGAGCATCGCGGGAACGAACAATCTGAAATGGGGACGACTCTCTCTCTTGCATCGTTAATCCTTGCATAGCTAATCATTGACTAACTAAGTAATAACATAGCAACAAACATTTGTCAACCCCTCACATGAAATTTCGCTCCATTTTCCGCCTTGGCGGGAGACCTCTGTCAGCCTCTATTGGCTGTTCACAAGAGTGATGAACGTACAGCCGCAGCCACTTTTTGCTTCGTAAATTGAACAAGCTGCTATGAGCGTGATCTGCCACAAGGCTCGACAATTCGCAGAAAAATACACAAGCTCTACCTCTGAAATGAGCATTTGATGAGAAAAGTCACACTCCGCAATCTCGTTGCGCATCCCGTGGGCAATGGAACTCCAAACCGCATTCGGCTATGAAGAAAATATGACAAAACTAACCGTCATATCTCGCTTGCCCGCACCTGTTATACTCAAAGAGAAGCGCCACTTCGAACTCTGTTGGTGCATGAAAGAAAAAGCACTCGGCTGGTCGTCCCGTGTGGAAGTAATTTCAGGTGGCCCGAGGGGAAAACCCAAAAAAATACGGCGCAAATGCGCCACATCTGCGCCCTATCTGGCATCGAGGTACGAATCACATGGCACAAACCACCAGCGCACAACAGATCGCACAACCGGGGCCAGAAACACAAACACAGGCAGGGCCAGCCCCCCACAAACACAGGCAGGGCCAGCCCCCCCTCATCCCTATATCCTCGCTCTGGACATCGGCACCTCCTCCGTGCGTGCGCTGCTCTTCGACTCCGCAGGTTCCGCGGTCCCACATGTACTTGCGCAGCATAGCTATACACTCACCACCTCAGGCGAAGGCGAAGTCTCTATTGACGCCGGCATGCTCGTTGATCTCGTCGCCAGGACAATCGACGAAACGCTCGCGGCGGCAGGACCCCTCGCCTCGCAGATTGGGGCCGTAGCAACCGATACCTTCTGGCATAGCCTCATGGGAGTGGACGCCTCCGGCCACCCCGTCATGCCCTTACTCACCTGGGAAGATACTCGTCCTCACAGCGCTGCCGCCGAACTGCGCGCGCAACTGGACGAAGCAGCGATCCACGCGCGAACCGGTGCCTTGCTCCATGCCAGTTACTGGCCCGCGAAATTGCGCTGGCTTTCAACAAACCAGCCGCAGCTTTTCCAGCGTACAACACAATGGCTTTCCTTTGGCGAATACCTGCATCGCCGGCTGCTGGGGCGTTCCGTTTGCAGCCTCTCCATGGCCTCCGGCACAGGCATGCTGGTCACACGTAATCGCACCTGGGATATGCACCTGCAAGAGGTACTTGGTGTACGAGCAGAACAGTTGCCGCCACTGGGAGATCTAAAAGACAGCGTCAAAGGACTGAAACCCGAATTTGCCTCACGCTGGCCGGCACTGCGCGATGTCCCCTGGTTCCCGGCCATAGGGGACGGGGCCGCCGCCAACGTCGGGTCAGGCTGCGCAACCGCAGAGAACTGGGCGCTCACCATCGGAACGTCCAGCGCAATACGTGTGATAATCTCGCCGGAGAGTATCGTCCCATCCGGCGGGCTTTGGCTCTATCTGCTCGATGCGCGGCGAGGCCTGCTTGGAGGTGCGCTGAGCGAAGGCGGAAACGTACTCGCCTGGCTCGAAGCTACCTTGAAGCTGCCTCCCCTGGCTGAAGCCGATTCCCTCGTTGCCACTTTACCTCCTGATGGACATGGCCTGACTGTGCTTCCATTCATCTCGGGTGAGCGCAGCCCTGGCTGGCATGACGAGGCCCGGATGGCAGTCACTGGCCTCCGCAGCAGTACCTCTCCTGCCGATCTCCTGCGTGCATGCCTTGAAGCACTGGCCTATCAGCTTGGCGCCGTTTACGACCAGCTCAATACCACCCTGGAGCAGCAAGAGATCGTTCCCACACTCATCGGCAGCGGGGGAGCCATGCTTAGCTCTCCCGTGTTGCAGGCTATTATTGCAGCTACGTTGAACACACCCATCTACCCCTTGCTAGAACGCGAAGCCTCGGCTCGTGGTGTTGCGCTGCTTGCCCTCGAAGCGCTGGGCATCGTCCCCGACGTGACCCGGGTTCCAGTGGAACTGGCAGCGCCTGTCCTCCCTGAAGAAGCGCACCTCGCTATTTACAAACAGGCCGCAGAACGCCAGCGCAGGCTCTACCGGCTGCTTTTAGGCCGGTGAGAGAATGCTCACCTGCAGCTTTGCCGTACGTGAGCCATTCCTTCTTTCACCAACCTGACTGACGCTAGTCAGTAGTGCCTTTCGTTCTGCCTGACTGACGAAGTCACGTCTGGAGTGGGGAGTGGCCCTCGGAGAGTTGCCAGCGTCGTTGGCAGAACGGGTAAGAACACGCGCAGCGGCGTTGGTTGGTGTCTTGCACTAGCTGATAGGTGCCTTTCGTTCTGCCTGACTGACGAAGTCAGTAGACGCGCCAGCGTCGTTGGCAGAACGGGCAAGAACCGACGCAGTCGTCCTATCACACCTTAGAGAGCGCTGTCTCCCTGATCCCCGCGCGGCTCTTCCACTATCTTCTCGAAATCGTCTGCCATCTCGCGTACAAGAGTAGTCAGGCCACGCGTAAATTCACGTCCGGCCGCTTTGAAATGCTGCCGTGGCTCCGGGGGCAACATATTCACCGGCACGAGTGCCAGCTGCACCCCCGTTCGAAATAGACTACGTATAAATTGCTGCGTGGCTTGTAGGAGTTCCTCGCGCTCGGCATCCAAATTAGGGGCTCCAGTTGTCTGCTCTTCTTGCTTATCTGCCATATGTTTACCTCGCTGTTGTTTTTGTTCGTTCATCATGAGTCAGTCCCCAGTAATTATAAACGAATATTAAGCATTCTGCATGCCTTCAAAACCGTGGCGGGCTGCACCGAGAAGCGCGATATTGGGATTAAGGATCACATGTACCGGCATTTGAGTCAGCATCTGCGTTAAGCGTCCTTTGTGGGTAAATGCCTGTATAAAGCGCTCGCCATCCAGGTAGGAGAGGATGCGCGGCGGTATGCCACCGCCCAGGTAGACACCACCTGTTGCCAGCACTTTAAGAGCAAGATTGCCAGCCTCGGCTCCAAGGATGGAGACGAAGGTGTTGAGCGTAGCAACACATAGTTCGCTTACATTTTCCTTGGAAAGCGCGCTTTCGACGATGATTGGCGTCCGGTCTTGTGCCGCGGCTAATCGCGCGGCCAACCATGACGGCTCCTCTGCATAGCCAGAGTCTTTGAGGTAGGCGTAAATGTTGGGTAAGCCTTTGCCGGAGCAAACGCGCTCGAAACTCACGTGCGGGAAGCGAGCCATGAGGTAGCGCAGCAGTTCGATTTCAAGCTGGTTAGTGGGTGCAAAATCGGCGTGGCCACCCTCTGAGTTTTGGGCCTGGTAATGCATATTTTCCCAGGTGAGGAAGCCTTCTCCTAAGCCTGTGCCTGGCGCGATGATGGCGATGGTCCCGCCGGAGACGGGTTGGCCTACATTCAGAGTATGCAGGTCTTCCGGTTCCAGGTAAGGTACAGCGTGAGCGATAGCGTCTAAATCATTCAGCAGGTGAACAGATTGAATATGCAATTCCCGTTGGAGTTGCACCTCGTCCATCATCCAGGGCAGGTTTGTAATGGTAGCGCGGCCAGCAACAACAGGTCCGGCCACCCCAAAGCTGGCATGATCTACAGAAAAATCGTGCTGTGATAGAAACTCGCGCACAAGCGCTTCGAGGCTGGGATAGCTTGCGCTGGGGAACGTTGCCTCGGCAATGGGTAGACGCCACCCGGTCTCGTATGAGAAAACAGCCAGGTTCGTCTTCGTCCCACCAATATCACCGGCTAACAGCATGTTGATCTTCTCCTTTGTAGTCTTGTGGTGATCTGTCCCGGTTCTGATCTATTCGTTACAGGCCAGATGAGATAGGTTTCTTTGCCGTCGTCAGATCTAGCCATTTCATACATCATACCTCAAACATGTAACGAATCAGGAGTAGCCGCCGGTGCATAATCCCCGTTTGACAGCGTACATCTAGAAGACGGGGACAAATCCCTCACCTGTTTTGTAGTCGGGCGATTGGTGCCGGAAGTAAGTGTTATAGAGCTCGGCGTAATGCCCGCCCCGGCTCATTAAGGTATCCCAATTATGTGATTTGTGACCAGCATCCGGCGTAATGTAGTGGAAAGCTAAATACCATGTCGAATGAAGAGCAAGAGCCCGGGGTTATGACCCCCACACAGCTTAATCAATTGCAGCCCAACAGCAGAGATGCCAGGCGCAAATTGAAACTGCGCAACATACTGGCACGAGCGCTGCTGGTCCTTTTTTTCGCAATTGGCTTCTTCCTGTCGGTGTTTCCACAGGGACGAGTGGTTGTGCGTACCCTATTGGTGTTGCCAGACTTTCTCTCTGCTTCACAACCCGGTCTGCTCGCACCTGTTGAGGAGCCAATTCAACACGTAAAGGAGACGATACCCTCGCTCAACGGTACCGTTTACCTGGATATCTATGCGCCAACCACGCCTCCTCCGCCTATCCCCGGCGCGCGTGAAGGTCTTGTTGTTATCCCCGGGGTGGGCGATGAACGCCCTGAGCCACAACTCATAAACTTCTCTGAGTCCCTTGCACGGGCGGGCCTGGTGGTGATGGAACTGACAACGCCTACATTGCTCGCTTACGATCTTTCTGCACAGGATAGCGACGCCGTTGTGCAGGCATTTAAAACGCTGGCCAGGTGGCCGGGTATAGGTGCGAATCGCATCGGGATCGTTGGTTTCAGCGCAGGTGATGCACTGGCCTGCTTTGCAGCAGCAGATCCGCGCATCCGGGAGCAGGTAGCGTTCATCCTGCTCTTCGGAGGGTACTTCAATACGATCACTCTGCTACATGATTTTGGAGAACGAGCGCTGACAGTAGATGGGCGGGCACAGCCCTGGCAGCCGGTGTATGTGCCTATCCAGGTGCTTACTAATGTCATTGCCCCTATGCTGCCAGCATCAGAAGGAACACGCCTGGTAAACGCGCTTGCTCCCGGTGGCACGCCGTTGGCGCCCGCTGACCTGGCGCAGCTTTCAACGGATACTGTTGCAGTTTATCATTTGTTGGCCGGTGACGAGCCTGGCCAGGTAGATGCGAACATTGCGGCGCTTTCTCCCACAATCCGTGCCTTACTCGATGAACTCTCGCCGAGTAGAGTGATTGACCAGATTCGTGCGCCTATCTACCTGTTGCACGACCGCAGCGACCAGTTTGTGCCGTTCACAGAGTCGAGAGACTTTGCGGCTGTGCTCACGCGCATCCATCATCCACATGACTTCGCGGAGCTCGGTATTTTCCAGCATGTCGAGGTGCGGCCAGGTTTCAACCTGGGACAGTTATTGGGCGATGGTACCAGCCTCTTCCGCATACTCAACGAAGTATTGCTCCCAGGTTCCTAAGCTACATAGAATTAGTACATTCTGGCTAATCTCGCGCCAACTCATTAAATTTGACCTGGCAAACTGTTGACAAGCCCAGAAAATTATGGCATATTACCCTGGCATCACAAAATGTAGCACATTTACAACCGAATTTAAGAATAATTACTTCAATTTTGCCGAGGCAGGCCACAGAGAAGACCGCGGAGCGCATGTGCGCGACACAAGCGAGTAAGAGTACGCGGGGGATGCCTAGGCGCTGAAGGCCGACGAAGGACGCGGAGACCGGCGAAACGTTCAGGG
>WNEZ01005994.1_pt1 | contig 11145 bp, 8 predicted proteins | sample 5400521 | NCBI WGS metagenome assembly WNEZ01 (sample SAMN13153339, study PRJNA577476) | soil metagenome | isolation source: 120 cm saprolite under Douglas fir tree site 2 hole 1 replicate 1 | place: USA:California | collected 2015-04-18
GGGGAGCTTGGCTGTTGCTCTCTACCGGCCAACGATGGTTTGCTCATGATCGATATACCTCAATTTACTTATGGGTAGTGATGCCAAAATGTGGCAACAGGTTTCCTTTCATGCCTGCTAACATTGCTATTCTATTTGGGCCTGCTTTATCCAGCAATATGTTGTTTTGGTTAAGTCAGATACACTGAGATATGCAGAGCCTATGCAGAGCAGGGCTTGCTACTCCTGCCGAATAGCATCTAAACTAGTGGTCAGTCCAGTTTGTTTTTGATTTTAGGATAGAGAGCATAGAGCTTACTTCGAATGTCGTTGGAGATGAAGCGCCATGAGATGGTGCAACGATGAGTCTTGAGCCTACTTACCAAAGCGGTAATGTGTTCGCGCAAGGCTCTCCTGCGAGAGGAAGATATCTCCCACCGTGTTCATATCCAACGTGCTAAACGGGCGACTGTTCGCTCACGCCCAACGAGATACATGCTCTCAAAAAGAGGAGGGCTCACATCACCTCCTGACACGGCCACACGCAAAGCTAATAATGCCTCTCTCGGTTTGAGGGCCAGTTCATCGATCAGTGCTCTCGTTGTAACTTCAATGGATGAGATGCTCCACTCGACCGTCTTTCGGTGCTCTGCTGGATAAACCCACGCGATGCGCAACGAGGGCCACTTTCGGCTAAAGTGGCTTCGGAGACCAGTTCAATCGTACAAAGGCCCAGAGAAACGCGTGTTCCTGTGGTATATTGAAAGAACCAGGGGTGCAAAGAAACGTTGTTCATCAGGATGCGATGCCCCTGGAGAATCGAGAGAGGCAAGGGAGTGCTATGAGTCGTTCCTTCCTCCTGTATGGTGACACCCGTTTAGGGGTTCTGACGCGGTATGAGACTGATTGGCCGTGGACCTTTTGTCATTTTGTTGCCGACCCGCCTTTTGCAGGGATTCACCCACTCTTTGAGGAGTCATTCCGACTCCTAGAACGCTGGCGTCAAGGCGGTGACCGGGAAGCTTGGGTGAACGTCTATGAGCAGATCGCAGTCCTGGATCTCTCTCTGAGAGACAAGGGAGGGAGAAAAGGGAAACCATGGAGACTGCACATCCATGATCACGTGGCCTGGTTCCGTCTGTGTCCGCCCCACTGGCAAAGAGAAGCTTGACTCACGAAGTGAATCGGCCATAAAGTTCCGCTCGGAGAGGCAAGCCTGTCCGAGGCAAGGGATTGGAAAGGCCTGAGGCGTTCCGTTCCGCCTTACGCGCTGGCCAGATCGAGAGAGTTGGCAAACGCTGTTGGGACGCCGAACAGTCGGATCGTGATCCGTCTAGCCGTCTGGGGACGGGCATTGCGAGCCAGCCGCTGTGCCCAAGCGAGACGAGCATGAGCACGCTGCGCACGGGAAAGCGGCGCGAACGTGACGGTTGGAGTGGCCGTGTGTGTGCCATCCCCCGACTGTACCTGAACCTCGACGCTTTGGGAACGAAGGAGGTGGATACACGCGTGCCGATGACCCCTTCGACTCCAATCCTGCCAGAAGAGCGGTTCATCTCCGACAATGAGAGGATGGAGGAGCACGCTAACCTGGCGCGGCTTTGCTGTGGCGACGCCATTCCACTGGCACTGCTCGCGCAGCGGACAGGGACGACAACTGCGGATGCTGGCTCCATACACCACACGCAGGCTCCCATCGGCTTCTCTGCGGTGTTCATGTGGGATGAGTTTCTGGTCAGCGGGGCACCGCAGCGTCCCATCGGACTGGAGAGCAAAGTCTTGCCCCGAAAAGCGACCAGTTTTCCAGGACAAGCCCACGTGAGGGGGAGCATAGCCCGAGGGAGGAGCGGTGTGCGGTGAAGGAGAGGGGATAGCAGGAGCAAATTCGGTCGTGCGTACCGGATCAGGATGAAGCTGATGTCCCAGCTCCAGGCGGAGGTTCCACACCCATTGCGATACCAGTTGCCAGCACTCCTGCCCCCAGGCTGCGTGAGAGCACCAGCGATCTGGGTCGATCTCCTGATCTTCATCAGAAAGGAGCGGCTCGAAGGACCCACGATGCAGATACAACTCAACGACGTCAGAAGCGGCGAACGCTGGCTGCGGCAGAGTGGTGAAGAAGAGTTCATAGACGATGCCTGCACGCGTGACACCAACCGGACTTTTCTTTTTGCTGGCTGGATGGGTCGCTACCACCACGCGGCAGGGCACGCCCTCGGATCCTACCGGCACCTCAGGACAGTCGTAGAGGCTACGCACCATCTGACTTTCCGGACGCTGCTGGAACTGATCTGGGGGTAGGTGCAAACGCGCCTGGACAAGCGGATGATCGAGCACCGTGTACTCTTTGCCGCGCGTCACATAGGCGAAGCCGGACAAGTCGGAGAGCACGGCCCCGGTGCCATATTGTCCGTCGAGCCGGAGCAAGGTGCGCGCCTGTAGGAGCTGGTGCGCCGTGAGGTAGCGACCAATGGCCGCAAGGCCCTGACGCAGGTCCTCTCGGTAATGACCGTTGCCTCGGTTGCCAAACGAGCCGAGCCACTGGAAGCTGTGGGCCTGACTGATGACGGTGCGCGTACGCACCAATTGCCCGCGCTTGCGCCCCCGGTAACCAGGGGCACAGACATCATCCAGTCGGCGAAAGGCCGGGGGCAGTTCTTCTGTCTGGGGCAAGGCGCGTTGGCTGGCCGCCTCACGCGTGCCATCGAGATCAAAGACCGCCCACGTGTTTCCCGCTCGATCCACCAAGCCCCCGGTTTGCTTCTCGTTTGAGCCTTTCGCGAGCGGGCGGCTGAGCAGATCATCGAGAAAGAGTGTGCGTAGGGCTTCGACGGGTGCCTCAGTCAGCGCAGCCAAAAAGCGTGAGAGGGTCGAGCGAGCTGGCAGTTGGTCACGCTCAAACAACGCCATGAAAGGGACCGCAAAGGGTTGGAGTCTCTCGTAGAATGCTTCCAGGGTGCGTTCCCCACTGATGGCATATCCGAAGAGGACCACGAGAAAATCGATCACGTCGTAGCGCCCGAATCGCCGCCGCGCAAAGCGCACCCCCTCGCTGATCTTGGCCAGGACTTTGTGTTTGCGAAGATGCGTCGCCATCAGCACGACTTCGCCAAACCAGGAAGGGGTCGAGGGAACAGACTCCGCAGAGGTCTAGATGCTTACCGCTCCATCGGCGATACTGGTCATATCTGCCTCCTTGAAGGAATGTGTTTGATACTTCCTTCTCAAAGAGTCACATTTTTACCCCGGCTTGCTACAGCTTAGCAGCTCGTTGCACATCCTGTGGGCTCTAGAGGTAGTGAAAAACAAGCTGGGCAGAAAAACTCCCTCTGAGGGATAAAAACTCTCTCCTTTACGGTAATTGTTCAATTAGTCCGGTGCAACCACGCAGGATATGTACCGAATTTATTTGTCAATATGCATGAGGGAGAGGGCAGATTTAACGAGCTCGCCTCGACTCTGTCTGCGAACATTCCAGCGATCCCGGCACCTGGCTCGTTGCTCATGCTCTCCAGCTACTCTCCAAGCGGCTTGATCTGGCAACAATGCTGGATATTCGCATGGCAACGAGCGCGTGCATCAGCTTGTTTCTCCTCTCGGTGGCTGACTTATGGCGTTGGCTCTAGTGTTTCCCCAACCAGTCGAGGATCGTTTGCGTTAGCCACTCGGGACGGCCCGCATACACATTGTGTTCGGCGCCTTCGGCCACCAGCACCTCCGCCGTGCGAACGCGAGCAGCGAGTTCGGAGGCGAGCGCAGGCGGGGTGAAGATGTCATGTTCGCCAGCGATAAGGAGTACGGGACTCGTGATATTGCCCGCTTTTGAGAGGCTGACGTCGCCTCCAGCCCCTATGATGTCGGTTTTGGCATTTGCCATGCTTTGCGTCATGACACGAGCGTTGGCCTCGCCGTAGGTGGCGATGAGGAAGTCGTGGAACCCCTGAAGCGGCGGGATGGGATGGTCAATGACGTTGTACATCGCCTCCACCAGATGTCCGCTGGGATCGCTGATCGTGCCCGCCGCGCCCCAGGTCACCACAGAGCGCGTCGCGCCGGGTGTCAGCGCTGCCATGAGCAAGGCGGTTATGCCTCCATCGCTGAAGCCGATCAGGTGCGTCGGTCCGGTCGCCAGGTGCTGGAGCAGGGCCACAAACGAACGCGCATCATCTTCATAGTAGGTGGCGGTATACGTGCGTGGCTGCGGTTCCGAGCGACCGGAACCGGGCAGATCGGCCGCGATGACCCGGTAGCCTGCCGCCACCAGGGCTTCCCTCAAGGCCGAAAACTCCTCGATACTCCCGGCGAATCCAGGGAGTACGAGCACCGGAGTGCCACTGCCCTGTTCTTCATAGTAGATACGACTGGTGCCGTGCTCGAACCAGGCCATCCGTACCCTGCGTGTGTCGGTTCGTCCTGCATCTCCCTTCTGCGAAGATGCATTGGTCGGTTGTGTTGTCATAAGTTTCCTCCTTTGTGTGTTATGGGTCATTCTCGTTTGTGAGCAGGTTCCCACCGAGAACTGCTCTTGAGGAAAGTATGCCCCACAGGTATGCGATGTGTCGTCAGTGAAATTACGACAGTGTCTACGCAGACCACACGACAATTTTGTGGCAGAATACGCACAGATGTGCTACACTATGGTTCTGTAATGCATTTGATACCCTTCCCAGGCCAGCCTGAAGAACTATCGGAGGCACACCGCAGTCACGCGCAGGCCGCACCTGAGAGGCATAAGAGCCACTGTGCAAGAGCCATCACCAGAGGGGAGGTCCTTCGATGACGATCCCGTTCCATCAGCCCGTTGTCTGCCCGATCCTCATCGGGCGCAGCGCAGAACTGACCGCGTTGCAGGACTGTCTCGAAGCTGCCGCACGTGGGCAAGGGGGTGTCGTGTTGCTGTCCGGGGAAGCCGGCATTGGCAAATCGCGGCTGGTGGCCGAACTGCGACGGTCCGCCGAAACTTTTGACTTCCAGTTGCTCGGCGGTCAGTGCTTCCCAACCGATCGTGCCTGCCCGTATGCTCCCTTATTTGACCTGCTAGGCGCGTTCCTGGCCCCTCTTTCACCATCCCAGATCACCACGGCGCTGGGAGCATCCGCACGCGCACTCTTTCCCCTGCTTCCTGAGCAGGTCCAGCACCTGCCCGAACTGGCAAGCCTCTCTCCAGTCTCTCCCATAGACCCTGAACAGGAGAAACGCCGCCTCTTCACCCAGCTTTCGGAGGTCTTCCTGCGAGCCACGACCAAACGCCCGCTCCTGCTGATGATCGAAGATCTCCACTGGAGCGATGAGAGTACCCTGGAGTTTCTGCTCTTCTTCGCGCGTAAGGCAGCAGCGCAGCGACTCCTGATGGTGCTCACTTATCGCAGCGATGAGGTACACAGTCCGCTGCGCTCTCTGCTAGCGCAGTTCGACCGCGAGCGGCAGAGGCAAGAAGTCATCCTGCAACCACTGAGCTTGGCCAACGCCGAGGCGTTCCTGCGGGCCATCTTGCAGGGAACTCGTTCCCTACCAGTGGGCATGCTTGATGCCCTCTATGACCTGACTGAAGGCAATCCTTTTTTCCTGGAAGAAGTGCTCAAAGCGCTGATCGTGGCCGGGGAGCTGATTGAGGACGTGGACGGCTGGCGCTGGAAGCGCACGGGTACCTGGCACATTCCACTCAGTCTGCACAATGCCGTCGAGCTGCGTCTCACGCGCTTGAGTGCTGATGCCCGGGTGGTCTTACAACTGGCGGCGGTGGCGGGACGACGCTTCGATTTTACCCTCCTGTTGCAGATCACGCACTACGACGAAGCGTCTCTGGTAGAGCTGATGAAGGAGGCGATCGCGGCTCAGCTGGTCGTCGAGGAATCAGCCGAGCAGTTTGCTTTCCGCCACGCGCTCACCCGGCAGGCAATCGCCACAGGATTGCTGGCGCGAGAGCGGCGCGCGTTGCATGGCACCATCGCCCAGACGCTGGAGCGCTTGCATGAAACAGCGCTGAATGTCCCCCTTGCCGACCTGGCGTATCACTTTGCCGAAGCGCAACTGTGGAGCAAGGCCATGGAGTACGCAAAGCTGGCTGCCGAGCAAGCACAGACCTTCTTTGCCCCGCGGGCCGCCGTGGAACAGTGGACGCGCATGGTGCAGGCAGCAGGGCAGCTCGGGCAGGCGGTACCTTCCACCTGCTACCGGGCACGCGGCCAGGCCTACGAGATGCTGGGCGACTTTGAGCAGGCGGAGGCAGACTTCGAACGAGCCCTGCTCGCGGCGCGTCAGGCGCAGGAGGGGCGCCTCGAATGGCAGAGTGTCCTGGACCTGGGCTTTCTGTGGACGGGTCGCGATTACAAACGAGCCGGAGCGTTTTTTCAACAAGCGGTCGATTTGGCGAGACGCATGGGCGATGCGGAACTGCATGCCCACAGTCTCAACCGGCTGGGCAACTGGCTGCTGAACACCGGGCAGATCGCCGAGGTCCAGGAGAAACATCAGGAAGCGCTGGCACTCTTTGAAGCACAGCACGACCAGCCTGGGATGGCCGAAACCCTCGATCTGCTAGGGACCGCCTCTCTGCATCTGGGGGACGAGATCACTGCGGTACACATGTACGAACGAGCCGTTGAACTGCTGCGCGCGGCGGGTAACCGTAGCGTGTTGTCCTCCTGTCTGACTATGTGTGCGAGCAGTGCCTCCCCAAGGTGTGGGGATACGACCTGTACCGCCAATTGGAGCCTGGCGGAATGTGAGCGTGATCTGGCTGAGGCGTTACACCTGGCACGCGAGATCGAGTGGGCCGCCGGGGAAGCCTTCACCGATCTTATTTTTGGCGTGACCCTTGCCTACTTTGGACGGTTGGGGGGCGCTCTGGCGTACGCGCAGCAGGGACTGCGCCTGGCGACAGAGATCGATCACCAGCAGTGGGTTGCCGGCGCGCATGATGCCCTGGCGCGCACCTCGCTGTTTCTGCTGGCTCCCGAGCAGGCGTTGTTCCACGTGGAGGCCGGGCTCAAGGTAGCGCGAGCGCTGGGCTCGGCTTTTTGGATTGCCAATCTTGTTGACATCCAGATGCAGGCCTATGTGCTTCAGGGCCAGCCGAAGCTGGCCGAAGCGGCGCTACAAGAAATGCGATCAGAGGCCGAGCGCCCGCGCTTGTTGGCGGAGCGCGCGCTGCTGTTGGCCTGGGCAGAACTGGCTCTATTGCAACAGCAGCCCGAACTTGCTCTGCAACGTTGTGAGCAGTTGCTCTCAACCGCGCCCCAACGGGCAGGGGAGACAGAGGCACACGTCATTCCCCAGCTTTGGAAGTGCCGTGGCGAGGCGCTCTGGGCGCTTGGTCGGGACGAGGAGGCGATCCAGGTCCTGGAGGAGGCGAGGCGAGGTGCGAAGCTCCAGCAGTATCTGCCCCTACTCTGGCAGATCGAACGCTCGCTCGGGCGTGCCTATCAGCGGCAGGGGCGCCAGGAGGAGGCGCGGCAAGCGTTCGCCTCCGTGCGTCAAGGGATCGCCCTGCTCTCAGAGAGCATCGAGGATCCGATGCTCCAAGAGCACTTCGAGCAGGCGGCCTCCGCGACATTGCCGAAGGAGAAAGCGGTCTCACCGCGGTTGGCCACTGCCGACAAGTACGGCGGCTTGACCGAGCGGGAGCGGGTGGTGGCAGCCCTGATTGGGCAGGGCAAATCCAATGCCGAGATGGCCGAGCTGCTGGTGGTGAGCAGACGGACGGTGGAGACCTATGTGAGCAGGGTGCTCTCGAAATTGGGCTTGACGTCGCGCTCTCAGATCGCGCTGTGGACCCGTGACAGGGGACTCGTTCCTCGCAAGCAGTAAGGATGCCTCTGCCTTCAGCCAGAGCGAATGGGGTGGAATGGGTCGTTTTGAGAGTTTCCTGCCGTTGTGCACGTTCCAATCCATTGACGCGCGGTTGAGGAGAAAACAATGAGTCTCATCAAACAGCCGTTTCATGAGACATATGGCTCTGCTTTTCTAGTGTCGCGACACACCGCCTTCGTGTCAATTTCAGAAGTGTCATACCGCGTCAGAACCCCTAAACGGGTGTCACCATACAGGAGGAAGTAACGGCTCATAGCACTCCCTTGCCTCTCGATTCTCCAGGGGCATCGCATCCTGATGAACAACGTTTCTTTGCACCCCTGGTTCTTTCAATATACCACAGGAACACGCGTTTCTCTGGGCCTTTGTACGATTGAACTGGCCTCCGAAGCCACTTTAGCCGAAAGTGGCTCTCGTTGCGCATCGCGTGGGTAAAAGGACTGGAGGGTGGGTTCACCACTGAGTGCATACCCCAGAAGCACGACCACGAAATCAATGGTATCGTACTGACCAAAGCGGGCACGAGCCAATTGCACGTGATCCTGGATGGCTTTGAGCAGACCGACATGCGTGAGGACCTGGGCCACCGCAGCCACTTCTCCCATCCAAGACGGAGTTGAGGGGACGGATTCCGGGTTCACCTGGATTGTTACCGATGTTTGCGTCATACTGGTTGTGTGTCCTCCTTTGCGGGAAACAGATCCATTATCCTATTCCCCTACAAAGAGACACATTTTTCGGTCTTTCTCCAGTCTTGTTTCTTACTGCTCAGTTATATAACCTCGTTGCGCATCCCGTGGGCTGTATCGCGCATATCTCCAGTACACACCAGGGAAATTAGGAGATAATGCCACCAAAGATTTTTTGTTGTCGCGTGTGTTCGACGTTGATGCCCAATTCATCCGCCAGCCTTCCGATCTCCTGCGTGTTCTCTTACGAAGACACTACCGGGATCAGCCTATACCCAAAATCCTGGATCAACGCTTTATTCAAATCCTCCACCAATATGGAAGGTTTGAAGATTGGCCCCTGGAAAAAATTATCCAGGATCGCGAGACATTCTTTAGCTTTCTTCAGGAGCGATGGCCGGTCTTCCTCAAACATATCACTACGAATAAGGGAGTAAATATTCGCGAATCTCTTACTACCTACGAACTGAAGTATACGGGACCAGCAAATATTCCATTTGATGATGAAGATGTTCGGGTCTATATTGACACACTTTTCCTTGATGGCCTGCTCCAACCTGTCGCATACCCACAAGCTAGCAAGCCTACTCAACAATGGATCGCAGTAGGGATTCGCCTGGATCCTGAAGTAGACCGCATAAGGCGTTTAGAGGGGCTAATCAGATCGGTCGAGACTGCCATTCCCATAGATGATGCCAGGTATCAGGACTGGTCCGCATTTGCACGCCGCTGGTCAGAACTTATCGTTCTTTGGCACGAGACACATGTGCAGAAGCAAAGTGTATTAGAGCAGCAATTTTATAGTGTTCAAAAGAAAGTAGACACAACCTTTCAGGCATGGATTATGAAGCGCTATAGCTCATTACACAATCTTCCTCCCACTCCACCAGTTATGTTGCATCACATTGCACACGACATAGCACAATACATCCAAACTGCTGCCAAAGAGAAAGTAGCTCTTATCGTAATAGATGGTCTGGCTTTCGATCAATGGATTATACTTCGTGAGATATTTTTACAACAACGGTCGGACTTAAAGTTCCGCGAGAATATGGTATTCGCCTGGCTTCCAACTATAACGTCAGTGTCGCGGCAGTCTATCTTCGCAGGTAAACCGCCGCTTTACTTTCCAGAAAGCATTTTCAATACCAATAAGGAAGCAACGCTCTGGACACAGTTCTGGAATGATAAGGGTGTTTCCCAAATAGAGGTTGCGTACAAAAAGGGACTTGGAGAGGGAACAAGCCTCTCAGACATCGATGAGCTACTATCACATCCGAAGATTCGTGTGGCAGGGTTTATTATCGATACGGTTGATAAAATTGTGCATGGGATGGAGCTAGGCACAGCAGGAATACACAATCAGGTACGTCAGTGGGCTACTCAAGGTTTTATGATAGGACTGCTCAATCTCCTTCTCCAGAATCACTTTGATATCTTTATTACATCCGATCATGGTAACATTGAAGCGAGGGGATGCGGACAGGTAGCTGAGGGGGCAATTGTAGATTTACGTGGAGTACGTGCACGCGTGTACTCTGATAAAGTACTAAGAGCGCAGGTCAAAAAGCGCTTTCCAGATGCCATCGACTGGCCACCATACGGGTTGCCAGAAAACTTCCTCCCGCTGCTCGCCCCCAATCGGTCAGCTTTTATCTCCGAAGGGAAGCGAGTTGTTGGACATGGTGGCGTATCGATTGAGGAATTGATTGTCCCTTACATCCAAGTGAGGAGGGGAACTACATGAATAGAAAGGGAGTAGTAGGCTTCGGTCAGCGCATCCAGCTCGACTGGTTAGAGCGAACAGCCCAACTTTATATTGCAGGGCTTACAAAAGATGAGATCGAGGAATCACTCCAATCCTTGCTAAAAGATCAGTTATCTATTGGGAGTGATGCAAGAAGTGGAAATCGAGCACTTACGATCTTAATTCTATTAAAGGTCTGGGTAGTAGTGCCACATGGGCTGGAAAACCTGAGGGATGAAGGTCTAGAGCTTCTTAAAAAACTTTCCCCGAAAGATCACCTGATTGTACATTGGGGAATGGTAATGGCGGTCTACCCATTTTTTCAGGCGTTAGCTGAAACCGTTGGACGTCTTCTTCGTTTACAAGGAACAGTTGCCGCATCTCAGGTACAAAGGCGCATGCGAGAACAGTTCGGTGAGCGATCAACAGTGGAGCGAGCAGCCAGGCGTATTCTCCGATGTTTGATAGATTGGGGAGTGCTTAAGGAAACAGAAGAGAAGGGCATATATCAAGCAACAGCTACGATATCCGTAAATGACACCAAACTCGCAGAATGGCTTATAGAAGCATCTTTAATCGCAAGTGGTTCCGCATCTAGCACCCTTAGAGCGATCTCGCAGAACCCTGCAATTTTTCCTTTTACTACTGAGTCAATTAACATTCGAGGACTGGAGTCCCATAGTAGGCTGGAGTTACTGCGCCAGGGGCTCGATGAAGATGTGATAATGCTGCGAGGTGGAGTTGCAAGGTAGATGCAAAAGGTGGACAATTCAATACATGCACTGGATTGCTCGCCTCTTGCATGCAGTACTATTTAGTATATCTGCTTGTATAAGTCAGACACACTGAGATATGCAGAGCAGGGCTTGCTACTCCTGCCGAATAGCGTCTATACCAGTACACTGCGGCGTAAATAGG
>WNEZ01005446.1_pt1 | contig 11144 bp, 7 predicted proteins | sample 5400521 | NCBI WGS metagenome assembly WNEZ01 (sample SAMN13153339, study PRJNA577476) | soil metagenome | isolation source: 120 cm saprolite under Douglas fir tree site 2 hole 1 replicate 1 | place: USA:California | collected 2015-04-18
TATGTTATAATACATCAAAATTCATGAGCTAGAGGTGTTTCTCTTCTCAGTTAGATGAAGCATTGGTACTTTGTTGCGAGTGTAAAGATAGATTTGATGCCTTGAGAAGAAGGTTTTGAGGAGGGCAGAGACATGGCCCAACAAGCGACAACCCTTGCTAATCAACAAACAGCCAGTAGTAAGCAAACGGCAGCTAACCAACAGAAGAGTGGTACTCAACCAAATATTGGTAGTCGTTACTTTGGCGCATTGGTACTCGTAGGAGTCATCCTTCCAGTTCCTATGCTTGCTACGCTTCTTACCGTAGTAATCTATATCTTGCCAAAGACCTCACTGAACAGAATCGACCCTTTCCAGCTAGGGGCCCCTATGATTGCCCTCTTACTTGGTTTCATCATCACTTTCTTCGTCTGGCTGCTGCTCGCTTTCTTTTGTACGCCCTTTGCTACTGCCGCGGGCGGAAGGCAATTGAGTTACGACAGCATTAAGATAGAGTTAGGGGTCTTGAAGGCCAGGCAAGAGATCGTGAAGGGTGTAGATACATATACTACGCTGACAGAACAACAAAGAGTCGCACTGACGGAAGAAGAAAAAGCCAGGTGTATCGCGCTTGCCGATATCGATGAAAATCTCCGCTTGATCGAACAAATGCTACAGAGTAAGGGTTTACAATGGGTGTTGAGTACGGGATACACGACTGTGTGGAAACTCATTTATAATGCGAAAGAGGTTATGATTTGCTTACTGCCACCGACGATAGTTATCGATGATGCAAAGTATGATGAGTCACGCCTCCAAGGTTCTGATATTCCTGATCATGACAGCTTACTGACAGTTCTCGAGAATGCTATAGTTACATTGAGTCCACCCGCATTGCCTCAGATACAGTCATCTCCCACGCAGACACTGCTACTACCTCTGCCCCAACAAACAGAGACACAGGCGAGGACAGACATCCGCAAAGTGAGCTACGTGATCCATAAGTTTACTAGCGAACGCTGGGAAGGACTGCTACGTCTTCGCAACCAGTTGATGGGAACCGCATTACTCGCTGGAATTTTTACGTATGTCCTGTTCGCTATCGCCATTCTGGCAAATATACCTCAAGACCAGATCGAACATGTCATCGTATTCTACTTTCTTGGAGCGATTGTTGGGCTTTTTGCCCGTTTGAATACCGAGTCGAATCAAACGGATGCAGCCATTGATGACTATGGCCTGACAATGGCCCGCGTCCTTGTTGCGCCTTTGCTGTCTGGTTTGGCTGCTCTTGTTGGGGTATTTCTCCTGCCAATAGTGTTCGGACTAACAACGTCATCGGGAACACATGGGCTTAATATAAGTGCCATCTACGATTTCACGACGTATAACCTGGTTTTTGCAGCGATTTTCGGGTTCGTACCGAACCTGGTGATCAATGTGCTGCAACAGAAATCTGAAGATGTAAAAAGTGAGATTAAAAGTAGTAGCGCTGCTGATACGAGTACTGGTAGAGGCGGCGCAGCTAAGGGGAGTAGAGGTACAGGGAGTAGTGGGAAAAATCAGATGGGTACCGGTCCATTGAGCAGTCTCACAGGCCAATTGGGCACCGGCCTATTACCTGCTGGTCTTGCTCCAGGTCAGGCAAACGGTGGCGGTGCTGGTCCTTTGGACGGTGGTTCTGCTTCAGTACAGCCCAGTCCTGCTGGTCCCGCACCAGGTCAAGCAAAAAGTGATGGTGCTGGTCCCTTGGATGGTGGTCCCGCGTCAGGTTAGCCCAGTCCTTGAAAAGCAGCCCTATCAAAGATCCTTCGAGGGAAGATGTAACGCTCGTGCCGCACGTTCTCCATCGAGGATAGCGTGCTCCACGCGACGCGGCGCTACACAATCGCCCACGCGGTAGAGCTGCTTGACTTTGCCCTGAAGTTGCTGATAAACACCATCGTGTGCCGTTTGTGGCGTCACCATCACTGCCAGGGCCAGGTTTTCGAGTTGGCGTGGCTGCCCAGTGTAATTATTGATAATCGTCGCACTTTTTGGTTCCAGGCCGGCCAGGAAGCAATTGGCCGTGAGACGCATACCCCTGGCGAGCGCTCGCCGGTACCATAGCTCAATATCCAGTGTGACGCTCAAATCACCGCCGACGTAGAATTGTGGCGTAACTACCTCCACCAGGCAACCGTGTTCGGCGAGGAGTTCTGCCACGCTGGTAGCCTGGTGGAAACCCAGTTGATCGTAAACCAGTACGTACTCTCCGGCCTGGGCGAGTTTCTCTTTCTGGAGCACCTGCCAGACTGTTGCCACGTGGGGGAGGTCTGCTCCCGGTACTGGCGGAAGGCTGGGGCGTGAACCGGTGGCAATGATAACGGCATCGGGCTGCTCTTGTTCGATCAAAGCTGTCGTTACCTCGACGCCCAGCTGCACCTCAACGCCTGCTTCAAGGATTTCGCGTTGCAGGTTGCGTGAAGCATCACCAAACTCGACCCGGTTGGGAACCTTCACGATCAGGTTAATCTGTCCGCCCAGCTCCTGTTGTTGTTCATAGAGCCTGACATGATAGCCACGTTGTGCCGCAACTTTTGCAGCCTGCATGCCCGCTGGACCACCACCCACGACGATGAGCCGCGGCCTCTGTACCTGGCCCTTGGTACCCGCGCCGTGGGGCGTGGGACCCCGATTTATCGCGTCTGCGTTGACTGGAACCGGCCTTGGAAAGCGCAGTTCGTTGCCTGTTGCCGGTGTCTGGATGCAGCCCAGACTGAGGTTGAGGCCCATGCGTCCAATACAATACTGGTTGCAGGAAATGCAGAGGCGGATAGACTCTGTGCGCCCTTCGCGTGCCTTGCGCGTAAACTCCGGGTCGCAGATTTGGCCGCGCACGACGCCCACCATATCGGCTAATCCTTCACGCAGGATGCGCTCGGCCTGTACGGGGTCTTTGATGCGGCCTGTGCAGAAGACGGGCAGTTTGACTACCTCGCGCAAGCCTGCCGAAATAAACAATTGATAGCCAGGCGGCGTGTGCATGGAGCCTTCCACCATGTAGAGGTTATGAAATTCCCCGATGCTTGTGTTGATATAGTCCAGTTGTCCTGTTGCCTCCAGGCGACGTGCAATCTCGCGCACGTCATCAAAGGTTAGCCCTGCAGGGATGAGTTCATCACCGCAGAGTCGGATGCCCAATGTGAAATCCCGCCCGATCTCTGCACGGACGGCGGCGATGACTTCCAATGCGAAGCGCATGCGGTTGTTGGCACCCTGCCTGGGGGGCAGGGACCCTGCCTGGGGGGCAGGTAATCCCGATTCATCGTGGGACCCGCCGTAGGCGTCATTGCGCCGGTTAAAATATGGCGAGAAAAACTGGCGCATCAGCGAGCTGTGGGAGGATTGAAGTTCTGCGCCATCAAACCCTCCCTCGCGCACATGGCGCGCCACGAGTGCATAGCCACGGACAATTTCGGCGATCTCCTCGGGCTCGATCTCCTTGCACATCTCGCGGTGGATCGGGTCCGGCAAAGGCGACGGACCAAGCACAGGGCGGCGTGAATAGATGCTGCTCGCCTGCATGCCGTTGTGGTTGATCTGTGCGAATATGCGCGTATCATAGTCATGCACCGCACGGGTCAAGCGCCGGTAAGCAGGCACGACACGGGGATCAAAGCCGTGGATGAGCGGCTGGTAAGCCCAGTCACTAGGATGGACCGATTGCTCCTCCGTGATGATCAGTCCGCAGCCACCCCTGGCGCGTTCGACATAATAGGCTGTCAGCCGTGGTCCAGGCAGGTTCTCCTCCGCCAGGTTGGTCAAATGCGCAGAGAAGGCGATGCGGTTGGGGATGACGGTCTGGCCAATGCGAATTGGTGTGAACAAATATTGGTATTGACCTGCCATGATCTCTCCGTTTTACCTGGTTCTTGTGTTACCTGGCACTACACATTAACATTGCTCTCCCACCTGCCGCCCTTCTGCTATAGCCTGTTCGATGCGCCGCGGTGCCACACAGTCGCCGGCACGGAAGAGACGCGGAACTTGGCCTTTCAGGGCATAATACAAATCGTGTGCTGGTTGTTCATAGACACCGAGCACGACTGCGTCGGCCGCAATTGCGCGTTCTCCCGCTGCGAAGCGGTCGCTGACAATGACCTGCCCAGGTTCGATACGCACAACGGTTGTGTGTGGAGTCATCACTATACCATAGGACAGTACGCGCTTCATCCACGGCACTATATCGTGTGTGGCAACGAGATCGCGTCCAACATACCAATCCTCGGTCACGATCTCGACGGCATGACCCTGCATTGCGAGTAATTCGGCTACAGAGAGCACGCCGTGAGCATCGGTTTCGTCGATGACAACCACACGCTGTCCCTCGAGATGCTCACCACGTAGAATGCGGCGCACATCCGTGACATGTGGAAGGTCGCGGCCAGGTATGGGTAGCAATCCACTGCCTGTATGCGCTCCTGTGGCGACCAAAACTGCTTCTGGCCCCAACTCTTTGATCTTCGCCAGCACCTGGCTTGCTGTGATCTCTACACCCAGGTATATCTCGATGCCAAGCTTCTCAAGATTGGCTTGCAGGTAGTCGGTAATCAGTTGCAATTCGCTGCGTCCTGGTCCCCTGGCCGCCAGTGCCACCGTCCCGCCGAGTGTCGCCTCGCGTTCGTAAAGAATGACGTGCCGTCCGCGTAGAGCGGCAGTAAACGCTGCTTCCATGCCTGCTGGTCCCCCACCGATGATGATGGATGTCCCACCCCGCTCCGCTAATGTAGGGGCGTGGGTGGGGCTGTGTGGGGTGGGGACCCTTGTGGTCGCCCTGCCCCTTGCCGGTGCCAGGTCCGCATCGTTGAGGGCCCCTACGTCGCCTTGGGAACCCACGACATCAGGGTTGACGGTGCAGCTCAGGGCAACGTTCATGACACTGTGGACCTGGCAGCCCTGGTTACAGGCAATGCAGGGCCGCACATCCCCCATTCGGCCAGCCTGCGACAGTTGCGGCAGGCGCGGGTCGGCAATCAGTGCGCGAATCATCTCCACCCCATCGGCCTGCTCTTCGGCGAGGATGCGCTCGGCCTGTGCGGCGTTCATGATCCGTCCGGCGGCGAAAACAGGAACGTCGACCGCTGCTTTGATCGATGCTGCCAGGTGAGCGGCGTAGCCGGGTGGGGTGTGCATGGAGGCATGGAAAGGGAACATGTGGGTGCTGAGGATGCTGCCCATGGTGATGGTCAGGTAGTCGACGCGGCCTGTTGCGACGAGTGAGCGTGCCACTTCTATGCTCTGCTCCGGCGTCAAGCCGGCCCAGGGCGCGAGTTCGTCTGCACACAATCGCACGCCCAGCACACGGTTTGCACCAAGGGCGGCATCTGCTGCCTCTATCGTCTCATGTACGAAACGCAGCCTTCCGTAGGGACCCCTCAGCGAAGCTTGCGGAGCGCGTTTCAATCCTTCGCGTCCGGGGGTCGGGTGCGACCCGCCATATTGATCGGTGCGCTGGTTGGTGAGTGGCGAGAGAAACTGGCGCAGCAATGAGCGATCTGCAATCTGTAGTTCAACGCCGTCTGCACCGGCCTGAACTGCGTGACGCGTGACCAGTGCGAAGCCTTCGATGACTGCGCGAATGTCGGCCAGTTCCATCACTTTGGGGACTTCACGCGAGGAGACGTCGGGGACGGCGGATGGTGCCCACAATTCCTGTTGCCGGTGGTCGCTGGTGGACTGCTGCCCGTTGTGGTTGAGCTGAACGAGTGCCAGTGAGCCATGTGCGTGAATACGATCTACTACTCTGGCGGTTGCCACGGGTGTATCTGGGAGGTAGCCAAGGACGGCATATGCATAGGGCAGGTCAGAAGGATGGACGATGTGTTCTTCCAGCACGATGATGCCTGCGCCACCCTCTGCTCGTGCGGCGTAGTAGTCTGCGTGCCGTTCGCTCAGCAGGTTGTGCTCGGCAAAGTTGGTGGTGTGACTGCCGAACACAATGCGGTTACCTGTTTCACGCGGGCCAATGCTGAGCGGTTGGAAGAGCAGTTGGTGTAAGAGTTTCATGGCGCTATTATACTCCATCTTTGTCCACCGCTGTACTGATGCCCCTGCGGGTACCAGGCGACCGGATGTACTGGCGCCCTTTGCGGGTACCAGGCTCTGCATAGCCCTATTCCGTGATCACGGGTTTTGTTGTGCCTTTTGACTGTGGGCGCAGAGGGATCAGCAATACCAGGACGATAGCCGCAATGGAGATGGCCAGGGTGAATAAAAAGGCATCATCAATGGCCAGCATGTTAGCCTGTTGTTGCAACTGCCGGATGAGTAGCTGTGCTGCTGCGGCTGTTGCGGCCTGAAGGCTTGCACCCTGTGCCATAAAGAATGCGGTCCGCTGTTGCAGCAGCGCCGCAGTCGGGGAGATTGCTGTCACCTGTTCCGCCAGGTGGGCGTAGTGGAAGCTGGTCTGCGTCTGGACCAGTGATGAGAGCACTGCCACGCCAACCGCACCGGCAACGGAGCGTATCACCGAGTTGAGCGAGCTCGCCTGCGACAAATCCTTCGGTTTAATGTCCGATAACAGTGCCACGGTCAGCGTCTGTATGGCGAGTCCGATGCCAAAACCACGGAGGATTAGCACCAGCTGGAACTGCGGGAAAGGCGTCTGGAGCGTGACGAACGAGAATAGCCAGAGTGCGAAGGCCAGGATGAGCAGGCCCGGAATGACCACCGCCTTCACCCCGATGCGGTCGACTAGCTGTCCTCCGGCTACCACTGCCACCATCGAGGCAAATGCCTGTGGCAGCAGGATCACCCCAGCCTCGAAGGCGGTCTGCCCGCGCAGGTTTTGCAGGTAGATCGGCACCAGAAACAAGCCCCCGAAGAGGGAGAAGACGACCAGGACGAAGGCCATGTTGCCGATGGCGAAGGTCCCGTTGGCAAAGAGACGGATATCCAGCAAGGGCTGCCTCCCCTCGCTGGCGGTCACCAACTCGGTGACCACAAAGATAGCAAGCGAGAGGATGCCAGCCCCCAGAAAGAGCAGCACGGTGGTGGAGCCCCAGCCATCGGTACTGACATCGGAGAGGGCGTAGAGGATAGTACTCAAGCCTAGGGCTGAGAAGACGAAGCCAGGAAGATCAAAGTGGCTAGTGGTATCAGGCCGATACTCCCGTAGAAGGAAGAATGCCATGATGAATCCCACGATGCCAATGGGGACGTTGAGATAGAAGATCAAGGGCCAGCCCACAGAGGTCACGATGTAGCCCCCAACGGTCGGGCCCAGAGCGGGCGCCAGCAGAACCGGAATGCCGAGGATGCCGGATGCAGCCCCACGTTCCTGCGGTGGAAACTCGCGAAAGAGCAGGGTGAACGACATCGGGAGCAAGGGTGCCCCGCCGACGCCCTGCAAAATGCGGAAAAAGATCAGCACCGGCAGGCTCCAGGCAAGGCCGCAGAGGGCCGAGCCAATCGTAAAGAGTGCAAGCGCCAGCAGGTAGAACCGTTTGAGTCCTAGCCTCTCTGACAAGAACGGGGTGAGTGGAATAGCTACCCCTTGGGCCAGCGTATAGCCGGTCGATACCCACTGGACGCTCGAGAGCGGTGCGCCAAAGTCGGCTTGCAGGCGTGGGATGGCAATGTTGACGATCGTGCTATCCAGGACACTCATAAAGAGCCCGAAGACGATCACGATCATAACAATCCACTTGTACGCCAGTCCGCCGGATTTGGGGTTCGTCTGAGCGGAAGCACTCATTCCTGTTTCTCTCTCTCCGTCATCCACCGTTCCATTTTCCACTCAGCCAGGCGTATCACCTGCTCTACTGGCACCGTCTTTTTCGCCTTGTCCTGTTGCCGTGCCCGTTGTAGACGCTTCCTCCTGCGAGCATCACGAATGTTGAGGCTCATAGCGAGCGCAACCCAGACCACCAGGAGCAATACAATACTGGTTGATACTATCATGGTATCAACGGGAATGCCGAACACTGTGCTTCCTTTCTGTTTAAGATGTATTCTTCAGTACAAATCAAGTTATCGTTGTCGAGTATGCCAACATCCCACAATGTCACCACAGTTGTCTTGGGCTGTTCTTTATTACGCTGTTCTTGAGGGATCGCAAGAAACATGAAGTCGATTTTCCGTCACCTGTTGTGTAGATTGCAGCTGTCGCTTACAATGCTACTTTATGATTTCGCTAGAATCAATAGACACATTGGCGCTTCTGTTGGTTAAGCAACATTAAGAAGGAAAGTGATGGGCCAATGGGTATATTGGCACACATTGGCCCTGCTTTTCACCCCCAACGTATCAGCCCCAGATCGTACTTGCCCGCGAGAGCAGGATGATTGGGTAACACACGCACACCATAGGCAATGCTGCCGCTTTCGGCAGGTTGCAGGTATACTTCGTAGCGAAATGAGCCGTCCGCTTCCTGCTGCGCATACTTCATTGGCAATGTGTGCTGTGGAACGACGTGTTCGTTCGTCGTATCGCCGTAGACAAGCTCAACGGCAAGGTCTTCAGGTCGGAGTGCTCTAAGCCCAGAGCCTGCTCGTATCCAGGCTCGCACCTCGACTCCTTCGCCAAGGCTGAGTTGGCCGTCACGGCGCCCCTCTACATACATCTCCAGGCTCGGCCAACTCTGCTTTACTTTTTCTTTCCAGGCGGCCAGGATCCTTGCCCGTTGGTAGCGGCTCTCTTCGATGCGCATCCCTTGCTGAATCTCGGGAACATAGTAGCGCGTGGTATACTCCTTCACCATGCGGCGGGCACTGAAGGCGGGGGCGCAGGTGCGCATCGCCTCCTTCATGATGTTGATCCAACGATGCGGGATACCGTCAGGCCCACGGTCATAGTAGGTTGGCACAATCTCCGCCTCGAGCAATTGATATAAGGAGAGGCTATCTGCTTCAGCCTGCACGTTCTCGTCGTGGTATTCGCGCTCTTCGCCAATCGCCCAGCCGTTTTTGCCGTTGTAGCCCTCCGCCCACCAGCCATCCAGGATGCTACAATTCGGCTGCCCATTGAGCGAGGCCTTCTGCCCGCTTGTACCACTGGCCTCGTGCGGGCGGATGGGATTGTTCAGCCACAGGTCCGTGCCGGAGACCAGGTAGCGAGCCATATCCATGTCATAGTTCTCAAGGAAAACGACCTTGCCCCGGAACTCGTCGGTGCGTGAATAGCGATAGACCTGCTCAATCAGCGCTTTGCCCGGCTCGTCAGCGGGGTGAGCCTTGCCTGCAAAAACGATCTGCACCGGGCGTTCCGGATCGTTGAAGATGCGACGCAAACGGTTCACATCGCGGAAAATGAGCGTTGCCCGCTTGTATGTTGCAAAGCGGCGTGCGAAGCCTATGATGAGCGCGTCAGGGTTGAGCATGTCCTCGAATTCGGCAATCTGAATCGCCCCTTCACCCAGGCGCAGGTGCTGCTGTCTCAGGCGGCGACGAATGTAGCCAATCAGCGCATTTTTCCTGTGCATATGCGTCTGCCATAGTTCCTCGTCAGGGATCTCTGTGACACGGCTCCACATTTCCGGCTCATCCACATGGTCTTCCCAATCCTCGCCCAGGTAGTGTTTGAAGAGTGTGTTCATCTCTGGCGCGACCCAGGAAGGGGAATGCACTCCGTTGGTGATGGAGTCGATGGGTACCTCGTCAGCATCTACGCCCGGCCAGAGGAATTGCCACATCTTGCGCGAGACTGCCCTGTGCAGTTTGCTCACGCCGTTGTGCTGACCCGTCAGGCGCAGGGCGAGGACGGTCATGCCATAGGTCGGCCCATAGCCGTGATCCTCGCGTGCCACCTCCATGAACTGGTCGCGGTTGAGTCCCAGTTGTCCCCAATAGGAACCGAAATACCTGTCAACGAGCTCATAACTAAAGGTATCGTTGCCTGCAGGTACGGGTGTGTGTGTTGTGAAGAGTGAGTTCGCGGCAACTACCTCCCGTGCTTCACTGAAGCTCAAGCCAGAGGCGACCAGTTCTCGACAGCGTTCCAGGCTCAGGAAGGCGGCGTGCCCCTCGTTGATATGCCAGGCTGCCGGTGAGATGCCCAGCGCTCGCAATGTCCGTACGCCGCCAATGCCCAGGACGATCTCCTGGGAGATGCGCATTTCTCGATCGCCACCATACAGGCGCGCTGAGAGTTCACGGTCGTGGGGCGCATTGGGAGGTACGTCGGTATCCATGAGGTACAAGGGAATGCGTCCCACCTGCAATTTCCACACCTTCGCATGGATGCGCCGTCCCGGCAGATCGACGCTAATCATCACCTCATTGCCCTCTGCGTCACAGGCAGGAGTGGCGGGTGCCTCGGAAAAATGCAGTTTGTCGTAAAATGCTTCTTGCACACCCTCACGGGTGATATGCTGGTTAAAATAGCCCTGTGGATACAAAAAGCCTACGCCGACGAAGGGCAAACCCAGATCGCTGGCCTCTTTGCAGTGGTCGCCCGAAAGGATACCCAGGCCGCCAGAGTAGATAGGGAGCGCCTCGTGTATGCCAAACTCTGCCGAGAAGTAGGCGATGGTGCGATGGGTGAGTTCCGGGTAGTTGCGTGAGAACCAGGTTTCGTCTAAGTGCGGGTGCATGTAGCGATCAAAGTCTTTCAAGACGTCGTCGTAGTGAGGCAGATATTCGGGGTCATTGGCGGCTTCTTCGAGATGCTGCGGCTGTACCTCGCTGAGGAAGCGGACGGGGTTGTGTCCGACCTGTTCCCACAGCTCGGGATCGATTTTCCGATAGAGCGCGCGCGCTTCCGGATGCCAACTCCACCACAGGTTATATGCTAATTCATACAATCGGCTAATGCGGGGAGGCATAATTGGGAAGACTGTTACACGGCCATATACTTTCACGGAGTCAGGGTTCCTTTCTTCTCGCAGACATATGTCCACGTCTACTCTCAACAGTATATCGCGTGGGCAAATTGCGGTCAAATGCTCTACCCTTGCTGAGTGTATGAAATAGTTGTAGGCAGGCAAACGAGTTCGGGTAGGCCGTAGGGGCCAGTTTACTGTGCCCACCGCCGATTTATCGGCCACGTGACGTGCTCGATAAATCGGCACTCTACATAAATCCGCACTCTACAAAGGTTCCGCTAGCGACCGTTCACCATCGCCGATAGGGCCGATAAATCGGCGATGGGCGCGGTAAACCGGCCCCTACTACAACGATTTCATG
>WNEZ01005447.1_pt1 | contig 11144 bp, 9 predicted proteins | sample 5400521 | NCBI WGS metagenome assembly WNEZ01 (sample SAMN13153339, study PRJNA577476) | soil metagenome | isolation source: 120 cm saprolite under Douglas fir tree site 2 hole 1 replicate 1 | place: USA:California | collected 2015-04-18
TCGGGATATGCAATAACGCTCAACTATGCTATACTGCACTGCATAGAAATCAGAGATGACATTTTGTAATGCGTCTTTCTCAATAAGCTTGCTATTTTCTATAACATAGATATATAAGGGGAAACAGTACTTATGCGCCGAGGAACTCTTACACTCCTCCTATTCATCATTTTGCTGGCTGCGGCAGCAGTCTACATAGATCTGCCGAACACGGCTGGCATACACATTCTTGGGATCGATAACTCGCTGCAGCCTAAGCTGGGACTTGACCTACAAGGCGGTGTAAGCGCACTGCTCGTACCCGATCCCAATCAGCATTACGACCTGAAAACGCTTCAGGACGATATGCCCGCTGTACGCGACAATATCGAACAGCGTGTGAACGGTGGATTGGGAGTTAGCGAACCGAGCATTCGAATAGTAACCAGCAATGGAATACCAAGCATCTCCGTTGAACTTCCAGGGTTTACAGGAAACCAGACGGATGCAGTCAATTCACTCCTCAAAACTGGGCTCCTGGAGTTCTGGAATACGGGACCTTCACCTGTCCCATTAGGTTCAGCTTTCGATCCAACACAGTACGTTCAGTACAATCCTGGCGGCAAGCCGGAATTCACAGGAGCCGATCTCGACCCCACTCAGGTATACGTGAGCCAGGATCAGGCAGGAAGGCCACAGATCAGCTTCGAGATGAAGGGTAGCGCCATCGGCAGCTTTGGTTCATTCACAGCCAAGAACGTAGGTCAGTACCTGACTATCACGCTGGACAAGAGTGTCATTGAGTCAGCAGTTATTCAAAACGCTATTAATGGTCCAGGGGTTATTACAGGTACTTTCACGACTGCTCAAGCACAGAGCGTCGTGACTGTATTAAAGTATGGCGCCCTTCCTATATCACTCAAGATCGCCAGTGAACAGACGGTTGGCCCTACCCTGGGCCAGGACTCGATCACGAAAAGCTTGATTGCAGCTGCTATCGGCCTTGGCATTGTGATGATATTCATGCTGCTGTACTATCGCTTGCCGGGGCTGCTGGCCGATATCGCGCTACTCATTTACGCGGCAACCACCCTTGCTGTCTTTAAATTGATTGGTGTCGTCTTATCGCTGGCGGGTATTGCAGGTTTCATTCTCTCTATCGGTATGGCAGTAGATGCCAACGTGCTCATCTTTGAGCGAGTCAAAGAAGAATTGCGAGCAGGACGACTGCTCGCGTCTGCCATTGATATCGGCTGGAAGCGCGCATGGCCTTCGATTCGAGATTCCAACATCTCCACGCTCATAACCAGCGCAGTGCTCTATGGCTTTGGTAGTAACTTCGGTGCGAGCATCATCGTTGGATTTGCTACGACCCTGTTCCTGGGTGTCTTGATCAGTATGTTTACAGCCGTTGTCGTGACCCGCACCTTCCTGAACGTGCTGGTGCCGACCGGCGTTGTGAGTCACCCCGCACTATTTGGGCTCCCTCCTGGCTCGATTGCCTCGGCGTCCCTGGTGCGGCAGAACAGCACTGTTTGATGAGTGAGTGAGTAGAGGGAGTAAGCCGTGTTTAATCTTGTAGGAAAACGCTACGTGTTTCTTTTCATATCACTGCTTGTGATTATCCCAGGCCTGATCTCATTGACATTCAAAGGGCTCAATGTCGGTATTGACTTCCTGGGTGGCGCAAATGTTCAGTTTCGCCCTGAGACAAGCATTTCCATCCCCGCGATGAGAAACTTGGTCAAGCCTTTCAATTTTGGAGACTTGCAGGTTGTCACCGGTGACAATCCCCAGGTACCTGGCAAACAGACTATCTGGATACGCATGAACACGCAGGTCGATACCAATGTACAGGACGCCGTTAAAAGCGACTTGAAAGCAAAATATGGCCCCCAGCTTGCCATCGACGTAGCTAGTCTGAATCTGGTAGCCAGCACGGGTGGAAAGCCTAAAACTGTCACGGTTTTCACGGTGACGAAGTTCCCGCAAGGCGTTACGCCTGCTATCAGCGATATTCAGTCTGTACTCATCAAACTACCAGATACATCGGATCCCACGAAAGGGACCGCAACTTCGACACCGACACCCACCGCAACGGGGACAGCTACTACAACGGCCACTGTGACTGTCACGGGTACGCCCCAGGCATCGCCCACTGCTACAAGTACAACAGTAGCCAAGGCTACGAGTACACCATCGATTCTCGTTACACCAACTGTGACACCTACTTCACGGTCTAATCCTGCTAATATTCCTGTAAATGTAGCTGAAGTACGCCAAGGACAGACAACAGAGACAATTAGCCTGCTGACGCGATCAGTAATTGATTCTAACACGCTGGTCCAACTCCAGTCGCACTTTGTGAATAGTGGCATCTATATGCAAGTGTTGTCTAATGCTATTGTAACCGGTTCAGTAGCATCCGAGACAACGCGCAACGCCTTTCTGGCAGTACTTGCCGCCTCGGTATTAATCCTACTGTATATCTGGTTCGCATTCCGCAAAGTAGACAAACCATGGCGCTATGGGGCTTGCGCGCTTATTGCGCTGCTGCATGACGTACTGGTGGTACTGGGCGTTTTCTCAATCCTGGGCTGGTTGTTCGCTGTCCAGATAGACGCACTGTTCATAACGGCCCTACTTACGGTCGTCGGTTTCTCTGTTCACGACACGATTGTGGTCTTCGATCGCATCCGCGAGAATATGCAGCGCCGCACGGCCGAGACGTTTGATCAGGTGGTGAATGCAAGCCTGGTGCAAACCATGGCCCGTTCACTCAATACATCGCTCACGGTGCTCTTTACTTTGAGCGCACTCACGCTCTTTGGCGGAGAGACAATCCGACCTTTCACAGGGGCCTTGCTGGTTGGTATCTTTAGCGGTACCTACTCATCGATCTTCAACGCCAGCATGCTGCTGGTCATCTGGGAGCGGGGTGAACTCGGCTTTGGTCGTTTCGGACGCCGCGACCGCACACCCGATGGGCGCGATGTACGCGAATTGGCCCGCACACGAGGATAGGTGCGATGCATAATGCTGACAGCAATCGATCATATCATCATTGGCGTGAATGATTTAGAACATGCAACAACAACCTATAGCCAGAAACTCGGCCTGGCAGTCTCGGGGGGCGGAGTACACCCTACCGGAGGCACCGCTAATCGCATTATTGTGATTGGCGATACATACCTGGAACTGATTGCCGTTCGCACCCCTGCAGAAGCACAACGGAGTATGCTGGATCGATTGGCAAAGGATGAGGGCTATTTGAATTTTGCGATTACTTCCAATGATATCAAGGTCGATAGCAACGCGATGGCCAGCCGGGGTGTTCCAATTCTGGGACCAACCTCAGGCTCATTAAGGGCTGCTGATGGCCGTATCAGGGGCTGGTCACGTATAGACATCGAGCGTCCAGACCTGGCTCAGCATTACCCATTCTTGATCCAGCACGACAGTACGGGCGAAGAACGCCGTTTTCGCCTTGCAGGATGGATGACCCCGCCGGAGCATCCACTAGGTATCAGGCAGGTCCGCGGCGCGACTATCGCCGTTGCAGACCTGGCGGAAGCTACGCAGCGCTTTCAGCATATCTATGGATTGCAACCTTCGGAATCTTTTACAGGCGAGGCCGATGGGTGGGACGCCATGCTGGTCTCGTTTCCGCTTGGCGGTAATGACCAGGGTCAGTGTTTCGAACTGGCTGCACCTTTACCCCTTAGTACCGAAAGCGATCAAGCAGTGGATTATGAGCATCTGCCTGAACCAGGGGCGCTTGACCGGTATCTGCAACGCTTTGGAGAAAGCTTGTGTCGCATAACGCTAACTGTAGAGAAACTGGATGCTTCCAGGCGTTATCTTGATGAACACGGCGTAACGTATACATTTGGAGAAGGAACGCACCCGGTAGTGTGGATTCACCCTGATTATGCTTGCGGAGCATCGATCGTACTTCATGAGCAGGCACTATAAAGCGGAGCGGGTCTTGCCACTACTCTTGAATCAAGAATTGCAGTTTCCTCTTAAATACTTTCTCAAAAAGGTCGGCCTTTTCATAGGCATGTTCCAGCTCATCATCGAGATCAGCTAAAGGACGTACCCATAGTGAAATTGTCCAGGTATGCTCATCACACAGCTCTGCTTCTTCTTTAACATGCAACACCCGCCCATCATGGCTATAATCAAGCGCATCAGCGACACGCAACAGGGCCGCAAGGACAGAAACCCGTTTCCGGGCTGAGCGACTCAAAGCGGCGAATTCCTCATGCGACACGCTGGGCAACGCCCGCCGGTGATAGCGGGCGATGCATGCAATCTCATAGCGTTCTTCATCGGTAAAATCCGGTAACTCCGTCTCTTTAATCAAGCGAAAAGAGTGTTTGTGGTGACGACGTACTTCGATCATCATGCCGGTATTGTGCAGAAATGCTGCACGTTCGAGCAAACGCAACGCGCTTTGATCCAACTGATGTAGAGCTTGCGTTGCTTCAAACAATTGCGCTGAGAGTCGTTCCACCCGACGGGCATGCGGCCAGTCTTCTACAAGTAGTCCGCCACTCAGGCGAAGCTCCTCGGGAGTTGGCTGTGGAAGCTGCCACCAGTCCAACTCTTCAACCGGAAATGGTCCTTTCATTTTAAATGCCCGCCTTTACTTTGGTATTTGCTAAGATACTATACTACACATCCAGTATTTCCAGGGTCTCACGCCTGAAGTCTCGCGCCTGAAGCGTGTACCAATGCTGGCGAAAAGCGCTGTATTGCTTTTCACGTAACTGCTCCCGGTTCTGTAAGAGTTGCTCCAGCCCATAACGTTCCTCAGCAGATGGAGCGACCGCTGGATCCAACAAATCAGCGGCCATTTCTGGTGAAACCAGGGATTTACCTTTTACATTATGTTTATTTGCATCTGATTGTACAGGATCAGGACTCGTTGCGCTGTCCTGGCTCGCCAGGCAAAGCCGCAACAAGGCGATCATCACATCACTATCATGGAGGGAACCGAGTTCCTCCTGAATCTGTGCCAACTCTTTGACAACGGACTTACTCGCTTCAGGTAATACATCTTCAAAGACTTCTAATGTATAGCGGAGTCTTTTGGCTGCAATACGCAGGTTATGCAACTCTTGTATAGAGTAGGGATTGTCCACGTAGCTTTCCCAGCTATACAAATCCTCCAGTCGCACTTTGGCGATAATGCGTGCATTCTTACCCGTTGGAGCCTGTGGATCAAGTCCTGTAATCGGCCTAGCCTTTGCCATTTGACTTCACTCCTTCCGGGATTAACGACTCTACCTGCTTCTTCAGTGTGCCCTCGTCCAATGACTCGAGGAACGAATCTAATTCATCTTGCTTCTGCTGCCGGAAGGTCTCTAATCTTTTAATGATCCATCGTATGCCAGCTTGCTCCTCGCTTTTCGCCTGTTCAAGTTGCGCTTGCAGATCGAGCAACATGACATCTGTATCGCGCGTAGCGCCCAACGTATCGGCTGTCTTTTTGACCTGGCGATAGACTTTCTTAAAGAGCTTTGGATCGCAACACGATTCATAGGCATCAAGAGCCGCTCTCAGGCGGCGTGAGGCAACTCTCATTTTATGGACTGCCTCAATATCTTCGTGCTTCTGGACCTCCTTGAGCCATTCCAGCATTTTTTGGGTACGTTCCAGGAGCATGCGCCGGCCAGAACGGGCAAAGGGTTGCTCTTCTGGTATTATTGGAACCGGTGCCTCTGACTGCTGTCGATGGTTGAGATCAGCAGCGCTCTTACTCACGACTTCTAACCAGCGATCCCCATAGCGTTCATAGGCGAGCAAGACCCCTTCTCGTATACCATGCGAGCTGACATGAATTTCGTTTATATGTAGACGCGACATAACTGCCTGAATAATTAACGCCCCGGCTAATAAAATACGTGCCCGTTCCAGCGGTTGATCGAACCGTTGCGCGATTTCTTCTGCCGGGAGTGAACTCAACAGGCCCTGGCAGCGCAAAAGGTCACGTTGTGTCAATTGGGTTTGATGTTCTTCCAGTTTGAATGCCCTATGGGCAAGATGTAGCAGCGAATTTGCGCTGCCGCCTGTGACAATGAGTACAGGGGGATGGTGTTTTACCCGCAAGCCCTGAAAGTAGGCCTGGAGAAAGGCATCTGCAACCGCTAGCTCGTCGTATGAAGGAGGATTCGAGGAAAGATAACGGTCGTGCAGCCAGCCGGAACCAATGGGTATAGAGACCCGCCAAGTGATTTGCATGTTTCTTGCCGTCACCAATTCCAGGCTACCACCCCCAAGGTCCATTACGCCTACCTGTGCAGGAGGATTTGGTCCCTTACTGACTTCGTAGGTTGCGCCATAGAAGGTGAGCACGGCCTCGGCAGTTCCACTGATCAGCTCTACTGTAAGTCCGGTCTCACGCTGCACCTGCTGAATAAAAGCAGCGCTATTTCTAGCCTGGCGAATCGCTTCTGTTGCTACGACAAATATTGGGTCTGCGCCATGTTTCTCCGCCAGGGCCTTGTACTCCTTGAGAAGGTCGATAGTTGCTTCGGCTTTCTCTTGCGAGATCTCTCCTGTAGCGTTCACGCTCTCGCCGATGCGTACCAACGCGACCTGGTCTTCTACAATATCCAGGTCATTGGAAGTACTGCGAGCAACAACGATATGGATAGTATTGCTACCAATATCGATGGCAGCACGCATCGGAGAGAATTGCTCGTGCATTCTCATGTCGGCTCCTCTAGTATAGAATCAAATCTATCTCTATGCTCTCTCACAGGCCTATTTTATCAATTTCGCTTCGAGCGTTTCAAGCATACGAAGGCCGGAGTTGAGGTTAATCCAGGTTGTTTTCACTGTATTATAACACGTCTGTAAGACTACTTTGAGAGAAAGATGCGCGAAAGGATAAAGTCGAGTAGATTGAAGTCTCAGGTCTCAGAAAGCTCTTGACAGGTCGCAAAAGTTACAGTAATATAAGCCTGTCCACAAAGAGCCGAAGTGGTGAAATTGGTAGACACGCAACGTTCAGGGCGTTGTGCCCGCACGGGCATGGGGGTTCGAGTCCCCCCTTCGGCACCCCAAAACGTCTCAGGCCAACGGAGAAGAGGCTTGAGGCGTTTTTATATTCGTGAAATTCACCTACATACAGCAACTGTACAGCAACGCAGATTTTTCTCCAGCGGAGGTTTTTACGTGGCAAGGGAAGGGGCAGTGAGCTTATGAAAGACTGTGTTTCAAACAATTTGGCTTTGTTTGAAACACAGTTTCAGATCTCGCTACCCTTGCAGCGCATCATTCATCTTCCCCATCGCTTCCTGCTGCATCGTCGGGAGAACATGGCTGTAGATATCCATCGTCATACTGATCTGATTATGCCCCAGCAATTCCTGCACTACCTTTGGATGAACACCCATCGCCAAAAGCATCGTCGCCGCACTATGGCGCAGATCATGAAAACGGATATCGGGAAGACAGGCCCGTTTTAACACCGTCTTGAATCGTTCAAGAACTTTATTGGGATTGAGCGGCGTTCCTAGTGCAGTGCAGAAAACCAGGTCATTCGCTTGCCAGTACTCACCTGCCTCGGACTTTGCTTGTTGTTGACTCATTCGATGCTGTTTGAGCAGATCAACGGTTATAGACGGAAGTATCACACTACGCCGACTCTTCTCCGTCTTTGGTTCAGCTAACACGTATCTGTGTCCTTTTGAGCGAGTAAAGATACGACGCACCTGCAATGTGTTCTGATCGAAATCAATATCTTGCCATTTGAGAGCCAATATCTCACCCCGACGCATCCCGGTCGTCAATGCAAGCACGAACAATGCTTCCATGTTATGACCATGCAGAGCAGTCAATAACTGTTGAGCCTGTTCTTTCGTCAACGGCTTCATTTCAAAATGGGCTCGACGAGGAGGCGAGACGAGATCGCAGACGTTACGTGCAATCAGTCCCCAACGCACCGCATCTTTCAAGGCTTTATGAAGCATCATATGCAGCGTATTCACGGTCGTAGGAGAAAGCCCCTCTTCTAACTTCTGAGCATAGAGCGTCTGAATATGTTGCGCAGTAAGTTTGTCTAACCGCACACGGCCGATTGCAGGAACAACATGCAAGCGTACAAAACCCTCATATCGCTCAGTTGTACGTGGTCGAACACTCGGATTATGAGCCGTCAACCAATTGGCAAGAAATTGCTCAACTGTCTGCTTCGGTGTCATTACGAGTGTACCTTGCTGCCGGTCATGCATCGCAGTTGCCAATTTTTCCTGAACCTCTTTACGAGTCTTACCATAGAAGTACTTGCGCTTCCGTCCCTCTGCGGTATCCAACGTAATACTAGCAGCCCACAAATTTTCTCGCTGCCTGTAAATGGAACCTTCACTGTTTCCGCGCTTTCCCATGTTACACCTCTTTTTCCTGAGAAGGGAAACCACTTCTGAATAAGGCGGCTTCTCTTCACCAACCAAACAATCAGGCTTTTTTGGTCCCGACTCTCTAGCCAACGCTTGAGAGATACAGGAGAGATCCGTTTTGCCCGACCAAAACACACTACAGGTAATCGCTCGGTAGCGATCAATTCATACACCTTCGTCGCCCCTGGCTCAACCTCTTAGCTACCTGAGAGACCGTCAACAACAAGGGTTGTACGGTATCGTGCCCTGTCTCTTGCATCTACCACCTCTCAGACTACGAAACTCGTACCTGCACATTTGCGCACACGCCACAACACTCACCACTATCAGCGATGAAGAAGCATCCACACTCAATACCATCTTCACCACTGTAGATCCGACTATGCTCTACAATTCCCACTATCCAATAACCTCCGAGCAGAACTACCAGCCTTGTCCCAGCAGTTACATGAACACTATCAGAACGGTCTAGTGCATACCGTCCGCGATTGGTTGAGGCAACGAAGGTAAACACTCTTACCAGAGAACTTTCCTTCCCCTCGCTCTTTGTCGACGTATCTGATATTCAACATATCTGCTCTTAGCATTCCGTAGTAGTATTCTTTCTTATAGTTTTGTGAAAAGCCAGTTTATGAACATATGTACTAGTCGTTACGGAAACAATTTCTCATTCCCATGCTGACACCAGACGCTTCACTTCACCCGAGAGATCTGGCACCTCAACCCCCAGAGCCTTACACAAGTCGATGGCGTACTGTGTCGCAGTAAGCACCGCGAAGGAACCCTGCGAGGTCACGAAGGAAGACCAGGCTTCAATTCCCTGCTCAACAGTGACAATGCCTCTGGTATATTTCGAGAGGGGCCGGTAGTCCAGTGCCTCGCCAATCTTCATGAGCCGGTAGCAATCCCAGCAGTCCATCCGGTCGCACCAGGCCTGGCCGGACGGATCAAAGCGGATCCATCGCGCATGCGGATGATGAGGACAACGCTTCTTGCTTTGGACAAAAGGACTGGCCCGTGCTTTTCCAGGAGACGAAGCGTTGAGATCAACAGCCATCTCGCCTTCGTTATGCTCAACCCGTAGCGTCGCCTGTAAACATGGGAGGTCAGATTGATTACGCTGATTACGGTTGATTACGCTGATGGCGTAATCAACTCGATGATCTTGAGTGCCTTGTATGTCTTCTTGCTCAGTGAGCAGATCTCCCGCCTCTGAGAGGTGCTGTAATGAAGAGCCTGTCGGTGGAGGATCAGGTTCATGTGTCTGGGGCCAGTATGCTGAAACACTTTCATTAGCGTAATCACCGTAATCACCGTAATCAATGTAATCAGTCCATTTTAGGGAAGACTGCTCAACGTGATCTCCTACTTGTGTTGTTGCAGACATCGATTGATTACGCTGATTACGATTGATTACGGTGATTACGGTATCATCTCGATGATCTTGACTGCCTTGCACATCTTCCCTTTGAGAAGGAAGATCTTCTGATACAGCTGGGAGTTGTAAAGAAGCACCTGTCTGTGGAGGTTCAGGTTCATAAGTCTGTGGCCAGTATGCTGAAACACTTTCATTTGCGTAATCAGCGTAATCAGTGTAATCAATATCATCACTGTAATCACCGTAATCACCGTAATCAATACATTTTGGAGAAGATTGCCCAACGTGATCGCTAACTTGAGTTGTTGCAGACATCGATTGATTACGGTGATTACGATTGATTACGCCATCAGTGTAATCAACTCGATAATCTTGAGCGTCTTGCACGTCTTCCCTTTGAGAGAGCATATCTTCTGACGCTGATAGGAACTGCAAAGAACACCCCACAAATGGAGGAGGAATACTGTGCGGCTGTGACCCGTTTGCTGAAACACTCTCATCAGCGTAATCAGTGTAATCACTGGCAGGTAGACAAGATTCCTCACTGCGTGCTACCTGATCGTCACTTTGCAGTGCTGAAGGCACTGATTGATTGCGTTGATTACGCTGATTACACTGATTACGTGAGTTATCCACAGGAATGGCAACATACTGACTGTCGGCGTGCTGGATCTCACCTGCCGCTTCCAGCTTGCGGAGCAGGCAGCGAGTGGTGTGATAATTCTTGTCAAGCGCCTCTGCCACCTGCCGTCAGGGTCTGTGAATTATTGCTGGCCCCCCTTTTGAAACAAGAAGGCAAGAGCTTGCTCAGGATGATAGGCAAAATAGCGCCTGAGGGCCTCGATCTGAGGAGAGCCAAAGCGATGAATGAGGGTGATCACCAGATTGCGTAGCGCTGCCATCACTTGGGGAGCATTGCCCGAGCGCAGGCGAGAGCGGTCTTCCCCGAAGTCCACATCGCGCACATAATGCAGTCCATTCTCGATGTGCCAATGCCCACGGTTCACTTGGAGGAGCCGTTGGGGAGACGCCTGTTGAGGCGTCAAATCGGTGATGAGGTAGAGAACTTCTTGGGTGATCTTCCCCTTGCAGGTGACGGTGCGGGTCACCTCTGCGACCTGCTGCAGATGCGGCCAGCGGAGACTGAGATAGGCAGTCAACTCCGTACTAACCTTGATCTGGCGCACTTCGATGCGGCCCCGTCGTCGCTCCGTCGTCGAGGCCTGTACATGACTCCGCGAGCGGGTCGGCAAAATAGGTCTGCAAGTCCGCCCATAAGGTCGGTTCGTTCTGCTTCACGGGTAAGACGCTGTACGCCTGCACGTCATGCAGCATCTCCATCAAGGCGGCATGGGTATGGAGCGCGTCGGCCGTAC
>WNEZ01009038.1_pt1 | contig 11144 bp, 9 predicted proteins | sample 5400521 | NCBI WGS metagenome assembly WNEZ01 (sample SAMN13153339, study PRJNA577476) | soil metagenome | isolation source: 120 cm saprolite under Douglas fir tree site 2 hole 1 replicate 1 | place: USA:California | collected 2015-04-18
GAGGCGAAATGATTCAAATCTCGCGGAAGCTCAGAGTTGCTTTGAGCGGGCGATCGAGACTGCGCGCAAACAGAGCGCCGACAAAGAGTAGGTTTTTGAAATTGGATATCGGCAATTTCAGCAGACGGACTATCCTAACCGGCGCGGGATGGACGCGTAATTGGGGCGGGCGGCTCGCTGCTGAACTCTGGCAGGACTTGATCGGGCACCGGGTAATCCAGAGTAACTCGCGGCTACGCGACCTCCTTCTTAGCGAATCCTCATTCGAAACTACTCTTGGCGTGGTTCAAGCCGAACCGTTTGCAGCGGGCGATCGTCAGGCTTTTGAGGGAGCGTTGCTCGACGCTTTCATCGCGATGGACCGCGAGGTGATGCACATTCCCGATCCATGGATTAATATCTACAAAGTTCAGGAGCTGCTGTTCCGGTTTTGCGGACGCCATGCGGAAGGCATCCACGCCGGTTACATGTTCACCCTGAACCAGGATCTCTGGCCGGAGAGATACCTTTACAACGAACACGTATCGGGCGCACTCTCGCCATCATTGCCGGCAATTCGTGCGCGGCCGAATCAACGGCTCTTCACTACAGACATCGGATTCTATTCCCCGGAATTTGTTATGGATCCAATGGCTGACCCGGCGGGCCAGGGACAGCTCCATGGCCATTTCAATGTCATAAAACTGCACGGCTCCTTCAACTGGCGCACGGCGGACGCGCGAAGGGCCTTGGTCGTTGGTACGGAAAAGAGCGGTCAGATCGCGGCCTCCCCGCTCCTGGCGTGGTATTTCGACATCTTCAGGACAGTCATATCGGCTGGAGATGTTCGGCTGATGGTCGCCGGCTACGGCTTCGGCGATGAGCACGTGAATGCAGCGATTGCCGACGCCATCGAGCATCATGGCCTGAAAGTGTTTATCTGGGATACGGGCCCAAACCTAAAGGAACGCGTCTTGGCGGCGCCTGGCAAAATGAACAGACGCGACATGCTTGATCTTGGCGAATTGCTCGAAAGGATCAACCAGCTCATCAACGAATACATGAGGGCCTCGACCCCGGAGCGTTTGGCGTTTCTTGAAGCTGAGATAACGGCGGCTAAAGAGAAGCTGCAACGGATCGCCGCCAGCTTCAGAAATTGAAATTAGTACACTCTGCTTTTCGATTTAGGACGCTGGCGAGCAGACTAGGGTAAGTACCGGAAATTAGGGCGATGCATGGCATGGAAAATCCCGTTCCTAGCCGTACGAGCCGATGGCGTCGGAGAACGGCTAGTCAACTGTCGCGCTTGATGTGACTCGGCGATCCACACGCCGCGTTCAGGTTGCTTCAGCGTCAACGGCGCTCTATGGGATCACTCGCAGGGGCGGAGGCTATCGCGGAACGGTTGCGCGAAGCCAACGAAGCGCGGGCGCGATGTCACGCAGATCGATTGGAGCGAGAATTGAAGGCCAAAGCTCTACGACCGTACTTTGAGAGCACGCGCGCCGATCCATAAAGCAGGGAATCGGACCATGAAGGCGAAGCCGCCCTTGGTTGCGGGTTTCATCACAAAAATCTTGATTTTTAGCACCAAGCCCCTCGCCGACTTGCACCGTGCCAGGCTCGGTACCTAAGACGCTCTTTCCGTAAATTCCGGATTCGCTAGAAAATGAAAAGGTGGCCAAAAATAAAAAGAGCGCCGTCATCGAAATTGTTTTCCTCTGCGGATTCTCGGGCTTAGCGTACTGCTGCAATAGCGGCACCTCACGAACCGCGCCCCTTGCCGTATCGCAAAGGGCGAGGCCGACAAATACGCCCCGCCGTCCGGTATCCGCGATCCGTTCTGTAGGAATTTCGAGACCGCGTGGGAATAGCCGCCGCTGTGGGCCGAGATATTCCGCCAGCAGGGACCGACACCCGATGAATTGCGACGCAAGGCCGCCTGCGAACGGGCTGCCGATTGGTATGAATCGGTCGGTAGAGCGAAACGCGGAGGCAAAAGCGCGCAGCCTAAAACAACTGCCCTCCCGTTGGGATCGTGAAAAGGCGGTTCCAATAATTCATGTATCGAAGCCTCGCCGCCGAGGAGGTCGACGTCTCGTGTCGTACTTCAGTCCAAAGTAGGCGGGGCGAGATAGCTGCGAAAATTGCGGGGCTGCGGGCGGTTCAGTCCGCTACAAGTTGATCGGTCCGTTGTGTCTATTGTTGTGCGCCGCTACGGCGAGCGATGAAGAGGCGCTACGCAATCCATCATCAACTGAAGGTCTATAAGTAAATATAAGTAAATACACCTAAATATTTGGTGTCCTACAGGAATACAATATAGCATAATTTCACATGATATTCGATAGACTATTATATATTAGGCTAAACACTTCTTAGGCGGTCCTGAACGTCAGACTCTGCTCATGCCCCCCAAAATAATATTCCTGCAACTAATTTATAACCGAATCCATTTGAAAAATTCTCGTTCTTCACTGTTCGTCAATCGACCACAAGGGGGGTCCCATGGCAGTCGCTGCCGCTCGCGCTCCGCCTGCTTCGGTAACTCGTTGGAAAGGACATCGCAGTGTTTCGCATGCGAAGCGTCCATTCGGTGAGGGCGCTTTCAACCGAAAAGACGAAAGGATGGGTGTTCCTTATGAAATCGAGGATTCTTCGCGGATTAATCATGCTCGTGTTACCCGCGGTTTCGATCGCCGTCGCACTCGCGACAGCGAATGCGGCACCGCTGCACAGGCTCGCGTCAGACTTTCAAAACAATACAACCGTTGGGGGCAGTGGAGAGATATCTACGAGCTTAGCTCCACCGGGGCGGCTGGTCTATTCGAAAACGCTCTCGATCCCGTTCGGAGTAGTTTACATCACGTTTTCGGCTCAAGCCGATACACATAACGGATCGGCTCTGCTGATGAAGGCGTCGGTCGCGGACGCATCCGGCGCTGTGACGACCTGCGAACCGCTGGCAGGGCAGTCCGGGTCAGGAGGAGGAGGACCCGATCTCTTCCCAAACTGGTACACGCTGCTGAAGCTGCCGATAACGGAGGTGGCGCCACTCAATTGCAACGATGGAGGTGGAGGCACAGCCGACTGCCACGACAACACCATCATGTTCTCGTGTTGCGCGCAGATAAGGCCCGACACCGCTAGCCCGCCGACCACTCATACTGTCAATATCAGACTTGCTGACCTGCCGGGAGGTGACGGCAACACAGCCTTCTACGAGAGGTCGACCATCTATGTCGACGCGTCGCCGAATCCGGGCGGTGATCTCTGCAGCGGACACGGAGTTCCTTAAACTGAGTCGGACTTTCTAGCAGTTGAGCCGGCCAGAGCTTAAGGCTGGTCTCAGGTCTTTGGCCTGACATCGACGGACCTAAAGGTATGGGCGCGCCGTGGTAGGGAAACCCGCTGCGGCGCGCCACATTTCGGGGTATCTTCACGTGAAACCGCGCCGTGCTCGTGGCCGCCGCAGGCATCGTGGTCTCGTGCTATAAAAAACCGGTCCCGGCCCAACCCGCCATACGGCTCGGGTAAATTTTCTTTGCGAAGTGCGCACCCGAACTATGCACTAACACCGATCGTGCCCCGGCGCCACTTCGAGGTGGCATATAAGTGTTCGCGGTCAACGGAATCGCAAACGGCGTAAGAGCGGAGGCCGCCCTAGCGGCCTAAGGCGAGAAGCAGGCTCGCGGCGCCACGCCCACACGATGGGCGGCGTGCCTATGGCGCCGCAAGTCTTGCGTGCGCCCGCAGCAAAGCAGACGCACTGGATTAGTCATCCGCTGTCAGTCGAAAACGCCTTCACACGCCTACGTTATTTTGCGACCGTGACTCGACTTTGACTCTCGCCGGAGACTCGCGCCTCGATTCACACGCGTAAAGCTGCCTGCCCCCTCGAATTCCATTACCGGCACATCGGCGAGCTTAAGTCGGAAAGTTCGGTTACGATTTCCTTCACCCGCTCCCTTCCATCGACTTGAGCAGCTGCCCCGGTTTTATGCTCGATGCGCCAGCCGAATCCTCGTAGGCGCGCCGTTCGACTTCCAGACGACGCGCCATTGATGCGGGCTCTGCGCTGTCGGCCAAAGGGAGTACTCCTGTCGCGCGGACGCACTGCCAGTGTTGGCATCCACAAGGGGGGCTACGCCCCGCTGCGCTACGACACCTCCAGAGACTTCCACAGTGATAGCCGGTATCCGGGTAGTATCCGGGTACGTTCCGGGTAGTGGTCCCAGGGAAGCTACCGCAAGGGCAACCGGCGGTCCGGTATACGGGTGCTATTCACCGACCGTACTCCGGGCCACCTTCGAGGCGCATTAAGCTCTCAGAGACATCCACAATTGGGTGTGCAGGCCGAATCCGGGAGTTGGGGAGTTGAGGGGGAGTTAAGTTTTTGCTGACTCCCCGTGAAAAGCCCAAGTAAAGAAAGAAGAATTGCCACGAGGGGGAGATGGGGAGTTACTTCTCTATACTTACGCGTGAGGAAAGTGAAATGGAATTATGGGGCGGAACGGCTGGGGACGAACTCCCCTTAACTCCCCGAAAAAAATTCCCTAGCATTTATAAGGGTTTTTTTTGGGAAAAGGGGAGTTACCTCCCCTTAACTCCCCGGGCATTGGCATTTTGGGGCTATTTCGACCCCCGGATTTGGGCTCGTTGGGCTCGTTGTAGCCGTTTGGACAGTCTCCAGGAGGCGCGAGCGCCGCAATTGTGGCAGAAATTCCGTTCACCGGGGCCTGGCAAGCGCCGTGGGGTATATATCCTTCGGCAGGCGCAGCAGCGCAGCAGGGGCTTACCGCCGGCGGCCAATGAGCTGGCTGTGGCGACGGCGATAGCGGCGAAGAGGGTGCCCGAGGTGGGGTTTTCGACCTTGGGCATGGTGAGTCCATGGCCGGGGGTTAGCCGGCGGGATGAGTTGTTGACGAAGGCAAGCTGCAGATTGCCGGACGCATCGAGAGCCACGATCGGCGACGGTTGGGCAAGTTGAAGCAGTGAATTGGCGGCGCGCGCAATAAGGTCGCGGCGATCTGTTTCGGGGGACGGCTCACGGCCGCTGCCGAGGATGAAAATCCAATCCCGCGGATTACCGGGGCGATTTGCTTTAGTGGCGGCGGCAAGTCGCAGGAAGGTGCGGACCCATGTGGCCCAAAAGCGCCATGCGTTCAGGGACGAGGTGAACACGATGCGTTCGATGAACCTTCGGTTTTGCTGCTCGGTGGCGCCTTCTCTGGAATCGGGCGGCTCAAAGCATTCTTCCATCTCGCACCCCGGTGCATGAAATATCGGGTCGCCGTGCTTCGCGCAGAGGGCGAGCGGGCCGTATTTTTTGGCGAACTCCAGGATCATTTTATCTGACCCGTCCGCCAGCGCGATAAAGTGTGGAAGCAGGCGATCTAGGTTCGGCATTCGCACTTCGCGCGGTGCGTCCCAATTCTTCAAACCCCAGCATAATCGTCCGCTGTCGATCCAGACCGGCGGCAACCACAACGGGGGGAGCGGCAGCGGCCGTCCGATTCCGCTATCAACCAGCGCGTCCACGATTCTGCCAAGGTCGTCCGGCTCTGGTTCCTGTCCCATAACGTCCGAATGTCCCATGATGTCCAATATTATTGACAGGGTGGCCCTTACGATACAACCTCGAGTGGACCGTGACTCCTTGAGGGGAGAAGTTTTTATATGCCGCTGTTTCCGCCTGAAGACTCGTCGTTAAAGCTCGGCCTCGAAGTGCGCGTGCTAGCGGCTCGTCTCGGCGTACCCGTCTCGTTCATCAGGGCGGAAATTAAGCGCGGTCGATTAATTAGCGTTCACGGCCTCGGAGGGCGCGAGATCGTGCTGTGTCAGGAAGTCGAGCGTTATCTTGCGGTCATCGCGCGGCGCGTCGACACCGCCGCGGCGTGATAGGCAAAAGCAATATTTTTGCGGGGAGGTCCAGGCGGCGCAAGCCGCTTGGATTCCGCTACCTAGAGGGCAAGACCTTTAGCCAAGCTTCCGAGGATTCCCCTCGGGGAGGGCACGTTAAATGGACTGAGGGGCCGCGCCGGCGAGCGCAGCCCCTCCACTGCAAGGAGATGGAATGAAAACAAGATGCACTCTGAACCTATCCCACCCCGCCTGTCAGAATCAACCGCGGCTACGCAAGCGATTGGCGAGTGCGCCAGCGACGTAAGGATTCCCGCCGACGTTGCGCTCTCCATGATTTCGTCCTTGCTGGTAGCACGCGAGCAGATCATCAGAGAGCAGCAGCAGCGCATTACCACGCTTGAGGCGATGCTCAGGGCGACCGCCGCCTGCCTTCGTCCTGAAGGATGCATCATTCAATGACGGCCGGCAGGTCCGCGACTACCGTCGACGCCGGGCACCCACCGCGACCGCCAAGGTGCGCGATTCAGTGGCATTCGGTGTCGGATTTCTTGATCGCCCGCGCCCATTGGCTAATGTGGCGCCGTGAACTCATCTGGCTTGAGAAAACAGGCGAGTGGAAATGGACTAAGGTTCCGCTTCAACTCGACCGTCGTAATGCTTCATCGACCGATCCTAAAACCTGGTCAGACTGGGAATCAATTCAGATCGCCTACGACCGCGACGGCGAGGGCGACAAGTTTTTCGACGGTATCGGCTTCGTCCTAACCGTCGACCTCCGGCTTGTCGGGCTGGATTTCGACCACTGCTACGACGCCGCAACCGGCAACATCGATCCGACCGTCGCGCACTTTCTCCGAATGCTCAATTCCTACAGCGAGATAACGCCGGGCGGCGATGGCTTCCGTGTGTTCGCATTCGGCAAGCTCCCGCCCGAGGGACGCAAGCGCGGCAATTTCCCTCAGCCCGGCCTTGCGTGTGAGTGCTATGCCGAAGGTCGCTATCTCACGATCACCGGCCATCGTTTTGGCGATGCAACTGAGATCATCGAGAATCAGGCCGGTATCGATGAAGTCCATCATCTAATCTTCGACGAGTGGCTGGTAAAGAAGCGCGAAGCCGCCCAAGGGCGAGTCCAGGGCAACGGTGCTGCGCATCTCAACCTTTCCGACCAGCAACTACTCGACATGGCACGCAAGGCCGCCAACGGCGTCAAGTTCACGATGCTCTACGACGGCGACTGGAGTGCCGCTGGCTACGCATCGCGCTCCGAGGCCGATGCCGCGCTCTGCAATCTGTTGTCCTTCTATACAGGTCCCGACCACGGGCGCATCGACGCCATATTCCGCGGCTCGGGACTGATGCGCGAAAAGTGGAATCGTGACGATTATCGCAACGGCACCATCACTAAGGCGCTTGAAGGCCGCAGCAACTTCTACAGCGGCGCGCCGCCGGCTGGGCGCGATTGGGATGACATCCGGGAAGGAGTCCACTCCGGCCGCAATGACGGCCCGCTGCCGTCTGATGATCCGCCTGCCGATGATAAAACGGGAAGTAACGAAGAGCGGCCGGAAGTAATAATTGAGGCGGGCAAGATTCCCGCCATGCTTGATGCGGCCGAGGCGGCGTTATTGCCCCACTGTGAACGTCTCCGGCTATTCCAGTCCGTCGATGAAATTGTGCAGGTGATCCCTCTCGAAAAAGCGGACGTGCGCGGCGGACTGAATCGCCCCGCCGGCGCCGTCCAGCTAATGCCGATGGTGCCTCGCAAGCTTCAAGAGATTTTCGACCGCCGCGTCAAGTGGATGCGCTGGAAAAAGGACAAGGCCAAAAAGAAGTCAGTCCTGAGCCCGGCCGATTCTTTCCTAGCGTATGCGGAAAGGTACCTTTCCCGCCGTGGCGAGTGGCGACTGCCCTTTCTCAGCGGCGTGATTGAGGCGCCAACACTGCGCCGCGATGGATCGATCCTTCAAACCCCTGGTTACGACCACGCGACCGCCCTGTATCTCGCCTCGTCCGTAAAGTGGGACATTCCACGGAAACCCACGCGGGAGGATGCCGTTAAGGCCCTCAAGGTCTTGCGGGATCCGTTCGCTCAATTCCCCTGGGTTGATCCGGTCGACGAGGCCGTACACCTGTCTGCCATTTTGACGGGATTGCAGCGCCGTCAGATTTCCTTTGCGCCACTAATCGGCTATGGCGCGCCCGCCGCTGGGACCGGCAAGTCACTCTTAGCCGAATCCGTTGGAATTATAGCCACAGGACGAAAGCCTACCGCCTTCGGGATCGCTGACGACCAGACTGAGTTTCGCAAAGCCATCATGTCCGCGCTGCGCGAAGGGCATCTGATAATCCTGTTGGATAATTTGGCAGATGCGCTCGACTCGCCCGACCTATGCCGCGCACTCACTCAATCGTTCTATGGAGACCGGCTCCTCGGAACGAATACCACTCTCCGAGCGCCTACCAATGCATTGTGGCTTGCCACGATGAACGGCTTTCGTGTGCAAGGAGATATGGTCCGGCGGGCATTGGTATGCCGCATAGATGCCAAGCGCGAAGATCCCGAGAAGCGCGACGACTTCAAGATAAAGGACCTGCCAGAATATCTACTCGCGAATCGACAGGAATTAGTCACTGCGGTTCTTACTATTCTGCGCGCCTTCCACATTGCCGGCTCCCCGCCGCAAAAGGATCTCGAAGTGTTTGGAGGGTTCGAACAATGGTCGCGCGAAATCCGCACCCCGCTCATCTGGCTGGGACTCCCTGACCCTTGTGGTAGTCGCAAGTTCGTTCGCGAAGGAGATTCGGAACGCGATGCGCTGGGTGCTGTGCTGGCCGCTTGGCATGACGCGATCATCACGGACACGCTCACGGTCAACGAAGTCATAGCCCGGACGGTGAAGAACGAAGCCAAAGCCGAGCAGGAACGCACTGCAAAACTTACCGCCCTACGTGACGCACTCTTGGTTGTCGCAGCCGAGTATCGCGACCACGACATCATTGACCCGCGCCGGCTCGGCGCTTGGCTTGCCGACCAGGGCAAGACGGTTGACGGCCTGCGCTTCGAACGCGCGGGGAAAAGTCATAGCGCTGCCCTGTGGAAGGTCGCCGTTATCGCGCCGGTCAAGTTGGACGAGGCGGGCTCGTGAAATTCCTGCTACCACAATCCAGCGAGATCGAGCAGGCAGAAATCCCGGCCGCGCTCGCCGGGCTCGCCGCGTTGCAAGTGCAATTGGCCGCACGGCTGATGACAGCGCCACCGGCACTAACATCTGAACCGGCTACAGCACGCGACAGCGACGATGATCTACTCGATACCGCGCAGGCGGCGGCGGTGCTCAAGTGCTCGGCGAAATGGCTTTATCGCCACGCCCAACAACTATCGGCCGTCCGCAGAGGGCGCGAGTATCTGTGGTCGCGGCGCGCAATCAACCGCTGGCTCGCGAGGCAACGCGCGTGATTTGCCGATTTGACAGCAAAGCGACAAGCTGTCATTCTCCCGTTTATGAAAACGTTAAAGCGGGAGGCAGAACCCATGTTTAGGCTAACTGTCCGCGTGCCCGAGACTTTGGCCGAGAAAGCCAAGATCCGCGCGATTCAGGACAAGACGACCCTTCAAGACCTGGTGAGCGAAGCGCTCGACGCATATCTGAAAACGCCGCGGCGCAAGGAGGGCGCGCGATGACACGTTCACGCGGACTTGGTTTCGTCTATCAGCCCAAGTATAAGGCGGCGACCACAGGTGAGGTTAAGACCTCCCAAATCTGGTGGATATCCTATTCGGTGCGTGGCGACCGCCAACGTGAATCGTCGGAATCCGCTAATCGCGCCGATGCGGTGCGGCTGCTGAAGCTGCGCACCGGACAAGCCGCGATGGGCAAGCCGGTGGGCGCCACAGTCGAGCGCACTACCCTCGACGACTTAATCGCGATGGTCGAGGCGGACTACATCGCCAACGGCCGCCGCAGTCTCGACCGCGTGAAATTCGCGGCCAGGCACTTACGTGCTTTCTTTGACGGCCATTGCAAAGCTCGCGCCCTGACTTCGGATCGGATCGTCGCCTTTCAGGCCTATCGCCGCGAGCAGGGCGCGAAGCCCTCGACCGTGAACTATGAAGTTGCGGTATTGCGCCGCGGCTTCAGGCTGGGCCGCAATAAGGTTCCGGCAAGGCCAGACTTCGTGATGCAGGAAGTCGACAACGTGCGCAAGGGGTTCTTCGAGCCCGAACAATATCGCGCTGTGGTCGAGCATCTCCCCGCTTACTTGAAGCCCGTCGCGCAAGTCGCGTACATCACCGGATGGCGGACCAAAAGCGAACTATTGACGCGCCAGTGGAAGCACGTCGATTTCGAGGCGGGCTGGCTGCGCCTGGAACCCGGCGAAGGGAAAACCCGCAAGGGCAGGGATTTTCCGTTCACCCCCGAGCTGCGTGCGGTGCTCGAAGCTCAGCGTGAACGCGTGCTTCAGCTACAGCGCGCGACCGGGCGGATCATCCTATGGGTATTTGTCCACACCGCAGGCGAAGGCGGCCGCACAGCGACTGGCAGTTCAATCAAGCATTTTCGCGGGGCGTGGGCAAAGGCCTGCAGCGCCGCCGGCGTTCCCGGACGACTCGTGCACGACTTCCGGCGTAGCGCAGTAAGGAATCTGGAGCGGGCGGGCGTGCCACGTTCGGCCGCAATGGCCCTGACCGGCCACAAGACGGAAGCGGTCTATCGGCGATACGCGATCGTGGATTCCGCGATGCTCCAGGAGGCCGCGGCTCGCCTTGGAAAATTTCATGCGGCAGAGGCAGACAGTCAAAGTTCAGTCAAAGTGATACCGATTTCGGCTAACCAATAATGCTACCAGCCTTCAAAAAGCCTCTGTTTTCCAATATGTTTTCACGCATGCGAGAGTGGCGGAATGGCAGACGCGCTGGACTTAGGATCCAGTGCCGTAAGGCGTGGGGGTTCAAGTCCCCCCTCTCGCACCAAGCCAGAAAACACCGGAGGAGAATCACATGGCCGTATATGTCGAAGTCGAACAAGCAATCGCGATGACGGGGCTCAGGGTCGTGCTCTCGCCCGGAGTTCCCGGACCGTGGAGCGAGGCCGCCAAGGGCATCCTCTATGTAAAGAAAATCCCGTACGTCAAAGTCCGCCAGGAACTCGGCGGCGAAAATGTCCCGCTGCTCAACTGGACCAAGCAGACCACCGCACCCGCCTTCGTCTATAACAACGAGCGCCCGCGCACCATCTGGAACGACCAGCTCATCCTGGCCGAACGGCTCGCGCCCGAGCCCGCCCTAATCCCGTCGA
>WNEZ01009605.1_pt1 | contig 11144 bp, 11 predicted proteins | sample 5400521 | NCBI WGS metagenome assembly WNEZ01 (sample SAMN13153339, study PRJNA577476) | soil metagenome | isolation source: 120 cm saprolite under Douglas fir tree site 2 hole 1 replicate 1 | place: USA:California | collected 2015-04-18
AGAATCGTCCGATGTGCATTGAGTCCCAACGGACAGGCGCAACACGTGCGCCGCGTGGCCGGCGGAATCAACGCGTTGAAATGACTCGCAGATATTCCCCAGGTTTGACGGGCCTCCTTTTTCGGTCAGGCTCTGAGGATTAAGGGGTCCAACACTCCAACCTCAGGACAGGTCGCAATCAGGATCGACACCTCATGATCGCGAGCACAGTCTCCCGCATCATCGCGTGCGTTCCGCGCTGGTCATCGACTGGCGACGCTGCTGCGCGGCCCGATAGGCGCCCGGCACTACGGATGAGCCTGCGCGCATCGCCCAAATACCGCGTCAGCACCCCTCATTCAAAGCCGGCCAGCCAATCCAGCGCCCTCAATCACACGATGCCCGCGCCTCAACGCCCGCTGTCCAACCGCCGCGCCCCAGTCAAATCGCCATAGCGCCCCCCACCGCCTCACCTCAACTTCCCGCGGGTTCCTTCCCTGGAGGCTTTCGGACGACGGCCCCCGGTGCAAGTGGAAACGTCGGATGGGCCGTCATCCGAAACCCTTCACAGCAGCGGACACATGCAGTGCGGCAGTTGCGCCAGGCGGCCGTCCAGACCGGACGCCTGCTCGGTCAGAACATGATCAACTTACCGCTTGGCCAATCGCCGAGCCAGCCGCAAGGAAAATGACCAGCCTCGTAGACCCACAGCAGCTCCAAGAAGAAATGCACTGGATGGTGAGTGTCCAAATAGGAATTCTCCATTAGTGCGCCCAACACATCCCAGCCAGTTGAATGGACGATCGCAACGTCCAGCCCCTGCTCCAGTTGGAAAGGAACGATTTTTTCTTTGACTAGAGGAGCGATCAGCTCTGCCTTATGCTGATCAGCAATGTCGTTCCAAACGCGGTAGCGATCGGGATTATTTTGATGCAGCCACATTGTTAGCTGGTTCTTAGCCGCCAGTTCAATGTTTTCCCAAGCAACGCCTTCGCATTCCTGCATGGCCGCCGGCCAGCTACGGACGCTTTCGATCTCCATCGTCAGGTCGAGCGCGACCGGCTCTCCGCATTTGGAGAACCAACGGGTGGCCTTAATTCGCGCCGATAAATCACTTGGCTCAAACGTGTGTTTCGAAACAAAGCCGGCGACTGCGTGCCCAGCAGGAGCCATGACTGGCGCGTTCAGCATTCTCGCGAGTTCCTCTGACTCTTCGGACGTCAGTCGCCCGCGCTGCGCCGTGTCCAGAAGCTCGGAAAGCCGATCAGGCATCAGGATTTGGCCCTTTGATGCTCCAAAAAATCTTCAGCGAATCTGCGTGTCTGCTCTGAAGCAAGAGGATGCTCAAGTGCTGCACGTAGCTAATCACGCAACAGGGGCAAATAGTCGGGGATTGCCTCCAGCTCCTGAGCGAGCGGTCCGGGTGAGCCAAACTCAGCGTCGGGAAAGCGCTCGAGCAAGCCAAACAGCGCTGGAGCAACGCGATCCCGATCAGGCAAGGAGCGAAAACCCTCGAAGAGCTGGTAGAGGCGGTAGAGGTTGTCCGTATCGTCGCGCGACGGCTCGAATGAGTTCAGAGCTGCAATCACGACGGCGATCCGATCATCAGCTTCCATTGGCATCATCCAAAGAGTCGAGCCGAACACCGTAGGGCTCCTTTCCGCCGAGCAAACCTTTAGCTTGCGGTTGACGCAAGTGGTCCGAATGCTCGGATGGGTCACGGGCTGCCTTTGCGACTACAGTGGCACCGCGACAGCTTCACCCCAGATAGCCGCCGCCCTGCTGCATCGCCCAACTCGGCAGAGTCGGGCCATTGAACGAACCCGCTCGCGCGGGAACGCGCTGCGCGCGGAACGGAGCAAGTGGCGAGGGCGCGTTAACCAACTGATCGAGAGGCGATGACGGGGCGGGCGTCGGTCCTGAGGATTGAGGGGTCCAGCACTCCAACCTCAGGACAGGAGCCTTCGATGAGCGACAAGCCTATCAGCGATCTTCGCCGCCGCCTGATCGCGGACATGACGGTCCGGACCTTCAGCGACAAGACGCGGCACGACCATATCCGACATATTGAGGCGTTTGCCAGATTTCTCGGCCGCTCGCCCGACACTACGACCGGCGACGACATCCGCCGCTTCCAGCTCGCGCAGGTCGAGCAGAGCGCGCAGCCGCCGAAGATGAATGCGCAGGCCTCGGCGTTGCGCTTCTTCTTCACGATCACGCTCGGCCGCGCCGACCTCGCCCATCAGCTGGCCCGCACGCACTATCCGCGCAAGCTGCCGCGGGTGCTCGCTGCGGATCAGGTCGCCCGGCTGATCGAGGCCGCGCCCGGCCCCGGCCTGGCCGTCGCAGATTTTACCGATTGGAGCGCGCGGCGGTTGCACGTGCTTCTTACCGTTGTGCAGTCGAGCAGCATGGCCAAGGCAGCTCAGCACCTTGCCGTGTCCCAGCCCGCAGTCTCGAAGGCGATTGCTGACTTGGAGCATACGCTCGGTGTCAGACTGCTGGATCGTGGCCCACGCGGTGTCGAGCCGACCTTGTATGGCAGCGCGTTGGTGAAACGCGGGTTGACCATATTCGACGAGCTGCGACAGGGAGTGGGCGAGATTGAATTCATGGCCGATCCCACCGTGGGGGAGGTGCGGATGGGATGTTCCGAGGCTATCGTGGCAACGCTGCTTCCCCAGGTCATCGAACGGTTCTCCAGCGAACATCCGGGCGTCGTCTTGCACGTGGCTCAGATGAATCCGGTCACGCACGAAATACGCGAACTGAGTAAGCGTAATGTCGATCTCATGGTGGGGCGCATGGCAGTGCCATTTGAGGAAGATGATGTTAACGCGGAAATCCTGTTCGAGGAGCCGTTGATCATCGTTGCGGGAGCGCAAAGCCAATGGACTCGCCGGCGCAAAATTGAAATGACCGATCTCATTGACGAGAAATGGATTCTGTACCCGGCTCATCAGACTGTGTCTCTGGCAATTGAACGGGCCTTCCATGCGCAAGGTTTGGACCCCCCGCGTGCGAAGGTGCTCACATTTTCGATGCAGCTCCACCATTTGTTGCTGATGGCTGGTGACTATTTGAGCGTGCTTCCACTTTCGATAGTACAGGCTTTCAATGCCAAGCGCCTGACAGTGAAGCCGCTCATCAACTTGAGCGCTCAGGCAAGGCCCGTGGCGATGTTCACCTTGAAGAATCGCACCTTGAGCCCTGTGGTGGAGCAGTTCATGGAGTGCGTTCGCACAGTATCAAAGTCCATGGTTTCTCGATAAACGTGCTGCGCGACAAGTCCGCGAGTCAACGCGATCCGGCGCCGATAAGGATCTTCCGCACTCCGGCGCTCGCGATCGACCCAAAACACCCCAGACTAAAATCTCTGTTTAGTCTGGGGTTTTGTCCGGGGAAAGTTCTCTTCATCAACACCATAAACCCCCTCGTCGCAGGCGCGCACGCAGAGTTGGAGAAGATTAGTTGCATTCTGCGCAGAACCGGGTCGTGTGAGCGTCTCGACCGGAAGTCGAGCAGCTTACATCGCGTCGAGAGTGACCCATACACCACCCTCCCGACTGGATCGAATGGCTGCATCGACGAATGCGACGCCAGCGACGCCATCATCTATTCCGGGAAATAAAACGGCGGCGCCGGAACCCGTGCCCGACCGGCGCGCGGTGATCGCCGCCGCCACTTCCGAATAGATCGTCGCGAAGGCCTCCAAATACCCTTCGGGGTGACCAGCAGGAATTCGAGTCACTCGGGCGCCGGCCACATTCACGTCCTTCGTGCCACGCGTGATGATGCGAGTCGGTGCGCCAAACGGCGTCCAGGAGAGCTGGTTCGGATGCTCCTGCCGCCACTCGATGCCGCCCTTTGAGCCATACACGCGCAGGGTCAGATTATTCTCGTTTCCGGGTGCGACCTGGCTCGCCCACAACGCACCCCGTGCACCGTTTTCATAGCGGAGAAGCACTTGCGCGTTGTCGTCAACGCGGCGACCAGCAACGAACGTTGAGAGATCGGCGAGCAATGATTGCGACTGTACGCCGACGACGAAATGCGCGAGCTGGAAGGCATGCGTGCCGATATCGCCGATACAGCCGCCCTCTCCTGATCTCGTGGGATCGGTCCGCCAATCGGCTTGCTTCTGACCAGTCGCCTCGACAGGTTCCGTCAACCAATCCTGAGCATACTGGACCTGGACGAGCCTGAGATCGCCCAATTCGCCCGCCGCGATCATCTCGCGCGCGTGGCGGACCAGCGGATAACCCGAATAATTATAGGTGACGGCGAAGATCCGGTTGGTCGCGGTCGCGGCTGCGCGCAGTTCCAGCGCCTTGGACAGTGCGGTGGTCAGCGGTTTGTCGCAAATCACGTGCACTCCCGCCTTCAGGCAGGCGAGAGCCGCCGGCGCATGCAGGTGATTGGGCGTAACGATCGCGGCCAGTTCGACACCATCCTGCCGCGTCACTTCGGTAGCGAGCATCTCGTGGAAATCAGCGTAACTGCGCTCTGGCGCAAGCCCGAGCGCGGCCGCAGAACGGTGCGCCTTTTCCGGTGTCGAGGAGAGCGCGCCAGCGACAAATTCATAGCGATCGTCCAATCGGGCGGCGATGCGGTGAACCGCGCCAATGAACGCCCCTTCACCGCCGCCGATCATGCCGAGCCGGATTCGGGGTGGTGGACGCTCAACGTTTTCTTCGGCCGCCACGCTGGCGCTCCCTTGCGATTGGCTAGATGCCGAGCATGCGCGTGATCCGCCCCTGCTCGATGGCTGCTCCAGCGAAATCATCGAATGCCCTATCGGTAACGCGAATGATGTGGTTTGCGATGAATTGCGCGCCTTCGCGGGCACCGTCTTCGGAATTCTTCAAGCAGCATTCCCATTCCAAGACAGCCCACGAGGCGTAGCCGATCGCCGCCAGCTTGGAAAAAATGCCACCGAAGTCGATCTGACCGTCGCCAAGCGACCGGAATCGCCCAGCGCGATCAATCCAAGCTTGGAATCCGGAGTAGACGCCTTGTCGGCCTGACGGGTTGAACTCCGCGTCCTTCACGTGAAACGCCTTAATACATGATGCGTAGATATCGATGAAAGAAAGATAGTCGAGCTGCTGCAGCAGAAAATGCGACGGATCGTAGTTGATGTTGCAGCGTGGGTGATTGCCAACGCGCGCCAGGAACATCTCGAAGGTCGCGCCATCGAAAATATCTTCGCCCGGATGGATCTCATAGCAAAGGTCGACGCCTGCCTTATCATAAGCATTGAGGATCGGCTCCCAGCGCCTGGCGAGCTCGTCGAATGCCGTTTCGATCAGACCCGGTGGCCGCTGCGGCCACGGATAGAGATAGGGCCACGCGAGTGCGCCCGAGAACGTGACGCTCGCCGACAGGCCCAGTCGGTGAGATGCGGTCGCAGCATTCATGAGTTGCTCAACGGCCCAGGTCTGCCGCGCTTTCGGATTGCTCCTAACCCGAGCAGGAGCGAACCCGTCGAACGGCACGTCATAGGCGGGATGCACTGCGACGAGTTGGCCCTGAAGATGCGTTGACAGTTCAGTGATCGCAACGCCGTGTTGAGCAGCCACACCTTGGATCTCGTCGCAATAGACCTGCGACGATGCCGCCTTGTCCAGATCGAACAGCCGAGCGTCCCAGGTCGGAATCTGGACTCCCTTATATCCGAGCCCCGAAGCCCAACGGCAAATGGACTCGAACGAGTTGAAGGGCGCTGTGTCGCTCGCGAACTGCGCCAGAAAGATCGCGGGCCCTTTCATCGTCGCTGGCATGCCATCACCATCTCGGTCAAACGCGTGTGAGAGCGGTCGCATCAAAGTCAGTGAACGCGGCAGGCCGCTCGACGCGCGACTGTACCTGGACCTCCCCGCCTTGCTCGCCTGCGCGCAGAATGGCGTGCATTGCATCGAGCACATGGCTTGCGAGCGCACCGGACGATCGATGCGGTGCACTGTGGCTTATCGCGCTGGCGAGTTCGGCGACGCCAAGGCAGCGATAGTTTGCACGATCAGGCATGGCGGCAGGCCAGGCTGGCGACCGCCAATTCGGCCTGCCGAATGGTCTGCCGGTTGAATCGATACTGATCCAATCGCCGCCACGCTCGGTATATTCCACGAGGCCGCCAAAAAAATTCGGGTCGGGCACGCGGAGCGATCCTTCCGTTCCATAGAGCTCGATGGGCGAATGGCCGTGCTTCCAGACGTCCCAACTCATGGCAAACACGATGTCCGCTCCGCTCGCGAACCGGACCAGCGCCATCGCTGTCGTCGGCGTCTCGACCTTGATCGCATGGCCTTTGCGTGGTCCGTCGGCGGTAATGATGCGCGTAGCAAAGGCTGTCGACGTGCGCGCCTGGACACTCGCAACCGGTCCAATGAGATTGACCAGAGTTGCCAGATAATAAGGCGCCATGTCGAGGATCGGTCCACCGCCCGGTTTGAAGAAAAACTCAGGGTCCGGATGCCAGTGCTCCATCCCGTGCGACATCAGAAAGCAGGTGCCTGAGAGTACTCTCCCGATCTTTCCTGAGTCGATCAGTTCTCGTGCCAGACGTCCGGCGGCGCCGAGAAAGGTGTCCGGCGCGCACCCGAGCTTGAGGCGGCGCCCCTCAGCCTCGGCGACGAGCGCGCGTCCATGTTCGGGCTCTGTGCAGAGCGGTTTCTCGCTGAAAACGTGCTTTCCGGCACTAAGCGCTGCGTGACTTACCGCGAAGTGCGCGGCCGGCACCGTCAGGTTCACCACGACGTCAATATCTGAACTTGCGAGCAGCACATCGATGCCGCGGGCGGAGATACTATACTCTGCCGCAGCGGATCGCGCCGCCTCCTCGCGAACGTCCGTGCAAGCGACGAGCTTGAGCCCCGGAAAACGGCTCATGTTCTGCATGTATATGCCGGAGATCGTCCCGCAGCCGATGATGCCAACACCGAGCGCCATTTCGCCCTCACGACCAACTTGAAACAGTCTCGCGAGCACGACGCGCGAAGCGTTCGACGTCATTCGGCTTGTCATGCTCGACGACGAATAATTTCACGCCAGCTTCCTTCATCGCGGCTTGCAGCGCGTTCCAATCGAGCACGCCGTGGCCCGGATCAGCCCAACCATCTTCATCCAGACATTGCCCGGGTGGAGCAATATCCTTGATGTGGCAGGCGACGATGCGGCTATTGTGGCGTCTGAGCTCGGTGACGGGGTCGGCGCCGCCACGCGCGATCCACGCAAGGTCAGCTTGCCATCGAAGATCCGGCGCTTCGGCGAACATGACGTCCAGATAGAATTTGCCGTCCGCTGCCTTCCGGTACTCCCAGTTGTGGTTGTGCCAGCCGAAGGCGAGACCTTCAGCATTCACCGCTTTGCCCAGCTGGGCGAGCTCGTTGCCAAGGGCGCGCCACACCGCTTCGCCGCCGTCGCGTTCGCCAATCGGCGGCGCCGGCGCAAAGATCGTCTCGATGCCCAAGTCCTTGCAGATTTTCGTCATCGCGCTGGCGTCCGCACGGAGACGATCCATGCCGACATGACAGCTTGGCGCCGTCATCCCGTGTTTGTCGAGAAGCCGTTTCAGGCGAGCAGGATCGCCGAGGAGGCCGCCAAACGGCTCGACGCGTCTGTATCGGAGCTCGGCGAGCAGCTCGAATTGCCTCTCAAGAGGCTCGAGCGCGCGCGCGGAGTAGAGCTGAAAGGAAAGTCCGTCGATTGGCTTCATGCAAAAGGTCCCGCTGCGAATGACATCAGAGTCGCCGTCCGGAGGCACGGTCGAACAAACTCACCTTGGCCGGCGAGATCGCGACCGCGAGGCGATCGCCTGTCTTGCTTGGCGATTCAGCCGGGAGGCGCAGAGAGATCGGCGCGCCGCCAAGCTTGCTCCAGGCGAGGAGATCGCTGCCCATCGGCTCGACCATCTCAATCGAGAGTTCTCTACCATTTGCCGCGACCTCGATGTGTTCGGGGCGGACTCCAAGCTCGACGTCGGCGCCGTCTAGCGGCGCCATCGAGAACTCATAGCCTTGCAGCGGGAACTTGAAATCGTTTGCCGTGAATATCGCCCCGCCGGCGTCGAACCGCAGCGTACCGGCCACGAAATTCATGCTCGGCGATCCGACAAAGGAAGCGACGAACCGATTTGCCGGGCGCTGGTAGATCTCCTGCGGAGTACCAAGCTGCTGGATGATCCGGTCCTTCATCACAGCTATGCGATCGGCGAGCGTCAGGGCTTCGATCTGGTCGTGCGTGACGTAGATCATCGTTGCCTTCAGACGCTGATGTAGCCGCTTGATTTCGACGCGCAGCTCGACGCGCAGTTGCGCGTCGAGATTTGAAAGTGGCTCGTCGAACAGGTAGACACCGACCTCACGAACGAGCGCGCGGCCGATCGCAACGCGTTGCCGCTGGCCGCCGGAAAGCTCGGAAGGCTTGCGGTCCAGAAGCTCCGTGATCTTGAGCATCTGCGCGACTTGTTCGACCCGGCGAGCAATTTCAGCGTGTGGCAGGCCCGCGACTTTCAAGCCAAATGACATATTTCTGCGGGCAGTCATGCGTGGGTAAAGCGCGTAGGACTGGAACACCATCGCGATACCGCGATCCTTCGGCTCGTCCCAGGTTACGTTCCGCGCGCCAATCCAGATCTGGCCCGCTTGGATCTCGATCAGGCCCGCAATGACATTGAGTAAAGTAGATTTGCCGCAGCCGGATGGCCCGAGCAGCACGACGAACTCCGACTCTGCGACCTTAAGATCAAACTTCTCAAGCACTTTGACGGCGCCGTAACCGATTTCCACGCCCCTGACATCGACATCGCACGGGTTCTTCACGACGTCAGCCCTTTACCGCGCCCGCGGCAATGCCGCGCACAAACCAGCGGCCGGAGGCAAAGTATAGGACAAGCGGGACCAGCGCGGTCAGCAACGTGGCCGCCATGTCCACGTTGTAGGCGCGCTCGCCCTGCGTCGAATTGACGATGTTATTAAGCTGCACGGTCATCGGCAGATTCTCGCGTCCAGCGAAGACAAGACCGAGAATGAAGTCGTTCCAGATGCCGGTCACTTGCAGGATCACCGCCACGACGAGCATGGGCGTCGCCATTGGCAGCATGATCGACCAGAAGATGCGAAAGAATCCTGCGCCGTCGACGCGCGCCGCCTTGAAAAGTTCAGGCGGAAGGGATGCAAAGTAATTGCGGAACAGCAGCGTCATGGTCGGTAACCCGAAGATCGTGTGGACGACAATGATGCCGAACAGCGAACTGTTTATGCCGAGCACGGAGAAGATGCGCACCAGGGGATAGATGAACACCTGAGACGGAATGAACGCCACGATCATCATCGCGCCGAACAGGGTACCCGCGCCGCGGACACGCCAATACGAGAGGGCGTATCCGGTCAGCGATCCGACCGTGATTGAGATCGCGACAGAAGGAACGAGAATTTTCACCGAGTTGAAGAAGCCGACTTGGATGCCGTTGCAATTGAGCCCAGTGCAGGCGCTGGACCAGGCCTTGCCCCATGCCGAGAACGTCACATCCGATGGAAACGCAAAGATATTGCCGAGGCGAATTTCTTGCATCGTTTTCAGCGATGTCGCGAGCATTACATACAGCGGGATCGCGAAGAACAAGGCGGTGATGACAAGGAAGGCGTAGATCCCGATCTTTGCAGGCGTCACGTGCGCCGGCCTCGACCCCCATGGCTCGGATATCGCGATGCTTGCCATCACCGCACCGCCAAGCGCTGGCGCTTGGCCTGCCAGTAGAGGAACGGCGCAGCGACGGCAGCGACGGTGATGAGCATCGAGGTTGCGGCGGCGGTCGCGAGCCCCAGGTTTTGTCGCTCGAAAAGATGATCCATCACGAACTTCGCCGGGACCTCCGAGCCAAAGCCCGGTCCTCCGTTTGTCATGGCGACGGAGACATAAACGCGCCATGGCCTGACGCCGTCGATTCTCGCGGCCCTCCAGATATCGTCATCGATGCCGCGCAATCCCGCGAGCATGATCGCCATAACGAGTCCGGCAGCATGCCAGACGCTGGCGATCACCAGCGTATAGATCACCGCATCTTGTCGGACGATCCAGTCGAAGCGGAATGCATCGAAACCCCAGCTGCGCACCAGCTTCTCGATTCCGTAGGTTGGGTTGAGCACCCACTGCCAGACGAGTCCGGTCACGATAAACGACATTGAAAACGGATAGAGATAGATCGAGCGCAGGAGGCTTTCAGCTCGAACGCTCTGATCGATGGCGATCGCCAACGCAAATCCGAGAGCTATACTCACCGCGACAAACAGCACACCGAAGATGATCAGGTTATGGACTGAGACCAGCCAGCGCTCGTTCGCCAAGAGCGACTCATATTGACGAAGGCCGACGAACACCGAGCTTGGAAGCATCCGCGAGTTGGTGAGCGAGACCCAGATCGTCCAGCCGGTTGCGCCGATGTAGACGACAAAGAACACCGCGAAGGCAGGAGCAAGCGCCAACAACGCAGCCAACCGGGACGAGAGGCGCAACCGCTGAATAGCCATAGGCGTTCAATCCAAAGGAGCAAGGCCTGCGCTGCAACGCGGCGCAGATGCGCCTCTGACAAATTCAGTAAGAGTCCTTGAGAATGCCCACGACTTTCGTCGCAAACGCATCGGCGGTCATCGAAGGGGTGTTCCAATATTGCGAGATCGCATCCTCAACGGCGCCCGTCAGCGCGGGCGGAGACAACATCTCTTGCGCCGGGACCTGCTGATTCTTGTCAGCAAGCCACTTCATGGCCTTCTGAGCGCAGACATCGAGCGAGCTCGAGTCAAGATCGAGACGAACCGGAATCGACCCTTTATTCTGCGCGAATTTGATCTGCGTGTCGGGCTCAAGCATGATCTTGGCGAGCGCGAGTTGAGCCTTCACCTGCGCCGGGTCCTTCAGTTTAGGAAAGGCAAACACATCCCCGCCCATCACGTAGCCGGTCCCCTTGTTGGACAAAATGGTGCAGCCGTATTCCTTGCCGGCCGTCTGGCCCGCGGCGATGAATTCGCCCTTGGCCCAGTCGCCCATGATCTGCATGCCGGCTTTACCCTGGATCACCAGCGTCGTTGCGTCGTTCCAGTTGCGGCCGGGAGATCCTGAATCGACATAGCCGCGCAACCTCGCATAGGTCGCCGCAACGGCCTTGAATT